>Ga0210406_10002076_pt1 | contig 23424 bp, 18 predicted proteins | sample IncBWC30MmetaG_FD_155454 | JGI IMG/M metagenome (GOLD analysis project Ga0210406, IMG submission 155454) | Forest soil microbial communities from Barre Woods Harvard Forest LTER site, Petersham, Massachusetts, United States - Inc-BW-C-30-M | ecosystem: Environmental > Terrestrial > Soil >...
GATTTTCACACGCGCTATCAGCAGACTGCCATCGTCAGGGAAGAGACCGGGGATGGTTGGCTGCCCCAGCGCGCCTAGCCTAACGAGGATTGAGGACCGGGCTTACGGCCGGTCCTTGTCGAGGTATTCTTCCGGCACATCATCTTCCGGCACTTCGCGGGTCTTAACCGGGCCCCGATCGGCATCCGGAGCATCTTCCACGCCGCTTACAATTCCAGCTTCAAAGGCTTGCCCTTCTTCCAGCAATTCGTCGGCGCTCTCCGAGTCCACGCTCTCCACCGTGGATACGCCCCCGAAGTCGCCGCCACCAGCGCCGGCGCTTGCCCGCAACGCCCGCGGCTTGGTCTGCACGGTCTCGACATTCTGACTGCCCATTGCGGTTTGCCGAGAACGGCGCGCTCGTTTCTTCGGCGCAGTTCTGCGCTTCGCTGCTGATTTCTTCTTCCCGCTCTTGGCGCTTAATTTTGCTTTCGCCGAAATTCGGCTCTTGCTCGTCGCCTTGTTCTTAGCACTCTTCTTGCTCTTCTTTTTCATCGTCGCGCTCCGTCACGGCGCCGCCTCATTCGAAAGAATCACAATCCATTTGGAACGGCCGCACCTCATTTCACTCTACGCCCTTTTTCCAAATCAACAAACTCCACGCTCCACGGTGTCACTCCCAAATCCAGCCGCGCCACCGTTATCGACAAATTGAATCGCCGCGGCCCCGCGCTCCCCGGATTTATGAATACAACTCCGTCCCGCTCGCTGCGCCCAGGTCTGTGCGAATGCCCGCTCACCACAATCTGAAACCTCGCCGCCTTCGCGTCCAAATCCAGCGCATTCGAATCGTGCAGCACATAAATATGTACCGCGCCCGCCTCCGCTACCGCCGTCTCCGGCAATGATTTCGCCCACGCCGCCGTATCCACATTTCCGCGCACCGCCACCACCTGCGCAATCTGCCGCAGCGCTTCCAGTATTTTCGGATCGCCGACGTCGCCTGCGTGAATGATCAGATCCGACCCGCGCAGCGCGTCTAGCGCTTCTTCGCGCAGCAATCCGTGGGTATCCGAAATCAGCCCGATTTTGCGCGGAGTTTTTTCAGTCGAGTTGCGTGGATTTTCAGGGCGCGCTTTTCGCGGAGGGAGCACAACAAAAATGCTTGCGAATTAGAGCGAGGAAACTTTGGAGGAAATCTGGCGGCGCATCGGCCGCGCGCCCGGAACGGGAAACGCCATGTGCCAGAAATTCGGTTCCCGTTCGGTGAATTCGATCGAAACATAGCGTTTGCCGTCGCGCCCGCGCCGGATCGAAACCACTTTGCCTTCTACTTTTTCTCTGGTGATTTCGTTTTCGAGCTGAAGAATTTCACCCAGCACCACGCCCTGTTCCAACTCAACCGAAGCGCCGTGCAGGCTCACCGAATGCGACATCGCCCGCACCGAAAACTTCTCGCCGATTTCGGTTTTCCCGCTCACCCGCAACGGCACCGTCAGCATCACCCGCACGGTGCGGCGACGCTCTTTACATCGAAAGTGAATAATCGCCATGGGGACTAGCTACCTCTTACGCGGCCGCCGAAGCGCGCTCGGCCGTAATCATTCGTTTTCGCACTACCTGCAATCGATCGCCGAAAGAGCGACGGCGCGTGTGAACAGAATGCTGAAGTGAACCGATGAAGCCGAGGAAAAGACTAAAACGAACAAGGTCCACACAACGGCTATTCTGAATTCTCCTCGAATACCTTGCAATGGCATGAAGGTACCACATTTGCCCAATCGAAAACAGTACAAGGGTACTTGCTCGTCGAATCCTTGACAGCTGGTATCGAGCGATTTCGCTGCTAAGTTCGACGCGACCGCCACATTCCTCGCGCCGCGCTGTGGGTTCTTCCGGCGCCCCGACAAAGGGGCCCGAACTCGGATTCACCGCCGCCGAAGTCTGGCAGAGGGGCCCGTTGCGCCCTCTCGCGAGGGCGGGAAATTCCAGAAAATGGCAGTTTGCTTCCACTGTTTACCCTCGCGAAACACCAAAAAGATGGCCCTTGCGGTACATACGGGAGGTTCGAGACCATAGTAACAGTACCACCCCGCTTGGGGATGTCTTTATGGAGGGAAGAATGCGTAAATTGTTCATTCTGTTGGGGTTTGCTTTGCTAGCGACCAGTGTCGCGCAGGCTCAGGAAACCCGGGGCATGGAAGTTTCCGGGCAATATCAATATATCCGAATCTATCCTGGCCAGGGTGCGCCAAGCTCCAGTTGCCAAGGTGCTGGGGGCACGTTCGCAGCCAATTTGAATACCTGGCTCGGATTTGTCGGCGACGTCGGCGGCTGCAAGGTCACCGGCTTGCCGACAGGCACCTCATCTCATGAAATCAACTACCTGTTCGGGCCACGGTTCACGTCTCGCACCCACGGCCGCATCACCCCGTACGCACAGGTGCTGTTCGGCGGCGAACGGGCAACGGCCAGCGCCACGGGGTTCCCGTCGGCGTCGGTCAACTCCTTCGCCATGACGTTCGGAGGCGGCGCGGACGTGCGGTTGACACCCCGCCTGTCGTTCCGAGCGATCCAGGCTGAATATCTGTACACGCACTTCAGCGGCGTGAAGCAGAACAACCTGCGAATACAGAGCGGCTTGGTCTACCACTTCGGCAAGTAAGTCGTTCCGATTCATGGCCGAGGCCCCGCCGCAAGGCGGGGCCTTTTGCTTTTTGGCCTTGGCACAGAACCACGTCGCTTCAGTTCGCTGGAACGTGGCGCACTGGCACAGCCTTCGATCCTGGCCCGGGTTCCGGCGCGGGCTTCGGCATCTCCTCTGGCTTGAATCGCGGCACCATTTGGTCGGCCATGGCCAGCGAATACACGGCCGAGGCGATCTCCACAGCTCCTTCTCTCACGTCCTGTTCATAAATTCGCTCAAACGTGTCCAGATTTGTGTGATGGGTAAATGAACCATAATCGAAGGGATCCTGGGCCAATCCAATTCCCGGTAATCCGGCATTGTTAAAAGAAGTGCTGTCCGTCCCGCCGGTCCTCCGGCTGTCGCTCTTCACAGCTCCCATAAATCCCCAATCCGCAAACGGCATCATCGCCTGGCGAACCATGTCCGCTGCGCCCGCTGGCCCAAAGACTCCTGCGCCCCGCGGCTTCCCGGTGCCGGAATCGATGTTGAAATACGCATCCAATTTCGCGAACTCCGGCTTCTGGTTCTCAAAACTCCCAAAATGCTGCTGCACGTAGGCCAGCGAGCCGAGCAATCCTTCTTCTTCGCCGCTCCACAGCGCGATGCGAATCGTGCGCCGCGGTTTCACGTGCAGAGCCGCCAAAATCCGTACCGCCTCCAACATCATCGAGGAACCAATGCCGTTGTCCGTAGCTCCCGTCGCGTCATGCCAGGAGTCGTAATGACCTCCTAGCATAACGATCTCGTCTTTCTTGTCGGTGCCGGAAATTTCCGCAATGGCGTTATAGGCGGTCGTCCCCTCGGGGTACTCCTTGTTCTGGATATTGAGGCGCAGGGTCACGGCGGTCCCATCGCCAAGAAACCGCGCGATGCGTCCATAGTCTTCATTGCGCATCACCAGCGTAGGCACCGTGCGCGTCCAGTCGTACGTGGCGTTTTGCTGCGCGATGATGACTCCGTGTGCTCGCCCCGCATCGTTGATGCGCGCCAGGGCCCCGTTGTCCACCAGAAACTGGTCGACCTGACGGGAAACTTCCGCGCGGGTCAACTGCCCTTCCGGCAACTTGGGCTGCTCGGGAAAGCGGAACGGCCGCGGATTCTTTTCATCGAAACGCGATTGCCATTCGTCTTCCGGACGCCGCATGGGCGACGGGTTCATGTCCTCGAGCACCTCGACATGCTTTCCGGCGAACACGATTGCGCCGCGAACCTTGTCCTTCACGGAATTCAAATACGCGTCAAGCTCTGCTTGCGTCGGCTGCTTCGGTTCCGCGGGCTTCGCGGTTGGCGGCATCGGCGGTGCAGCCCATTTCGGTTCGGGTGGCGGCGGCGCGCCTCCAAAAAAATTAAATCCAGGGCCGGCCGGCGGCGCCAACCCGGGCGGGTCGATCACCACCACTTGCGCCGTCACGACCCCGTTGGTGCTCGGCGTCCACGCCAGCGGCTTCACCATTAGTTGCCCGTGGAACGGCGTGACGGCTTCCGCCGAAAGCTCCATATTTTCCCAGCCAGGGACTGGCGTCGCGGCGCTCGGGGGCTGGAACGTCCAGGGCTCGAGGTGCGCGTTGGCCAATCCCCACGACGTCATGGTCTGGACGGCCCAATCGTCGGCGGCCTTGAGGTTTGGTGTGCCGGTCACGCGCGGGCCATAGACGTCCGCGATTTCGTGGATGAGCCACATGATCTTGGAGTTGTTCGTCTCTTCGGCGCGGATCAGCGCATAAAGCTCCGAGAGTCCCGGAGACTGCGCCGGCAGCGCCATCGCTGCCAGCAGTAGGAAGCACAGCACACATCCGCACAGTTTCGCCACGGTATCCCCCAGGATTCTTCGGAAGTTATTGAACTCGCATCGGCCGCACGTCAATATACGCTTCGGCTTCTCCAGTAGGCAATGCAGCAAAGTTACATTCCTGGATGGCATGTCGTGGAGACCCTACAGCGAATTCATGCTGAGTATTGGGGAGTCCACTGGGTTTCGGTTACCCGGCGGATTAGCTCTTCTCGGCTCGTTTCGGGAGCAACGCCGACGCGCTGGGCGTCGAGGCCGACGGCGATGGCGATAGCGACGGCGACTCCGCGGACATGACGCAGCGGAGGCAGCAGAGATGCGGTCGCGTCGGTCAACGCGGGAGAATGGTCTGCGAGGGTGCGAGCGGCGACCTCCATCATGCTGTCGGTAACGCGGCGTGCGCGCGAAGCGACGATGGCAAGGCCAACCGCGGGGAAAATGTAAACGTTGTTGCACTGCGCGATGGTGATTTGCCGGCCCGCGTAGCTGACCGGAGCGAAAGGAGAACCGGTGGCCAACAATGCTCGACCTTCGGTCCAACGAATCAAGTCCTCGGCCTTGGCTTCCGATTTGTCGGTGGGATTGGAGAGCGGGAGAATGATGGGCCGGGGGACTTTTCGTGCCATCTCGCGAATGATCGGTTCGGTGAAGGAACCGGCAACGGTGGAGAGGCCGATGAGAATGCTGGCGTCGATCTTGGAGATTACGCCGGCGAAGGAAATCTGGCCGCTGGAATTGCGAGGCCAATCGGCGAGGCGCTCGGATGGCTGCGCATACACCTTCTGCTCTTCGGTGAGATCGATGCGGCCAGTGTGCAGGAGGCCCTTGCTATTCACGATCCAGAAGCGCTGACGCGCGTCGCGCTCGGAAAGGCCTTCGGACACGAGTGCGTTGCGAAGATAGTCAGCCACGCCGATGGCCGCTGATCCGGCGCCAAAGAAAACGATTTGCTGATCCTTGAAGCGCGTGCCGCTAACTTTTACGGCGCTGAGAATCGCTCCCAGCGTCACGGCGGCGGTGCCTTGGATGTCGTCGTTGAAGGTGAGGAGGTCGTCACGGTAGCGTTCGAGAATGGGTCGCGCGTGCGTACGCGCGAAGTCTTCCCATTGCACGCAAGTTTCGGGCAGCTCTTGTTTGACGGCCTGGACGAATTGGTGAACGAAATCGAAATACGCCTGCCCGGTGATCCGTTCATGGCGCCAGCCGAGGTATTGCGGATCCTGCAGGCGTTCCGGATTGTTGGTTCCGACGTCGAGCACGATGGGCAGGGTGCGCGCGGGATGAATGCCGCCGATGAGCGTGTACAGGGAGAGCTTTCCGATGGGGATGCCCAGGCCACCGACGCCCTGATCCCCGATGCCGAGAATGCGCTCGCCATCGGTGACCACGATAACGTCAACCTCGGGTTGGGGGCGATTGCGAAGAAGGGCGGGGATCGAATCGCGCAACGGGTAAGAGATGAAGAGGCCGCGAGGGCGGCGGTAAATCTGACTGAATTGCTGGCACCCCAAGGCCACAACTGGGGTGTAAACGATTGGGGTCATCTCTTCGATGTGGTCGAGGAGGAGGCGGTAGAAGAGGACTTCGTTGGCGTCTTCGAGGGCGCGAAGGTAGATGTGGCGCTCCAGGTCATCGTCTTTACGCTTGAAGGCCCCGTAGGCGCGAATGACCTGTTCGTCGAGCGTCTCGACCTGAGGTGGGAGGAGTCCGTGCAAGCCGAGGCTGGCGCGCTCTTCGACGGTGAATGCCGTGCCCTTGTTCAGCATTTGGCTGTTGAGCAGGTCCATTCCGCGCACGCTTTGCTGCATTGACCCTCTCCTGGTGAATCTGTTGCGCTGCTACTCTCGCACGGAGTCGCCCGGGTGCCAACTCGTGCGTAAATCCAAGCTGCGTTGCCGCAATGCCAGGGCCAGACCTCCGAGTCCGGCCCTTACGTCCCAGGCGTGGCCTATCACGCCCAGGCGGGTGCCCGCTCGGGGGCTGCGATGCGGAGTTTCTTTGGTGAACTGTTCGGCTAGGGGAGCGCCGGTTAGGACTTCGGAAAATGGAAAAGTCCGACCCATATCGGTTTTGAGGAAGGGAGCGCCAAGGTGCGGAGCGTGTGACAAACGATAGCCCAGCCTTGTGGGCTGGGCTATCGGCAAGTTCGCGCGAGAATGGAACCGTTGCGCTGAGTCTATGGAAAGGGCAGGTAGTTCCACGTATCGTTCATGTAGCCGGAGGCGCCGGTGGCGTCGTAGCCCTCTCCGCCGAAGACCCAGAAGTAAAACCCTGGATCTTGCTGCGGCCAGAAAGCCACTCCGCGGCGCGACCCGGGAGTGTTCAGAACAAAGGGCACGCCCAGAAATACGCTGAATTCGGTCGGATAGGAGCCAGCCTGATTGACGTCGCTCGATCCTTTCCACCAAATCCACTGTTTGCTGCTCTGCTGATATTCCCAAACGTCGTTGAGATATCCGGTATTTTGCGCCAGCGACGAAGCATAGCCCCAGCCACCAAATAGCCAGAGGTTACCGGAGGCGTCCGAGAAGCCTGACATGCTCCAACGAGAACCGGGGACATTCGTGGCCGCAGCGGCTTGCGCGGTTCCGTAGACGCCAGTCTGGTTAGCGAGCCCGGTTGCGGCGCCGCCGGAGACCCACGTCCATTGGCCGGTGCCGATGTTGAATTTCCAGAGGTCATTCAGCAGGGCGCCGTCTGGGGTCTGGCCGTTCGGCAAGCCGCCGCTTAGAGAACCCGCGCTGCGCGTCCCGACAGAATCGAGACCGAGTCCGCCGAAGAGCCAGATATTCCCGGAGATATCAGCCCACAACAATGCGGTCTGACGGCCACCGGGACCGGCAGCATTGGCAGCCAGCGCCGTACCTTGCGTGCCATAGACACCATTATTCTGGCCCACGTTGGAGTTGGTCGGACCCATCCAGGTCCATGTCTGCGAGGCTATGTTGTACCTCCAGAGGTCATTGAGCAGGCCAAGATTGCCGGCGCCGTCAATTCCCTGGCCTCCGAAGACCCACAAATTGCCAGACGCATCGGTACACTGTGAGGCTCCCCAACGCGAACTGGGAAATCCAGTAGCGCCTACCGTGGCGTAGGTGCCTTTTTGGTTGACAGTTCCGGTCCCGCTTACAGGCGTCCAAGTTCCGCTATAAGTATAAGAGCCAAAGTAGGTTACTGGAACCGTGTTATTGTTCTGATCTAACGTTCCAGGTGTGAATTCCCAAATATCGTTCAGAAACCCTACGCCGGCGGTGGAAAGGCCCTGTCCGCCAAACAACCAAAGATGACCGGTGGTATCGGACCAAGTAACGCTACCCCAACGCGATCCCGGGGTGACTCCACCGAGATTATCTGTCGTCTGGATGGGGAGAAAATCGGCTGTGGACGTCGTGATGCCGGCTACGGTCGTCTGCGTAAGGGTCAAGCCTGCAGGAATCCAATCCGAACCAGACCAAAGCCATAGATCGTTGAGAAGGCCGGGAAGGCTCGGTGGAGTCGCACCGGTCAGGTCCAGTCCGAAACCGCCAAAGAGCCACCTTCTGCCCGCGCTATCTGTCCAAGTGGAAGCGTACTCCCGTCCTCCGGGTGCGTTCGTGCTCGGTGTCAGCGACGACTTGGGAGGAATGGAGAAAGTGCCGTAATGGGTGTTGCTGTCGGGACCATGCATCCATGTCCAGTCGTTGTGCTGGCAGTCCACGATAACGCTTGAGACATCGGCCGTGGCCACGCCGGTATAGAAAAAGAGATTGCAAGGCTGCGGCTGGCTAGTGGGCTCAGCAAGAATCGAGACATCGTAGCGACCGTTATTGCTTAACGTGGTGGGGAACGAAAAGGTAGTATTGTTGCCGGTGACAAATGTGTTGTCGCCGCCGTTGTTCAGCACTTCTACGGTATCTCCAGCGCCGTTGACCAAACCTACAACGGTGCCGCCAATCGTAAACGTTGGCTGAGGGCACACGACCTGAACTGTGGTGACGTTCCCTGTGGCTGTGCCAGAGCCGTTGGTGACGGCGCAGGTTTGTCCCGGACTTGTGGGCTGCGTAAGAATGGTGACCGCGTAAGACGCGCCGCTAGAAAGAACTGTCGCGAATGTAAAAGAGGCGGCTCCCGTCGTCCCTCCGGAGGTAACGGTCAGGTTGTCACCGCCGTTGTCTTGCAACACCAATCCGGATCCCACCAGTCCAGTAGCTGTCCCGCCAATCGTGAAGGTATTCCCGCAGGTCACCTGGATGTTGGAGATGTTGCTAAAAGCTTTGCCGTTGCCGGCGCTGACGACACAGTTTTGGGTCGGGGTGGCGGGCTGCGTCTTGACCGTAACAGCATAGGCGCCGCCGCTTGCGATGGTGGTCTTGAAGGTGAACGCACCGCTCTTAGCAACGGTAAGGTCGTCGGTGCCGTTATCTTCGAGAACGAGCCCGCTTCCGCTTAGACCGATCACCGTTCCCGCGATCGTGAACGGACCTGTGGCGGAGCCTGAGCCGGACCCGGAACCGGAACCAGATCCCGAGCCGGATCCGGAACCAGATCCAGATCCTGAGCCCGAACCTGATCCTGATCCTGAGCCCGCCGGCTGTTTCAGGCCACTGCAGGACGTTAGGATAATCGCGATCATCACAATAGACGTAAACAACAAGAGTTTAATGGCGAGCTTCATTAGCGATTCCCTTCCGGCGCTCCGAGGATTGGCAACGATTCTTGATTCGCTTCACCCTGTAGTGTCCGAACAGGCACTCAGGGCCTGGTCTTCAAACGGTGGCGATAGGGCCGAATGGGCCATTCACACCAATTCCGCCGAAGCGTTGCACCATCTGGGATGAGAGTACGTAGGGGTTTACTGCGAATCAATCAAACAGACGGTTAGGTGTGCTCACGTGACTATTATTTTTTAGGCACGTTTCGTTAGGAGCTGCTTACGCCGAAGTCGTGTGCGGCATGTTCCAGATGTTCCTTGGCGTGGCGCAGCGAAGCGATGGCCTCGCGGATTTCCGGGTGCCCCTCGCGCGCGGCTGCCCTCTTCTCATGCAGGTTTTGGACGAGTCCCCAATCTCGACCTTCCCCAATTCTTGCCGGAGGCTCAGGTTTGCGCCAATGGAATCCGCGGCGCGTCTGCCGGGAAAGGCATAGGGGAAGCGATCCTACGCGGGAATCTATTGGTCACTGGTCCCGAGGAGGGAGATGAGTTGGAGGGGGTTGGTGCGGGCGCGGTTGACCGTGGCGGCCCAGTGCAGGTGCGGGCCGGTAACACGGCCGGTGGCGCCGACCTTGCCGAGAAGGGCGCCGGTGTCGAGGAGGTCGCCGGGCTGCACGGAAATGGACCCGAAATGCGCGTAAAACGTGTAGAGGCCGAGGCCGTGGTCGAGGACTACAGTGTTGCCGGAAAAATAGAGCGGCTCGGCGAGGACGACGCGGCCACGCTGCGGAGCGTAAACGGGAGTGCCGGCGGGGGAGGAGAAGTCGACCCCACCGTGGGGCGAGCCGGCTTTGCCGTTGAGGATGCGGCGCTTGCCGAAGTTGCCGCCGGTGGTAACTCCGGCGAGCGGGTAGTGGAAGCTGCCGTCCCAGAGACGCTCGGGCGTGATCGTCGCGAATATGGCGCGCAGGCGCTGGCGCTCGGCTTCGGCGCGGGCGAGCTGCTCGGGATTGGGCTCGACGAAATTCGGGGCGACTTTCAGGCTTTCCGTGGCGAACGTACCCTCTCTTACGTCGATCGTTGCCGAGCACGGGAGTTCTTCGGCGGATTCGGTTTTCGCGGTGAGCGCGAGCGGGTACGCTTCCGGCTTTAGTTCCAGATCAACCCCGAGCAGAGCGCGCCAGACGCCGGGAGATTTTTCGTCTGTCTTGGGCTCTTGCCAGAAGGGGATTGCGCGGTTGTCCCACGTGGCTTTTATTTCCGTGATCGGTTGGGTGGCGCTGCGCAGTTCGAGGAGAAGGAGGCTGCCTTGGGTCGGATCGGGGGAGCTTAGATGGAGCGTGAGATTGCGTCCGCAATCATGGGTGGAAGGCTGCGTTGCGATGGGTGCGGCAGCGCGGTGATGCGGGCGAGATTTTTGGGCAATGGCGGGTGCGCCTGTTAGTAGCAAAACGCAAATGGCGATAGTTAGGCGCATCGCGAAGAAGGAAAGAATTTAACACAGAGGTCACAGAGGATGCAGAACACAAAGGGCACCGAGAGGATCACTTTGCGGACCAGGCCATGCCGTCTACGCCGGGGGTTAGGTCGATGGTGGGTTGAAGCTGCCAGGTGCGCAGGTCGAGGACGGCGATTTTTCCGGCGGGCATGCAGGTGATGTAAGCGACGGCGGCGTCGGGACGGATGAGAATTTCGCCGGGTTGCTGAGGTACGTCGAAGGACTTCACAACCTTCAGAGTCTTCAGATCGATGACGATCGTTTTGTTTGCGCGCGGTAGGACGGCGAGGAGAAAGTGGCCGTCGGGAGTGGGCTCGGAGGCGTAGGCATAGTCGGGAATGTCGATCCATGTGCTGATCTTGTTGGTGGCGGTGTCGATGACGGCGATGCGCGGAGCGTCTTGATCGTGAGTGAAGACGTGGGCGCCGTCAGGAGAGATGGAGATGCGCTGCACCTGTTTTGCGACCGGGATGGTGGTGATGAGCTTGCGATTGGCGATGTCTACGACGCTGACCGTGCCGGCGTGGACGTTGGAGGTGTAGGCACGGTGGCCGTCTTTGCTCAGCACGAACATGTGCGATTCGGGCTGGCCGGTGGGAACTTCCGCGATGACTTTGCGCGATGTTGGATCGATGACATCGACAGCATTGGCTAGCTCGGCGCTGACATACAGCAGGCCGTCAGGGCCGAAGAGCGGTTCGTGGGGTCGCAAAGGCTTGCCGAGGTCCATGGTGGCGGCGAGCTTGCGCTGCCGGAGGTCGATGATGTCGATCGTTGCGCCGTCGGTGCCGGGCCTTCCGACGCCGGAGTTGCCATAGATGGGAACGTAGGCGAAGCGGGCGTCTGGGGAGACGGCGACTTCGTGACCGTTGACTCCGACGGAAATCCTGGCGAGTTCGCGGCGACTCTCTGGATCGACGAGCAGCACCGTATGTTCCCTTTGGTTGGCGACCACCAAGACACCGCTCGACGGCGGAGCGGAATGGCTCAAGGTGGTCATCAGCAGCATGAGCAGCGTGGAAGAAGCGATGAACGGCGCGGGACGCAGGGACACGCAGCACCTCGACGGGCTACAGCAGACGACATTATGCACCGAGAACAAGAATTACGTCACGCCCAGGTGGGTAACCGATCGGATCGAGTTTGGTCGCTCACTTCCCAACGGGCACGCGCATCCTATCGCTCGCGAACGCAACCGGCCCTACGAATGACGCACGAATCGATTTCCGCACTGCATCCTGCTGCCCTTCAACGTCTGGTGCGAGATGGCTCAGCAACAAACTCTTTACTCCGCTCTTTCGCGCGGCCTCGCCAATTTTCTGCGGCGGCGTATGTAGAGCGTACAACTGCGCTGGCGAACCCGGAGGGTCAAGCACAGCACAATTAAAAATCAGCAAATCCGCGTTCTTCGCCAATTGCACCAGATTCGGCAGTGCCGACGCATCCATATCTCCAGAGAAAACCACGATGAGGCTCTTATAAGAAATCCGGTAGGCCACCGATGGACAGTCGCCATGATGCGTTGCAATTTCCTCCACCACTAATCCATCCTCATCCACAATCGTAGTGCGCGCTGAATCCAAGCTGATGGCCAGATCGCGAACAGTAAACGATTCCTGCGCGCCAAATGTCTTTTGATATGCAAACGTGCCGTCGCCTCCCACCAGCAATTCCACAAATCGCGAGGTCTTGGGGAATAGTCCTGCTCCGTCCGGACCGAACACACGGTACCGGATTGGCCCGTCGCTGGTTAGCGCGCGCGCGTTGAAGAAAGCTGCCAGGTCCCCGCTGTGATCGATGTGCAGGTGCGTCAACAAAACCGTACCTACGGTTCCTAAATCCAGGTCCAATTCCCCAATCCGGAGGAACGCTCCCGGTCCGGCGTCCACTAGAATGCGCGGCCTCCCTTCGACGACCAGGATGTAACTTGACCCGGCTCTCCCGAACGGACGTGGTCCACCAGAACCAAGCACCACTACTTCCAACGCTGGCTTTGCTGGAGCAGCCCGCAAGCAAACCGGGAGTGAAATAACCATCGCCATCCCAAGCACTAGGGTCTTCATGTCTTCTTCTCCCAGCGCGCGCCTTCGCAATGCTCATCGCGCTTAAATCAGGCGAATACTCAGCGTGTTCTGATAAATCACGTTCACCGGACAAAATGAAATCCACTCTTTTGCAAGCAGCGTTGTCGGAGTTCGCCTATCGGTTAGTTATTCATAGCGATCCGCCACGCGCCGCTGCGGTTTGCGGCTTGGCGACTTTAGCGATGACCAGGCCGGCGAGGAGCCAGGTGAGGGTGTAGTCGATGAGGTTGGTGCCGGTATAGGTGGCGGGGAAGCTGTACCAATTCCAGTAGGGGAGATCGGCGATGACGCTGGCGGCGAGTCCGGCGATAGCGAGAAAGGCGACGCGGCGAGCGTAGGTCAGGCCGGTGGTCTGCAGGAGCATCCATGTTAGCAACAACGCGGCGAACATCTGGCAGGGCAGCTGCGTGAGCAACACCTTCGGGAACGAATCGAAGCCTCCGCGGTTAACCGCAGCGAACACCAGCGGCCCCTTTTTCATTTTCTCGGAGCGAATCTCCATGGCTGCTTTCTTCTGCTCGGCGTTCATGCCGTCTTGCAAAGGTCCCAATGGAAGAAGATAGATCCCGGACTCCGGTGCATGCGAGGAAACGAGTGCGGAAACATCGTCTTCGTTCTGGAAGGAGTGGTACTGCTTCAGGTGCCAGGAAAGGACGCCATAAGAGATAAAGCTCCAGAGGAAGGCCGCCAAGCCGCCAAGAATGGCACCGAGGGTCAGAGACTTGAGCATCTGTCCTCCGATAGAGGGGTTTTGGGGTCGATGGGTGCGAGAGATACGTGGAGTCTAACTCCCCCAGGGGGCTGGCATCAAGTATTCCTCGTAGTTCCCAAAAAACTTAGTTGCCAGCCTCGGTGGCGTAGCGGCGGAAGAAGGAATCCGGCTTCCACTGCGGGCGGGCATCTGCATTGGCGACGGAGATCAGGAGCTGACGAACGATATCTTCGTATAGGCCCGCCGCGGCGAGATCGACGGGTTGGGCGAGGTCGTCGGAGGGCGCGTGATAGCGGTTGGTGAGCCAGTCCTTGAAAATTTTCTGCTCCGGGGAGCCGGGATCGAATCCAACGTCAAGCTTCAGCGCGGGAACCCCATGGCGAATGAAATTGTACTGATCGCTGCGGATGAAGACATTGCGCAGCGGCTCGGGATCGGGCTGGACACGAACGGCAAAGAGCTGGGCGGCTTCGCGGGCGCGATCGCCGAGATCGGATTCCGCGAGTCCGGGAACCTTGAGAACTTTCAGCGGGACGATTGGGAGAAACATGTCGAGGTTAATATCCGCGATCATCGATTTCGGCGGGACAGTGGGATGAGCGGCGAAATATTTTGAACCCAGCAGGCCTTTTTCTTCCGCAGTGACCACCACAAAAAGAATGGAGCGGCGAAGTTGCTCGGGGTGGGCGTTAAATTGGGCGGCAAGATCGAGGAGGACCGCGACGCCGCTGGCATTGTCCATGGCGCCGTTGTAGATACGGTCGCCGTTGACGGGCTCGCCGATTCCGATGTGATCGATGTGCGCGGAGATGACCACATATTCGTTTTTCAACGTGGCGTCATTGCCCGGGAGTTTGCCGATGATATTGGCGGATTCGACGGGCATGGATTTCACACTAGCGCGCGCTTGGAGGGAAACGCCCAGCGGAAAATGAGGAAGCGGCTTGCGATCTTTGCCCAGGGCCGCAATTTCCGCGAAGGTGTGGCCGGAGGCGGCAAAAAGTTTCTCGGCTTGGGCGGGGTTGAACGTCATGGCCATTTTCAAGCCTTGCGTTTCGTTGAACTCCGGATCGGCCAAGTCCATGGAAGGATGAGCGCGATTGAGCGACATACGCGACCAGGGAATGTCCATGGAGGCGGGATTAGGGATGGTGATCGTGCCGATTACACCGGCTTGTTTGAGGGATTTCCAGCGTTCGCCAATGGTCTGGTAGTGAGAGGAGAGAGCGGTGGGAATGTCCGAAGGCGAGCCGGCAAGATACACGACGATCTTGCCGTGGAGATCGAGGCCGGAAAGATCGTCGTAGTTCTTTTCTGGAATCTTTAGACCGTAGCCCACGAAAACCAGCGGCGCCGTGATTTCTTCGGAGGAGAGGTCCGCGCGAGTGCTGAAGTAGGCGTCGTCCCCTAGGGTGAGAGGCTGTGCTTTGCCGGAGACAACCAAAGCAGCGGAAGAGTCCTTTTCCACGATTTGGCGGGAGATAAATTTGACCGGCTGGTAGAAGCCATTCGTGCCGGCGGGCTGCAACCCGGCCTTGCTGAATTGATCTACGGCATAGGACTCCGCTTTGCGCAGGCCTTCACTGCCCGTTTCGCGGCCTTCGAGGTTGTCGTCTGCCAGGAACTTGACGTGCGCCCACCACGACTGGCCATCGAAGTGTCGCGCCGGTTGCGGTGATTGCTGCGCCGCAAGGCTGAACGCGAGCGCGAAAAATGTAGCGGCACATAAATTTTTTCTCAGCATAGCGAGCGTCTCCAGCTAATTTAGTTCGGGAAGCATAACAGCAGCGATGAGGACCCGCCAAGTTGGAAAAGCGGGTGAAGGGTACTACCGGGAATCAGTTCAATCCTTTTTCGATGGCGTAGTTCTTGTCGGCCCAGTCGGCGGCGAAGCTCGTGGGTAACTCCAGCACGCGAAGATGCGTGAACCCCATGTCCCGAAATAAGGCAAACGCCGGACGAATATTGGGGCAGCGTTCGAAGGGGCAGCAGCCGCAGTAAATGACTAGATTCGTTGTTCGCGGGAGGGAAGCGGCCCACTTCTTGATGTCTGCCAAGCCTTGTTCGGTGGAGGCGCTACCGTGGAACGTCGCGCCGGGAATGTGGCCCCCTGCAAAGAGGGTGCGAAAACCGACGTAGACGATTGTGGGGCGGGCCTCGGCGCTTGCCGAGGCAAGTTCGCGGGCGAGGTCCGGAGCCTGCACCAATTGCGATGCTGGCAAGACCTCGGAAACAGCCGGCTGGCTCGTTTGGCCCTGCACACAGGTCGCTAGCCAGCCGCAAACGAACAGCGCAGCAACCGCAGGGCATTTCGCGAATCGCAAAGCACCGCCAAATCCTTTTCGCGCAAGCATAAAATCTTCTTCCTCCTCGCGCATCGGACGTCTTCCTACGATTCGGAGACAAATGCACGCAATGCGAGTGCTATAGTACCGCGCGCTCACAAACCGAGGGAGGGAAAACGGGATGATTGACCGGCGGCGGTTCATGCAGGCGTGCACGGGAATGGGTCTAGGCTCGACTCTGTTTCCTGGCGTGCTTTGGGCGCAGGCGCAAGCAAAAGGCGCAGTCAAAATTACCAAGGAGATGATCGACGCGGCGGCTGCCGTCGCGGACGTTGCGATTTCCGACGACTACAAGCAGATGATGCTCGACAATCTTAACGACCAGTCGAAGGGATACGAGGCGATTTACGCGCTGCATATTCCGAACTCCGTCGAGCCGGCGCTGCTGTTTGATCCGGTAGTGAGCGGGACCAAGTACGAGACGGAGCGTAAGGCGGAACGAATCTCCGCGGCGCCGAACATCGCAGCGCCCAAGAATGTAGAGCAGTTGGCGTTCGCAAACGTGCGGGAATTGGCGGAGTTGATGCGCACGAAGAAAATCTCTTCAAGCGCGCTGACGGAGATGTATTTGGAGAGATTGAAGCGGTACGACGCGAAACTGAAATTCGTCGTGACGCTCACGGAGGAGCGAGCGAAAGCGCAAGCTAAGGAAGCGGATCGTGAGATCGCCGCCGGGAAATATCGGGGACCCCTACACGGATTGCCGTGGGGAGCCAAAGACCTGCTGGCGGTGAAGGGATACCCCACAACATGGGGTGCGGGCGGGTTCGAGAAACAGATGATCGATGAAGATGCCGTCGTGGTGCAGCGGTTGGACGCCGCGGGAGCGGTGCTGGTCGCGAAGTTGACGTTGGGCGCTCTGGCGGAGGGCGACGTGTGGTTTGGCGGGAAGACGCGCAATCCGTGGAACCCGGCCCAGGGCTCCAGCGGATCTTCGGCGGGTCCAGCATCGGCCACCGCCGCGGGCTGCGTGGCTTTCAGCATCGGGTCGGAGACGCTAGGCTCGATTTCGTCGCCGTCGACGCGTTGCGGCTGCACGGGGCTGCGGCCAACGTTTGGTCTCGTGCCGCGCACGGGCGCGATGGCTTTGTCGTGGAGCATGGACAAACTGGGGCCGATTTGCCGCTCGGTGGAAGATTGCGCGCTCGTGCTAAACGCGATTTATGGGCCGGATGGGAAAGACCGCGCAGTGAAAAACGCGGCGTTCAATTGGGATGCGGAACTCGATTGGCGGAAATTGCGCGTCGGCTATTTGAAAAACGAATTCGAGCGCGCGCCGCAACCACAAGAGGAAGCGCAGAAGGAAGAGCCTGCCGCGACCGAAGAAGAGAAGAAAAAGCGCGAAGAGCGGCGCAAGCGACGGGAAGCCTTTCAGCAGCGTGCGAAGTACGACCACCGCTTCAGCGAAGCAGCGCTGCCAAAATTGCGGCAAATGGGCGTCGCGCTTATTCCCGTAGAGATGCCAAAGTTTCCTTACGATCCGATGGTCACGATGCTGACCGCGGAAGCCGCGGCGGCGTTTGATGAGCTGACACGCTCGGGACGGGACAAGCTGCTGACAGCGCAATCCACAGATGACTGGCCGAACACGTTTCGCTCCGCGCGATTCATTCCCGCCGTCGAATACATCCAGGCGAGCCGCGCACGGCGATTGGCCATGGATGCAGTGGCCAAAGTTTTCGACACCGTTGATGTGATCGTGGCGCCAACGGGGAGCGAGCAACTGGTGATCACCAACTTGACCGGCCATCCGGCCCTGATTTTGCCGAACGGCTTCCGAGGCGACGATGCGCCGAAGCCCCCCGCGGAAGACAACGGGGAAGACGACAATATCGGCGGGCCGGGAACGCCGGTCAGCCTGACGTTTCTCGGCAACCTGTACCGCGAGGCGGAACTGCTGGCATTTGCGCGTTCATATCAGGAAGCGACTGGATTTCACCGCAAGCACCCGAAGCTGAGCTAAGTTAACTCAAAACCGGCCGCGAGCGCCAAATGGCTCAAATCAAGAACCAGCACTGACAACCAAGAACCACTATTTGTTTAGACGTTGAAGCTTAAGTTTGTTCGCCGTAGAGCGCAGCGTTTCCGGAATATTCTTGTTGATACACAGGCGCTTGAGGTCGAGCGCGTTGAGGATGGGGAGCATGTGCAAGCTCACGTCGAGCGGGGTTTTTGGATTATTCACTAAATTGCGAACCACAACGTAGTTCTTGCGAAAGTTGCGGTTCTTGGCGATGAGGCGAAGAATTTCGTCCGTCAGGCTGGACATCGAGGCAAAGGCTTCCACTTCCTGGTCGGTCAGACGCGGAGATTGCAGCACGGCGCGTTGCACGACCTTGTTGGAGTCGCGAATCAAAGTGCGGCGCGCTTCGGAGCCCCCCTTGATGGCGAATTGCACGCGCTGCGCAACGGTCATGGTGGCGAGGCGCTGCAGCAAGGTCTGCCGCTTGCCGAGATCGGGCTCAGCCTCGAGCGCGGCTTCGGCCAGGGCGCCGTGGTCGATCGCGGTACCGCGGAGCTCGTGCAATTGCGCCTTCTGTTCGGCCGTGACGGAATTGCTGTGTTCCAATGCCCCGGCCAGCGCCGGAGATTCGCTGACGCGATCGAGCTCTTCCATCAGCATCTGGATACTCTCCGTGGAAAGCGCGCGCACAGCGTGGACCAGGTATTCCGCGCCGCAATTCTTGTTGCGCACCATGGCGTCGCCGATGCCGGGCTTGTCGGCCAGATTTTTCGCGGCGTAAGCAAAGAGGGCGGGAAGAGCGGTTTCGCGCGCCAAAGCTTCGACGATGGATTCAATCGGCTCCGAGAGAAAAGCGTCCTGAGCGCGGTTGGCGACTACCTCATCGGCATCGTGCGCCAACACCGCGAGAATCTCGGCGCGATCGGCTGCCGAGAGATGCGCCCCACCGCTGCACACCGCGATCTTGCGCTCGCGCGTGGCGCGTCCGTGGCGCAGGGAATCAATGACTTCAGGGCTGAGCGTTTCCACCGGGTGCCGGCCTCAAATCTTTCTGGCTGAGCACTATTGTACCGGAGGCGCCAGGGGAACTGACGGGCGGCATGGTCTGGCCGTTCAATTCCAGCAACACCGCGCTGGAGTCCGCCGCGGTGACCTCGAAAGCGGCTTCCGCGGAGAAATGGCGATTTTGGCCGGCGGGAATTTCGGAGTCGAGCACGACTTTGCCGTCGGCAAGAATGCGCACGCGCGTGGCCGCGGAGGTAGAGACGGAAAGATTCAGAGCAGCGGAATTCGCTCGGGGCGGGTGTCCAGCGGGTGATGAAACGGGTTGCGCCGCTCCAAGCGGCTGCGAAATAACCGCGGGCGACTGTGAAGCGTGGCGATACGCCGAGTAGCGCCGCCAGCCGTAGACCCCGGCCGCCCCAACGGCGACAGCCACCGCGAGCGCGCCGAACGCGATGGCCACGACGATCCATCTGGGTGGCGCCGGGATGCGATTCTCCTCCGCAGCTTGGACTTCGGATTGCTCACCGCGCGCCAGGTCGTACTCGGCGAGCAGGTCCTCTTCGTTAAGTCCCAGGTAGCGGGCGATGGCGCGCACGAAGCCGCGATTGAAGATGCCGCCAGGGAGCTTGTCCCAGTCTTCATTTTCCAAGGCTTCCAGAAATCGCAGGCTGATGCGCGTGGCCACAACGACTTCGTTGGGCGAGACTTCGCGCAGCTCGCGCTCGCGCTTCAGACGTTCCCCAAAATTTCCCGTGGCCATGGATCGAACCCTGTCCGGCGGAGCCAGCGCGACCAAAGCGCGGCCGGCGAGAAGCGCGAGGCGCGGCGGCAGACATCGGCGCACACTCGCGGAAGGTGTGGGCTCCCCTCGACGGCACTATAGGCGGGGGCGCGAAGCGTGTCAAACAAACGATAGCTCTGGTGCTGACAACATGCGGCGGGAGCGGGCAGAGGGATGGCAATATGGCAACGCCTGTCCTACGAGCGTGTTGCGCGGGTTTTTGTGGGGAGCCTATACTTGCGAAGATTCGCGGGCACGGAGTCGGGTCGCATCACGCGGCAAGCGGGTAGAGGCTTGCCAGACGGTCGAAATTCAAAGGGGTCAGGATTAACCGAACGTGGAGGACGTCAAGCCATTTCCTGCCGTCGAGCGCCGGCGAAACCCGGCGTTGCCCTCTCAACAACGTGAAGCGGGCCAGCTCGCGGTTTTCCAGGAGCTGGGGAAAGCGCTTACGTCCTCGCTGCAACTGGATCAGGTTCTCCGCACCATCATGGAAAAGATCGACGAATTCCTCCGCCCGGACAACTGGTCGCTGCTGCTGCTGGACGAGGCCAAACAGGAGTTGTATTTCGAGCTGGCGGTCGGCAAGGCATCGCAAGCGCTAAAGGACGTGCGCATCAAACTCGGGCAGGGCATCGCCGGTTGGGTGGCGCAACACGGCGAAGCGGTGGTTGTGCCGGACACCTCAAAGGACACGCGATTTTTTGGCAAGGTCGACGAAAAGACCAAGATGGAGACGCAGTCCATCGTCGCCGTCCCCGTGAAGTTTCGCGATACCTGCCTCGGAGTGATCGAGCTCATCAACTGCTTTGGGCCGGAAGGATTCGATGCGCGCGATTTGAACTTGCTGGAAGCGCTGGCCGACTTTGCCGCCATTGCTCTGGAAAACGCCCGGCACGTCAAGCGAATCCACGAGCTGACCATCACCGACGATTGCACCACGCTGTACAACGCGCGGCACATGGGCTTCATCCTGGAGACGGAAATTTACCGTTCGCAGCGCTACAACTACGAGTTCTCCCTGGTGTTCATCGATCTCGACCACTTCAAGCAAGTCAACGACACGCACGGCCACTTGATCGGCTCGAAGCTGCTGGCGGAAATCGGCAACGCCCTGAAGACGCATTGCCGCCTCATCGATTTTGCGTTTCGCTACGGCGGCGATGAATTTGTGATTCTGTTGCCGCAGACGTCCAAGGAGAATTCCCTGAATGTCGCGCGGCGCCTGCACAAGATGATTCGCGAGATGCCCTGGCTGGAACAGACCGGGCTCAAGGTGCGCATCACGCCGAGCATCGGCGTGGCGTCTTATCCGGTGGATTCGAAGACCAAAGAAGGACTGCTGCACCTCGCCGACGAAGCCATGTACCTGGTGAAAAATACGAACCGAGACAGTGTCGCCGCGGCGAACATGGGTATCCTCCCGGACACTCTGGCCAGCGCGGAATCCGCTGGATAAGCCGCCCTCGCTTCCTCTCGCTATACAGCCCACCAGAAGTTTGCTTAACTGAATGCATGTTGCGAAGTGAAGCGGCGCGCTATGCGCGCTGGTCGGCGATGGTCGCGCTGGTGCTTGCGGCGGCGACCTTGCTGGTCTACGTGCGGAGGGACTGGGTGCGCCATATCGAGAAGAAGAATGCGCCGCCGGCCGCCCCGGTCGATGTTACTCGCCAGTCCGCGGGAATCAACTTCAAACAAGGCGACAAGACCCGGACGATTTACGAGGTGTCCGCGTCGAAGTCCACCGAATTTAAGGGACAAGATGCCAGCTTGTTGGAGGACGTTCGCATCACCATTTTCGGCAAGGTTGGAGACCGCCACGACGTGATTCACACGCGGAGTTGCCAATATGGAAAGGAGAAAGGAGAGATCCAGTGCAGCGGAGAGGTGCAAATCGAGCTGATGAGCGCAGCGGATGCGCAGCGCACCGTGGGCCATCCTGAGGCGGCGAACGCCGTGACCACGCATATCGAGACGCGCGGCGTGAAGTTCGACCGCGCTAGCGGCTTGGCACAAACGGACCAGAAAGTCACATTTGCGTTCCCCAGCGGGAGCGGAGAAGCGGTCGGGCTGGAATACAAGTCCGAAGAAGGCACGGTGCATTTATTGCGCGATGTGCGCTTCACGTTGAAACAGAGCGCGCCGAGTGCGGCGAAGGCGAGGACCGCGAAGCCGAGAGCCGCAGGTTCGCAGATGACCCCGCCTCAGGAAATGCTGGTGAAAGGCTCGAGCCTAGATTTTAGCCGTGATTCGCGCTTGCTGCACCTGTTGGGGCCGGCGGAAGCCGAAACGAAAACCGAGCGGCTGAGCGCCGGCGAAATCAATCTGTCGCTCGACAAACAGTTTCATGCGGAAACGCTGGTTGCCTCAGGCACGGGTGAATACCGGCCGGTTGTGACCTCGCAGGGGCCCCGCGACCAGGCGAAGCTGGAGGCAGATACGCTGACCGCGCATTTTTCGCCGGAAGGCGCGGTGACGCGCGTAGACGCCGCGGGAGCAGTGCGCGGTTCGCGCAATGGTCTTGCGGAACAGGACAAAGCGAGCGCCGAATACGCCACCCTGGAATTATGGCCCTGGCTGGGCCGTCCCAAGGAACTGAATCTCAACGGCAATGTGCTGCTCGAAACGCAGGGAGGCAATGGCGAATCACGCCTGCTGCGCACGAATGCATTTCGCATGGATTTCGCAAAAGGCGAATCGGGTCAAACCGGCAAGGCGCAGAAGGCTGAAACGTTGTCGCCGGGAACGATGGAGTGGACCGACGCCCCGGCGCAACCCGGCGTCGCCGTTGCGAAAACAAAGTTGCAAGCGGACAAGCTGGCTTTGGACTTCGCTTCGTCAGGCAAGGCGCGGCAGCTCCAGGCCATTGGAAACGTGCAAACGGAGCGAGCCATGAGCGGACGGCCGACGCAAACCGCGACTGCCCGCAATGGCATCGCCGAATTGCAGGCCACCGGCGGGTGGTCGCAAATGGATTTGGACGGCGACGTAAAGCTGAAGGAAGGAGAGCGCAGCGGCCGGGCGACGCACGCCATTTTTGTGCGCGCAACGCAGACGGCCACGCTCACCGGCAACGCCCTGGCCCGCGACGCATCGACCGAAACACACGCGCCGAAGATTGTCTTTGCGCAGGCGACGGGAGAGATTCACGCCGAGGGGGGCGTGCGCTCCACGGATTTTGCCTCCCGCTCCAGCGTCGTGCAGTTGGCCCCAGTGCCCGCGAATATCACCGCTGACATGCTGCAGGCCAATTCAAAAACAGGCCGCGCAGTTTACTCGGGTCACGCACGCCTGTGGCAAGGCGATTCCGTGCTCGAAGCAGAATCCATCGAGCTGCTGCGCGAGACGCGCGTGCTGAACGCCGCCGGCAATGTGCGAGCCGTGTTTCCCCAAGCGACGGCGGAAACGAAAGAAGTTCCCGGCAATCACGCGCAGGAGACACCAGCGTCCTTGACTCCACTTTCGGTTCCTGCGGCGCAAAATTCCGCAAAAAGGCAGCATTTGTGGCACGCAACCTCCGGGACTTTGAGCTACAGCGACAAGGAAAGCCGTGCGCACCTCGAACACAACGTTGCGGTGCAATCGGAAGAACAGCGCATGCGCGCGCCGGTCCTCGACCTCTACTTCACGCGCTCTGCCGCGCCTGCACCGAACGGTGCGAGCAGCGCAAACGCTCCCGGCGGAGCGCAACAAATCAGCCGCGCGGTCGGCACCGGCGGCGTAACCGTGGATGAAGGCAGCCGCAAAGCGACCGCGGAGCGCGGCGAATACATCGCGGCCACCGGAAAATTCGTGATGAGCGGCGGAACCCCCACGCTGTACGACGGTTCCGCGGGCACCACGACGGGCCGTCAATTGACCTTCTATTTAGCGGATGATACGATCATCGTCGACTCTGAAAATGGTTCTCGCACTTTGACGAAGCACCGAGTCGAGAAATGACGAGGTA
>Ga0210406_10002077_pt1 | contig 23411 bp, 25 predicted proteins | sample IncBWC30MmetaG_FD_155454 | JGI IMG/M metagenome (GOLD analysis project Ga0210406, IMG submission 155454) | Forest soil microbial communities from Barre Woods Harvard Forest LTER site, Petersham, Massachusetts, United States - Inc-BW-C-30-M | ecosystem: Environmental > Terrestrial > Soil >...
AGCGTTTTTCGCCTTTGTTTCGTTTCGGGTCTCACGTATCCCAAACGGGAATGATAGGAGTGCGTCGATCGGCAAAATCGACTGCTCTGTCGCGGTTTCGTCGATGTTTTTGCCCTACAGATTGCTGGAACGGGAATCACATGCACACCTATCGGAGGTCTAGCAGCACCTGAGGTTCCAAAGAGAACGCGCGGTATTATTCGTCATTCCCCTACGGTTAGCCAAGGCGCTGCTTTTTTCGCTTGCGGCTGACGTGGCAGTCAAGACAAAAGAGCGGTCACGACAAAAAGGGCGACCCGTTTCGAGTCGCCCCGCAAAAACATTTTCGATGCTGCTTCGGTCTTGTTGCTTAGGCGGTTGCTTTCTTTGTGGACCGGCTTCGTCGTGGATTGCGGCCGGGCTTTGGAGAGAACTTCTGGCGGCATTTGCTGCATGTTGTGCGCGGTCTTGGCGTGTTCGTCGGGTTTGTTGAGAATTTCGTCTTGGGAGTTGGACGCGCTCGGGGCCATCGCGCGGGGAGGGCCGGTCTGAAGACCGCCGCTACGTAAGGCTCGCTCGAGGCCGTCGCGCTGGGCACCCGCGCACTTTCGAATTAATGTTGCGTCATAGGCAGAGAATCATCAGGGAGCATCTTAAAAGCCTGACGTGATTTACCGTTGAAACGTCGAGTTCGGCGAGATTAGCGGGTCCAGAGGAGGGTGAGGTGGCGTTCGAGTTTGGCGAAGTCGGCGTCGCTGGTGGCGAGGGAGGCTTTGCGATCGGCGGCCAGGGCGGCGGCGAAGCAGTCGGCGTAGGGGAGTTTATGGCCGCCATGGAGCTCGGCTGCGAGTTTGGTGAGTTCGTAGCCGGCGTCGACCAGTTCGATGGGCAATTGCGCGATGTCGGTGGCGATCTTGCGGGCCACGCCGGGCCCTTTGGCGCGCCAGACGGAATAATAGACCTCGCCCCAGTTGACTACGCTCATCAGGAGCTTGCATTTGCCTTCGGCGGCGTTCGTGATGAGCTCTTCGACTTTGGCGGCGCCGGGACGGCCGTCGAAGAAAGTCATGAGGGCGCTGGCGTCCAGGACGACGCGTTTCACGACCAGCGCTCAGGCGAAGGCAAGACCCACCCTTGCAAAAGGCGCAAGGATGGGGCACCCGCCGCACTAAACTCAAAAGCGTCGTAATGCAGGATGCATCGCGGTGCTCGCGTCATAGTTCGCGGTCACGTTTGCGTTCTTCGAGCAGGATTTTCGATGCAGAGGGCTCACCCTTGAGCGAGCCGCGCAGGCTCCGAATGAATTCCGGAGTAAGCGGCTGGAGAATCAGGCGGTTTTCTTCCTCTACGAACGCTACCTGCGTGCCTTTGCGGATGGCGTATTTGCGGCGCAGCTTTGCGGGGATGACCAGTTGGCCCTTGGTCGTTACGGTGGAGACTTCGGTTTTCATGAAACCTCGTTGCAGGAGGAAGCGAGAAGAAAAGTATACCCCTGCGAACTAAGTAAGTCAAGTGTCAGGTTGGCTTACTCCGGGGGCTTTGGAGAACGGGAGCCCGCTTCAGAAAGCGGGCGCTACAACGGGGGACGCGTCAGAGTCTTAGGGTCAGGAGGGCGGCGAATAGGTCGAGGGGCCAGTGCAAGACGATCATGCGAGGGAGTCGGCGGGTGCCTAGATAGATGAGCTGGAGGACTACGACCAGCGGGAGAAATTGGAGGAAGCGGAAGAGGATCAGGCGCCAGTCGAAGGTGAGCGGGAAGACGCTGTGTTGGAAGGCCCACCAGAAACCGACGAGCCCGACCGTGGCCCAGGTGCTGCCGGTGAGAGCTTGGAGGCGGGCGGCGCAGTAGGCCTGGTACATGACTTCTTCAGTGGGCGACCAGATGAGCCAAAAAACGGACAAGCTGTAGACGACGGCCCAGTGCGGGAGTTGGCGTTCGGATAGAAGGCCCGGGGCCAACATGGCAGGAGTGAGTTGCGTGGTGCGGTAGACCAACCATCCGGCGAGCTTTGAGCCGGCAGCGACGATGGGGAAAAGGAGAGCGAGGTAGAGGAGTCCCCAAAGGAGTTCGCGGGGGAGGCGAGAGCGATCGATGGCGAAGAGATCGCGGAGGCGGATTCCTTCTCGATGCGTTTGGCGGCGGAGCAGCAGGACGCAAGCGAGATCGACGAGCGTGGCGTAGACGGTCCACCAAGGGGCTTGCGCGCGCCAAGGGTCGGGGTGGCCGCGCAAGAAAAACGCTGCGGCTAGTAGGGATTGCACGAAAAGGATGAGCGCGGTGCGGGCTGCAGTCAAGGCGAGCGGTCCCGTCCAAGTGATGCGGCCGGATTGGATGCGTTGCAGGATTGCGGGCGGGGAGTTGGGCACGGACATTGCGTACATGATAGCAATGCGCGGCGCACGAGCTTCGTCCCAATGGCGCGCGTGTTGAGGAGGAAACCCCAATCGGAAGACACGGCTCGGGATGGGCGTTGACTTGGGTGTGGTGGTGGCCTAGTATCCGCGGCAGAACGCGTTGTTACCTGCTAGGAATGCGCGGATGAGCGATTGGGTTCACATACAGGCTACGTCTGGGGAGCAGTTGATGCAGTTGCATCACTTCTCCATTGTGAAGCAGCAGGCCGGCGGTGATGTGACGTTTGCGATTACGGTGAAGGAGTTTGCGGTGCCGCCTCCGGGACAGCGGCTGCGGTTTTATGCGGAGGCGGACAAGGCGGTAAATCAGAAGACGGCTTCGTTTGTGCCGTGCGGATGGGGGCCATCGCTATTTTCGGCGCTGGGGGATTGCGTGCGGCTAATCCGACAGTTTCCGTACGAGGGTGAAAAGGGGGGCAAGCAGGGCGGCGAGGAGCGCGCGGTCCAGTCCTGAAGATGAGGAAGGGCCAGTCCTCAGGACAAACGAAATGATACGGGCAACAAAATAATACTGGCAACAAAATGATTCTGGAATTCACAAAGCGGACTGTGCAGCCGGGCGTGACCGCGCTGGGGATAAAAGGCAGCATCCATTGCGGGCCGGAATGTGCGCGGCTGGAGCGAGAAGTCGACGCGATGATTGCGGCGCGCGATACGCGAGTGATCTTTGACATGGCCGGCGTGACGCATGCGGACAGCGCGGCGATCGGAGCGATTGTGCGGTGCCTCGCGAAGCTGAAGAGCGCGGGCGGCGGGCTGCGCATCGCGGCGGCACAGTCGATGGTGGACCATAGCTTGAAATTGACAAAGGTGGATCGCGTGATCGAGATCTTCTCGACGGTGGAGCAGGCCGCCCAGGGATTTTCTGGGCCGGAGGCCACGGCCGGTCAGCGGGCCTGACCCGCGAACTCTTGCCCCGGGTGCGGATAGCGATTCTGTGTCAGGAGAAAAAAGATGGGTGCCCAGCGTGAGAATTTGGAGGCACAGGCTGGGCACCCGCGGGTCAGCGAGGAATGGTTGGCCTCGCTTCACCATGCTGATGGAGAAAAGCTAGCATTTGCCAAGGAAGCGAGTCTGTCTCGAACGCGACACGTTTAAAGGTTCTAATCCGGAGCAAAAAAAGGGCTGGCGATTTCGCCAGCCCTTCGCTTCACATAGAATGCGTCGGAGCCCGCTTTAGAAAGCAGGCGCAACACGATTCATGGTTCGTGCGGATCTTTTAGCGGGCGCCTGGGGCGGCGGCTAGAGACCTTGTTTGCTGTGACGCTGCTTGCGGTACAGCTTGATTCACCGGCGATGTTCCGCCATTGACGCTCACCTTGATCTGCTTCGGCTTGGCTTCCTCGCGCTTGGGCAAGCTTAGCGTCAGCACGCCATTGTGGTAGTCGGCCTGGATCGACTCCGATTTGACGGAGTTCGCCAGCGCGAAGCTGCGGCTGAAGGAACCGTAGGCGCGTTCGATGCGCAGATAGTTGTCTTCGTGGGCCTTGCTGTCGAACTTGCGTTCGCCGCGGATGGTGAGGATGTTGTTCTCGACGCGAATGTCGAGGTCCTGGGGATTGACGTCGGGCAGGTCGGCCTTGACGACTAGTTCATTTTCGGTCTCGTAGATGTCGACGGCGGGGGCCCAAGGGGTCAGGTTCGACTCCTCGGTGTTGCGTGATAGTCCGTTGCCGAACATGTGATTAAATTGTTCCTGAAGGGTGGTAGCCCCGCGGAATGGTTGATCCAAACGATTCATAGTTCTCATATAAGCCTCCATCGAAAGATTAGGGCTGTCTGAAGGCAATTTCAGATAACTCAAGTCAACTCAGATTGCGTTTCTGCCTCTGTGGTATGCAAGCAGCGTGCGCTACTTAACTTGTGCGGTCAAGTAATATTTTAGGCATTCTTCGTGACTTAATTGATTATGGTTAAGTAAGAACAGCGAGTCAGTCTGGGTGCCAGGGATGCCTTAATCCAGGGGCTACACCGGCAAGATCCGCACTTACCTAACGGGATGGAAATGGCGGAGGATGAGCGTAAGTGTTCGATAGGCTACACCCAAGAATTGTAATTTTGGGGGAAAATCAACGTATTTCGCTTGACTCTGCGATATTGGGGGCGTAACTTCCGCGTTAACGCATCCTCCCGTGGTAATTCTTCGATTGGATTTTGTTATGTGGAATGGTTTCGATATTCTCAGAAAACTACCGGATGGCGGAATTGTGTGGGTCGAGACGGCACACGATCTGGAAGCTGCGCGAGAACGCATTAAATCGTTCGCGACGTATAAGCCGGGAGAGTATGTCGTGTTTTGCCAGGAAACTCAGGCGGTGATCGAGTTGCCTTGGGTGTTGTATTTGCGGGAGGAACCTGAGGCGAAGGGTCGCCGGGGTACGGCGAAAGCGAATGCGAACAAAAGGGGTCCAGATAAATCCTGTGCGAAACCCATGACCCCGCAGCCAAAACCGAATACTAAGCAGATCGTGGCTGAGATTGTCGCGGACATAGCGCGAGCGGCTGCCAGCAAGAGATAGAAAGATCCAACCTTCACTATCCGCAAGGCATGTGCTAACAGCTTTCTGCGGGGCTAAAGCCCGCTGAGAAGCAGCGCTAATGTCGGAGCGAAAGCTTCGACTCCCTAAAGCGGACGCGCTCAGGGCTCGCGTTGGTGGCAGGGCGGTGTCTTGCTTTTGCCGTGGCGTGGGAATATACTCTACTTTCACTCTGAGGCGGTCGCACGGATGAGTGGGCGCAAGCCCGCTTTTTTGTTGATGCCGGTTGGGGTGCAGTTGATACCGGCAACGGCTGGGGAGTCTCCGCGTGAATTTGGAGAGCATACGCGCAGCCGCCGAGCGGGTGGCGCGCTCGGAAGGGCTGGAAGTAGTCGACGTGGAATGGAAAGTGGGCAAGCAGAGGTTTCTGCGAGTCTATATCGATCGCGTACCTCAGGCGAACCCGGCCCGGAATGGCACGAATGCCGCGGAAACAGCGGGCGCGGACATTCCTTTGAGCGACCCGGACCCGAAGATCAGTCATGCGGACTGCGAGCGCGTGAGCCAGCAACTGAGCGTGATTTTGGATGTGGAAGAGCTAATTGATGGACCGGCGGGGTACATCCTGGAGGTCAGCTCACCGGGGCTGGACCGGGCGCTGAAGAAGCCGGGAGATTTTGAGCGGTTTGCCGGACGGCTGGCGAAGATTTCGACTAGCGAGCCGATTGGGGATGCAAAATTTTTTGAGGGGCGGCTGGCGGGGTTCGCGGATGGGAAAGTGCGGATGGAGTTGAAGGGAAAAGAGCCGCGGATGGTGGAGATACCGCTAGAGGGGATTCGTAAGGCGAACTTGGTGGTGGAGTTTTAGCCCAGAAGGAAAGACTTAACACGGAGCGCAAAAAGCTAAGAACACAGAGCGCACAGAGAAGAATTTGATCGGGAGAAGAGTTTAGGAACGAGCAATGGCGAACTTGCTTTATCAACAAATTGAGATGCTGAGCCGCGAGAAGCATATCGAGCCGGAAATCGTGGTGTCTGCGATTGAAGACGCGATGGTGGTGGCAGCGCGGAAATATTACAAGACGGAAGAGAACCTGCGCGGGAAGTTCAACGCGGACACGGGCCAGGTGGACGTGTTTTCAGTGCTGACCGTCGTCGAGGAAGTTGCTGATCCGAAGATGGAGATCAGCGTGGCGGATGCGAAGAAGAAAAATCCGACGGCGGAAGTCGGGACGGAGATTCTTACCGCGAAGCCTACGGATGTGCTGGGACGAATTGCGGCGCAGACGGCGAAGCAAGTTATTTTGCAGAAGGTGCGCGAGGCCGAGCGCGACACGATTTACAACGAGTATCACACGCGCGTGGGCGAGTTGGTGACGGTGATTGTGAAGCGCGCGGAAGGGCCGGACCTGATCGTCGATATGGGGCGGACGGAAGCGCGGTTGCCGAAGCGCGAGCAATCGAAGCTGGAGACGTACAACATCGGCGAGCGGCTGCGCGTGGTGATCAAGATGGTGGACCGCGCGGCGAAGGGGCCGCAGGTAATCGTCTCGCGCGGAGACGCGGGCCTGGTGCAGAGATTATTCGAGATGGAAGTGCCGGAGATTTATGACGGCACGGTGCAGATCCGGTTTGCGGCGCGCGAAGCGGGCGAGCGGACGAAAGTGGCGGTGATGAGCCGCGACAAAGACGTCGATCCGGTGGGCGCTTGCGTGGGAATGAAGGGAATGCGCGTGCAGTCGATTATTCGCGAGCTGCGCGGCGAAAAAATCGACATCATTCCGTACAGCGAAGAGACGGTGGCGTTCGCGCAGAAGGCGCTGAGCCCGGCGAAAGTCACGCGCGTGCAGATTATCGACCCAGAAGCCAGGAAGCTGGAAGTGATCGTGGAAGATTCGCAGCTTTCACTGGCGATTGGGAAGAAGGGGCAGAACGTCCGGCTGGCGAGCAAGCTGATCGGCTGGGACATCGATATCAAGAGCGAAGAAGAGAAGCGGCGCGAGATTGAAGAGCAGATGACGGCTCTGACCGCGCCGACTACGCCGCTGACCGCGCTGGCAGGCGTGGGGCCGAAGACGATCGAGAAGATCGAAGCAGCGGGAATTACTAACGTAGAGAAACTCGCGGGAATGACGCCGGAGCAGTTGATGGAGATTCCGGGCATTGGCGAGAAGATGGTGGACAAAATTTATCAGGCGGTGAACCGCTTCTACGAGGGCGGCGAAGTGCCGGCGGGCGAGGCGGTTGAGAATACCGATGCGCTGGCGGAAGATGCCGCGGGCGAAGGCACTCCTGGAGAAGCTGCAACGGCGGAGGAAGCGAGTGCCGCGGCTTCAGAAACAGGTGTGGTGGAAGCGCCCGAAGCGACTCCTGAGGGTGAGCAAGCTCCCGAGGCGAAGCAGGCGGCTGAGGAAAAATCCCCGGCGAAAAACGAAAATGACGAAGAGGTTGAATCCGCGGAAGACAAGAACGCTGCGGAGCGGCCGGAAGAGGCAAAGTCTTAAGAAGCATGTCAGACGCAAATCAAGTTCGAATCAATGAGCTGGCGCGCGAGCTGGAGGTCAAGGCCAAGGCGATTATTGACCTGCTCGCGGGATACGGCGTCACCGAAAAGAAGACGCATTCGAGCTCCATTCCCGCGGATGTTGCGGAGAAGGTGCGAAAACATATTCAGGGAGTAGCGGACGCGGAAGCAGCGGAAGAGGCCAAAGCCAAGGCGGATAAAGACGCAAAGGATGCGGCAGCGAAGGCGGCGCGTATGCGTCCGGCTGTTGCACCTGCGGCGACAGCTCCTGCAGCACCAGCGGTTGCGCCACCGAAGCCCGTGGCTCCTGTTGCGGCGCCTGTAACAGGCACGGCAGCGCCTGCGGCGCCGAAACCGGCTGCGACAGTTACTACGCCTGCTCCCGCAGCACCTGCGGTTGCGGCTCCTCCTGCAAGCACTCCGGCTCCCGCGGCGACTGCGCCTGCGGCAAGTGCGCCAGTGGCTCCTAGTGCGGCGAAACCTGCACCGAGTGCGCCTCCAGCGAGCGCGCCTGCTCCGACTCCAATTCGGCCTTCTGCACCGGCCGCACGACCTTCCGGCCAGCCACCTGTGCGGCCTTCCGGTCCATCTCCCGCTCGACCTTCGGGTCCATCGTCAGCGCCAGCATCATCACCCAGTTCTCCTGCGCAACGGCCGGCTGGGGGCAGTCCTCCACCGCGACCGGGACAAAGCACGGGTACACAACCGTCCGCGTCAGCGCGTCCAGCTGCGGGTGCTGGCACGGCAACACGGCCTTCTACGCCCGTGCGTCCACCGATGCCGACGGGCGGGAACCGCGGACCACTTCCAAATACCGGCCCGGGAGGGCAGCGTCAGGGCGGCCCGCGTCCGGGACAGCCAATGCGTCCGATGCCGTCTGGTCAAGGCGGACGTCCCTATCCTTCGCGGTCTGGAGGACCAGGCGGAGCAAGTGGCGGACCTGCAGGTCAGCCAAGACCTTTTGAGCAGCGGCGCGGCACGGTGCCTACTGGCACGCGTCCGGGACCACGCATGCCAGGACGTCCCGGGATGTTGCCACCATTGCCGCCGGACAAGGCGCCTCCGAAGGCTGAGCCAGGCAAGCCGCTTTATACGCGGAAGCCGACACAGCGGCAGCGTCCGGTGTTGGACAAGCGAGAGATTGAGGGTGAGCGCAAGCTGCATCCAACCCGGCAGCGTCCAGGGGCTGGGCGATCCGTGGCGGCGGTGATTGCGCCGCCGGAGCCGCGGTTTCCGCGGGACGTGACGATTACGGAAGGCATTACGATTCGCGAGTTAGCGGAAAAGCTGGACGTGCGCGCAAAGGAATTGCTGAAGACGCTGCTAGATCGGGGCGTGTTTGCCAGCATCAACCAGGCGCTGGATGTGCCGACAGCAACGACGTTGGCGGAAGCGTTCAGCGGCGTGGTGAGCGTGGTCTCCTTTGAAGAGGAGATGGTGCTGGAAGTGGCGAAGGAAGAGACGAAGGAGAATTTGAAGCCGCGGCCGCCGGTAGTGACGGTGATGGGACACGTTGACCACGGAAAAACGAGCTTGCTGGATGCGATCCGCAGCGAGGACGTGGCCGGAGGCGAGGCGGGCGGCATCACACAGCACATCGGCGCTTACAAGGTGCAGGTGAACAATCGCAGCGTGGTGTTCATTGATACGCCGGGCCATGAGGCGTTCACGCGGATGCGTGCGCGCGGCGCGAAGGTGACGGACATTGTGGTGCTGGTCGTGGCGGCCGATGACGGTGTTATGCCACAGACGAAGGAAGCGATCGATCACGCTAAAGCGGCGAACGTGGCGATCGTGGTAGCAATCAACAAGATTGATAAGCCAGAAGCGCAATTGGAGCGCGTGAAGCGGCAGCTTGCGGACAACGGGCTGCTACCCGCGGAATGGGGCGGCGACACGGAATTTGTGGAAGTCTCGGCCAAGCAGAAAACGGGAATCGACAAGTTGCTGGAAACGCTCCTGCTGGTTGCGGACCTGCGCGAGTTGAAGGCGAATCCGGACGCGCCGGCAACGGGCACGGTGCTGGAATCGCGCGTGGATAAAGGGCGCGGGCCGGTGGCGACTATCCTTGTGCAGAACGGAACTTTGAAGCCCAGTGATTTTTTCATTTGCGGTGCGGTATTCGGCAAAGTGCGCGCGATGTTCGACGATCATGGGCGCACGGTGACAGATGCGCCGCCGTCTACGCCAGTGGAAGTGTTGGGTTTGCAGGGAATTCCCGAAGCGGGCGACAACTTCCAGGTTACGGACGAAGCTAAAGCGCGGCACATCGTCGAATACCGGCAAGGCAAGCAACGCGATGCGGCAATGGCACGCACTTCCGGTGCGCGCATCACGCTGGATCAACTGCACGAACAGCTGAAGTCCGGCGACGTGAAGGAATTGGGAATTGTTATCAAGGGCGACGTGCAGGGCTCGGTGGAAGTGCTCAGCGAAATGCTGCCGAAGCTTTCGACGGATCAGGTAAAGCTGAAGATTATCGGCTCGGGTGTGGGCGCGGTGACGGAAAACGATATCCTCCTGGCGTCAGCGTCAGGCGCGATCGTGATTGCGTTTGGAGTGCGTCCGGACCGCAAAGCCCTTGAGTTGGCGCAGCAAGAGCACGTTGACGTGCGCACGCACACCATCATTTACGAAGTTTCCGACGAGATTAAGAAGGCGATGGAAGGCCTGCTGGAGCCGGTAGTGCAGGAGACATACGTGGGCCGCGCGGAAGTGCGCAATACATTCCGCGTGAAGGGCGCCGGCACGGTGGCGGGCTGCTATGTAGTGGATGGCGTGCTCAAGCGCGACGCGCAGATCCGCGTGGTGCGAGACGGCGCGATCATCTACACCTCCAAGCTAAGCTCGCTGAAGCGCTTCAAGGACGACGCCAGCGAAGTACGCACAGGCTTTGAGTGTGGCGCGGGCATTGCGAATTTCAACGACGTGAAAGTTGGCGATATACTGGAATGCTTCCAGGTGACGAAGCTGAGCGCCGCGGAAGCCGCAGCGCAGAGCAGCGCGCCCGCGTCTCGCAGATAAACTGTTTTCGTCCCCGCGGAGCCGCTCATGCCGGTCGGCCTACTTACCCTTGAGTTGCACATCCCGCATGCACATTCGCTGAAGGACAAGCGGCAGATCGTACGCAGCTTGAAGGACAGATTGCGGCGGCATTTCAACGTTGCCGTGGCGGAGATGGAATATCAGGAAGTGTGGCAGCGGTCGATCATCGGTGTGGTGACGTTGTCTACAGCCGAACAGCACGTGGAGGAATCGCTACAATTAGTGTTAAAGGAAGCGGACCGGTTGCTAGGTCCGGTCCTGATCAATCACGTCGTGGAAATGATTTAAAAGGTTGCGATGAGTCCTACGAATCACCGTCATGAACGCGTGGGCGAGGAAATTGCCCATGAAATCAACGCCATGCTGGCCGGCGAGCTGAAGGACCCTCGGCTCGAGGGTATGGTGGTGGTCAGCGAAGTGCGCGTCCAGCCGGACATGAAGCATGCGCGTGTGTTCGTGAGCATGCGGGGCAGCAGCAAAGAGCAGACGGACGCGATTAAAGCGCTGGAGCACGCGTCGGGTTACATTCGCAGCGAGCTTATTGAACGGCTGCAATTGCGACGCTTGCCCGAGCTGCACTTTACCCTGGATCTTTCGCAAGAGCACGTGGAGCGCATCGAGCAACTGCTGAACGACATGAAGAAGGACAAACCTTCTTCTACGCCCTGAGATCTCGTTTACACCTTTTGATTCATGCCAAAACAGCCGCAACCGGCGCCCTTCGACGGCGCACTGGTAATCGATAAACCAAAGGGAAAGACATCGCATGACGTAGTGGATGCGGTGCGGCACCTAGCCGGTTTTCGACAGATCGGGCATCTCGGGACGCTCGATCCGCTGGCTACCGGTGTGCTGGTGCTGCTGCTGGGGCGCGCGACGCGGCTGGTGCAGTTTTATTCTGGCCGCCGGAAACGATATACGGCGGGATTTCGCTTCGGCTTTGCGACCGATACCTACGACTCCGACGGCGAGGCGCAAGGGCCGGACACCGCGCCCGCTCTCGATCCTTCTGTGCTGGAAAGATTAGCCGGCGAACGTGTCGGGCGGTTTCAGCAGATGCCACCAGCGTTCTCAGCGAAAAAAATAAAAGGGCGCCCTGCGTATGAGCTTGCACGCAAGAAACAACCCGTCGAGCTAAAGGCGGTGGATGTCGAGTTGTTCGAATACAAATTGAAGGAAATTGAGGGGAGCATCGCCCGATTTGTGATCGAGTGCTCTTCCGGCACATACATCCGTTCACTGGCCCACGAAATGGGAGAGAAGGTCGGATGCCGGGCGCATCTTGCGGAAATTGAGCGAACGGCGGTTGGCGAATTTTCGCTGGAGCAAGCTATAAAGTTGGAAGAGCTGGCCGAAGGGGCGCGGGCCGGCAAGTTCGCGGAGTATGTCATTCGGCTGGAGAATTTGCTGCCGAACTTCCCGAAAGTCAACGTGCTGCCGATTATCGAGCGGCGCGTGCGGCATGGGACGAAGTTCAATGTGACGCTGGCGCAGGTGCAGCCCGGACGCGCGGAGACTGCGCCCGGAGCGACGACGGAGCTCGATGGCGGGGAACCGCGGCCACCTCGGCTGCGCGTATTCAGCCAGCAAAACAGCCTTATTGCGATCGCAGAAGCCGTTGTGCCTCGGACGTATCAGCCGATTGTAGTCTTTGAGCCGCTGCCGTAACACACCTCAAGGTTGCGGCTGGTCTGGAACCTGTTGCGGATTGCCTCGTATCGCGGCGCGGCCGCTCGTGGGCTCCCCGCGTCCAGCGTAGATGCTGCGGGCGTCGCGGATGGGATCACGAAGCCTGCGCGGCGTGATGAGAATCATGAATTCGGTATTCTTCAGCGAATTGCTCTTGGTACCGAAAGCGTAGCCGAGTCCCGGAATTTTCGCTAAGCCGGGCAGACCGAGCAGCGAACGCGTTTCTTCGTTATCCAGTAATCCACCAATGAGCGTTGTTTCGTCGTCCTTGACGCGGACGGTTTGCGTTAGTGTGCGGTTGCTGATGACGGGGATGCCGTTGACATTGGTCCCTGCCAACGCGCGGATTTCGAATTCGAGCTGAAGCGTGACCTCGTGATGCGGGTGCAGTGTCGGTGTGGCCTTGACCTTCACGCCGAGGTCGATAAATTCCGAGCCCGGGTAAGGAGTTTGCGTCGTGCTGGCGCCCGTCGCGAAGGCTGTGGAGTCCTGTATGACGGTGACCAAACCTTGGTTCGCCGTGGCGCCCAGCGCGGTCAGGGCGACGTCCGGCAGCGCGGTGGAAGTCAAGGCGGCGGTGAGAATGGCACTAGGACTAGCAGGCGTGCCAATCTCGATGCGATTGGAAAATGTGCCCGCGCCAAGACCCACGTAGATGCCCAATGTCGCCGCACCTTTGTTGGTAACTGCCAGAGAAGGAAAGTTGCCGCCGGTAAAATTTGCAATCACGATGCCGGCAGGCGTCGTGGCGGTAGGCAGAGGAGATCCAGTCGCGGCGGTGAAGGTCGCGTTGAGGTTGTTGCTGCCAAGCAGGACGGAAACGGTATTGTCGCCTTGATTGACGACCGCGAGATCGGGAACCGTGTCCGAATTCAGGTCGCCGACGGCGATGGCTACGGGCGACTGGCCCACGGCAATGGGTGAATTCGTGGCCTCGGTGAAAGCGATATTGGAATTAGCGTCGACGGAGCCCAGCAGTATGGTGACATTGTTGGAAGTTTGATTGACCACGGCGAGGTCGACTTCGGGGCTGTTGTTCGCTGTGTTGGTGGCGGCACGGAAATTGCCGACCACCATGGCGACCGGTCCTTTCTCGGAAATAGCGGAGGTGTTGGTCAGAGCGAAAGGCGAGCCCGGAAATTGTGTAAAGCCACCTTGGCCATCGCCTTTAAACACGGAGATCGTGTTGTCGTCCTTGTTGGCCACGGCGAAATCGAGATTGCCGTCACCGTTGAAATCGGCCATGACCACGGAACTGGGATTTTTTCCAACCGCGTAGGGCGAGCCGATCGCTTCCCGAAAGGTGCCATCACCGTTGCCGAGCAAGACGGTTACGTTGTCAGACGTGGAATTGGCGATGATCAGATCGGCGGCCTGAGCGGTCACGCCGGTGGCGGTGACGAATGTGTTTCCGAGTGCGCCGGAGGCAATGGCCGAGGGCCCAGTCTCTGTTTTCGGCAAGGCGATCGGGGAATTGGTGGCGGCCACGAAGTTTCCCTGATCTTGATTCAGCAAAATGCTTACGGTGTTATCGCCCTGATTCGCAACGGCGAGGTCTGGGAGATTGTCGTCGTTAAAATCACTAGACGCCAGCGCGACAGGATTGCTGCCGACGGCGAACGATGTTTGGGGGAAAGTGGTGGGAGTTGGCACACCAAGGAACGAGGAGGGATTGCTGGCCGTCGGATTGGTGGCCGTGCCAAGACTTCCCGACAAAAGAGAGAGTGTGACCGGGAAGTGATCGCCCACGAAGAAGGTCGCGGGCTTACCGTCTTGCGCGCGGAGCAAAACCTGTCGGCCGCTTTGCACCAGGCTGAGCGCGTCAGAGAAATTGGCGGCAACGCCGGGCAACGTAAGCAAAAATCTGGTGTAACCGCCACCAACCAGGGCGAAACCCGGAATGCTGGAAAGTCCTTTTGCGCTGAGAAGCTGGCCGAGAATCGTAAGCGCATTGTTCAGATCGGTGGCGCTCTGCAGCGTGCGTATATCGCTGGGGCTGATCAAGAACGCCTGGGCGGAGGAAGGAGGAGTAATGCCAAGCTGCTGCGCTTTGTTGCGGTCCACCTCGAGCAACTCGATGTCGAGCATGAGTTCGCCTCGCGCGCGATCGACGTCGTGGATCAACTCGGCGGCCAGAGCCAGCCGCGCGGGAGCGTCGCGCATGGTGATGGTGTGGCTGCTGGTGCTCAGGTCGATGCGCGCTGTGCCGGTGATCTCACGCAGCATGCGCAGAAGTTCCGTCATTTCCTCGGGACTCGCCGATGAGGGCAGAGGAAAAGTTTGCTCCGCCTGCAAGCCGAACTGGCGGCGTTTTTCCAGGGTGTCCGGGGCCACAAACATTTGGGTGGCGCTTACCGGCGTCCAGAAGGTTGCCGTCGTAGAGCCGAGGAGAGAGACGGCGGTGTTGAAATCCACGTTGTCGAGGTGCATGTGCACTTGACGCGAAACCACGTCGGGATCGAAGAGAACCTTTACGCCGAAGGCCTGCGCAATTTGCTCGTAGGCGCTGCGCGTGTCGCCGCGAAGGTCGAAGCTGTGTCTTCCGGGCTGCGGCTTTAGTTGCGGCATCCCGGAAATTTCGGTGGCTGGCAGGGCCGGCTCGTCGTCTCGCATGGATTCCATTTGGGCGTAGCGCTCGGCTACTATTTTGTTAGAAGGATCGATGCGCATGGCTACGGTGAGCTCCTCTTTGGCTTGCGGGAGCTTGCCGACCAGAGCTAATTGCTCGGCCTTGTCCACGTGTTCGCGAATGAGCCTGGAACGCAGCCCCGCGCCTCGGCTGGCGAGCGCGAGGTTCTGTGGTGCGAGGCGAGCCGCTTCGTCATAAGCCAGCAGGGCTTCGTCGTTGCGGCCGTCGGCTTCGGCTTTCTCCCCGCGTTCGACTAGCTTTTCCGCGCGTTTCGGATCTGGACGCACAAGGGCGCTCGGAGCCGTGGAAGAGAGCTGCGGCTGCTGCGCAGGAGTTGACGCGCAGAGTAGCGCGGACAACACAAGCGACGCGGCTTGGCGAACGGAGGCTGGGCTCATGAACGGCTGGCTCGAGACACCATCATTCTACGCGAGGAAGTGCGCGGGGAGTGCGGCTTGACGCTGGCCGAGAGTGGCGCGTAAACTTGGATTTGTAGTTGCAACTCATTTTCAACTGGAGTTTCCTTGCTCGCTGCCTTTCTCATTGCCCTCCGTGAAGGTGTGGAAGCTGCCCTCGTTGTCGGCATCATCCTGGTTTATTTGTCGCGTACAGGGCGCTCGCATCTCGCGCGTTTTGCCTGGTACGGCGTAGCCGCAGCTACGGCTTTGAGCCTGGCTGTCGCTATGGCTTTACAGCGCTGGCAGATCAGCGAAGACGGTTTTGAAGGCCTGATGCTGCTCCTGGCCGCCTTCTTCGTGGTTTCGATGATCGTTTGGATGAACCGCGTTGCGCGGCATCTGAAAAAAGATATCGAGCAGAAAGTGGAGTCGTATGCGGTGCGCGCGGGGAGTGCCGCGGGCCTGGGAATATTTCTTTTTGTGTTTTTGATGGTCGTGCGCGAGGGCGCAGAGCTGGCGCTGATCTTGCGCGCCGTAGAGATGTCCACCGAAGGCTTGCAGACGTGGATTGGCACGATTCTTGGCATCGCTGGCGCGGTAGCTGTTGGGGTTTTCTTCTTCAAGGGTACACTGCGCGTGCCATTGCACCGGTTTTTTGCGGTGACCAGCGCGATTTTGATGCTGGTTGCCTTTCAATTGGCGTTGACTGGGTTGCACGAGCTCAGTGAGGCGAGATGGTTGCCTTCAGGCAAGCAGGAAATGGCCCTGATTGGCCCCATTGTCCGAAACGAGTTGTTTTTCTTCGTCTTTGTGTTTGGGGCGGCGGCGCTATTGATTTTTCGGGAATGGCAGTCCGCTACGCACGCGAAATCGGCAAAAGAAGCCATGGGCGATGCCGAACGCCGGCTGGTGGAATCGCAGAATCGCAGGGCGCAGCGCTGGATGATGGCGGGGTCGGTCGGGTGCCTGACGGTCATATTGGTGCTCACCGCGGACTTTATTTATACCCGGGCGAATTCGGCGCCGCCGGCGTCGCGGCCGCTTGCCGCGGTTGGCGATGAGGTGCGCGTTCCGTTGAGCGAGGTTCAGGACTCGAATATGCATTTGTTCACCGTGAATGTTGGCGGTCAATCGTTGCGCTTCATGGTCATCAAGAAGCCGAATGGCTACGGAACGGCGCTGGATGCGTGCCGGATATGCGGTGCGGAAGGCTACCGGCAGGACGGGCAGAACGTGGTCTGCCGGCACTGTGGCTCGGCGATTTATGTGCCCTCCATCGGCGAAGCTGGAGGCTGCAATCCTGTTGGCGTTGCGTCGCGTATTGAGGGCGGCGACTTGGTTATGGATGTGAGTGCGCTGACGCAGGCGGAAAAAGAGGTCCCGCAGTAGCACAGACACTCTTGGCTATGCCTGCGTGGGCTACGGAGATGCGTACAACGCGGGCCACTCTCTCTTCCAAATATTGACATCCCATGTTCCTGAGACTCGTTGCCGATTCCTTCAGCCGCCGCCCGCGCCACAAGCTCCTCACCGGGGCTGCTCTCGCATTAGGAATGGCCGTTGCTACCGCGGCGATTAGCGTTTCGCTGGACGTTGGTGATCGCTTGGCGCGCGAGTTTCGCAGCTTGGGCGCGAATCTGGTCGTTACGGCGCAAGCGGATTCATTGCCGTTGGAAATTGGCGGCGTCGACTATCGGCCAGTGAACGCGGGTGCGTACTTGCCGGAATCCGACCTCGGCAAGCTGAAGACGATTTTCTGGCGAAACAACATTGTGGGGTTCGCCCCGGCGCTCGAAGTTCCCGTCGAGGCTTGGACAAAGTCTTCGCAAACGACTTCGACTCCGGCGGTCGCAGCACGCACGACTTTGATGGGCACTTGGGTCAATCACTCCGTTTCGATTCCCGACGGCAACGCGTACGTCACCGGGATTGAGAAAACGAATCCATGGTGGCAGGTGGACGGACGGTGGTTTAAAGACGGCGCTGAGGAATGTGTCGTCGGTAAATCGTTTGCCGCGCGCTCGGGTGCAAAGATTGGCAGCGCTCTGAACGTAAGTGCCGCTGGAGTGAACTCGTCGCTGGTCGTAACGGGTATCCTCTCTGGTGGCGGTGCCGAGGATGACACGATCGTTGCACCGCTTATGATGGCGCAGAAGATCGCCGGGAAAGCCGGCGAATATCGGCGGCTGTACGTCAGCGCGCTGACCAAGCCGGAGGATGATTTTGGACGGCGCGATCCTAGAACACTTGCTCCTGCTGACTACGACCGCTGGTACTGCACGCCGTACATTTCTTCGATCGCGCTGCAAATCAGTCAGGTTTTGCCGGGCGCGGACGTGCGCGTGATTCGCCGCGTTGCAGACGGTGAGGGCGCCGTCCTTACGCGGGTGCGCACTTTGCTCTGGCTGGTGACATTTGCTTCGCTGCTTGCGGCCGCGCTCGCGGTTGGTGCCTCCTCCGCAGCGTCCGTAATTGAGCGTCGAACGGAGATTGGGTTGATGAAGGCGCTGGGTGCCGGTTCTGGTACCGTTGGGTTTTTGCTGGCCGCGGAGCAGCTTTTGCTGGCGCTACTAGGAGGCGGCCTGGGTTATTCGCTGGGTATTCTGCTCGCTCGCCTGGTGGGGCAGAAAGTCTTTGGCGCTGCGCCGCAATTTTCTTTTCTCGTTCTCAGCGTGATTATCGGACTCGCCGCAGTAGTCACGCTTCTTGGCAGCGCTATCCCTCTGCGCCGTGCCTCGCGCTATGAGCCTGCGCCGATTCTGCGGGGCGAATGATGCCAGACCGCAAAATGTTCTGGCTCATCATCCGCCGTATTTTCGCTTCCAATCGCGCTCGATTGCTTGTCATTTTGCTGGCGCTCGGAGCTGGAGCTGCAGTGACTGCAGCGCTGTTGAACCTTCAAGTCGATGCCAAGCGCCGGCTTACCACCGAATTCCGCGCCTTTGGCCCCAACGTCGTACTTGTCCCGAAAAATTCCCTTTCCACGGCCTCCGCCACCCTCCCCGAATCCGCCGCCCGCTCGGTGCCGAGTCATCTCCCAGCGGGTGAGGTTCGCGAGTCGTCCGCCCTCTATTTGGTTGCCGACGTTTCTGTTCCGTCGTCAGGCAAAGCAACGTCCGCGGTGATCACTGGCTCGAATCCGTTTGGATTTGTGACGACATTTCCGCGCTCCCCCAATTACACGGAAGCGAATCACTCCGCTGAAAACGTGTGCGTGCTCGGAGTCCGAGTTGCACACCAACTCAACGCACAGCGGGACGCCGAACTAACCTTATCCGCTAGTAGCCGGCGCGAATCGTGCCACGTGGGAAGCTTCAAGGAGACTGGTGGCCCTGAAGACGACCGCGTCGAGATCAGCTTAGGCGCGGCGCAACGCTTGGCTGACCTTCCCGGTCGCATCAGCGCCATCGAACTTCGTGTTCCAGGAACTCCCGGCGCAATCCAAGGCTACGTCGCGGACCTGCAGCGCCGAATTCCTGAGGCTGACGTCCGCCCCATTCGCCAGTTCACTGAGGGCGAGGCGAAAATATACGATCGAATCAGCGGCATTCTTTCGGCTACCGTCGGGCTCGTGCTCGTGCTCACTGCCCTTTGCGTGATGGCGGCGATGACAAATGTTGCCATGGAGCGGCGCAACGATGTCGGCTTGATGAAGGCAATCGGCGGGGCGACGCGGCGCGTGCTACGGCTATTTCTAGCCGAGGCAGCGCTCCTGGGTTTGACTGGCGGCGTGCTTGGCGCGGCGATTGGCATTTTGCTTTCGATGTGGCTCGGCAAAGCGGTATTCGGCATTGCGGCGCGCCCCCGGTTGATTGTGTATCCTGTAACTGTGGCACTGACCATCATTGTTGCGATTGCAGGCGCGTATCCGCTGCGGCGCCTGGCTAACATCCGTCCAGCGTCTGTGTTTCGAGGTGAAGCGTGAGCACCTCCGCTCAGGTTGCGATTGAATCGCTCACCAAGAAATACGGTTCGCTGTGTGCGGTGGATGGCCTGAGTTTTAGCATCGCGCCCGGCGAATGGGTTGCGTTGATGGGACCCTCCGGCTCTGGCAAGACCACGCTCATCAATATTCTTGGCGGCCTGGATACGTTGACGTCTGGACGGGTGATCGTCGATGGTGTCGACCTCGCGAGGCTCAGCGAAAACGAGTTGGTTCGCTATCGCGCCGAGAAGGTCGGCTTCGTGTTTCAGCAGTTTCATCTCGTGCCGTACTTGACGGCGCTCGAGAACGTGATGCTCGCGCAGTACTTTCACAGTGTCACGAACGAGCGGCAGGCCAGCGATGCGCTGCAACGCGTCGGCCTCGGCGACCGCCGCACGCACTTGCCCGCGCAGCTCTCTGGTGGCGAGCAGCAGCGCGTGGCCATCGCTCGCGCGCTCATCAATGAGCCCCAGCTCATCCTCGCGGATGAGCCTACGGGCAATCTTGACGAAGTCAACGAAGCGATCGTGCTGCAAATTTTTCGCGAGCTGCACAACGCCGGCCACACCATCCTGATGGTGACGCATGACCCCGACATCGCGCGCCAGGCCGACCGCCGCATTGAGCTGGCGCACGGGCGCTTGCATTTCGATACTTTGCAGCACGGCCCCGGGCACCCGCTCGCTTGCCCGCTCGTCAACACGGCCGATTGCTGCAGCAATGTCTCGACTGACGACGAGATTCGCTTCGATCATCTGCTCGAGCAAATTTGGATTTGCGGCGAGGAAGGCAAGCCGGCACTGGTCGAGGTTCTTCGCGCCACGGGACCGGCCGGGAATCTTCCAGTGTTGCCCGATGAGCCCGCTTCGCGCGCTCTGGGCCGCATGTCGGAATTGCAGTTAGTCGAATTGCGAAATGGAGAAGTGCAGTTGACGCCGGGCGGCAGCCAACGCGCACGCAACGTGGTGCGGCGTCATCGCCTAGCCGAGCGGCTCTTTAAGGACACGTTTGCGATCGACGAATCCGAAGTCCACAACCAAGCTTGCAAATTCGAGCACATCATCAGCCCGGAACTCGATCAGCGCATCTGCACGTTCCTTGGCCATCCAAAAACGTGCCCGCACGGCAATCCCATCCCGCCCGGCGATTGCTGCAACGGCAAGCCCAAGATTTGACGCGCTTGAAATTCAATGCCGATCCCAATTGATTCCCGCAAAAAGCCAGCGACGGTGAAAGTGCATGTCACCAGCGGAGCGGGTGTGGACATTACGTGGTCCGACGGTCACGTGAGTCACTACGATTTCCCGTATCTTCGCGACGAATGCCCGTGTGCGACTTGCAATGACGAGCGAATAAGAAAAAGCGCCTTCGCCGGTGCGGGTCCTGCGTCCGCGGCGGCGCTGCCCATGTTTAAGCCCAAGGCGCGGGCACAAGCCGCCACCACAGTCGGCAACTACGCTATCCAGATCACGTTTACCGACGGCCACGCCACTGGAATCTTCAGCTACGATCATCTTCGCAGCATCTGCCCCTGCGCCGACTGCGCCAAAGTTTTCCGAGGCGCATGAACTTGCTTACTCGACGCGCCTTCCTCGAAAAAATGTCTTCGCTGGCGGCTGGCAATTTCATGGTGAGCGCAGCACCATACGCATTTGCGAACGAGAGCCCAGAGCCTCACATCGCGTTCCCCACCGCGCCACGCGACCGCATTGCCATCGCCTCTTACCCATTTCGCGCTTACATCGAGAGCCCCGGCAACGGCGACCGCAACCCGAGCTTGTCCGGTATGGAGCTAATCCAGTTTCCAGCGGAGGTTGTAAGAAAGTTTGGTGTTCACCATATCGAGCCGCACAGCCGTCATTTTCGCTCTCTCGATTCCGCATACCTCGCGAGATTCCGCGAAGAGCTGGACAAAGCGAACGCGAAAGTGGTGAATATCGCCGTTTCCATACAGGAGAGTTTTTATGATGCAGATCCGGCAGCACGGATCAAAGCAATCGCGTCGGCCAAGAAATGGGTGGATGTTGGTGCCAGCATTGGCTCGCCAAGCATTCGCGCGCACATTCACTCTGCGCTGAATTCGCCGCCAAACCTGCAGCGAACGGTCGAGAGCCTTCGCGAAGTGGTGAAGTATTCCGCCGATAAAAATGTGGTCGTGACTTTGGAGAATGACGACCTGGTCAGTGAGGACGCGTTCTTTCTGGTGAAGGTGATCGAGAGTGTCAACCATCCGTATCTTCGCGCCCTGCCCGATTTTGCAAATTCCATGCTCACCGGCGACGCTGACTTTAACGATCGAGCTCTGCAAGCGATGTTTCAGCACGCCTATTGCATTTGCCACGTCAAAGACGGAGAGGCGGACGATCGCGGCAAGCAGTTCAACATCGACCTCCAAAAATCCTTCCAGATCCTCAAGTCCAGCGGATACCGAGGCTACTGCTCGATGGAGTTCGACGCGCCGGGCGATCCATACACAGCCACAACAAAACTAGTAGAGCAAACGATCCGCTATCTTTCCTGATCGAATCCGTTTCGTCGTGAAGAATCCGCTCGGGAGCCAAAACCAGGTCTTGGGAGGGGTCTTCAAATCGTAAGCGCAACGCTCCCGGCATCGTTAAGATGGGCGCCTGTCGGAAAATGTCTCAGTGGCTGGATCCCAATACTGCTTTTTACCGGACCAGTAAGACTCCGCTGCCATCATGTTGGCCACTGAATGTGCGAGTCCATCCTGCACGGTGCAATGGGGCTGCTGCCGCGAGCGCAAGCATTCAAACCAATTCGCCATATGCTCGACCGTGCGGTCGTCGATTCCCATGGGCGGAAGGCCCGTCTCGCCCGGTAGCAGAACGTATTTCGAGTTCCGCTGCTTATCAATGTCCGGATCATCCTCGTGCGTGCCTTTTTCTTCAACCAATTGGTAACGCGGGCTCCCTTCACCGCCAATATTCTCGAGCGTGGCTTTCTTGCCCATGTAGCGCGTGAAGCTCGGCGAATCATTGCCAAAGCTGGTCGAATAGCTGACCAGAAATCCCTTGGGGTATTCGAGCAAAGCGTGGAAGGTGTCGGCATTCTGTCGCCCATCGTGCCAGGCAAAAATGCCGCCGTGCGCCGTCACCGAGCGCGGAAAGCTGTCGTTCATGAACCAGTGCACCATGTCGATCGCGTGGCTCATCCACTGATCGGGAATGCCGCTGGAGAATTCCTTGTACAAGCGGAATTCGCAATAGACTTTGGGATCAAATGGGCGATAAGGCTTGGTCAACAGCCAATTGCGCCAGTCCGTATCTTGCTCGCGAATCAACTTCGTCTCTTCACGTCCACGCCAGCGCGGCCCGTGGTAATTCCAAACCACTTCCACCTTGCTCACATCACCTAAGACTCCGGTCTGCACCAATTCGCGGGCTGCTCGGGGATACGGTTCGCTGCGATGTTGCGTGCCCACTTGCACGATGCGGTTGTATTGAATGACCGCGTCTCTGGCCGTCTTCACTTCGGCTAACACATTGCCCATGGGTTTTTCGACGTAGGCATCCTTGCCAGCTTCCACCGCCATTTTCAGAATCGGCGAATGCGAGTGCTCTGGCGTGGAGATAATCACCGCGTCTATATCTTTCAGCGCGAGGACATCCTCGAAATACTGAAAACCGCGCGGCGGCCGACCGGAGTACTTCGCATTCGTCGCCACCGCTTTCTCGCGATTCAGGCGCCACAAATCGCAGACCGCGCTCATCTCTACGTTATGCGTCGCAGCGACTTTGGAGATGATCCAATCCAGGTCCTCGCCCCTGCTTCCATTTCCGATGTGGCACAGCGAAATTCGATCGTTCGCCCCGGCGATTCTGCTGTATGAAAGAGCGGTGCTCGCAAGGGCAGCGCCTCCGACGGCTAACGCCGCGGATTTACCCAGGAATGCTCGTCGATCAATCGTTCCGTTTGGATCGCTCATACATCTCCTCCAACATCGCTGTGCTATTCTTCCGCGCATGATTTTACGTGGAAAAAGAGAAGGTTTACTACGAATAGTATCGCTCCTGATGTGGATGATCTGCTTTGCCGCCTCGCTCGATGCCAAAGTCGTTCGCGTCGAGGTCGCCTCGCGCAGCGACGTACTTAGCGGCCAAATATTCGGCAGCGCCGGAGCCTACGAACGCATTGTTGGTCGGATCTATTTTTCTGTCCCGGTTGCGAATCCTCACAACCGGCGCATCGTCGACCTCGACAAGGCCGTGAATCTCAAAGACGGCGAAGTGGAGTTTTCTTCGGACTTTATTGCTGTGCGCCCGAAGGACGGGGGCAAGGGTAACGGCTCGCTGCTACTGGAAGTTCCGAA
>Ga0210406_10002078_pt1 | contig 23409 bp, 19 predicted proteins | sample IncBWC30MmetaG_FD_155454 | JGI IMG/M metagenome (GOLD analysis project Ga0210406, IMG submission 155454) | Forest soil microbial communities from Barre Woods Harvard Forest LTER site, Petersham, Massachusetts, United States - Inc-BW-C-30-M | ecosystem: Environmental > Terrestrial > Soil >...
CCAGGAAGGCAAAGAAAAAGAGCACTAATTTGTGGAAGCTGGCGGGATCGGTCGAGTCCGGATGGAAATGTTTCTGCACGAAATACCAAACAGTGCCCACCGCGAACATAATGTCAATCAGCGGCGACACCAGCGGCAGCAGAATCTGGAAGATCACAATGTTCGGTAGAGCCACCCATCCCAGCGCTCCCTTGCGAGCAAACACTCCGCGGTGTTTGTAAACCGCTTGCAGGACGCCGAACGACCACCGGAAACGCTGACGCATCAGCGCATTTGCGTTTGTCGGGGCCTCGGTGTAGGCGAGGGCCATATCTTCGTACTCGACGCGATATCCCCGCCGCAATAAGGCCATGGTGAGATCGGCGTCTTCGGCCACGGTATCGATATGATATCCCCCGGCCTCGCGTACAGCCGAAATGCGCCATGCGCCGATGGCCCCGGGTACGACGCTGACGGCGCCAAGAACATCAAGCGCGCGCCGTTCGAAGTTCTGGCTCGTGATGTATTCGAGAGCTTGCCAGCGTGTCCAGAGATTGACGCGGTTGCCAACCTTGGCATTGCCTGCGATCGCGCCGACCTTGGGATTGATGAAGTGTGGTACCAGGCGGGCAATCGCATCCTGAGCGATGATGGTGTCAGCGTCGATGCCGACGAACAGTTCCGCATCGCCAATGTGCTCGATACCGTAGTTGAGGGCCTCAGCCTTGCCGGAGTTCGGCTTTCCGAGGATCAGAACTTCTCCCGCAGCAGACTCGGCGGCAAAGGCCTTGCGCGCGACTTCAAGCGTCCGGTCCTTGGAACCATCGTCAATCACAATCACGCGCAGATTCGGATAATTCGAATTGAGGGCAGCCCGCACCGTCCGTTCAATAACTTTTTCTTCGTTGTACGCCGGAATCAGCACGGCTACTTTCGGCTTGTAAGAGGCGATTTCCGCAGGCTTGCCGAAAATCTTCTCGTGCACGCGGTCGTAGACCGCCGCCGTGCCAATAAAGATCAGGCGCCCTGTCATCAACAGGTCCCCTACCAGAAAGATCCATGTAATGAGGATAATGACTGCGTCGAATAGCCAGAAACCCAGCCGGTCCAGGCGAGCGGCCCAAAGTTCGCCCGCGGGCAATGGCGCCATCACGTCCGCCCGGGTTTTGCCGAGGAGTTCGTATACGGGCGCAATCTCATATCCCCGCGCTCGAATTCCGTCGATGATCATGGGCAGAGCCCGCACCGTCTCGCTGCGATTTCCTCCGCCATCGTGCAGCAGCACGATATTGCCGCAGCGCAGATTCTCTTGGCGGCAGGGCGGTAACCGGGACAACACGATGGAGGTGATTTCTTCGGCAGAATGAGCACCGGTCCAGTCGTTGGGATCGATCCGGTTGCCGACGGTGATGTATCCCATTTCCTGCGGAATCTCGAGCGGCCGTACCTGGTCGGCCGTGTCCGGTTCCTCATCAATCGCATAAGGCGGCCGCATCAGCGTGGCGCGGATACCCACCAGGCTGGCAAAAAGCCGCTCCGTGAGATTTAACTCCACCTTCATATACGCGGTGGAAATGTTGCTGACGTCGGGATGCGTGAAGGTGTGGTTCCCGATGGTGCTGCCTTCGCGGTAAATGCGTTTCGCGATGCTGGAAAACTTATCGGTCTGGATGCCGATCAGGAAAAAAGTAGCCGTTGCATGCTTTTGTTTAAGCACGTCGAGAATCTTCGGAGTCCAATCCGGGTCGGGGCCATCGTCAAAGGTCAACGCGACCTTATCCGGGCTGTAGCCGTAACGTCCAACCCGGTACGGCTCGGGAAGGCTCTGGAATACCTCGTCGGTGATGAGGTGGCTATCTGCGTCGATCGTGAGATCGCGAAGTCCATGAGCGGGCTTGCTTTCGATGCGCAGGATCTCGCCTTGGCCTTCCATGTCCACGTCGGCGCCCGGCGGCACATCCTTCAGTTTATCGGCCGCCACTGGATCGCCCGGCACGTCCCACACTCTCCACAGCGAGCGGTCTTCGCTCCCGAGCCGCCAGAGGGCGAACGTCTTGATGCCAAGTGTCTGCGCGGAGCGCATGTGATTGAGGGCGGTTACTGCATCGAGAAACCAGATGTCGTGTCTGAGACTCTTCTCATCGAGGTAGCTGAAGTGAGGGTTCATCGCGTCATCGTCGAAGTTGACGTCTTCGTCGGAATCGCGTGCGGCCAGCCACGCTTCCTGAACGCTCACGCTGGTGTCATGGACCTCCGGCGGCAGCTTCGCATTTTTGGGCTTGAGCACCCAGTCATAGCCATAGTTGGCGATTGCGCAAATGATTTTTTCCCGCGGGATTACAGTTTTCGCAAAATTCAGGTTTTGAACGAACCAGTCCTGCGAAGCAACTGGACCCGACGTAGAACCGGGGAAATGCTCGTCGTAGTTCATCAGCACGACCCCGTCGGCGCTGGCCGCAACCGCAGGATAATCAAATTCACCGTTGTGGGATGGCACCGCCACGTAAAGTTTCATCCCCCGTTCGTGCAAATCGCTGGAGAGCTCTTTCAACAGAGCGACGTAGCCGGGTTGGCCGCTGGCAGGAAACGACTCGAAGTCGACCATCAAGCCCCGGTATCGGCCCGAGGAAAGAAACTGCGCCACTTGGCGGCGGAAGAGTGCCCTGGCAACCGGATCGTTCAAGAACCCGACAATATCGCCCACCCAGTCACGGCCATCAAAATTGTTCACCATGGGGAAGACTTCCATGGCAGGGTCTTCCGTTTTCAGAAAAGGCATCACCCGGCTGTCGACGGGAAGGACTGAGCCACCTTGCACTACATCAAAGAAATTACTGGTTTGCTCGTCGATGCTCTGGAGCTTGCCATCCGCTGTGAGAACATGCAGCCAGTCGGGATAAAGCATGTCGATCTGGTGGGCGTAGGACCGCAGCGACGAGAAACTGGCCGCGTCCCAAGGCACATAAAATGCCGCTCGAATCCCTTCTTCCTGATTCAGTTTGACCTGCGAAGCCGCCAGCTTGGATTTTCGGTGGGAGCGTGCAGCCAGTTTCTTTTGGCGATCGCGCGCTTTATCTTTTTCGCTCTCCTTCAAGGCCTTGAAGGCACGCTTCTGAGGTGAGAACAGGAGCTCCGGCAGAGGTTCATCGCGCAGAGCCGTATAGACGAAGAAGATGATCAATGCGGAAACGAAAACCGCTGTAACGTCAACCAAACGCCGCAGGCGTTTCCACCGGGCTCGTCGGGGATCATAAAAAACTGGCTCAGACATGGGGGATGATGCTCATCGTATGCCGCCGGGGGCACTCGGTCAATTCTAGACGAGACAGGGTGAGGTTCGTAACGCTCAGCCATAAGATGCCATCTCCGGCCTCCGGGATTGCTGCAAACGCGCTATCATTCGCAACGTGCGGGGACTGGTGCCGGCGGGGTTCAGTGGAAGAAAGCTAGGAGAGAGGAACGCGCCCTTCTTTGCAGGCGCGACCCTGGCCGCGCTCGTCCTTCGGTTGGTGCTTGTTCTGCGCTTTCCCGCGGTGGTCGACGATTCTCGGTTCTATGCTGACATCGCCAAAAACTGGCTGCAGCATGGCATCTACGGGATCACGAACTCCGGCACGATCATGCCGACCCTCTCGAGATTGCCGGGATATCCCACCTTCCTGGCGGTAATCTTCGCAATCTTTGGGATCGACAATTTCCCCGCCGTCTTGCTGGTACAAGTGTTGTTCGACCTCGCCACTTGTTTCTTGATTGCCGACTTGTCCCGCCGCATGTTCGGTGATCGCGCCGCGAAGGCCGCCTTTCTTTTGGCTGCGGTGTGTCCGTTCCTGGCCAATTACGCCGCCGCCGCACTCACCGAAACGCTCGAGATTTTTTTCACCACGCTCGCGTTCACTTTCGCTTTTCGCGGCCTGGGGGTGGGAGGAGCGGCTTGGCGCTCGTTCGCGCCATGGATCGGTTGTGGGCTGGCGATCGGCGGGGCCATCCTGCTTCGGCCCGATGGCGGGATCCTGCTGGCATCGATTGGCTGCTACCTCTTATGGTTGCTGCTGCGCGGCTTGCGCGCTGCCGACTACCGGACTGGGCCGGTTGCCAGCGCGCGCACCGTCTTCGCTGCGGGTGTGCTGACCGCGGCTTTCGCTGTGGCTCCTCTCGCTCCCTGGACTGCTCGTAACTTTCATACACTGCATCGATTTCAGCCTCTTGCTCCCCGCTACGCCAACGATTCGGATGAACCGGTCATGACGGGCTTCAACCGGTGGGTGAAAACGTGGATCGCCGATTACGTATCGGTGCAGGAGATCTACTGGAACGTTCCCGGAGAGAATATCGATGCAGCGCGACTGCCGCGAAGAGCTTTCGATTCCACGCAGCAAAAGGAACAAACCGTGAAGCTGTTCGCGGATTACAACCGCGATCACGACATGACGCCGCAACTGGACGAAAGCTTCGGCGCCTTGGCCGCCGAGAGAATTCATGCCGAGCCCCTTCGCTACTATCTGTGGTTGCCGGCGTTGCGGGTTGCGGATATGTGGCTGCGTCCGAGGACTGAGTTGTTTCCCTCCGATCCGCGCTGGTGGGAGTTCAATGACGATCGCCGCTGGCTGGCTGTCAGCCTGGGTTTCGGGCTGATCAGTCTGCTTTACATGGCCTTGGCGGGAGCAGGCCTGATCCGCAGCGGCGAATTTTTTGGCATCGGGCTATTCGTTTTATTTCTAGTCATACGCTCGCTTTTTCTCGGGACACTCGAAAATCCCGAGCCTCGGTACACGCTGGAATGCTATCCCGCGGTCATCGTTATTGCCTCGTCCCTCTTCCATCGGACTGAATAAATTTCCATTTATGGGATTTGAATGTGTGACGGAGCATATGTAAACATTTTGTCTCCGCAAAAATAACAACAGATTCCGCTTGAACCTTCTGGCCTTTAAGTTGCACAATACCGCCCCATCAAGGTTCCCCCAGGGTCTCAGCTATTCCATCTCTGGGCAAACTCAGTTGGCATTCGATCGCCTCAGAAGCGAAAGGGAGCTTTCTATGCGTTCTCGCTCACGTGTGGTTATCTTCTTGCTGGTTGTTCTCTTTACGTTTGGCACTCTGATCTATGCTCAGACGGGAACGACATCTCTGCGCGGCGCTATCTCAGACGCCAAGGGAGCTGTCCTGCCAGGCGCGATGGTTACGATCACCGACAAACAAACCGGCTATTCGCGCTCCGTGAAGGCCGATAGCCATGGCGAATACCAGTTTCTGCAACTGCCGCCGTCGACCTATGCTCTCGCCGTGAACGCCTCCGGTTTTGCGCAAGTGAACCAGGAAGGTGTCCAGCTTCTGGTCAGTGTTCCCTCCACCATAAACGTCACCATGCAAGTGCAAGGGCAAACCATCACCGTCGAGGTGACCGGCGAAGCCACCCACGTGAATACCACCGATGCAACGATGGGCAACGCATTCGAGAGCAAGCAGATTCAGGCGTTGCCATTTGAGGGTCGCAATCCAGTGGAGATCCTCAGCCTGCAGGCTGGGGTAACCTATACCAATCCAACCTCAGGCACCGCCGTCGATAATATGGTCGACACTCGCTCGGGATCCACCAATGGCGGACGCAGCGATCAGACCAACATCACGCTCGACGGCGTCGACAATAACGACCAGAGCAATGGCTTTGCCTTCCAGGGAGCGGTACGTTCCACCCTGGACTCGGTCGAAGAATTTCGCGTGACCACCTCCAACTCCAACGCCGATGCTGGACGTTCTTCGGGCGCGCAGGTGTCGTTGATCACCAAGAGCGGAACCAACGGGTTCCACGGCGACGCGGAAATACTGAACCGTTCTAACATCGGCGAGGCGAACGACTGGTTTAATTTGCAGTCGCAACTCTCTTCCGGGCTGAAGAACGTTCCGCCGTTCCTCCGCCGCAACACCTACGGCGCGTCGCTGGGCGGTCCCATTAAGAAGGACAAAGTGTTCTTCTTCGCGAGCTGGGAAAGGCTGGTTCAACACGAGAGCACGCAGACCACCCGCATCGTGCCGAGCGACAATCTTCGCAACGGGATTGTGAGTTATCTCTGCGACACCGGAACGCCGAATTGCGCTTTGGGCCAAACCTCGACCATCAACGTCACCGCTGCACCTGGCCAGGATCCGTCGCAGGTTCTACTGGCGACAATGCCGGCCTCGACCCTGGCTGCGCTTGATCCCAACTGTGCAGGGGCCGGTAGCTGCCCGCAAGGGCCAGGCGCGAACCCCAACGTCCAGGCGATCCTCAACAGCTATCCCCACTCCAACACCAACGCAGCCGTGGGCGCGGACGGCTTCAATTACCAGGGGTACACTTTTTCCGCACCCACCCCGGTAACTCTCAACACCTACGTCGCAAAAGTCGACTACAACATTACCCAGAACGGAAACCATCGCTTGTTCGTGCGCGGAATTATGAACGGCGACAAGTCCGACAACGCTCCCCAGTTCCCCGGTGGAACTGCAAATATTGCCCAAGTCACGTCCGCCAAGAGTCTGGCTGTGGGGTACACGGCGGTGCTGTCAAATTCGCTGATCAACAATTTCCACTATGGTTTCGTACGTCAGGCGGTCAATCAGATTGGTGCGGGCAACGTCAGCTATGTCATTTTGCGAGGCTTGGACAATCCTGGCGGCCAAGCCAACGATTCCTACAAAGTAGCGGTCCCTGTCCACAATTTCGTTGATGACCTTTCCTGGACGAAAGGCAATCACACATTCGGGTTTGGGGCCAATTTCAGAATGATTGGCAATATCAAGAATTCGACGCTAACTTCATTTTCCGATGCCGTTACTAATGCTTCTTGGTTGGATGTCTCCGGCATTGCGAACAAAGGTACCAGTCTGGACCCCGGCGCTCCGCAATTCGCGTCCCTGCATTTGCCTTCAATCGATACGGGCTTCAACAATTCCTATGACTATCCGGTGATGGCGCTTACGGGAATCATCAGCGAAGTCGACAAGCGATACAACTTCAACACCTCGGGAGCTACCCTTGCTGACGGTGCTCCCAACCTGCGTCATTTCCTCAACCATGAGTTTGAGAGCTATGTGCAGGATTCCTGGCGCGCGCGGAAGAACCTCACCATCACCTACGGCCTCCGTTGGACGCTCCTGCAGCCTCCCTACGAAGTCAATGGAGTGCAGGTGGCCCCCACAACCAGCCTGAACCGCTGGTTCAGCCAGCGGGCACAAACTCAAATCGCGGGCCTACCCTTCAATAATCCGATCTCGTTTGATCTTTCCGGCCAGGCCAATAATGGCGCCCCGTATTGGCAGGATGACTTCAAGAACTTTGCCCCCCGTTTGGCGCTCGCCTATTCGCCCGACTTCGAACAAGGCTTCCTGGGGCATCTATTCGGTGGTCCGGGCAAGACTTCCATCCGCATGGGGGCTGGCATGTATTTCGATCATTTCGGCGAAGGAATTGTGAATACCTTCGACCAGGATGGTTCGTTTGGACTCTCGACCCTGCTGACCAACACGGGAGGAGTCCAGACCGTGGACGATGCGCCTCGAATGGGGGCGTCAAATGGCCTGTTCACATTGCCGTCCTCGTTGATCACGCCATCGCCGGGCGCCACTTTCCCCACGCAGTTCCCCCTGACCAACTTCGCCGTGCAGTGGGGCTTGGATGACCGGCTCAGGACGCCCTACTCCTACGGCCTCAATCTCTCGATCGAGCGCGAACTGCGTCACGGGTTTACGATTGAAACCGCCTATGTCGGCCGAATCGGTCACCGTCTGCTCCAGCAGGAAGATCTGGGACAGCCCCGAGACATCGTCGACCCGCTCTCCCGCATGGACTACTTCTCCGCCACTCGTGCGCTCGACAGCGCTGTGCTGGCGGGTACGCCGGAAGCTTCGGTGGCGCCAGTTCCTTTCTGGGAGAACCTGTACAGCGCGACATCTGCTGGACCAGGGGGGATTTCCGGCTGTACCAGCGGCGCTCCCGCAAATCCGACTGCCACGCAGAATATGTTCGACCTGATGTCGTGTGGCTTCGTGCACAACGAGACTACGTTCCAGCAGATCATCGATGGCGTGGGCGGGATCCCGTGCTTCCCGGGTTGCATTAGCCTTGGCGGTGCGGTCCAGAACACGCCGCAATACTTTGCCTCCCAATTCGCCTCCCTTTATGCCTGGCGATCCATTGGAAACAGCGCTTACAACGCGGGCCAGTTGTTGCTGCGCCACGCCATGTCCCGCGGCTTGCAGTTCGATGTGAACTATACCTACTCCCACTCTCTCGATATGGGATCGGATGCGGAACGAATTGGCAATTTGGGCGGCCCCGGAGACCAGATCTATAACGCCTGGAACCCTCGCTTACAGCGCGCTACTTCAACCTTCGACACTACCCACCAAATCAATTCCAACTGGGTGTACGAACTTCCGTTCGGCCGTGGCAGGGCTTTTGGCAATGGCTCCGGTCGCTTGGCGAACGCGATTCTCGGCGGATGGGATCTGAGCGGCGTTTTGCGTTGGACCAGTGGGTTCCCGGTCAGCGTAGGCAATGGCGCAGCCTGGGCGACGAACTGGGATCTGTCCGGCTTTGCTACCCAAATTGGACCAACCCCGGCCACCGGAACGACCGTGGTGAGCGGGCAACCCAACCTCTTCAAGAATCCGGCCACCGCGATCACTTCCTTCCGGCAGGATTTCCCGGGAGAAGTCGGAGGCCGCAATACGCTTCGCGGACCCGGCTACTTCGACACCGATCTGGGTCTGCACAAGACCTTTCACATCACTGAGGCGCACCAACTCCAGTTCCGCTGGGAAACCTACAACGCTTTCAACAATGTGAGGTTCGACGCGCTCACCGCAAATACCGGAGTCGACCAGGTAAGCTCGTTTGGAAACTTCACCAAAACCTTGACGATCTATCGCAGAATGGAGTTTGCAGCGCGGTATTCGTTCTAGGCGGGACGGAAAAAAGAGATCTCGTTCCGGGGGTGGAGAAATCTGCCCCTTTTTTCGTTGGCGGCGCTTTTCGGGAGCGAGGGCCAGGGCCCGGATTCACAACCGCACCTTGTTTTGTGCGCCACCGCCAAACGCCTGACTCCCAGTCACTTCCGCCGAGCCCGCACGCAAGCCACAATAGCGCCCATCTTTTCTGGACGGATGACGGTGCTCTGCGGACTCGTCGTACAATTCAAATCTTCCGGCCAATGGAGAAGTTGAAGACGTGGGAATATGGCGTCTTCAGCTTGTTGTCCATTCCCCAGCGAAGCGGTTGAGATCAGCAATCCCGGGAAGATCGGCGTCGATCAAGACGCTTCTGGAAATCCGACCATGTTCCCGGATCGCAATACTGCGATCGGCAGCGTTCCGGCAGCCCTATCCGGGTGAGGCGGCCAGCGCAATGACCAATGAACTGCGCGGGCCCGGCTATTTCGGAATCGACGCCGGTCTGGATAAGGACTGGAAAATTCGGGAAGGCCAGACTCTCAGCTTTGCGGGGGAGGCATTCAACATCCCGAACGCCGTTCGCTTTGACGCCGGCGCTTCTTCCAACAACTTCGACTTGACGTCCGCGAACAAACTTCGGCGTCTACAGTTCGACGCTCACACAGCCGCGCGTGATGCAGTTCATGCTGCGGTACAGCTACTGAGATCTGATTTGTGGAGTGGAGATATTACGCTATCCCAGGGGTGAGTCGCTCATGCGGAAGCGAGTGCGGACGTGTTCGGAAATGAATTCGATCGCGGAGCGGTTCTTGAGCGGATCGGCTTGAGCCAGATACTTCATGGCTTCCACGAGCAAGCGTTGGCCGTCCACGTAACGAGGATCGGAGGTGCGTTCCCGGCGCTTGTTGCCCAGCTTAGGAGGGACTGTAATCGTAAAAACCTTGGCCATGAATGAACCCAACTGAAGGTGGGGGCCAGTATAGCTCCCAAAGCGCCATTCTCAGCACACCTTCTTGTTCTTTAAATTCAACAACTTAACCCTTGGGTGAAATCGTCTGTGTTTTACTTGTGGTCTTTAGTTTGAAAACGTCCTCCGCGATCTTCTTCTCGTTCAGTTGAATCGACGAGTATTTGGTCAGTCGGTAGTCCCCCTGCGGAGAAAAAAATTGCTGCTGCACCGAAATTCCCTTGTCCAGATCGATCCAAAGAAAAATCCTATTGTAAGTATTGCGCACCTTGTCGGACTTGGGCAACAGTTGGAGCTTCGCAGTGGCCACGCCATTCACACTCTCCGGGCCCCCATACGTCACGTCAAATGCTTTAACCAGATCCTGCCCACTGCCGCCGAAGCCGAGGACAACGTAACTTTCGAAATCGACGCGACTCTTGCCGAGATCGTAGATCGTCACTTGGTCGGTCTTGGGCTGGTACATGGAGATCTTGGCGTCTTTGAAAAGTACGAATTTCGGCTCGGGTTTCAGCTTGCTCGCATCGCTTCCAGCCTTCTTCACCTCGGCCATCATTTCAATGTCTTTGCCGTTGCGCCGGTAATAGACCGTTCCCGTCTGAATTTCGTCGACTTCGTCGATGACTTTTTCGTACGTATCCCACTCAAAGTCGGCTTGCACGCTGCGAAAGCTCGCGGCCGTGGTGTCCATTTTTTTCAGAACCGTATCTAGATTGATCGAGTCCGCGGCTTTTGCCTGTGGCGGCGCAGAGAGGCCATGCATGTGGGTAAGCGCGAGGCTCAAGATGAAGGAGAAAAGTATCATGCGAACTCTCTTTGTCGAATCGCCGCCTTGCCACAACTACTCCCGCTGGGCTAAAACTTTGTAACTCTGAATCTTTCCTTTGCCATCGGGAACCGGCTCATAACTGACGATCGAAACGGCGCCGGAAATCGGTTCGATGATGCGCAACAACTGGTCGCGCACCGAATTGTAATCTCCAGGCGAAATCGCACTCGCCGAGATCTGGTAGACGAGGCGCCCCTCCGCATCGGCAGTCACAACTACATCAGTCGGATGCGGATTCCGCGCGATGGGTTTATCGTTGAAGTTGATCACGCGCGGAGAAAACAGAATGAAGATCAGAATCAGCGTGACCATAATGTCGTAGTGGAGCGTGCCGCGCTCGTATTGCCACAGAATGTATCCGCGAATTGTTCGCCAGATGGCGTTCATTGGCAGGGACGCGCTCGGCACGGTGGTCGTGATTTCTGCTCTTTGCAAGTCTACTAGCTCCTGCCTTCTAGCTCCTAGCGTCTAGCTTGGCGCGTAGCTCATATCCAATTTTTGTCATTCCGAACCGGCTTCAGGCCGGTGAGGAACCCCGCTAATCGCCGGCCGCTCAGAATTTCTTAGGAGTAATCCGCTCCGCACCGATGTACGGCCGCAGCGCGTCAGGAATCACCACGCTCCCATCAGCCTGCTGATAGTTCTCCACAATCGCTACCCAGGTCCGGCCCACCGCCAGCCCGCTGCCGTTCAGAGTGTGCACAAATTCAGTCTTACTCCTGCCTTCGGGACGGTAACGAATGTTGGCCCGCCGCGCCTGATACGATTCGAAATTCGAGCACGACGATATCTCGCGGAACAGTTGCTGCCCCGGCAGCCAGACCTCAATGTCATAGGTCTTCGCCGAGGACGGTCCTATGTCTCCAGTGCACAAGTTAACAACCCGGTAATGCAGCCCGAGTTTCTGTAAGACTTCCTCAGCATCGTGCGTGAGTTTTTCGTGTTCCTCGTAGGAGTTTTCCGGACGCGTGAACTTCACCAGTTCGACTTTCTGAAACTGATGTTGCCGGATGATGCCGCGCACGTCTTTCCCGTACGATCCCGCCTCGCTGCGGAAGCACGGCGTATAGGCCGTAAGCGAGATAGGCAACCGTGCCTGGTCCAGCACCTCGTCGCGATAAAGATTCGTTACCGGAACTTCCGCCGTCGGAATCAGCCAGAGATCTTTGTCGCCATGCGGCACGCGAAACAGATCAGAGGCAAACTTAGGCAGTTGCCCGGTGCCGTACATCGATTCAGAATTCACCAGATAAGGCGGCAGCACCTCGGTGTATCCGTGCTGGCGCGTGTGCAAATCGAGCATGAAGTTCATCAGCGCCCGCTCGAGTTTCGCTCCCAGATCCCAGTAGACGGCGAAACGCGCCCCGGTGAGCTTCACTGCCCGTTCCAGATCGAGGATGCCAAGCTCGGCGCCCAAATCCCAATGCGGTTTGGGAGCGAAATCAAAATTCGGCGGCGTCCCCCATTTGCGAACTTCCACATTTTGCTCGGCACTGTGACCGATAGGCACGCTCGAATGCGGCAAGTTGGGAATGCCCGCGAGAATATCCCGCAAGCGCGCATCGAGATCGGCTGCGGCCTTCTCGAGCGTCTGAATTTTCTCGCGCAGATCTTTGGTCTGGGCCATCGCGCCACTGGCGTCCTGGCCGCTTTTCTTCAACTTCGCGATCTCATCCGAGGCCTTGTTGCGTTGAGCTTTGCTGGTCTCAGCCTCGGTGATCGCTTGCCGGCGCAGCGTGTCGACTTCGCGAAAATCCTTGAGCACCGCAGCCGGATCCATGCCGCGCTGGCGCAGCTTTTCTTCCACCAAAGGCAGGTTATCTCGGACGAAATTCAGATCGAGCATGGGAACTAACTAATGTATCGGAAAAGAACAACGAATTGCACGTCGGCGACGCTGGGTATTGGCTCAGTTCGGATCCCGACGATCACGCTCCCGTTAATGTCTTGAGCGTAGATTCGTATCAGGGCGGCGCTTCAGCGATGCCGCCAGCCACCCGCGACGCGAACGCCTTTAACCGCTGGAACTTGCCACCACGTCCACAGCCGCACCCGCCGTCAGCAGCGTGGTTTTTGGCGTATTCTTCCCGCCTGTGTAAACTACCTTCGCGATGAGTCCGTCCCCCAGATCTGCAGTCGCGAGATTCTGTTTCCTGCTGGCGTGGCTGACGGCTGTCCTCGGCCTGCCGGCATGCAGCTTTTCCTCGGCTTACGACGGCCATCCCAAGCTGGTTGTGGTGATCGTGATTGACCAGTTTCGCGGCGATTATCTCGAGCGCTATCGCGCTGAATTCGGAGACGCCGGCTTTCGCTTTCTCCTCGATCGCGGCGCCTACTTCCCCAACTGTAACTACAATTACGCCAACACGCGCACCGCCCCTGGACACGCCACTTTGTTCACCGGCGCCTATAGCAACGGCCACGGCATTGTCGCCAACGAATGGTGGGACCAGAAGAAAAAAGCCACAGTGACCTCGGTCGAAGACGATGCCACAAAACCGGTGGGCGTAAGCGGAGACAAAGCCGGCGCGTCCCCGCACAATTTGCTGGCCGACACCCTGGGCGATGAACTCAAGCTGGCGACCCAAGGGAAAGCTCGCGTGTTCGGAGTCTCGTTGAAAGACCGCGCTGCCGTGCTTCCTGCTGGGTTTGCAGGCGATGCGGCCTATTGGATTGAACCGAAGAGCGGCGCTTGGGTCACCTCCACTTACTACCGCGACGATCTCCCGAAGTGGGTGCAGGATTTCAACTCAACTCGCCCACCGAAATACTGGGATCGCGAATGGAAAGGGGCGCAGGGAACGGTTCTGCGCTCAACGGCTCATCGCAAGGGCAAAGACGGCTCCGACGCTGGCTTTTATGAAGTGGTAGGTTCGACCGCTTTCGCGAACGAATACGAATTCGAATTCGCCAAGGAGTTGATGGTGTACGAAAACGTCGGCCGCGGACCGGCCACCGATCTGCTCTCGATCAGCCTGTCCGCCAATGACATTCTCGGACACCAGGCCGGGCCAGATTCTCCAGAGATGCATCAAATGGCCCTGGATCTCGACCGTGAACTGGCCGATTTCTTCAACTTTCTCGGGCATCAGATCGGCCTGGTCAATGTGTGGGTTGCTCTATCGGCAGACCACGGCGTTTCCTCGCTTCCGGATGCGGTGAAGAAACTGCGGATACCGGCAGCAAACCTCGGTGGCGCGAAACTCGAGTCGCAGATCAACAGCGCGCTCACCGCAAAGTTTTCGCCCGGCCATCCGGCGGTATACGTAAAGTTGGACTATCCGCTCGCTTGGCTCGATCAGGATGCGTTTGCCGCCCATCATCTTCGCGAGCACGATGCGGAGACGGCGGTCGGCGAGGCCATGAAGCAGGCGGGCTTGCGCGACTACTACACCAAGTCTCAACTGGCAGATGGGGAAGTTCCCAACACGGCTCTGGGACGGAGGTACCTGAATAGCTATTCGCCGGAAGGAAGTTGGTACGTGATGGGGGTTCCTGATATTTACGCGGTGAGCCCGGCCAAGGGCACAGACCATACCTCGCCCTACACCTACGATACCCACGTGCCACTCGCTTTTTACGGCTTGCCGTTCCAGCCCGGAACGTATCGGACCAGTGTCGAAACCGTGGATCTGGCGGTCACTTTGGCATCCTTGCTTGGGATCAACGCCCCTACTCACGCGGTGGGACGAGTACTGATCGAGGGGCTTGCGCCTCCGCACCGCATAGTCTCGGGAGAAGGCCAACCATGACCGCAGCTTCGATCAATTCCGGCTCGTCGACTCCCGATCTCACCCTGCTTGTCGCTGGCATTCCGCTCAAGAATCCGGTGATCGCTGCGAGCGGTACGTTCGGCTACGGGGTCGAATTTGAGGACGTGGTCCACCTCGGCAAGCTCGGCGGCTTCGTCGTAAAAGGCCTATCGAGGGAGCCGATGATCGGCAATCCTCCACCCCGCCTGTGGCACACCGCAGCCGGCATGCTAAACGCGATCGGCCTTCAAAACATCGGGGCCCGGGCGTTTCTCGAAGAAAAGTTGCCGCACCTGAGAGGCATCAGAGACACAGTCGTCATCGCGAATATTTTCGGGTACACCCGCGAAGACTACGAACGGACCATCGAGATTCTCAACGACGGAGAGGGCATCGCCGCATATGAGCTGAACGTATCGTGTCCCAATACCGAGCACGGTGGGTTGCAGTTTGGCAGCGATCCACGCTCGCTCGATGAGATCGTGACCACCGCGAAACGAGTCGCGCAACGGCCGATGATTGTGAAGCTCTCGCCCAATGTGACCAGCATCGCGCAAATGGCCTATGTTGCGCAGGAGGCTGGCGCCGACGCTTTGTCGCTCATCAATACGTTCGTGGCGATGGCCATTGATCCGGAAACACGCAAGCCGCGCATCGCCAACGTTACTGCCGGACTTTCGGGCCCGGCGATCAAGCCCATCGCAGTGCGCATGGTGTACGACGCATCGCACGCCGTAAAAATTCCCGTGATTGGCATGGGTGGGATCTCGACCGCGGCCGACGTCATTGAATTCATGCTGGCTGGCGCCACCGCTGTGCAGATCGGTACCGCCAGTTATTGGGATCCCTGTGCTACCGAAAAGATTGTGGATGAGTTGCAGGACTGGTGTGGCGAACATCACGTCGCAAGGCTCGCCGATCTCATCGGCGGAATGCAGCTGGAATAACTCTCCGCAGAGACGTAGCTAGCAACGTCTTTGCGTCCGCCGGAATCGCTCTCCAGCGAAGCTCCAAAAGCTACCCTTGGTAGAGTTGGATGGAGGTGGCTCTGAGGCGGTTCCGCTACCGGCCCTGAGCATACCAGATCGAACCAGGAGACTTGTAATTGCTGCCTTCCCCCCAGACCGCGTGGGTGGTCCCGTCGCCGTCAATCGCGAGACTGAAGTAGTCTCCGAAGGGAAATCGGAAGCCGCCCGGCAGAATGTAGTCGTATCCGCGCACGGGGCCCGAAAGCTTCTTCTCGGAACTCCAGGTCGCGCCGCCGTTGGTTGAACTACGATAGTAGCTATTCCAGAGCGGACGATTGGGCCCCACTTCAGTGACTCTCGCATCCATCCATGCAATGCGAACATCGCCGCTTGCGCTCGCCACCAGCGCCGGAAAGGAATGCTCTACGCCCGCCGCTGCATTCGAAACATTCGCGCGCTCGGACCAGGTTGCGCCACCGGTTGTCGAAGACGAGAAGTAAATGCGCTCTGGCTCGCCGTTCGCGCTGCCGGCATTCCACAAAGCGTAGAGTGCGCCTGCCGCGTCCGATGCGAGCGCGATTTGCGGGCCCAGGTAACCGGTTTCGCAACTCTGCGCTTCACAGTCCGGGGGCGCGCTCGATACATCCAGAAGCAACGTGCTCCAGCTGCGTCCACCATCCCCCGAGCGGCTCACGAAAACGCTGACCGGTCGCGTCGGAATTGCGTGGCGCACATAGGCTGTCCAGCCAAAATAGACATTTCCTGCTGGGTCGATTGTGGCCCCGCCCGCCAACGACGACCCGGGCCCGGCATTGGGATTCACCTGAACCGTGATGAAAGTCTGTCCGGCGTCATGCGATGCGGAAACAAAGAATTTCTCTTCGTGATTGAACCCGATGTAAACGTCCGTCCCACGGACCGTCAATACCGGCCTGTCGGCATCCTCCTGGCCACGCTCTGCCCACGAAAATGACCAGTTTCGGCCGAAGTCTTGCGATCGGGCCACCACAATGTCGCGCTTGTTATTCTGCATCCACGACGCGTACACCGTCTGCCGGTCCACCGGATCTACCGCGATCTGCGGATCAAATTGGCCTGTAGGGAAGGGAAGAAGCGCCCGTGATTGTTGCCACGAAACTCCACTGTCACTGCTGACCAGCAGGGCGACAGCCGGGGCAGTGCAAGCGGGGCAGTCCGGAACGGCACCATACTGCGGGTAGAGGACGTAAACGTGCCCGTGGCTGTCGGCCGCGATCGCGGGCTCCCATTGATCTCCCGTGCGATAACCGAGTCGTCTCTGCGACGTGAATCCAGAGACCGCCAAGGCCGCCGTGGTGGTCAAAACCAGGAAAACCAGGACCGCCATTCTGTGCACAGTTCTTGGCCCGGTTTGGAAGTGGCTGGTCAAAAACACGGATACGAACCCTTCGAGAACCCTTCCCGGACTCTATCGTGATTCCCCGGGAGCGTCAATCACCCGAGGGGGCATCTTTTCTGTTTTTACACGCCTGTGACTTTTCTGGCGTTCGCTCATCCAATGAGGGACAATACAGATCGAACTACTCATTCGTTGGGAGCAGAGCGCAATGGAGAAGGCTACATTTGCAGCAGGATGTTTTTGGGGAGTCGAAGCCACCTTCCGCCAGATGCCGGGCGTGGTCTCGACCCGGGTTGGCTATACCGGCGGCCAGACTCAGAACCCAACCTATAAAGAGGTCTGTACCGACCGCACTGGCCACGCCGAAGCCGTGGAAGTCCAGTTCGATCCCACCAAAGTGACTTATGCGGAGCTGCTCAAAGTTTTTTGGGAGAACCACGATCCCACACAGGTGAATCGCCAGGGTCCAGATTGGGGCTCGCAGTATCGAACGGCGATATTTTTTCATTCGCCGGAACAGCAAGCGCAAGCCCAGGCCTCGAAAGAATCACTCGAGAAGGCGCACCGCTATTCGAAGCCGATCGCCACTCAGATCGTTCCGGCGGTGACATTTTATCCGGCGGAAGACTATCACCAGCAGTATTTGGAGAAGCGCGGCCTGTCAACCTGCCACATCAACACATAGTCTCACCGGCCGATTGACCTCAAGCCGCCGTGAGAAGAATTGGCGCGCCCTTGGTGATTACGAGCGTGTGTTCGTAGTGCGCCGACGGTCGGTGATCGGCCGTCATGATCGTCCATCCATCCGGTGCCAGGAACGACCGGCCCGATCCAGCAGAGATAATCGGTTCTACCGTGATCACTAAGCCTTCTGTGAGTACCTGATTCGCCTGCGCATCGGGGTAGTTCGGCACGCGGGGATCTTCATGGATCGTGCGGCCAATGCCGTGCCCTGCCAGGTCCCGAATCACAGAAAATCCGCTGCGCCGCACCTCCCGTTCGACCGCGCGACCGATCTCCCAAACTCGAAAACCTGCTCGCGCCACCAGCATAGCTTTCGCGAAGGCGCTCTCTGCGCACGCGATCAGGTTCCGGCGCTCTTCGGTCACTTCGCCGACCGGGACGGTTACCGCCGCGTCGGCCATGAATCCGTCTTTCTCAACAGTGACATCAAGCTTAACCAAGTCGCCGGACTGCAGCGCACGTTCGCCGGGAATGCCGTGAACGGCTTCATCGTTAAGGCTGATGCAGCTCACACCGGGAAACTGATAGACGAGCGCAGGTGCGGACTGTGCTCCCTGCTGTCTCATCACGCCCGCGCCGACTTCATCGAGTTCAGCGGTGGTAATTCCCGGTCGCACTTCGTTCTTCATCGCGTCCAGCATGCAGCGAACGACCGCCGCGGCGGCGCGCATCCCAACCATCTCCTCGAGCTCGTTGATCGACATCCGATTACCTCAGAAACATCATAATTGAGAGAAATCAAATGCTGTCAGGTTGCCTCGGGCGAAAGAACAAGAGCAAAACGAAGCCGCCCAGGTAATACAGAATGCTCTGCTGCCAAGAGCTTCCTCGAAAACGGAGAATCAGGCCGAATAACGCGAGCGCCTCGCAGAGCGCGTAGGTGGCGATGTACCCCGTCCTCCAGTGATTAAGACTGAGGCTATCGTCTGGCCGTGCTCTCAGACTTTGTCCTGCTCGCCGGACCAGGGTTCGCCGCACCACCAGGATCACACCGACGGCGGCTACCGCCAGAGTTGTAAAAAGATAGCTTAGAGATGGATCGACTCCCCTGGGAACCGGGCCTACAACTTCTCCGAGAATTCCGTAAAGTACGATGCTGGCTAGCATCGCCCACTGCACGGCGCGCAGCGTCTTCAGAGCCTGAATCATGGACGGACATTCTCCCCCGAATGGCGACGCTTTTGCACAAAAGATTCTACGGCGGAATCCTTCTGAGCAATACTGTTTTCTCAATGTCCGTGATGTTGCTGCTCGGAGCGTCCGGGCGCATCCGCAGAAACATCTGCAATGAGACCGGATGTTTGCCGTCCGCCAAGTCCAGCGAGGCTGGTTTCGAATACGTCGTCACATCCGCGCCCAGCCCCAGTCGCCAAGTGCGATTCCTGGATCAAGTCCCGCACTCGCCAAGCGTTGCCCCGATCCTGTAAGTACCAAGGGAATTGCCCAATGATGGCCGCTGACGCAGCATTGCTAGTCGGCGGGCGCGGGAGTTGCTGGCGCGTGACCGTGGCATCCCGCAGGATGAACAGGATGAAGGTAACCCGGTGACGCGGCGGGGAACACACGCGCCTGCTCGCCCGGCAAGCCAGCGGCCATAGTGACCAGCAGCAACACCGCGACCGCGCTCCATCATCCCTGCATTTGAACTATGTCCCGGTAATTTTGATGCGGAGCTCTTCAGGAAGCCGCTGGCGGATCTCTTCCGGTAAGCGGTCATGCACGCGCCGCGCGCCCTGTTTAGCTGCGTCCAGAACCGTTACAGGCGCCGGAGTAGCCACAGCCACGCCTAGCCATATCAACGCAGAAAGAGCGAAGCCAGCCAAGGCAGCAATTTCAAGCCAGAAGGCATGACGCGGGCCGAGGTGCCAGATTACGCCAAACGCAAGCAGAAAAACCCCAGCGGAGACCGAGGCCAGGGCGATCAATCCAACGTCAATGATGCGATGAATCTCCTGGCGGCTGCGACAGTATTCACATTCCGTAAAATGGCTTTCGTAGTCTCCGCGCATCTCTGGCGCTAAGCCGGAGATGTCGTACCGCCAGCCCACCAAAATCTTTCCAACGATTGGATCAATGCACTGCTGACTCATTGGGTAAGACCAACCAGCCCAACACCATCGACCGGTCTATAAATCAACCGGTCTATAAGCGGATCGGTTCGATGGCCTCAGTCTGGGACGCCAGAAGCACCCGGTTGTGGAACAAGCCACGCCGCGGGGCCAGCGCTGTTTCCGCTTCTCTCCGCGCAATTTCCGGATGATTGTTCTGCTCTGACAGATGCGCCAGAACCACAAACGTTGCACTATTATCATAGTCGTTAGTCAGGAAATCGGCGAGAGCCAGATTGGAAAGGTGCCCCACTCGGCTCATCACCCTCTGCTTCACCGACCACGGGTAGGGCCCTCCTCGCAACATCTCCAAATCGTGGTTCGATTCCATCACCAGCACATCGCAGCCCCGCAAGTGATCTCGTACACTCACCGGCAAGTATCCAAGATCAGTCGCGATCCCCACCTTAATGCCCTCCGCGCGAAATGTGAATCCCACCGGGTCGGCCGCATCGTGCGGAATCGTGAACGGCCTCACCTCGATGTCGCCAACTTGAAATCGATGTCCAGCATCGAACTGCTCAAACTTTTCCAGCTTCGGCCGCTCGCCTTTTTCATTGCGCATCGCACGCGCCCATGCCTGGTGCGTTGCGCCGGTCATAAACACTGGGATGCGCAGCTTCTTCGCCAGCATTGCCAGCCCGTAGATGTGATCGGAATGCTCGTGGGTGATCAGAATGGCTGAGAGCGTGCGTGGATCTTCGCCCAGTGTCTTCATACGCTTGAACGTCTCTCGGCACGAGATTCCGGCGTCGACCAGAACTTTCGTGCAGGCGCTGGCCATGACGGCGCAATTTCCACGGCTGCCGCTGGCCAACATCGAGACGCAAACACCCATGCACCGAGCATACGCGCCCTCGCTGTGGATCGGGAGTAACTTCTTGGTTAGCCGATACCTGGGTGATGATTCATGTGGGGATGGCCGCCTCGGCTGTCCAAGCCAGGGCGCAGCCCGGTGCCACCAAAACCGACTTATCGCATCTTCACTTGCCTTGTCGCAAGTTATCCATCACGCGCCGCATGACTGCCCCGCCATAGGCTCCAGCGATTCCTGGGAGAAATGCGAGGTAGGAACCATACACCTGCGCGCGTGTTGGCCTCACCGTGAGAATCAAGTGAGCGAGGAGTTCGGTCAGCGGGATGAAAACTCCGACCATCACCACCCACCGCCACGGCCAGCGCGGCCGCAGCAGCCCAAGCAGAATGCAGGCGGACAGCACAAGTAACGCCGTGAACAGCAGATCGTTTACCGCAACGTCGGCCCACCCCGCGCCCATGCCGCAGAGCGCAGCCAGCACGTAAAACCAAGTGTCATGCCGAATTGGCGGATCACCCACTGCCATTCGAAAGCCGCCGAAGAACCGGCCTCGGACTTCAGCCCTCGGACCTCAAACCTCAGACCCGACACTCCCAATCACCAATCAGTACGGATAAAAGCCTCTCCCGCTCTTCCGCCCCAGCCACCCCGCATCCACCATCTTGATCAACAGCGGACACGGCCGGTACTTGGGATCACCCAGCCCGCTCTGCAGCACGCGCATGATGTCGAGACAAACGTCGAGTCCAATAAAATCAGCCAGCGTCAGCGGGCCCATGGGATGCGCCATACCCAACTTGAAAACCTCGTCGACCGCCTCGGGAGTGGCCACGCCCTCCATCACGGTATACATCGCCTCGTTCAGCAGCGGCATCAGCACACGGTTGGAAACGAAGCCCGGCGCGTCATTCACTTCGACCGGCGTTTTGTCGAGCTTCGCCGACAAATCGCGCACGCTCGCGAATGTTTCCTGCGAAGTGGCCAGTCCCCGGATGACTTCCACCAGCTTCATCACCGGCACAGGATTGAAGAAATGCATGCCGACAACTTTCTCCGGCCGCTTGGTCAGCCCCGCCAGCTTGGTAATCGAGATCGAAGATGTATTCGAGGCCAAAATGACTTCAGGCCGAGTCAGCCGATCGAGGTCGCGAAAAATTTCCGTTTTGATTTCGAATTTCTCGGTCGCCGCCTCGATCACGAAATCGCAGACCGCCAGCTTCGCTCGATCCGTAACCGCCTGAATGCGTTCGAGCGCGGAATCCCTGTCCGCAGCGCTGATCTTGTTCTTCGCAACTTCGCGGTCGAGATTCTTGCCAATCGTCCCCAGCGCGCGCTCCAGAAACCGCTGTTCCACGTCGCACAACACAACCTTGAACCCACTCCGCGCGAACACATGAGCGATCCCATTTCCCATCGTCCCCGCACCCACCACTCCCACTCGCTGAATATCCATAACGTTTCGCCTCGATGAAAACGTTCGAGTCTATCACTTCAGGGTGATGGGATTATGATGATGCGATTGTTAGGACCTTGTCATTCCGAGCGCCGCGAGGAATCTGCTGCCGGGTGCCCCATCCTAACGTGGCGCAGTTTGAGAAGAATTTACGGTGTCGCAGAAGCAGCCACCTTCGGTCCGGCGACAGGCCGCGCATCAGGCGCCACCCCCGGCCAGATCGGCACTTGCGCATCCCCCCAGCGATGGTTGCCAGCCAGGCGTCTGTGCGCTCAGACGGCTAAACCCAAACCCAACCAAAAATCAAAGATCAAAGATCAAAGATCAAAGGCTTCCTCACAATCCCCACAGCTTAGACTAGTCACTGCCACAGGCGGCAAATCCCGAATCTGAATAGATGCTGCGAAGTCGAGTGATGAGAAGTCGAACTTCTGATTGCAATCGAACCACAGGTTCGATCTGCAGGCTGTCTTGCCGTGCATGCTATGCTGTCCGACGTGCCCGACGCTGCCTCGCTCCGAAATTCGGAACATCCTCGGCATGCGGTGTTTGTCCGCGTGACCCACTGGATCACCGCAATCTGCTTTTTTGCTTTGCTCATTAGCGGAGCGGAGATCGTCATCTCTCATCCGCGTTTCTATTGGGGCGAAACCGGGAATGATCTGACGCCTCCGCTGTTCAAAATACCGATCCCCGCTTCCAGGAATTTGGTCCCCACTGGCTACGGCTACGTGCTGCCCGACCAGAATGGGTGGAGCCGGTATCTCCACTTTCAGGCGGCATGGGCAGCGGTTTTGACCGGCCTTCTCTATGCCATCTGGGGTTTGTGGACCGGCCACTTCCGCAGCAACCTGTTTCCTGCTCCCGCAGAGAGGACGTGGCGGTCGGCTTGGGGAGTGATGTCGAAGCACATTCGCCTCAAACGGCCGGACCCAGCCGACGCCCTTTCCTACAACGTACTGCAGCGGGCCGCATACCTGATGGTGATCTTCGTTCTGTTCCCCCTCGTAATCTGGACGGGGCTCGCACTCTCACCTGGCTTCAATTCCGCGGTTCCAGCAGGGGTCAATTTGCTGGGAGGGCGGCAATCCGCGCGCACCCTTCATTTCTTCATCTCCGCATTTCTCCTGCTGTTCCTCATTGTGCACGTCGCTATGATTGTTCTGGCCGGGTTCACCAGTCGCATGCGGGCCATGATTACCGGAACAGCGATTGCCGGAACAACGATTGCCGGAACGGCGACTACCGGACCAACGATGAGAAGTATCGCAACCGCGCCCCAGCAACGCGTAGGAGAAGAGCGCATATGAGAAGAGCGCCCATGAACAAAGTCTCACGCCGCAAGTTCGTCACCGCTGGTCTCGCCGCCACCGCAGGCGTGTCGGGCCTGGCCGCGGCCGCCGCCCTCGTGAAGCGCTATGGACTGATCCCGCCCGACAGCGGCGGAATCTACGGTCCCGGCGAAACGTTGACCTATGCCGCC
>Ga0210406_10002079_pt1 | contig 23406 bp, 14 predicted proteins | sample IncBWC30MmetaG_FD_155454 | JGI IMG/M metagenome (GOLD analysis project Ga0210406, IMG submission 155454) | Forest soil microbial communities from Barre Woods Harvard Forest LTER site, Petersham, Massachusetts, United States - Inc-BW-C-30-M | ecosystem: Environmental > Terrestrial > Soil >...
AATGCAAATTCAAAGCCCTTCGTCTGGACCGCTACTGCTGACTCCATTCTCCAGAAACTCGCGCGACTTTGTCAGCGAATTTCCGGGACGGAACACTAGGGAATTTCCTCAGAAGCGGTTGGGGTGCAGCGGTCTCTGGTCACGAATGGAGGCGGGGAGCCCCAAATCGCAAATTCCCCGTGGGCAGGGAATTTGCCTGGAGACAGATGCGATCTTGCACTGCGTCGCGGGCGAGCGAGTCCGGAATGAAATGAGAGGGACGGCCATTTGACGATCTTCCTGCGCGGCCTCGATCGCCTGATCGGCTACGCTGTCGCTGCCGCCAAATGGCTCGCATTGCCCTTGATTACGCTGCTGTTCCTGCAATGGCCGCTGCGCGATCTGTTTCGCGGTTACTCCCGGGAAGCCAACGATCTGGGGCAGGTGGCTTTTGCGTTCTTCGTTGCGTTGAGCGTAACCGCGGCGACCCGCGCGGGAACGCATCCGGCCGCTGACGTGCTGGCCCGGCAATACTCCGCGCGAACGCGGCGACGCCTCAATCAAATCGGTGCGGCCGCAGGACTCTTGCCGTGGGCATTGTTTGTCCTGATCGCGGGCAAGGGCGCCGTCATTTCCAGCATTCGCGATCTCGAGGCGTTTCAGGACAGCGGCAACGGAGGTTACTTCCTGATCAAGATTGCGCTTTGGGTCATGGCGGCCGCGATCCTGGGCCAGTCGCTGGTCGATATTTTCCGTCCCCTCAAGGCGGGCGAAAAATAATGGCATGGGTGGGACTCGCGCTGCTGGTGCTGGTTGGCGCCGGCATCATTTCCACCGGCCTGCCCGCTGCGGTCGTTCTCATCGCGGTCGCGACTTGCGGCACGGTACTTGGCGTTGTGGCTGGCGCGATCGATGTTTCCACGCTGGGGGCGCTGCCGGGCCGGCTGATCAATCTGTTTGAAAACGATTTGCTGCAAGCCCTGCCGCTGTACGTAACGATGGGCCTGCTGCTTGACCGGCTTCCGGTCGCCGACGCGCTTTACCGCGCCCGCAATGCCGTGCTTCCGCGCAAGCCCTCCGCCCCGCTGATGTCAGGCATGCTGCTCGGCGCGTTGCTCGGGCCGATGAATGGTTCGGTCGGAGCCAGCGTGCTCGGCCTGTCGCGCGTGGTGTCGCCGCGCCTTGCGGCGGAAGGCATACAAGCGCCAACTCGTCACGCCATCATTGCGGTCGCAAGCACGCTTGGCGTGCTGGTGCCGCCTTCGCTGGTTCTCATTCTTCTAAGCGACGCGATGTTGTCCGTGCACACGATGGCGGTGACGGCGACGGGAAGGAACGATCGCGTCGTCAATACACAGGACATTCTTCACGCGGCGCTGGTGCCGGGCGCGATCTTCGTCGCACTGTGCCTGGCGTTATCCTGGATCGCGGGACGCAGCGCGACAAAACTGCCCGACCGCGAGCGCTTGGGCGCAGGAGAAGGATTGCTCGCCGCCGTTGCGCTGCTGTCGTTGATCGTTCTTCTCGGCGGTGTCGCCTTCGGCTATTTCTACGCCGTCGAGGCCGCTGCGATGGGGGCTTTTGCGCTGCTGGTCGCCGGTCTCGCAACCGGGCGTTTGCGCGGTACGGCACTGAATAACGTGCTGAACGACGCCATCGCTCTCACCGGAGCGTTGTTTTCGTTGCTGCTGGCGGCAACGACGTTCACGATGGTTCTGAGGCTGCTTGGGACCGCCGATCTTGTCGGCAAGATGGTCTCCTCAATTCCGGGCGGGGAAATTGTGGCGGTCGCCGTCGTGCTCTCGGTGATCGCGATCAGCGCGTTCGTGCTTGATGCCTTCGAAATCATTTTCGTCATCGTGCCGATCGTGATTCCACCGCTCCTGGTCCGCGTCGCCGATGCGCGTTGGGTGTCGGTGCTGGTGCTCCTGACATTGCAGTCGAGCTTCTTGCTCCCGCCATTCGGTTACGCGCTGATGATGGTGCGCGGCGTTCTCAAGGAGCCGGTCGCATTCCGCTCTTTCGTGCGCGCGCTGGCGCCGTTTCTCGCGGCGCAATGGCTGCTGCTTCTCTTGGTATTGTTGTTTCCGCAACTGACCCCACATGGGACAATCTTCGGACAACGGCTCGCGGATTCCCTCGGCACCCCTGTCGGATGAGGAATACCACAAGCGGCTCAATGACATGCTCAAGTTGCCCGAGCCCGAGTAGCGCGCATCAATGCTCGGCGCGGGTCGCAGCGAGGATCGGCGCCCAGCGCGCGATTTCAGACCGTACAAAGCGGTCGAACGCAGCCGGGGTGCGCTCGGCCTTGGCCGGTATCGAGCCGCCGAGTTTTGCAATGGTCTCGCGAACAACCGGCTCATCGAGTGCATGGTCCAGCGCATCGGCAAGCTTGGCGACAACTTCAGGCGAGACACCTTTGGGCGCAAACAGCCCGGCCCAGACGCTCATTTCATAGTTGACGCCCGCCTCTTTTGCGGTCGGAATATTCGGCAGCGTCTTGAGCCGCTCGGGCGCGGAGACGGCGTAGGCCTTGACGGCGCCCGCCAGCACCTGGTCCGCCACGCTGACCGACTGCTCGCACATGAAGTCGACATGGCCTCCGACCAGGTCGTTCAACGCCGGGCCGGAGCCGCGATAGGCGACGAGCGTCGGCTTGGCGCCGATCTGGTCGGTGAACAAGAGGCACGCCATGTGCGAGGACGCGCCGATGCCGCCATGAGCCTGCCTCACGGCGCCACCCTGTTGGCGCAGCACGGCAATGAACTCTTTCAGATCTTGTGCCGGGAAATCCTTTCGCGCGATGACGACCGCAGGCGAATGGGCGGTGATGCCGATCGGCACGAAGTCGGCGAGCGGATCGTACTTGATGCTCGGCGTCAGCACCGGCGCCGCGACATGCGAGCCCATCGCCGCTGCGAGCAGGGTGTAGCCGTCGGGTGCGGCGGCCGCCGCGCGCGCGCTGCCGATGGTGCCGCCGGCGCCGCCGACATTCTCGATGATGACAGACTGCCCAAGGATCTTCGACATCTGGTTGCCGACGATGCGCGCCACCACATCGCTCGCGCCTCCCGCCGGGAACGGCACGATCATTGTGATCGACCTCGACGGATAGTCTTGCGCGCGCGCCGGCGCCACGCCGGCAGCGACTACAACCGCAAGGACGACCGCCGGGCAGACGCCAATGCTCGGTTTCATGACGGCTCCTGTCCGCGCGCTCGCGCGATTACACGTTTCGATCCAGCGCCGGTGGGGTAGCCCGGCTTTGGTGCTGAAAGAGGGCAGTCCGGTGTGAGGCAAGCAAGAGGCAACAACGGTGCGGTGCATATGTCGACGATGCAGTTTGAGGCTGCAAAAGGCTGCACCTGCGAATGAGTTGGAAAGGTACGCAAATTCTGCCGACATATCAAAGAGGTCGATGGAGAATGCTTGGCTTCGGCCAGTTGACCACGTAGTATCCGTTGGTAGTGGAGCTGAGGAGATATGGAACGACGCCTAGCGGCGATAGCCTGTGCCGACGTCGCCGGTTACTCGCGAATGATGGGCGCCGATGAGGCGGGAACGCACGCCGCGTTCAAGGCCCATCGTAGCGCGATCTTCCCGATCATCCTCAATCACGGCGGCCGGGTCGTGAAGAATACCGGCGACGGCTTTTTGCTGGAGTTTCCGAGCATCGTCGGAGCCATCGAGTCGGCGATCGCGATGCAAGAGATGATGGCGGAACGGAACCACCATCTCCCCGCAGACCGGGCCATGCAATTCCGTCTCGGCGTCCACATGGGAGATATATTGGCCGACGAGGACGAAGTATTCGGGGACGATGTGAACATTGCCGTCCGCCTCGAGGCGGTCGCCGCTCCCGGCGGGGTCGCCGTTTCGGCGAAAGCCTATCACGAGGCCAGCAGGCATCTCAGCGCCAGCTTCGTCGCCGCCGGTAGTTACCGTCTGAAGAACATTGAAGAGACGGTCGATGTCTGGACCTGGCAGCCGGGCGGGTCCAGCACCCGCGATCCGGAGCCGAGGAACAAGCCAATCCTGCGGCCGCAATATCGGACCGCGATCGTGGGCGTGCTTCCGTTCACCAATCTCAGCGACAGCGCTGACGAATACTTTTCCGACGGATTGACCGAGGACTTGATCCACGCGCTTTCGTTGCAGTCATTTTATCGCGTTCTGAGCAGGAGTTCGACGTTTTCGTTCAAAGGTAAGGATATCAGCACGCGCCTGATCGCGCGGGAGATTGACGCGACCTACCTGATCCGGGGTTCGGTGCGGCGTGCCGGAACCAAGATTCGTGTCACCGCCGACCTGATGGCTCCGGAAAACGGCGAGCAATTGTGGACCGGCAGATATGACAGGGACATCGGCGACCTGTTCGCAATGCAGGATGAAATCACGGCGAGTCTGTCGGCGGCGATAGCGCCGGAGATATATCGTGCGGAAGCTTCCACCCCCGGCCGGTCATCGTCGATCGACTTGACCGCATGGGATCGGTTCTTGCGGGGGCTTTCGCATTATTATCGGCAGACCAAGGCTGATTTCGAAACTTCGATCACTCTGTTCAGGGAGGCCGTCGCGCTCGATCCGGCGCTTTCGATTGCACGCGCCTACCTCGCCACGATCCAGCTGCAGGGCGTGCAATATGGATGGATCAAGAGCACGCGCGGATTGTGGACCGAGGCGATGGAGCTCGCAGAAAGCAGTGTCCGGCTTGATCCTGGTTCGTCGTTCGCATTTGCGATCCTGTCCTATGTGCATGCGATGCAGGGGCATTACGAAGCCGCGCTGGACGCCGCAAACAAGGCGGTTGAGCTAAACCCGTACGACATGGGGGCTCGCGGCGTTCTCGGCCTGTGTCACCTCGTGATCGGCGAGCATCGGCAGGCCATCGAGTTATTTTCCATGGCCGTGCAGCGCGGCAACACCGACCCCCGATATCAATGGGCGGCATTGAACGCATTCAGCCATTACCTGCTGGGACAATATGATGCTTCGCTATCCTGGGCGCGCGAAGCGCTGTATTTGAATCCAAATCACCTTCAGGTGCTCGCGGTCCGCGCCGCGGCGCTCGCGCAATCCGGACGGAACGAGGAAGCGGCAACAGCGACCGAGGTCTTATTGAGCCACTTTCCCGGCCTCAGCGTTGAACGGCATCTTAGAAATTTCCGCTGGAAATCTCCGGCCGACACCGCCCGTTACCGCGAAGGGCTTTTGAAGGCCGGTGTACCCTTCGGCAAACTCACTCTCGTCGAGTCCGTCCCCAAGCGCACGGCCTAGGCGCAGTTAGACCCGTTCTACCGGAACGGCAAAGACATATCCGACGCCGCGCTCGGTCTGGATGACGCGCGGCGCGCTGGGATCGCGCTCGAGCTTGCGGCGGAGGCGGAGAATTTGCACGTCGATGCTGCGATCGAAGACATCCTCGTGTACACGGGTCGCTTGCAGAAGGTGTTCTCGGCTAAGCGGACGCTGCGGGGCTTCGAGGAAGGCGAGCAACATCGCGTACTCGCCTTTGGTCAGCGCTACTGGGGCGCTAGCCGGGTCGGTCAGCTGGCGAGCCCGGCGATCGAGCTCCCAGCCGGAAAATCGAAAGCGGCCGCGCTCGGGATCGCGAGCGGGCGCAGTCCGGCCGACATCGAATCGTCTCAGAACTGCACGCACGCGGGCGAGAAGTTCACGCAGGTTGAATGGTTTTGTCACATAGTCGTCGGCGCCGAGCTCTAATCCGACCACGCGATCGATGTCGTCGCGGCGGTGACCGGTAATGATGATCACGGGCACTTCGGAGCTCAACCGAACCTCCCGCAGCAAATCCAGTCCGTCCTCTGAGCCCAGCCGGAGATCGAGGATCACCAGATTTACCTCGGTGCGACCTAGCCGATCGACCATCTCCTGACGATTATTTGCTACCAGGGTCCGGATGTTGTTCTCGGCGAAATAGTTTAGGATCATGCGCTGCAAGGCAGGATCATCCTCCACGACAAGGACGCAAACTTGGCGATCGACGCTTCCGCGAGGACCAGGGTCATTCGGTGATGAGCCGCTCATTGCGTACAGTCCCTTCAAGCGTGCCGCCGGTGGTGACGACGGCCGTATACACCTGCAGTTTCTTGTATCTCCTGCTGGCGCTCGTTTGGCTCAACGCGATCTCGCCGGTGGACGCTCAATCGCGGGCCGCCGAGGTACGCGCCGGCCGGGAGCCGATCACACCAATTCCCACGCCACGCGGCCAGGACCCGCAGCGTGTGTTGCTCGGAGAGCGATTGTTCAGTGACCGGCGTCTGTCTCACGATAATACACACAGTTGTTCATCCTGCCACGATATAGGAACCAACGGCGCCACTGCCAATATCCGCGACGCGCCCGAGGGGCAACCGACGGCGCTCAATACGCCGACGGTCTTCAATGTAAGCCTGAACTTTCGCCTGAATTGGGAGGGCAATTTCCGTTCGCTGGAAGAAGGAATAGAGAGCAGCCTTCGCAATCCCGCGATTATGGCGTCAAGCGTTGACGAAGTCGTGAGCAAGTTGCGTAGAGACCCCGAAATGGCGAGACAATTCCGCGAGGCTTATGGAAGGGAGCCCGACGTCGCCGCCGTCCTCGATGCGATCGCGACATACGAACGGTCGCTGGTTACGCCGGACAGCCGCTTCGACCGATGGCTGGCGGGCGAAGCTGACGCGATAACGCCGGACGAGCTGTCCGGCTATCAGGTTTTCAAATCGCTCGGCTGCGTCACCTGCCATCAGGGCGTCAATGTCGGCGGCAATCTGTTTCAGCGGCACGGCATCTTCCATCCGTTGGGCTCACCGGAACCGGTGCTGCTTCGTGTCCCCAGCTTGCGAAATGTAGCAACCACTGCGCCCTATTTCCACGACGGCAGCGCCTCCACGCTGCCGGAGGCGGTCAAAGCGATGGGCGTCGCGCAGCTCGACCGGGTGTTAACCGATCAGCAAATCGCCGCCATCGTCGCCTTCCTCAACACGTTGACCGGAACCTACCGGGATCAAGCTGTGAGGCCGGCCGCCGCTCCACGTGCGGGCTCGGCGATCCCATGAGGAATTTGCCATTTATTTTCGGGGTCTCGCTGCTGCTCGCACTGCTGACCTGGCTGTTGCTGCGCGGAATCGATACCAACGCGCCCGCCTATGCGGTGACGCTCCAGACGCTCGACGATTATGCGCTTGCCGAGGCCTCGCTTCACCGCGACGTGCTGCAGGCGCGGGCTGGTCTGCTTCGTGACTACGATACCTTCACCACTGCTTCGCGGGCGATGGAGGACGCGGTCACTCGGCTCCGCTCCCACGCGCGGGCCGAGCGCCTCGATGCGAGACCAATTGACCAGCTTGCAGCAGCGGTCGTCGAGCAGGAAGCTCTGCTTGAGCGTTTCAAGACCAGCAACGCGCTGCTGCAGAATTCGCTCTCCTATGTTGGCCTTCTCAGTACGAGCCCGGCGTTCCTCGCCCACGACGTGCAACTTGCGCCGGCAACGGGCGCGTTGGCGGCCGCAATCCTCTATCTGTCGCGCGACACGTCACCCGAAGCTCTTCGGGCGCTCCAGCAAAGGATCGACCAGTTCGCACGGCAAGCGCCCACCGCCGGACCGGAAGCAGAAACAGCGTGGGCAATGCTGGCGCATGCACAATTACTTTATGATCAACTCCCCGCCGTCGACGAGACGCTGAAGGCCTTCATCGCCGTGGCCAGCGCGCAGGCCCTCGAGGCGACCCGTGCGCTGTTCTCCCACCATCGGTCCGTGGTCGAGGCCGGGGAGCAGCGCTTTCGGCTGCTGCTATATGTTGTCTCCCTGCTGTTACTCGGCATGCTTGTATTTCTTGGCCTGCGGCTGCGTGCTCGCGCCGTTGCTCAGCGACGCCGGGCCGCATTTGAACGTGTCATAGCCGAAAATTCGACGCGTCTGATCAATTGCTCGCCGGCTGAAACTGAGGTGCGGCTTCGGCAGGTGCTAGGCGAGCTAAGCCGGACGATCAGCGCGGATCGCGCCTACGTGGTGTTGGATGAGAGGCCCATCCGCCTGTACACATGGTCGGCGGACGGCAAAGCGTTTCCGCTAGATTGGCCCAATCAGGCCCTAACATTGGCCGAACAGCTTGGCGTTGCTGAATCGAACAGTGTCACCGTTCCGGATGTCAACGCCTTACCACCAGGCCCGGTCAAGGACGCGCTGACGGCCGTTGGCGTGCGTGCCTGGTCCTGCGTGCCGTTGATCCGGCCGGGTCGGGTTCGAAGCATCATGGGTTTTGACCGCTTCAAGCCGATACGGAACAAAATTCAGCCGGAGCCGATAGTGCGACTTGCCGGGGACGCCGTGGCTAACGCCATCGAGCGAGAATATCTCGAGCGCGACAAGGCGAAACTCACGATGCGGCTGGAACGCGCGCGCCGCATGCAGATGGTCGGATCCCTTGCAAGCGGTATTGCGCATAACTTTAACAACATCATCGGTGCCATTCTTGGCTATTCTGAAATGATTGAACCGCAACTCGCGCGCGGAACCAAGTCAGCTCAGCATATTGACGAGATCCGCAGGGCGGCGGGGCGTGGCCGCGATCTGGTCGACAACATCCTCACCTTTGGGCGGCGAACCGACGCCAGCATACGTCCGGTGCAGGTGCACGCTTTGCTCAAGGAGGCAACCTCATTTCTGCGCGCCTCCTTGCCGTCCGGCGTCGAACTCGTCTTGGAGGAGGTTTCGAAAGACGTCACCGTCTCGGGCGAACCCGCGCAGCTCCAACAGGTCATTCTCAATTTGTGCAACAATGCCGCGCAGGCGATGGAGGACGGTGGTCAAGTCCGCGTAGCCGCGACACTGGAAGAGGTGACCGACTTTCGTCAACTGATCGACGGCGAACTCGCGCCGGGCCGCTACGTCTGCCTTTCCGTGAGCGACAATGGGCGCGGCTTCGATGAGCGTGTTGCGCGGCGGATGTTCGAGCCGTTCTTCACTACTCGCCTGGCCGGGACCGGACTCGGTCTAGCAACCGTTCGTGAAATCGTTCGCGATCATGATGGAGCCATTCGCGCGCAGAGCGAACCGGGGCAGGGAAGCCACTTTGAGGTATGGCTGCCAGCGACGGCCGCAGGCGACACCGCGCCGGTCGAGCGGGCGTCACTTCCTCTTGGGCACGGCCAGACCGTGCTGATCGTCGAGAGCGAACGCGAACGGCTGCTGCCAGACGAGGATAAATTGGCAGCCCTTGGATACGAGCCTGTTGGGTTCGAACATGCGCGCGATGCGCTCGCAGCATGCCGCTCCGAATCCGGCCGATTCGACATCATCCTGCTTAGTTACGGCTCGCAAGCTCAAGGCGGCCTGGATCTGGCGCGCGCCTTTCATGAGATTGCGCCGTTGAAGCCCGTCTTGCTCGCCGTCACGTCCTCTATCGACATCAACACCAGTGCGTTGGCGGAGGCTGGAATTTCCGAAGTGCTGCGCTGGCCGCTGGCGAGCACCGAAGTTGCCGCCGCGCTGGCGCGGTGCCTGCGGGCATCCGCTATGTTACAATCGTAACACGATTACCCTTGCCTGAAATACTTCCGTAGCGCCGCGCCGCCATTTCTGGTGGCCCGCAGCCGCGCATGCGCGCCGAAATGATCGAGGGCGCTAACCACGGCCAACTTCAACGGCACGACACTCCAAGGAAATTTTCGCTCCGGATTTCGACTCACGCATTTGCGCTGACCATCAACTTCGAAAGTATGACCACAATGGCTATCAAAGCTGTTTTTTCCCCAACCAGCGGCCCGCTGTCCGTGTTCGACGACAGCCATCACGGCTTGATGAACACGACATCCTCCGATCGTATGATGCTCCTGTATTCCGCTGCTTCTAATTCTTGTCGATCGCAACCGCACAGACGTACGCCCGAATCATTGCGGGCGCGAACCATGGCCAAATTCATCGGCACAAAACTCTAACGAAATTTTCACTTTGGATTTCCGTTCACGCATTGCGCTGACCATCAACTTCAAAAGGACGATCACAATGGCTACCAAAGCTAGTTTTTCCCCAGATGCCGGTTTGGCCGCTATCGCAAGGGTTCTTTCCCGTGCACCCGGAGCTCGGCTTGGCGTCGACACGCTCAAGACGATTGCGATGTTGTGCGGTGCGGGCCGGGTCGTTTTGCTGCTTTTGGCGACCAATAGCCTCGATCTGAGCATCGGATATTTCTGAATGCCTTCGACGGTCTCCGGCCGCGCTTACGCGCGTCGGGACCATTGAAGACGCAGACCACGACAAAAATAGATCTGCACGAAACACCAACGAAACCCCCATCCCAAGAACGCGCATCCGCGCTGAATTCATCAACCGCGAAAGGACGACTACAATGGCTATCAAGGCTACTTTTTCTCCGGGCGCCGGCTTGCTGTCCGTGTTCGGTGACAACCTCGACAACACGATCGTTACGAGCCGTGACGCAGCCGGGAACATTCTCATCAACGGCGGCGCCGTGGCAATCACCGGCGGCCCGGCGACGGTCGCCAACACCTCCTTGATCCAGGTGTTTGGCACGGGCGGCAACGACACGATCTCGCTCGACGAAACCAACGGCGCGCTACCCGCCGCCCAGTTGTTCGGCGGCGCTGGCAACGACACGATCACAGGCGGATCCGGCAACGACACGCTGTTCGGCGGTGCCGGCAACGACATCCTGCTGGGCAAGGGCGGCAACGACGTGCTGTTCGGCGGCGACGGTAACGACACGCTGATCGGGGGCACCGGCAACGATCAGATGTTCGGCGAGGCGGGGAACGACTTGATGATCTGGAATCCGGGTGAAGGCACCGACCTGATGGAAGGCGGCGACGGCATCGATACCGCCGAGGTCAACGGCGGCAACGGAGCTGAAAATTTCACCGTTTCCGCCAATGGCACCCGCGTGCGCTTCGATCGGATCAGCCCGGCGCCGTTCTCGCTCGATATCGGCACCACCGAGAACCTCGTGCTTAACATGAACGGCGGCGACGACGTCTTCACCGCCGGCAACGGCCTCGCATCTCTCATCAGCCTTACGGTCGACGGTGGCGACGGCAACGATACCATCACGGGCAGCGACGGCAACGACACGCTGATCGGTGGCACCGGCAATGATGTCATCACCGGCGGCCGCGGCAGCGACAATGCGCAACTCGGCAGTGGCGACGACACCTTCATCTGGAATCCGGGCGACGGCAGCGATGTGGTCGACGGCGGCGACGGTACCGACACGCTGGTGTTCAATGGCGCCGGCAACAACGAAAAATTCGATATCACGTCGAACCGCGGACGGGTGAAGCTAACCCGCGACATTGGCAACGTCACCATGGACCTCAGCGGTATCGAGCACATCCAGCTCGCCACGCTCGGCGGCACCGACAACGTCACGGTCGGCGACCTCACCGGCACCGGCGTCACGCAGGTCTCGATCGACCTCGCAGGAGTACCTGGCAGCGGGGTGGGCGACGGCGCGGCCGATAGCGTGACCGTCGACGGCACCAACGGCAGCGACAACATTCAGGTGTCGGGAACGGGAAGCTCGGTCACGGTCGCCGGCCTGCCCGCAACGGTCACACTTGCCGGCGCCGAGGGAGCCAACGACCAACTCATCGTCGAGGGCGGTGCTGGCAACGACGTCATCACCGCTGCCGGCCTTGCGGCCGGTGTCATCGGCCTCACCATCGATGGCGGTGCCGGCAACGACACCATCACCGGCAGCGACGGCAGCGACATGCTGATCGGCGGTGACGGGAATGACGTCATCACCGGCGGTCGCGGCAACGATGTTGCATTTCTGGGCAACGGCAACGACACGTTCATCTGGAATCCGGGCGACGGCAGCGATGTGGTCGAGGGCCAGGCCGGCACCGATACACTGGTCTTCAACGGCGCCGACGTGGCCGAGAATATGGAGATTTCGGCCAATGGTCAGCGGGCGAGGTTGTCGCGCAACGTCGGCGGCGTCGTCATGGACCTCAACGGCGTCGAGCACATCCAGCTCGCTGCCAAGGGCGGCGCCGACGTCATCACGGTCGACGACCTCAGCGGAACCGATGTCAAGCAGGTCGCCATCGACCTGTCGGCGACGCCGGGCAGCGGTCAGGGTGACGTCGTGGCGGACACCGTGAACGTCAACGGCACGGTCGGCGATGACCGTATCAGCGTGGTCAGCAGCGGCTCGTCGGTTCTTGTCAATGGACTGGCGGCGCAGGTCACGGTCAATGGTATCGACGCCGGGCTCGATCAGCTTGTCGTCAATGGAGGTGCCGGAAACGATATCATCAACGCTTCCGCGCTTCACGCGGGAGGGGTCAACCTCACCATCAATGGCGGTGACGGCAATGACACCATCACCGGCAGCGCCGGCAACGACATCGTCAACGGCGGGCGCGGCAATGACGTGGCCTCGCTTGGCGCGGGCAACGACACCTTCGTCTGGAATCCCGGCGACGGCAGCGACACGGTCGACGGGGGCGCGGGCAACGACACCCTCGTGTTCAACGGCGCGAATCTCAATGAGAACATCGAGATCTCGGCCAACGGCAAGGGGGCGACGCTTACCCGCGACGTCGGCGTCGTCACGATGAATCTCACCAACATCGAGACCATCGACGTCAACGCCCTGGACGGCGCAGACACCATCACGGTGAACGACCTGTCCAAGACCAGCGTCAAGGACGTCGCCATCGACCTGGGATTGACGCCAGGCAGTGGCGTCGGCGACGGCAAGGCCGATACGGTGGTCATCAACGCGACCAGCGGCGACGACGCGATCAACGTCACGAACAACAACGGTGTGGTCACGGTGACGGGTCTTTCCGCCGACGTTACGATCACCGGCTTCGAGGCAGCTGATCGCATCGTCATCCATGGCCTTGGCGGCGATGATGTCATCAATTCGTCCGGGCTTGGCGGGGCGATGCTGTTCACCGCCGATGGCGGCGATGGCAATGACATCCTGGTCGGCAGCCCTGGCAACGACACGCTGAACGGTGGTGCAGGCGATGACGTCCTGATTGGCAATGGCGGGCAGGACGTCCTCGACGGCGGAACCGGCAACAACATCGTCATCAGCGCCCCGGTGGTTCCCGGCACGGCAACCAATGCCTCGCCGGCCTCGGCCGCTGCCCTCCTTGGCCAGTTCATGGCGTCGAGCTTCGTCTCGGCGGGTGAAGGTCACGGGGCGGTGCCGATTGCCGATCCCTCGGTTGGCCAACAGCCACAGCTTGCGCAGCCGCACGCCGCCTGACGCCAACGACCTCGCCCTGGAGAGCCCCCATGAGCATCGAAACCCGCGGCGCGAGACCGACCGACCCTGGTCTCGAAGCCCTCGTGACGCTGCTGCATCTCCAGGGCGTTGCGGCCGATGCCGGGCAGATCGCGCATCGGCTCGGAACGGACAAGATCGGCGTACCGGAGATGCTCCGGTGCGCCAGGGACCTCGGGCTCAAGGCACGTGCTTACCGGACCGACTGGTCACGGCTCGGCAGCACGCCCTTGCCCGCCATCGCGTTCCTGCGCGATGGCGGGTTCCTGCTGGTCGCCAAGGCCGACGGGGACAAGGTGCTGGTGCAGTCGCCGCTGGCGCCCCGGCCCGCGTTGATGACGCGGGACGAACTGCTCGCCGTCTGGGATGGCCGGCTGATCCTGGTGACCCGCCGCGCCGGATTGTCTGATATCACCCGCCGGTTCGACATCACCTGGTTCCTGGCGGCGATCCATAAATATCGCCATTTGCTGAGCGAAGTCTTGTTCGGCTCGTTCTTCCTGCAGCTGCTCGGCCTCGTTTCGCCGCTGTTCTTTCAGGTGGTGATCGACAAGGTGCTGGTGCATCGCTCCTTGAGCACCCTCGACGTCCTCGTTCTCGGGTTGGTCACGATCTCGATTTTCGAGACCGTACTTGGAATCCTGCGGACTTATCTGTTCGCGCACACCACCAACCGCATCGACGTCGAACTCGGGGCGCGGCTGTTTCACCATTTGCTGGCTTTGCCGATGGCCTATTTCCAGGCGCGGCGCGTCGGCGACTCGGTGGCGCGGGTCCGCGAATTGGAGAACATCCGCAATTTCCTCACCAGCTCGGCGCTGACGCTGCTCATCGATCTGTTTTTCACCTTCGTCTTCCTTGGCGTGATGTTCTTCTACTCGCCGCTCCTGAGCTGGATCGTGCTGGGCTCGTTCCCGTTCTATATCGCAATATCGGCCGGGGCGACGCCGCTATTCCGGCAGCGGCTGGACGAGAAATTCCGTCGCGGCGCCGAGAACCAGGCCTTCCTGGTCGAAAGCGTGACCGGGATCGAGACGCTCAAAGCCATGGCGGTCGAGCCGCAGATGCAGCGCCGCTGGGAAGAGCAGCTCGCCGGTTATGTGGCCGCGAGCTTCCGGGTCCTGAGCCTCGGCAACAGCGCGAGCCAGACCGTGCAGCTGGTCAGCAAGATCGTCACGGCAAGTATTCTTTATTGTGGCGCCAAGCTCGTCATCGACGGCAGCCTTTCGGTGGGCGAACTCGTCGCCTTCAATATCCTGGCCGGCAGGGTGAGCGCGCCGGTACTGCGTCTCGCGCAGCTCTGGCAGGACTTTCATCAGGCGCGCCTGTCGATCGCGCGGCTCGGCGACATTCTCAACACCACCGCCGAGCCGACCTATTCGGCGGGCCGCGCGCGGCTGCCGGCGATCTGCGGCGACATCAAATTCGACCACGTCTCGTTCCGTTATCGTATCGACGGGCCGGAAGTCCTGCACGATGTTTCTTTCGAGGTGCCGGCCGGCCAGACCGTCGGCATCGTCGGGCCCTCGGGCTCGGGCAAGAGCACATTCGCGAAGCTGGTCCAGCGCCTCTATGTCCCGGAGCGCGGACGCGTACTGGTGGACGGAATGGATCTCGCGATGGCCGACCCCGCCTGGCTTCGCCGCCAGATCGGCGTCGTCCTGCAAGAGAACGTGCTGTTCAACCGCTCGGTGCGCGACAATATCGCGCTGGCCGATCCGGCGATGGCGATGGAGCGCGTCATCGCGGCGGCACGCCTCGCCGGAGCCCACGAGTTCATCCTCGAACTCGCCGAGGGCTACGACACGGTGGTCGGCGAGCGCGGCTCGACGCTGTCGGGCGGCCAGCGCCAGCGCATCGCCATTGCGCGCGCCCTCGTTACCGATCCGCGCATCCTGATCTTCGACGAAGCGACGAGCGCGCTGGACTATGAGAGCGAGCGCATCATTCAGCAGAACATGAGGGAGATCGCCAAAGGGCGGACGGTGCTGGTGATTGCGCACCGGCTTTCGACGGTGCGGGCAGCGGACCGCATCGTCACGCTCGATCGCGGCCGCCTGGTCGAGGACGGCAGCCACGACACACTCGTCAAAACTGGCGGCCGTTATGCATCCTTGCATCGGTTGCAGGGGGGATTTCATGAAGTCAGCTGAATCATCAGTGTCCGCCGAGTCCACACAACGCGTCATCCCGTTTCGGGGTACGCGACCGAGGCGGCGCGAAGAGCTGGCATTTTTGCCGGCGGCGCTTGAAATCGTGGAAACGCCGCCATCGCCAATCGGCCGCGCGATCGGAAGCGCAATCATTGTGCTGTTCTGTACGGCGCTGATCTGGGCCTGGTGGGGCACGATCGATATCGTGGCATCGGCGACCGGAAAAATCCTGCCGGGCGGCCGGGTCAAGGTCATTCAGCCGTTCGAGACCGGCGTGGTGCGTGCCATTCGGGTGCAGGATGGGCAGGCCGTCAGAGCCGGCGACGTCCTGATCGAGCTCGACCCGACCGCGAACGAGGCGGAGCGCGATCACCTGCGCAACGACCTGCTTGCCGAGCGGCTCAACATCGCGCGATTGCGGGCGGCGCTCGGCGGCGGTGACGATCCGGCGGCCGATTTCGTGCCGCCGGCCGGTGCGGACCCGGAGCTGATCGCTACCCAGCGACAACTTTTGTTGAACCAGGTGACCGAGCATCGCGCCAAGATCGCCGCGCTGGTCCGTCAGCAGGCGCAGAAGGAAGCCGAGCACGCCACGACAGCGGCGACGATCCATAAGCTCGAGACGATTATTCCAGTAATCCAGTCGCGCGTCGACATCCGCAAGACGCTCGTGGAGAAGGAGTTGGGCTCGAAGCTGAGTTATTTTGAGGTGTTGCAGCTCCTGGTCGAGCAACAAGAGGAGTTCGGCGTTCAAAACAGCCATCTGAACGAGACGGAGGCGGCCGTTGCCGCGATCCGCGAGACGCGCGGTCAGGCGATGGCGGAATATCGGCACACCATCTCGGACGATCTCGCCAAGGCCGAGCAGAAGGCCAACGGGTTGGCCCAGGACTTGATCAAGGCCGAGCAGAAGACCAGGTTTCAACTGTTGAGCGCTCCGGTGGATGGCGTGGTGCAACAGCTTGCGGTTCACACGGTCGGCGGCGTGGTCACGCCGGCGCAGCCCCTGCTGGTGGTGGTGCCGAGCGACAGCCGGCTGGAGATCGAGGCCATGGTGTCAAACAGCGACATCGGCTTCGTCCACGCCGGGCAACAGGTCGAGATCAAGGTCGATACCTTCAATTTCACCCGCTACGGCCTGCTGCACGGCGCGGTGCTTTCGGTCTCGCAGGACGCCGTGATCCGTGATCGCCAACAGGACCGCTCAGGCGACCGGGCGCCAGGAAGCGCAAACGAGACCAGCGAGCCTAAGGGCCAGGAATTGAACTACAGCGCGCGCATTTCGCTCGACCGCACCCAAATGCAGATCGACGACAGGATGATCAACCTGTCGCCCGGCATGGCGGTGACGGTGGAGATCAAGACCGGATCGCGGAACATTCTGAGCTATCTCCTGTCGCCGTTGCGCCGCTATCAGCAGGAGACGTTGCGCGAGCGGTAAGCTGACAAGCGATCTTCGTTTCTGCAACAACCACTGAAAGATCGAGCTATCGCGAAGTTGAGAGGACCGATGAATATCTTCTTGAAAGTGCTGCTCAACGCTGGTTGGCTTGCCGCCATTTTGGCCGTCAAGGTATCAGCACAAACGCCGTCACCGTTTGAAGTGCGCAATGGAACGGTAATTGCCACCCTTCATGCGGAGGGCGCGCAAATCTACGAGTGCAAATCTGATTCCTCCAAGTCTCCGCCGCAGGCTCACCCGCTGACGTGGCAATTTCGCGAGCCTATCGCCACGCTCATCGTTGGTGGGCAATCAATTGGACGGCACTACGCCGGGCCAAATTGGGATTACATCGATGGCAGCGGGGTGAAGGGCAGGGTGGTCGCAAGTGCGCCCGCGGCTACCTCGAATGATATTCCGTGGCTGGAAATTGAAGTGGTCGAGCATCGCGACGACGGCATCCTGTCGGATGCGACGACCGTTCAGCGTATCAACACCAAGGGCGGGCTCGCGCAAGGATCATGCGAGGATGCCGGCCAATATCTCAGCGTCCCGTACGCCGCGGACTATGTGTTTCTACGCAAGAGCTGACGATGTGGGCTTGTCCCTCTTTATAGGGGAGGCTGCGCCTGGTTGGCGGAATAGCTCTTCGGGAACGGCAGCAATACGACCGACATCGAGACGCAACCGATCTCGCCTTCAACGTCGAACAGAACACCGTGACCGATGCCTAGGCCGCGCGAGGCTTGCCAACGCGTCTGCGGACGGATGCCGATCCACTCGCCGACCGGGTTCCTGAACAGGTGCACGGTCAGATTGGGATTGGGATCCGCCACGGCCTGTTCGACCGGCCGATCGATACCGTGGGTCCAGTCCGCCGGACCGAGGACGCCGGTCAGCGGCCCCGCGCCATCGACAACCGGCCCTCTGAGACGAAACCACGCCATCCCGTCGCCGGCCCGCGCTTCCATCGCGTCCATGAACCAGGGCCGGCCATGAGGCGCTCTTCGCGTTCGCTCCGGCAGCAACGTCGGATCGATGCGCTTGGCGCTGCGATCCGGCAAGCCGGCAACGGCGATCTGCCGTTCCCGCGACAACGTCACGCGCGCCATCGCGCAAGGCTGCGTTTCATCGCCGGGCCAGAGGACATTGTCGACGACCGTGACGCGTCCACCGGTGGCGACGGTGGCCGGTTGCGTTCGCAATGCGGCAAGCGGCGTCGGCCGCAGATACCATACCGCCACGCCGATGGCCGTGCCCCAATCCCGGTCGGCTGCCATCGCCTCGACTTCCGCGGTGAGCAGGCTCGCGACCGCTCCGCCTTGCAATCCTGCGAATGGGCCGGCGGCAAGCGGCGACGGTTGCCAGCAATGCAGGCCGGGCAGGGGTGAAAAAATCGTCACATCGATGGTCCAAAGGTGAGTAAGATTGATCAATCCGGTTACATCGTCGATGGCTTGTGCCTTCAGCAAGCGCTAAGTTTTCATCCAGCATGAAAAAAATTCATTCCAAGAACACGCTGGCATCTCCGCTGCGGTCGATCCCGCCGCTCGCGGCGCTGCTGGCCTTTGAGCGGGCATCGTCACGGCTGAGCTTTAGGCTTGCCGCGCGCGATCTCGCGCTCAGTCCGTCCGCCATCAGCCACCAGATTCGCGGTCTCGAAACATTGTTCGGCGTAAAACTGTTTCAGCGCGGTACGCGGTCGGTGCAACTGACCAGGGACGGTCAGGAATATCTCGAAGCGGTCACACCCGCGCTCAAGCTCTTGAATGACGCGAGCCGCGAGTTGATGCTCAAACGCCGCGAGCACAAGGATGAACTCCGCATCAGCGCGACGCCGTTCTTCACCAGCGTGGTCCTGATGCCGGCTCTCGCCGATTTCAGGCGACGCCATCCTGAGCTGACCTTGCGGATCGAGGCGACACATCAATATGCCGACTTTGCCGATCGCTCGATCGACGCTGCCATTCGCTACGGGCGGGAACATTCCGCAGGCCTTCGGTTCGATCCGCTGGTGAAAGTCGGGGGACTGCCGGTATGCGCGCCGTCGCTAATGAGATCGGGCCTGCGCAAGCCGAAAGACCTCGCCCGCTGCACCCTGATCCATCTGGGGGCGCAGCCCAGGGCCTGGCCTTCGTGGCTCGCCGCGATCGGGCTGCCGGATCTGGCTCCGGAAGGCAATCTGTGGTTCGACACGGTGCCCGCGATGTTGGAGGCAGCCGAATACGGACTTGGCGTCACGCTGGCGATGGCTCCCTTGATCAAAGTCCGGCCGGGTTTTGGCAAGACGCTGGTCGCGCCGTTCGATCTTGAGGCCGGAACACAGGAAACGCTCTATCTCGTGTCGCGCGCCGAGCAGGCCAAGGATGCCCGGATCGCCGCATTGCGGCGCTGGATCGGCAAGGCCGTGGACGTCGCGATCGGCAGCACTCGCTGAAAAGGCCGCGATCAGGCGGTCAACTGCCGCGCCGGGCAGTCGCGGCGATGGCCGCGGCGGCAGTACGGTTCTCGACGCCGAGCTTGGCGTAGATCTGCTCGAGATGCTTGTCGACCGTCCGTGGGCTTAGCCCCAGGATCTGGGCAATGTCGCGGTTGGTCTTGCCCTTGGAGAGCCAGGCCAGCACCTCGCCCTCGCGCAGGGTGAGGCCAAGTTCGCTTGAAAATTCAGCAGGCAGGCCGGCGCCGGCATCTTTGGCCAGCCGCAGCAGGAATTCATTCGGGCCGGCCTTGCCCATGTAACGCAGCCGCAGCTGCGGATTGTCGGGAAACGACGCCATCGCCGGTGTCTTCGAACCGCTTCTGCTTTCTTGCGCCTGTTCCAGCCATTGCAGCAGCGCATCCGGCAGCACGAGGTCGTCGCTCGTCGGCAAGCCAAGATTGTCAGACAATAATTTCTGCGCCTGCGGCGTCGCCCACATGACCTTGCCCTGCCGACTGACGGCGAGCAGAAATCGCCCCGAGACGTCAAGCGCTGCGCGTGCGCTTTGCGTCAGCCGCGCGTTGGCGAGGTGAACCCTGATCCGCGCCAGCATCTCCTCGATCACGATCGGCTTGGTGACATAGTCGACGCCGCCGGCCTCCAGTCCGCGCACGATGTGCTCGGTTTCGGCGAGCCCGGTCATGAAGATCACGGGTACGTTGGAGAGGCCCGCCTCACGCTTGAGGCGCCGGCAGGTTTCAAAGCCATCCATGCCCGGCATCACGGCATCGAGCAGGATGATATCGGGCGTGATCTGGTCGACGATGCGCATCGCGGCCGCGCCATCCATCGCGACCATCACCGTCATGCCCGCGCCGTCGAGCGCGTCCGTGAGCAGACGCAACGTTTCCGGCGAATCATCGACGACCAGCGCGACGTCGCGCTTTTTGGGTTCAGTGGTCATAGCTGTGCAGAGTCTTCAGGGTTGCCATGTACTGATCGAGATCGAAGCGGTCGACCAGGATGCGCATTTGCGAGACGAAATCGGCATGCTCAGGGTGCTCGCTGCCGATCTCATCGAGCTTGACCTGGATGGCCCTGATATAGCCGATTTGCCCGAGCCCGATCAGCTCCTCGACATGTCTCACCGGCGGCCGCGAGCCGGAATCCGGTTTCCAGCGCGGCACCACGATCTGGTCGGTCTCATACCGCCATTCGAGCTTGAGAAGCTGACGGATCGTTTCCAAAAGCCTTGGAATATCAATCGGCTTCATCAGATAGTCGTCGTGGAACGGCTGCGACAGCGGCGCCCCGTGCGCCTCCAGCGCGCTCGCCGAAACCATCAGGATGCGGGCCTGATGATGCCCGGTCGAACGCAGCGTCTCCGCCACCGTCCATCCGTCCATGCCCGACATTGAAATATCGAGAAGGAACAAGTCGGGCCGGCAATGCTGCGCCATCGCAAGACAGCCGGGTCCGTCTGGCGCGCTCAACAGGATGAAGCCGAGCGGCGTCAGCACTTCGCGCAACAGGTCGCGATGGACGGGATCGTCGTCGGTGACCAGGATGGTCTTGCGCGGGCCGAGATAGCCGAACACCGGCGCCTCGACCGGGGCAATCCGCGTTGGATTGGTCACCTCCGAGAGCACGATCTTCACGCGAAAAGTGCTGCCGGTGCCGACCATGCTTGTTACCTTGATGTCGCCGCCCATCACGCCGGCGAGCAGTCGGCTGATGGTAAGGCCAAGGCCGGTACCGGTCTGCGGCTGCGAGACGCCCAGCGCGCCGCGCTCGAACGGTGCAAAGATGCGTTCGAGATCGGTTGCCTGAATTCCCGGGCCGGTGTCGATCACCTCGAATTCGGCAACGGGACTGCGGTAGTGCACGACGAACCGCACGCTGCCCGTTTGCGTGAACTTGATGGCATTCGACAACAGGTTGATCAGGATCTGGCGCAGCCGCTTCTCGTCGGCATAGACCACGACCGGCAGCACCGCCGGCCGCTTGAAAACGAAGTCGATGCCCTTGGCGGCAGCCTGCAGGCGAAACATGCCGACCAGCTGATCGAGGAATTCGCTCAAGCGAACCTCGTCCCGCGACAGATATAGCCGGCCGGCCTCGATCTTGGAGATGTCAAGGATGCCGTCGATCAGGCCGGACAGATGATCGGCGCTGCGGCGGACCACGCGCACCTGCTCGCGCGGTTTTGCGTTCAGGCTCGCATCCTGCTCCAGCAATTGCGCGTAACCGGAAATGGAATTCAGCGGCGAGCGCAGTTCATGGCTAAGTCCGACGACATAGCGGCTCTTGGCGAGATTGGCTGCTTCGGCGACTTCCTTGGCGCGCTGCAATTGGGCATCGGTTCGCTTGTGCGCGTCGATTTCCTGGATCAACAGCGTGGTCTGCCGCCGCGTTTCGGCCTCCGCCGCGCGGCGGCTTTGCTGCGCCAGCACGAACAGCCAGGTGACGACACCGATGATGATGGTGAGCGCAAAGAACACCTTCCAGAGCACATCGGATACCAAGAGCTTGTCGGCGTGCACCGTCGCCGATGTCTGCAGGTAGATCAGGCCGAGCGTCAGCGCGACTAGCCCAGCGGAAACCGCGAACACGCCGAGATAATGCCCGAGCTGCGAATTGATCCGGGCATAGATCGGCTGCGGCAGCAATTTGCCCAGCGTTTCCGAGAACTGCGTTTGTATTCTTGCGTGCGGCTTGCAAAGATCGTGGCAGCGCGCGTCGAGCGAGCAGCACAGCGAGCAGATCGGCCCGGCATAGGCCGGGCATGACGCAGTATCCTCGGGCTCGAACGTATGCTCGCAAATGCAGCACTGGATCGCTTCGATATTCTGCCAGCTCCGCTTCGGCTTGCGTGCGATGTAATATCTGCCGTCGGTGGCGTAGGCGATCATCGGCGCCGCGACAAAGGCGACCGCCAGCGCCACGAACGGCGCCAGCGCTTTCGCAGTCGGTCCGAACAGGCCGGAGAACGCCGCGATGGAAACCACGGTTGCGATCGTCATCGCGCCGACGCCGACCGGATTGATATCGTAGAGATGCGCGCGCTTGAACTCCATGTGCTGCGAGCGCAAGCCCAGCGGCCTGTTGACGACGAGGTCGGAAACCAGCGCGCCGACCCAGGCGATCGCGACGTTGGAGTACAACGCGAGCGTCTGCTCGAGCGCCTTGTAAACGCCGATCTCCATCAAGAGCAGCGCAACGACGACGTTGAAGACCAGCCAGACCACGCGGCCGGGATGGCTGTGGGTGAGACGCGAGAAGAAATTCGACCAGGCGATCGAGCCGGCATAGGCGTTGGTGACGTTGATCTTGAGCTGCGAGAGAATGACAAACGTGCCGGTCAGGGCGAGCGCGAGATCGGGTTGCGACAGTACGTAACGGAAGGCTTCGAGATACATGTGCGCGGGTTCGGCGGCATGTTCGTAGGTGACGCCATGGCTCAGGGCAAAGAACGCCAGGAACGACCCCGCCAACAGTTTGAGCGCGCCGAGCACGATCCAGCCGGGACCGGCGGTTAGCAGCGCGATCCACCACGAGGTTTTGCTGGTTCGCCGGTCGCGCGGCAGGAAGCGCAGGAAGTCGACCTGCTCGCCGACCTGCGCCACCAGAGAGAACACCACGGATGCCGCGGTGCCGAACAGCAGCAAATCGAGGTGGCCGTCGGGGTTGCCGTGCTCACCGGCGAATTTCGTCCATTCCGCAAAGGAGTGCCGGCTGGCGTAAGCGATCGCCGCTAAGGGGAGGATGTGAAGGACGATCCAGACCGGCTGTGTCCACAACTGAAAACGGCTTATCAGCGTGATGCCGTGGGTGACCAAGGGAATAATGACGACGGCGCTGACCAGATAGCCGATCGGGCGCGGAATGCCGAAGCACATTTCCAAGGCAGTTGCGAGAATAACCGCCTCGATCGCGAAGAAGATGAAGGTGAAGGAGGCGTAGATCAGCGAGGTGATGGTCGAGCCGATGTAACCGAAGCCGGCGCCACGCGTTAAGAGATCGATGTCGATGCCGCATTTTGCGGCATGATAGGCAATCGGCAGACCACAGCAGAAAATGATGACGCTGACGACAAGAATGGCCGCGGTGGCGTTGGTGACGCCGTAGTTGAGCGTAATCGTGCCG
>Ga0210406_10002080_pt1 | contig 23404 bp, 17 predicted proteins | sample IncBWC30MmetaG_FD_155454 | JGI IMG/M metagenome (GOLD analysis project Ga0210406, IMG submission 155454) | Forest soil microbial communities from Barre Woods Harvard Forest LTER site, Petersham, Massachusetts, United States - Inc-BW-C-30-M | ecosystem: Environmental > Terrestrial > Soil >...
GGGCGTAGGCGTCGGGACCGCTGATGGCGGTGGCGTTGGAAATCAGAATATGTTCGAAGAGGAACGCGCCGACTGGAATGATTCCCGTCAAGGAATGCAGCCGGCGCAGCAGGAATGACATTCCCTGGCCGGCTCGCAGGGGAGCCACTCCGCCCTTGAGAACCGGGGCCGCAGGACTGGCGGTTGTCGCCACGATGACCGCTCCTTAAGACGTCAGAAATGACAAGCGAACCTTTTATTATCTTGGCGCGGCTCGAGTGAAGTCAAGAAAGGACTAGTGAAGGCCACAGTACAGGCGGATCGTGTAGCCAGTTACAGATCGTCAGTCAAGGTATCGAGCCACTCCAGCGCGCTTCGGAAGGCCGCGCCTCGATGACTGTACTTCGCCTTGTCTTCCGCGGTGAGCTCGGCGAAGGTCTTCCGGATCGCCGGAAAGTAGAACATGGGATCGTAGCCGAATCCGTTTGTGCCCTGAAGGTGCTCGAGAATCACGCCTTCGGCCGCGGCGCGAAAGGTGGCAAGGGCGTGCCCGTCCCTGGCTGCGACGATCACGCAAACGAAGCGCGCGGTTCGCTTGTCGGCAGGAACGCCCTGCATTTCCCGCAGAACGCGGGCATTGTTCGCATCGTCGTTGGTGTTTGGTCCCGGTTCCTGAGGATTCTCGGCGGCGTAACGCGCAGAGTGAACGCCAGGGGCGCCCTGTAAGGCATCTACTTCCAAGCCTGAATCATCCGCGAGAACAATTTCGCCCGGAGCAGCCCGGCTGTATTGCTCCGCCTTCTTGCGCGCGTTTTCTTCAAAGGTCGTCCCATCTTCGACCACCGGGGAAAGACTGCTGAAATTAGGCAAGCCCTTGACGGAAACTCCATGGCTGGCTGCTGCCCCGGCGAAATCGCGGAGTTTGCCGGCATTCGATGTCGCGATGAGGATGCGCTTTGCGGTCATGGTGCGCTCTGGGGGGAAGATTCGAATCGGAATTTCCAAAGCAGCAGCAACCCGATCCCGGCGATGGAACATAATCCACCGGCCAGCCGATCGCGCGTTCGGGAAAACTCTGCCTGCACCCGATTCGTACCCGCACCCACGGGAATCAACATCTCCCCGGTATGGGGCTGGGTGTAGGTTGACACTGGTTTCCCATTCACTTCGACGCGCCACGCCGGATAGTTGAAAAGGCGCAACCGCAGTTCCTCGGGTCGGGCACTCTGGGCCGTGAACGTCTTCCACTCGGCTGCCCAGTTCTGCACGCTGACGGTCACTGGCCTTCCGCTGAATGCGGATACGCGTGGAGCGTTTTTGCTTACATCGCTAGCGTCGACGCCCAACGGAACGTATTCGTCGGTGCCTTCGTAACCTTCGCCATCGGCGATAAAGTCGTGCAATTCCTGGATGTCGGCGGCGTTGTCCCACCAGGGTTCCTGCACTCTATGCCACGCGATCCAGAGCACCGCCAACATGGCGCCACAGATCATCGAGCGGACAGCCCATCGCCGGAAGGCGGCGGTTATGAGCAGCGCAAACGCCAGGTTCAGGCAGAGCAGCCACCGCCAGGGAAGCTGAACGAACCGAAGTTTGGGCAGATATTGCCAGAGAATCGCCGTAATCGGCAGCATGAGCAATGTCGCTGCCGATCCCCACGCTGCCACTGTTCGCCATGGGGCGCGCGCGCCTCTCCCCCAGTGCCGCGACACGAAGGCGGCTATGGCAAACAGCAGAGCTTCCGAAACTCCCACCAGCGACACCACCAGGTTGAAACGGTTGTGGTCCGCGTCGTTGATCAGTGTGAAGAGGAAATTGTCCTGTGGCCGCAAACCGGGCGCGAGCACTTCGGCGATATTTACCCACTTTTCTTCCAGAGCCGCAGGAATCAGGTAGAAACCAGCGAGGGCGGCTCCAAGAGCGACCGCGAGCGCGCCATAGAGAAGCAGTTTCGGTTGGCGGAATGTGATTGCCATGATCACGATCAGCAACGCGAGCGAGTAGTTCACCATTACGGCGGAAGGCGCGTTAGTGAGCCAGGCGGCGGCAACTACCAGGCTGAGAGGAACAACCATCCTCCGGCCGTTTTCATGACCGCGCAGTATCACCAGCAGAAGCAGCGGCAACAAACAGCCCGCAAGCAGTTCGGCGAGAGCGCTTCGCCAGTAGACCACCACGACGTAATAAGGGTTCGCTGCATAGAGCGCAGCCGCGAAGATGGCGTCTCTCCGAGGCAGGTAGCGGCGCGCCAGAAGAAACATCGAGCAACCCGAGGCCGCGAGCGCACAAAACACGTAGGCGCCAGGAGCCATTTTCCAGGGCAGCAATGCTCCCAACAGCGCACCCAGGGACCATGAAGCCGGTGGATAGAAGAGAAAGCGTGCCTCGCCATAGGTGAAGTGCGCGAACTCGGCCCAGCGCGGATACACCACGCCTTGCTTCCACTGGTTGACGACTTCCATCCAGGACAGCACGTGAAATTCAAAGTCGTGGCCGGAAGCGTTTCCAAGAAAGAAAAAAGGAACGACCACGGCAAAGGCTACGCCCGTGATGAAGAGAGCCGGTGTCGGGAACAGCGGTGGAACGGAGCCAGTCGTCTCTTGCCGATGAGGCGCGGGCGGCGTTTTGATGAAGGGATCGGGAGTCAGTGTTGCGATCTCCGGCTGGCTTGTCTGCTTTTCACTCTAACAGCGCTGCCTGTCCTTCGGATACGACGCCCTCGGGGTCGCAAAAAAGAAAGCGCAGCTCTTCGAGAAGCTGCTCCTGCAGGCAGGAACAGATTTTTGGTCAGCCGCGCACAGTGAGGACCGGGCAATGGGCGTGGCAGATTACTTCGTAGGCGATGGCCCAGGGCAGATGCGAGGCAGCGCGCAGCGCCCGCTTGTGGACTCCCATCACGATGAGATCGGCGGACTGCTCCTCAGCGACATGCAGAATACCCTCCGATGGGAATGCGAAGTTCACGATCGCCGAAGGATGGCACCAATCTTCGGCATCGGAAGGAATCAAGACTTGCAGACGCTTTCGAATGACTTCCGTTACGGGAGCCTGCTCCTGCGGAATCACCATGGGCATGACGTGCAGGAAGCTCAGGGTTGCCTGATTCTCTTCCGCCAATGAAAGTGCATAGGGAAGCGCGTGAAGCGATCCGGCCGAAAAGTCGGTAGCGAACACAATGTGCCGAAACGCGGCGATGTCGCCGTCAGCAACTTTGACGTTCGGGCCTACGGTCAGCACCGGGCAATCAGCATGACGGAATATCTGCTCGGCTCCCGAACCAAACAGCAGTTTCTTGAGGCCGTGTTTGCCACGTGTGCCCAGAAGCACGAGATCAATCGAATGTTGCCGGATGACGTCTTCTATTACGTTCCAGGCTTCTCCGCGACCGAGGATGGTTTCGTGGCGTGTGCCGTTCAACAGCTGGTTGGCCTCGAACCGGTTCAACCGCGCTTGCGCGTCCTGCCACTCTGCATCAAGATCAATGGGTATAGGCTCCATCGGCACGAATATCGGTGGCGTTGGATTTACAGCGTGGCTGATGTAAATCTTGGCCCCGTAGTCTTCGGAGAAAGCTCGGGCATACGCCAGGACCCTTTCCGAGGCCTCGCTGAAATCGGTTGGAACCAGCACCTTGTTGAGGATAAGACGGGGACTAGCCTGAACAGTCGGCATGGCGACCTCCCGGATCCTTTCACTCACGCTAAAGCTGGCCAACCGTTCCGACAGTGATTTACGTCACGAGATCGGGTGATCCATGGGCCGGGAGTTTTACTGACATTTCACAGAACTGCAACAGGAGCTTAACAATCCTCGGCTAAGTTCAAGCCATCGAGGTGGAACAGACCACAAGGGACTCATGGACCTGAACCAGAGACGGGGTTCAGCTTCGTGAGCCCCTTGCTATTTGAAGGATTTGCAGCAGGGACGTGTCGGCTAATTGGTAGCCACGGCTTCTGGACTGCGCTGGCGATGAAGTTCCGACAGGAACTGGTCCTTGGTGAGAGTCTGGGCGCCTCGCAACAGATCGAGCAGGGGATCTTCCAGATGTTCCTCGCCGCTCGCGGCGTTCGTGGCGAACTGGTTCTCATCCGCCACCAGGGATTTCGGAGAAATCAGCAACTCAGGAACAGTCCCGGGCCGACTGGTCAGAAACCCGATGAAGTGGGCCACGGTCTCGCGTTGTTCTTTGGTGCGGCTGGGAAATTCCAATCCCATTCCAAAGCTCGGATGCATGACTCGTACCACGCCGTCGGCATGGATTTCCATGCCTCCAGCCTTGAGGCAGAGATCTACCAGGGCCTGCTCAGGAAAGGGCGATTCAGTCTCAACATAACAACCACCCAGGCTCAGGTCTGTAAGCTTGCAGACGGAAACCGGCTCCGCTTCTTCCAGAGGCACGTCGGGAGAGTTCGCGAGAAGCCAGTTTCTCAGAGGCTCAACTTGGGCTTCGGAAAGGTCCAGGAAACGCACACCTGACTGGCCGTTTGGATTGGCCCACGCCACTTCCGCGTGGGCATCGATATCTGCGCTGCCGTCTGGCAACGCGAATTTCAAGTTGATTACTGCCGCAGGCAGCAGGGGCTGAGCGGCCAGGACGTCCATGCCGGTCTGACTGAGGTCGAGCATGATGCCCTCGAGAGGCTCACCGCTCGACACGGTAATTTGTACGGGCGCCTGTACTGGAACGCGAAAGGAACGGCGCCGCTCGCGCCGTAACATGGCCGTGACCGCACGCAGCGTGGCGGCGGCCTGTTCCGGATTCACGGGCTTGTGCAGAATAAATTTCGCACCATTCTGCATGGTCGCCCGGGTGGCAGTTTCGTCGCTCACCAGGGCCATCGTAATCATCGCGCCCGGTTTGGAAAGATAGGCGGCCTGCAGAAGCTGGCGGGCGGTTTCAGGTTCCGCGAAATCCACGACCAGCCCATCAAAACGCTGCTCTCCCAGACGCTGCAAGGCGATTTCAACCTCGCTGAAGCGCTCGACGCTCACGGCGAAGCTTGCCAGCACGCGGCTGAGAATCTCGGCCGCGTCGTCGTCTTTGGTCACGAGCAATGTCTGAAGATTCATAAAGCAGCGATCGATGTTGAACGAACCCTCTAGGGCCAGCGCGGCGCCACCGGGCGACCGGATTTGGCGGGCGCGGTGCTGCCTTGCGAAGCCGACGCCTTGGCTGCCATGGCAGCGGGCTGAGAAGTTTCATCGTCCATCTCGGCCAGCACCACGTTGTCATCTTCTTCGTTTTCCGCAAGCAAGGGCGCTACTTCCCGAAGTTTCTCCGCGGCCTGCTGCAGGGCTTCAATTTGCTTGGCCAGTTGCGCGTATTTAGCCTGCTTACGGCGCAATACCTCATGGATGTCCTTCATACAACCCCCTGCAGCCGAATCTATGGTTGGGGGGAGCAAGGGTCAATACGAAACCCCTGCAAGCGGGTTACGGCAGTAATCTGTGACTGAACAAGCGGCACAGGTGGAGACGAGCAATCCTTTTGAATTCAGATGACTAGGGGAAGACGAGACGGCAGGCTCCGTTTCGAAGAGGAAAGGCGGCCGGAGGTTACTGGAGTCGAGAGCAAGTGTGCGAGCGAGGAAAAAGAAAGAGGCCCCGTGCGCAACGGGGCCTTGTGGTTCAGGCGAGTTATTTCGCCCAGAATTTGCGGCGCATCAATCCGGCAATTCCAACGAGGCCCGTTCCGAGCAGGCCCAAGGTTCCCGGCTCCGGCACCGTGAGGTTGGTGTCGCCGCTTTCGAGGCTGAGGGTGCCGTTGAAGAAGCCCTTGCCAGAGTTGCCCGTGAGTTGCGACGTGGCGCCGACCCGGCCGCTGGCATCCGCGATCGCTCCTGTCAGAGTGTAGTTATGCGTCCCGTTCGCAAGTGGCGTCATTGTCCAAGTTACGGGGCCAGTGAAGGTGCCGCTGAAAATCACGCCATTCGGAACACCATTGGTGCCGTTGCCCGTGATTACGAAGCTGCCGCCCGTCGCAAAGGTGGCACCCATCTGAAGGTCACCACTCGTTAACGCTCCCGTCGTGAAGGTGACAGTGCCGAGATTCGAGCCTACTACGGATCCATAAATTTGGAGAATCGACCCACTTAGGGACAGTCCGGCTGCGTTCCCGGTGATGGTGCCGCCTTTGTTGGTCAAGCCGATACTGCTGTCGGCATACGCCATCAGCGGCAACGCCAATGCCAGCACCGCCAGAATAAATACTCGCCTCATGACTACCCTCCTGAAACCCACTAAATCACAACGCCCTCTTGAATCTCGGGGGATCGAGACCCTGCCCAGCACACACAGTACAGCTGAGCTACTAAAGTTAGCAGTTCTGATGCCAAAAGTAACCTCTCGAGATCTTTTAATGTTTTCTTGCACTTATCAGCAGTTTTGCAGGAAGGTGAACCCGCGAGTATGCAATTGTCTGCACACTCGTCACAAACGTTTGCGGTAATACGGTCAGCACCCCAAATGCATCATTCGGCGGGTAGTAAAGCCGTCGCGAAATGTCCTTTGACCTCGGGCAGAAGTAGGTAGACGACGACGGCAGCATCGATGATGACTCGCAGAATATGGAAAGGGCCCGCATGACGCAGAAGGCCGAACAGCCCGAAGAAGAGCCAGATTCCAACCAGAGCCAAGGTCAGGCTTCGTCCCCAGTTCTCCAACAGCCAAAGTCCAACGCCCGCCGCGACGAAGACTGCTGCGATGAGCAAGGCGCCGATGCCGAGGGTTCTTCCGAGGAGCGAGACCAATTTTTCAAAGATCGAATCGGTGGCGACCGCTGAAACCAGCCGGGCGCTCAGATGTCCGACGCCGATCAGTGCAAGCCCTCCCAATGCAAACAGGAAAGCCCGCAGCCAGTCCAGAATTGCAATCAACGTTACGCCAATGGGACGCATGTTCGGCGAGCCTCCGCTAAGCGCGGCACCGTAGCAGAAGGTCTGCGCGACGTCAAGAACATGGGGAAAATCAGACGAGAGAGAGAAACTCGCGACGATCAGGAAGGGACCGACGAACCCAGAGTCTGACGGATCTTCTCCTCGAGGGCGGCAGCCGTGAACGGTTTCTGGAGGAGGGAAGCACCCTCCCCGGTGAATCCTTCTTCGTTGAGGTGTTCACCCGCGTAGCCAGACATATAGATGACTTTCAACTCGGGACGGAGAGCGAGCAGTTGCTCGGCCAATTCGGGACCGCTCATCTCCGGCATGACCACGTCGGTGAGAAGCACATCGATCCCAGCGATAAACGACCGGCAGATTTCGACGGCCTGAGCCGGAGAATCAGCGACCAGGATCTTGTAGCCGTCCGACGTCAGAATGGTTTCGACCAGGCTGCGAACAGCATCTTCGTCTTCAACGAGCAAAACGGTTCCCGAGCCGGCCGCACGTGTGAGCGGCATGGCTTCCACGGGCTGCGGCTCTTCTATGCCGTTTACCCGGGGCAAATAGATCTGGAAGATCGTTCCTTCTCCCAGCTTGCTTTCGACGCTGATGTATCCGCCACTCTGTTTGACGAAGCCATAGACCATGGAAAGGCCCAAGCCCGTTCCCTTGCCCGGCTCTTTGGTCGTGAAGAAAGGCTCGAATAGATGGTTGAGCGTGTGCTCGTTCATACCCATGCCAGTGTCGCTCACCGAGAGCATCACGTATGGGCCCGGGATCGCTCCCGGATGCGTACGGGTGAACGCCTCTCCCAGATCCGCGTTCGCGGTGGCTACCGTGAGCGTGCCGCCCCTCGGCATGGCATCGCGGGCATTCACCGCCAGATTCATCAGGATGTGCTCCAGCTGGCCTGGATCGGCGCGCACTCCGCCTAAATCGGACGACGACCGGACGACAATCTGAATCCGTTCTCCCAACAGTGGACGGAGCATTCTTTCCAGATTGCGGACGACGGTATTCAGACTGACGAGCCGGGGTTGCAGCATCTGGCGGCGACTGAAGGCCAGGAGTTGCCGGGTCAGCGAAGCCGCGCGGTCGGCTGCCTTGAAGATTTGCTCGATAGAATTCGAAGCCTGCGCGTTCTCGGCATGCTGGTCCATTAGAATCTGGCTATAGCCGGTGATTACGGTCAGCAGGTTGTTGAAGTCGTGCGCAACTCCTCCCGCCAACTTGCCGACGGCTTCCATCTTCTGAGCCTGGCGGAGCTGGTCCTCGAGCGCTTTGCGTTCCGTGACATCCTCGGCAATGACTTCGAAGACTTCGGTTCCTTCGCGTTCGTCGCGAACTCCACGCCCGCTCAGGCGCACCGTGATCACCGATCCGTCCTTACGGTGCCAGAGCGTTTCGACGCTCTCGAATCGGCCGCGCCGAAGAAAGTTGATCTGCACTTCGGACTTGGCGTTCGGATCCACGAAGAGATCGTCCCGCCGGCGATCCAGAAAGTCTGCAGCCGACGCGTAACCCAGCATCGATGCCAGGGCGGGGTTCACCTCAAGGAATCGCCAATCGCGCGTAGCCCGGAAAATCCCGACCACCGCACTCTGCACCAGCGAGCGGTAGCGCGATTCCGAGCGCAGTATAGCTTCTTCGCTGCGTTTTCGTTGAATGGCGTTTGCAACCTGCTGCGACACGAACGTCAATACATTCCGTTCACGCGCGCCGAAACGGGTGCGCGAAGCGTAGTGCTGTACGGCGAGAACCCCGAAGGTCTTGTCGCCGCTTTTTAGGGGTACGCCAAGCCAGTCGTCGGCGGGGGATCCGCTGCGCTCGACCTCGCCCGCGGCCGCCAGTTCGTTGAGCCGTTCTCCGGTAGCCAGCAAGGGCTCTCCGGTGCGAAGTACGTATTCGGTCAGCCCTCTCCGCAACGGCCGAGGAGCGGGAGCGAGATCGAATTCATCCACGAAGTACGGGAAGGTGAGGGTATTGGTTTCTACCTCGTGGAGCGCGATGTAGAAGTTTTTGGCGTCCAGCAGGTGGGCGACGATGCCGTGAATCGCAGGAAACAACTCGCTCAAATCGCCCGCGGTCGTGGACACTTCGGCAATCCGGTAGAGGGCCGACTGCAAGCGCTCGGACCGGCGCTTCTCGGTAATATCCTGAGCGACCACCAGTCGTGCTGTGCGTCCTTCGAATTCGATGGTCCTTGCGTACAGGTTCACTTCGAGGAACGTGCCGTCGCTCCGTCGCTGCCGCCAGACTTCTCCGCGAATTTCAATCCCGTGCTGGGCCGCCGCGACTCGTTCCGGCGGAAGGTCGGGGCAAATGTCGACAATGGTGAGCTTGAGAAACTGATCGCGCGAATAGCCGTATTTTTCGGTGGCCGCGCGGTTGACCTCGAGAAATCTTCCCGTGGGCGGGTCGTAGAGGCAGGTAGGCTGCGGATTGTCTTCGAACAGCATGCGGAATTTCTTCTCCGCCTCAATCATGGCCTGCGCGGTTTGCTGTCCGTGGCGATGCGTGAGCAGGCTCCGCGATCCGGAGGTAGCAAGCGTGACCACCACCACGATGGTCGCGAGTAGCGGTCTTTCGTGAATGAGCCGGCTGGCCACTCCCAGGATCACCAGGGGCAGTAGCACCGACATCCAGAGCGATCCCCATGATTCAAGACGGCTGGCTGGGCTCTCATCCCTAGGGGCCACCTGGTGCGGCAATTTCCATGTGCATGCCAAGGCGACGGCGGCCACCAGTGGGAGGGTGTAGGTCAGATCCCAGAGCGTTCCTGTGTCCAAGCCCGCATACAACTGACGATGAAGAAACAGCGCAGTGCCCAGGCAATAGAGGCACAGGAAACTCCCGACTCTCAGTAGCAGCGACCACTCCAGTTTCGATCGTACGAAGGTCAGGCGGAACCCAAGCGCGACGAGCACGAAGACATTGCTCGCCACCGTGACGGTCCATTGCAATTGCTCCATGTCCTGCTTAGAGGCGCGCCAGTGCGAAGGAAGATAGAAGTAATAAAGATAAGCAGACGCCGTCAGAATTCCGAGTTGCAGAAAGTCAAAACACTGCGTCCAGTCGAAACCGTCCGTTCCGCGCCCCCTGCCACGGAGAAAAAGCGCCAGCACCATCGGGGCAGGAACGAGGAAATACAAAATATCGCTTGGCCACACGGAATGAACGTCGGCATGCAGAAAGCTGTCGTAGTACGCGCTGAAGACCTCCGCGGCCGTGAGAAGCGCCAAGCCAGCGGCGAGCAGCCTCCAAAATGAGCGCGAGTAACGGTCAGGAACGCGCGCAGCCACGAGCATTGAACTCGTGGCGAGAATCGACAGGCAAATTCCGAGGACATTGGACGCAAGGCTGGCGTCGAGGCGATGATCCGCCCCCGTAAGAACCACAATCTGCAGGAACAAGCCGAGCAGGGCGGTCCCCAATAAGCCTTTGGCTAGCCTTGACATAACTGCACTTTCTTCAGGGGAGGCGTGTGGTTTTCCAGAGTCTACGGAGGCCCGCGTAGCACAGCAAGTTACCAGCGAGTAGGTCCTAAGGGGTTCGACCTTTGCGAATGAGCAAGCTACCGGCCGTGGAGGAGGCGGTCCTGTTTATACTCTCAGGATGTCGACTTCGCCTGGAAAGCACGCGGCCACCGCAAGCCAAGGGCCGGTTGTTCCCGAGCCAACATTTGCTGAGCGCACGCGCACGCAACTCTATCTGGGAAGGTTAGGGACCCTGTCGACGGTATCGCGCAAGCAGCCAGGTTTTCCTTTCGGATCTGTCATGCCTTACGCGCTGGATCCACAAGGCCGGCCTGTATTTCTGATCAGCAGCATGGCGATGCACACTCAGAACCTGCAAGCCGATCCGCGCTCCAGCCTTCTGGTAACCGACTTTCAGCCGAATGAGGATCCTCTCGGCGCCTCGAGAGTCACGCTGATCGGGAATACACAGAAACTCGGGGATGCCGAGCGTTCGCAGGCGCGGGAGCTTTATCTGGCGCGCCACAGCAACAGCAAGTATTGGGTGGATTTCGAGGATTTCCACTTCTACCGCATGGACGTTGTGGACCTCTATTATGTGGGCGGATTTGGTGTGATGGGTTGGGTTGAGGCCGTTCCATATGTCGAGGCTAGCCCCGACCCGCTCGCCGATACGGCGGCTGAGATCATCCGGCATATGAATGAAGATCACAGCGACGCTCTGGTCGTGCTGGCAAAGGCATTCGCGGGCATCGAGGCTCAGGAGGCGAGGATGACGGCGGTCGACCGGCTGGGTTTCAACGTCCGCCTCAAGACTCCGGAACGTATGCGCGGCGCCCGCATTGCGTTTTTGCGCGAGGTCGTAAATCCCCAGCAGACCAGGGAAGTCCTGGTCGAGATGGTGCAAAAGGCACGTCAGGGCTAGTCCCGAACGTCACACGGATGGGTGAACGTCTGGTGGTATCCTGCCTGTACCGCCACAAAGAGGCTGTAAAGTCGAAATGTCGAACGAGAACACTCCAGAATCTCAAACCCCCACAACCGAGCGTACCGAATCATTTGACGCGATTCTTTCCGAGTTCGAACAGAGCCGGAAGCGCAAGACCGGGGAAGCCGGCAAGCAGCTCGAAGCCACGGTGATTACCTTCACCGCCGATTCCGTAGTCCTCGACATCGGATTCAAGAGCGAAGGCATTCTTCCCCTGACCGCGTTTCAAGCAGGCGAGAGCGTTAAGCCGGGGGACAAGCTTGCCGTCTCAGTGAAGGGAAGGGATCCAGAGGGGTACTACGAACTCACACGCTTCCGCACCGAACAACCCAAGGACTGGTCGTCGCTGGAGCGAGCTTTTACTGAAAAGACGGCGATCGTCGGCACGGTTACTGGAGTCGTGAAGGGTGGAGTGAGCGTCGATGTCGGGGTTCGGGCGTTCATGCCGGCGTCCCGCAGCGGCGCGCGCGATGCTGCCGAAATGGAGAAGCTGGTCGGGCAGGAGATTCGTTGCCGCATAATCAAGCTCGATGTGGGGGACGAAGACGTCGTTGTAGATCGACGAGCGATCGCGGAAGAGGAACAACGCGCCGTCAAAGAGCGTCGGTATTCGGAACTGAAAGAAGGCGACACGGTTCGGGGAGCAGTACGCAGTCTCACCGGCTACGGAGCCTTTGTGGATATCGGTGGAGTGGACGCTCTTCTGCATGTCAGCGACATCAGTTGGAGCCGAATCAATCAGCCATCCGATGTGCTGAGTGCGGGACAAGAAGTCGAAGCCAGAATACTGAAAATCGATTCGGAGAAACGGCGCATATCGATCGGTATGAAACAGCTGCAACCGCATCCCTGGGATGCGGTTGGGCAGAAGTACAGCACTGGGCAGCGAGTGCGCGGGACCGTGACGCGAGTCGTTGAGTTCGGAGCCTTCGTTGAACTGGAACCGGGGATTGAAGGTCTGATCCACGTGACCGAAATGTCGTGGGCAAAGAAAGTGCGCATCGCGAGCGACGTCGTAAAGCCCGGGGAGACTGTGGATGCCGTGGTCCTGGGAGTGAATACCGCAGAGCGCAGGATTTCGCTAGGACTGAAGCAGGCCCTGGGCGACCCATGGGCCGACGTTGCCAAGAAACTGGCAGTGGGGTCGGTGGTTGAAGGTCCGGTGACGAACCTTACCAAGTTTGGCGCTTTCATTCAGGTGGCGGAAGGTGTCGAGGGAATGGTGCACATCAGCGATATGAGCGCCGAGAAGCGCATCAATCATCCCAGCGATATGTTGCGCGTCGGTCAGATCGTCAAGGCACAATTGCTCGCGATCGATACTGAAAAGCGCCAGCTTCGGCTTGGCATGAAGCAACTCGTCCCGAGCGGACTTGATGAATACATCGCGGAACATAAAACAGACGATGTGGTCACCGGGCGCATGATTGATCCCTCGGAAGACGGCGGACGCGTGGAGTTGGGAGAGGGCGTGATTGCGATCTGCAAGACGTCTGAAAAGTCCGCGTCAACAAGCGAGGCAACTCCGCCGCCCTCCTTGGATATGGCGTCACTCAGCGCGATGCTGAATGCACGCTGGAAAAGCGGACCCGCATCAGGAGCGACGAAGGCCGAGGCGACACGCGCGGGGCAGGTTCGGAGTTTTCGAATTACGAAGCTGGATCCCGCCAGCAAGAAGATCGAGGTCGAACCGGCATAGCGCCATTGCTGAGCTTGCGGAAACTCAAAAGGGCATTCGTTCATCGCCGCTTGTAAAATCGTCACCTCTTCCGCGCTATCGAATCAGACACTCGGGAGGCGCAATGCAAGGCAAAGTTGTGCTCGTTACCGGGGCAGACGGCGGTCTCGGAAAATTCGTTACACAGGCATTTCTGGATGCCGGTGCCACCGTAGTTGGCACGTCTACGAAAATTCAGCAATCTGCCTTTCGCAACGATCGCTTCACAGCGATGGCGGCGAGAATCTCGAGTCTCGAAAGTGCGCAGACTCTGGTCAACCAGGTAATGTCATGCTTCGGAAAGCTGGATGTTCTGGCTCATACAGTGGGTGGTTTCGCGGGCGGTTCAACCGTGGCCGACACAGACGATGCGGCGAGAATCTCGAGTCTCGAAAGAGCGCAGACTCTGGTCAACCAGGTAATGTCATGCTTCGGAAAGCTGGATGTTCTGGCTCATACAGTGGGTGGTTTCGCGGGCGGTTCAACCGTGGCCGACACAGACGATGCCACCTTCCAGAAGATGATGGACGTCAATCTGAATTCTGTTTTCCACATGGTGCGAGCGACGCTTCCAACCCTTCGCAGCGCGGGGAGCGGGCGCATCATCGCCATCGGCAGCCGGGCCGCGATGGAACCGGGTGCCGGCGTCGGCGCTTACAGCGCGTCGAAGGCCGCGATGGTTTCACTGATCAAAACAGTTGCCGCCGAGAACAAAGATGCCGGTGTGCGCGCCAATGTAATTCTGCCCGGTACGATGGACACCCCCGCGAACAGGGAAGCCATGCCCAAGGTGGATTTTTCGAAGTGGGTGCGTCCCGCATCGGTAGCGAGCCTGATATTGTGGCTCGCGAGCGACGCCGGGATCGATGTCAATGGCGCGGTGATCCCCGTCTATGGAACAGAAGGCTAGAGAATGTCAGGCCCAGTGTAGGTCATCGTCGCTCGTGCGATGATGAATGCGAGGTGTTTAATGGCGCACGTCGACAACTACCAGGCAAAACTCAACTCGTACGAGGCGGAAAAAGATCCCTTGCAGATACAGGCTGAAACTCCAAGCCTGATTGCGACACTTGTGAAGGGAGTACCTGACACCAAACTGAGCCAGCGGCCTTTTCCCGAGAACTGGGCCGTGAAGGAAATCATCGCCCACTTGGCAGAAGACGAGTTGGCCACGAGCTGGCGGTACCGGCAGATGATCGAAAAGAATGGCTGTGCGCTCGCATCATTTGATCAGGATCAGTGGGCGCGTCTAGGCAACTACCTTTCGTGGAAGCTGGCGGATGCGCTCGACATGTTCCGCCTGTTGCGCGATGCCAATCTGCGCATGCTAAGAAATCTTTCCGTTGGGGAGTGGGAGCGGTTCGGCGTGCACGCCGAGCGCGGCCGCATTAGCGTTCGCGATCTGGCGCGACACATGGCCGGGCACGATATGAACCACGTGGACCAGATACGGAGCATTCTGGCCAAAAGCTAAGAGCGCGTGAGCAGCCACGGTCCAGACAAAACACCTGCCCCGACCTCAGCCGAACTAGTGACGGTTAACCCCGGGTAGGGACGGAGCGGCGAGGCGCAAGACTTTGTCTTTTGATTGACTGATGTGATCGTACATTCTTTTGCGTGCCAGTTCGGGATTGTGATCTTGAATTGCCTTCACAATTTCCTGGTGTTCCCGAGCGGGCACTTCGCCGTAATAGTGAATGTCAATCGCAGCGTACATAATGCGTTCCATCTGGGAACGGGCTTCGTTCACTGCGCGAACCAGCATTTGATTTCGAGACAAGCGAGCGATTCCCAGGTGAAAGGAAGTATCGGCCTCGATGAATTGCACATAGCTTTCGCGGCTGTCGGTGCGGTAGGAACTCTCCGCCAGTTCGATCAATCGCGCTAAAAGTTCAGCGTCGCCGCCCTTCATAGCGGCCAGTTCAGCGGCGGCACACTCGACCGCGATGCGGTATTCATAAATCTCGTTAAGCTCCTGCAAAGTGATTTGGCTGACGAAATACCCGCGGTTGGGCACAATTCGCAACAGCCTTTCCTGCTGAAGACGAAGGGCCGATTCGCGTACAGGCGTCCGGCTTCCTTTGTAGCGTTTCGCTAGAACCTTTTCGGTTAGCGGTTCTCCCGGCTGGTAAACGCCGTGGATGATGTCTCGCTTAAAAGCCTTGTATACCTTTTCGCTGAGAGTGTCGCGCACCGTTGCCGAATACCGGAATGGCGGAGGATAACTGGACGCTACGGCTGTGCTAATGTGCTTCGACTTTCGAACAGATTTGGCCACTCAACCTCGCTATCAGGGGCGAACCAACTGTAAGTATAGAAAAACAACCTCTACAATAGTCAACCGAGCAGGTGGTATACAACTAATATCCAAGCGAGCGAAAACCTTGCGCCTGGGCGTGATCGGCTTCGCGGTCGCTCCACATCAGGATCAACAGCTTGGCCGAGCCGGAAGCGCTGAAGTCCTCAGCGCTTTTGGGTATGTCAAGAATAATCTCCTGATATACCACCTGTACACCACGCGAGGTTGTAAAAGCGGATATTAAGCTGATTCAGCGTCCCATCCTCTACCTGATATACCACTCATATACGCTTGACATATCGAAGGACTCTGGGATAGCTTCTCTGCCACGCCAAGCGTGGAGCTGCCTCTTGCCAGACGCGAGCATTTCGTCAATTCGCGGCCGGTTCCCGGTCTTTCGGAAGAAAATCTACCTTAATAGCTGTTCCCAGGGAGCACTCTCCGACTGTGTGGAAGCAGGTTTCCAGGAGTACCTGCGTGTCTGGCACGAACAGGGATCCCCCTGGGATGCGTGGGTCCAGCACTATGAGGCTGCACGCTCGGTATTTGCGCGTCTGATCGGCGCTGGAACTGATGAAGTGGCATTGGTGGCAAGCGCTTCTGCCGGAGTGAATGGAATTGCCAGCGCGCTGAGCTTTCGCGAGAGAAACCGGGTGGTGCTCGGCGCATTCGAATTTCCTACCATGGGGCACATATGGCTGGGGCAGCGGCCCCGTGGCGCTGAGGTTGTTTTCGTAACCGCTACAAACGACCGCCTGGCGGTCGAGGACTATGCGAAGCTGATCGACCGAAAGACTGTCATCGTACCCATGACCCACATCTGTTTCCGGAACGGCTTCCGCATGCCCGTTCGGGAGATCGTTCGTATGGCGCACGATCACGGCGCCCTAGCCTTGCTCGACGACTACCAGGACTGCGGCACCCGGCCCATCGATGTGAAGGCCATGGATCTCGATTTTTATGTCAGTGGAACGCTGAAGTACATGCTCGGACCGCCGGGTCTGGCTTTCCTGTACGTCCGAAGGTCCCTGGCGGAGCACCTGACCCCGACCATTACAGGCTGGTTCGGACAGGCCAATCCGTTTGCGTTTAACGAGCAATTGCTTGAGTTGGCTCCCAACACTCGCCGGTTCGAGTCGGGGACTCCTCCTATTCCCAGTATTTACGGTGCGAGCGCCGGTGTCGAACTACTGCAGGAAATCGGTCTGGCAAAAGTTGCGGACCATATAAAGATGTTGGCCACATCCCTGCTGGAGGGCGCAAGAACTCTGTGTATCCAGGGGAAGACTCCCTCCGACAGCGTAGGCCCACTGCTGGTACTGAAGGCGACGAACGCGGATGCGCTAGTGCAGAAATTCGGGGAAGAAGGTGTTGTGCTCTCCAGTCGTCACGACGGTCTGCGTATTTCGTTTCACGTCTATAACACGATGGACGACGTGCAACGTGTTCTTAGCCTATTAGAGAGTAACTTGGATTTACTGGTCAGGATCTGACCTGATCAGACATTGACGGAACGCGAGGCAGTGCAGGAGGGACCTGTGCAGTCTTACGATCAGCCTCTCGCGAACATACTGGTAAACAGACCTCTACGCGCCTCGTCAGTCGTGCGGGCTTGGGCGCTCATCGCTGCTCTGGTCTTGATTGTCGGTGTCCCACTCGCTCCTGCGCAGGTGCAGCCAGCAGATGTCACAGTAATTCACGCCGGAAAATTGTTTGATTCTGAATCGGGTCGTCTTCTGGACCATCCCGTTGTCGTAGTCGCGGGGAACCGCATTGAGTCCGTCGGCGCGGGCAACGTCACGCTTCCTTCCGGAACTCACGTCATCGATCTGGGAGATGCGACCCTGCTGCCAGGATTCATCGATGTCCACACTCACCTTACGACGAATGCGGGCAGTGGTGGTTATGAGGGACTCGGAGTGTCGGTCCCGCGCTCAGCGCTGACGGGCGCGAAAAATGCACGTGTCACATTGCTGGCCGGCTTCACGAGCGTGCGGAACGTCGGGGCAGAGGGCTACTCTGACGTCGCTCTGCGGGACGCCATCAATGCCGGCGACATCATAGGCCCCCGCATGCAGGTTTCCGGCCCTCCCCTGGGAATTAGTGGTGGACACTGCGACAGCAATCTTCTAGCCCCAGAGTTCCACTACTCCACTGAAGGTGTCGCCGATGGTGTCGAGGCGGTGATTCACCGAGTGCGTGAAGAAATCAAATATGGTGCGGATGTGATCAAGTTCTGCGCCTCTGGGGGAGTCTTTTCGAAGGGCGATAATCCGCTGCTCGAACAGTACAGTCCAGCAGAGATGCAGGCAATCGTCACCGAGTCTCACCGCCTTGGGAGAAAGGTTGCCACGCACGCCCACTCCTCTTTGTCCATCAAAGATGCGGTGAAGGCGGGTGTCGATTCGATTGAGCATGGGATCTTCCTGGACGAGGAAGGGATCGCTTTGATGAAGCAGCACGGTACGTTTCTGGTACCCACTTCGTATCCGCTGTTCTGGTTTGAGGAAAACGCACCTGCGATGCATATGCCGCCCTGGGTCATGGAGAAAGCCGCGATCATTATTCCTGCTGCCAAGAAGAACATGGGTGTCGCGTTTCGTAGTGGCGTGCGGGTCGCCCTGGGAACGGACGCGGGTGTATATCCACACGGACAGAATGGCGGGGAATTCTGGGCAATGGTTGAGCTCGGACTGTCGCCGGTACAGGCTATGCAGGCGGGCACCGTGAACGCGGCTGAATTGATGGGATGGTCGGACCGTGTGGGCGTGATTCGCAAAGGAATGATCGCGGATATCGTTGCGGTGAAGGGAAATCCGCTTAACGATATACGTTCGCTGCAGCATGTTCAGTTCGTGATGAAAGATGGAGTGATTTACAAGGACGAGATTTCCGCCCCTACCGGGGCGAAGTGATCGAGGCGTGCGACCACATCAACACGCATGCAAGTGCAGGAGGGGTGCTTCATGCTAGTGAAAACGATCGGTCGAATGATTTTATGCCTGCTTGCGCTGACTGCGCCTGTCGTCGTGGCTCAAACGACCCAGGGCGGAATCGCGGGAACCGTACGAGACGAAAAGGGTGCCGATATTGCCGGCGCCAAGATCACGGTTACGAATGAGGCAACCGGGTTACAAAGAGACTTTGCCACGACCGGCAACGGGATGTTCCGAGTCCTGGCGCTCCCCAGCGGCAACTACGACGTAAAGGCAGAAGCGCCCGGGTTCGCGACCTCCGCCGTAAAGGCCGTAGAGGTCGGAGTGGATCAGGTTCGCACTCTGGATCTGGTCTTGCGGGTCGGAGCGAAGGCGGAAGTCGTTGAAGTGCAATCCGAAGCAGCTCTCACGCAAACGGAAAGTTCGAGAGTGGGGGAGATCATCGATAACCGCAAAGTGGAGGATTTGCCGCTCAATGGCCGTGACTTCGCGCAGTTGGCGCGCCTCAATCCAGGAGTCGCGGTATCCGGAGGAGGCGGAGGGCAGCAGGGAGGCGAAGGTAACGTCTCGGGCTTTTCGTCGAACGGCCAGCGCGCCACTTCGAACAATTTCCTGGTGGATGGGGTCGACAACAACAACTACTTTGCAGGAGAGGCGGCGCAGTTGCCGTCGATCGACTCGATCCAGGAGTTCGAAGTTCAAACCAACACGTTCGCCGCGGAGTATGGTCGCAACAGTGGTTCGGTGGTAAACCTGGTGACGAAGTCCGGTACCAATCGCTTGCATGGCTCGGCCTACGAATTCTTTCGGAACGATGTTTTGGACGCGCGCAACTACTTCAATAAGGCGCAGTTCCCGAAATCAGGGTTGCACCTGAACCAGTTTGGCGGAACACTGGGCGGACCGATCCTGGAGAATCGCACGTTCTTCTTCCTGAATTACGAAGGCTTCCGTCGGCACGCTGGCATCACACGCATCACGAATGTGCCTACCGATGCGCAACGCGCGGGCACTTTCAACTTTGAGGATCCCAACAGTCACCAACCCGTGACCATTACGGTTCCGGTGAATGCGGTAAGCGCACAGATTTTCGAAAACCTGTTCCCGGAGCCCAACCTGGCCGATCCCCAGGGAAACTTTATTTCCTCGCCGGCACAAAGCGATGGAACGGATCAGTTTTTGGTAAAGATCGACCACCGTTTGCGCGCGTCCGACAACTTCTCCGCGCGTTACAGCAGGACCCGGGCTGATATTTTCTTTCCCTTTACCCCCGGACAGAGTGGAACAAATATTCCGGGCTACGGTGTAAATAACAATGGGACCAATCACCTGGTTGCACTCTCCTACACACGGGTACTGAGCCCGCAAACGCTGAATGAAGCCCGCTTCGGATTCACGCGGTCGAACACACAGCTCGCGACCGAAATGGGACCTCAAGCCGAAACATTTGGTTTCAACACGGGATGGCCAGCCGGAGCCGCACTGGGCTTGGGAAACATTCCGCAGCTTGCCTTCTCCGGCGGCTTTGTCTCGGGGAGCGCAGCAGTCACAAATCTTGGCGGAGCTATTGACCAGCCCAATCGGACTGCCAATAACACGTTCCAATGGGTGGATAACGTCTCCCATACCACGGCACGTCACAGTTTGAAGCTGGGCGCCGATATCCGATACACGCAACTCAACCGCCTTTATGATCTCGCATTCAGCGGGCAAATCGCATTCAGCGGCGCATTGAATACGGCGGATGATCGTGACCCGAACAATCCCCAGAATGTTCCCAACGCGCTGATTGATTTTGCCGAAGGGCTTTCCAGCGGCGCCCTTCAGTTCGTCGGAGATTCCCATCGGAATTTCCGCACAACCAGCTACGGATTCTTCGGCCAGGACAGCTTCAAAGTGCGCAAGAATGTGACATTGAACTATGGCCTGCGCTACGAGTTGAACACCGTGCTGCACGAAGCGCACGGGAGGCTGAGCAGTTTCCGGCCACAGAACTTCACTCAATATCTCGATCCAAGTGATCCCACTATTCAGAGCAACCTCGATGCATTGCGTGCCTCGGGCGTGGTCCTGCAATCGGATGTGGGTTCGATCTACGATCCCGACCACAACAACTTCGCGCCGCGCATCGGTCTGGCCTGGGATCTTTTCAGTAACGGAAAAACGGTGCTGCGCGCAGGATATGGAGCGTTCTACGAAACCATCATCGGCAACATTCCCGGCAACGTCATGCTGAATCCGCCATTCTTGCCCGATTTCTTCAACCCGTTCCCCGGGTGGCCGGACGCTTTCGCTCCTTCGGGCTTTCCGGTTCTTACCGTGACCCAGCAGCATCTGGTCACGCCCTATGCCCAGCATTTCAATTTCTTGATGCAGCAGGAATTGCCGGCGCGCACGCTGCTGGAGATCGGCTACGTCGGAACCCTGGGTACGAAGCTACCGCGCTTCCGTCAAATCAACCAAGCGTTCATCACGCAGGCCCAGATAGATCAACTAACCCCTGACGTGCGGACACGCATGGAAATCATGGGCATCCCGGACTTCGTGATCGACAATTTCATCCTGCCGAATGGAATTGGAGCGATTCCCAATGTGGCTCGGACACCCTTCTTTGGCTATGCCCAACTCTTTCAGGCCGAAGACACAATCAGCTCTAACTACAGCAGCCTGCAGGTGAAGCTCGACAAGCGCTTCTCGCACGGGTTGTCGTCTCTGCTGGCGTATACGTGGTCTCACTCTATCGATGGCGCTTCCGTATTTTTCGGGTCGGGCGCGAATGCCACTACCATCTTCCCCCAGGATAACTACAACCTGAATGCGGAACGCGGTAACTCAGACTTCGACATTCGTCACCGTTTCAGCTTGAGTTTTCTTTACCAGATTCCCGGGCCACATAAACTTCCTAAAGCCTTGGCTGATGGTTGGCAGTTGGGAGGAATCTTGAGTTTGCAGACGGGCCAACCATTCTCGGTGCTGACCGGACAGGACAACAGCAGCACTGGTCTGGGGAATGATCGCCCGAACGTGAGTGGGAATCCCAACTCAGGGCCCCACAACGTCAATCGCTGGTTCAATACAAATGTTTTTACACCTAACCCGCCGCTGACCTTCGGCAATGCTGGCCGCAACATCGTCGTGGGTCCTGGATTCCACAACCTCGACTTTTCAGTGGTAAAAAACACCAAGATTGGAGAAACCGTAAACCTGCAGTTCAGGAGTGAGTTCTTCAATATCTTCAACCATCCGAATTTTGCCTTGCCTGCCAACATACTGGCGGCCCCGAATTTCGGCACTCTCTTTCAAACCCCGGATGCGGCCCAGAACAACGTTGGGCTTGGTTCAGGTGGACCCCGGCTCATTCAATTGGCCGTGAAGGTTAGTTTCTGAAAATGAGAGTGCGGGGAATCAAGTTGAGTGGCGTGAAGGGCAGCACCACACTCCTCATTCTGTTCACTCTGTGCAGCGTCGCACACGCTTCCCCCGCACCCAAGCAGATCGGACCCGGCTTGTACGCTTACATCTCTGATAATGACGGCAGCGCCAACTCGACGTTCCTGGTAGGGAAGGAAGCAATTCTCGTCGTGGACACGGGAGTCGATGCCAAAGAGGGAGGTAAGTTGCTGGCAGCCATTCGCAGCGTCTCCAGTCTTCCCGTGAAGTACATCGTGAATACCCACTACCATCCCGACCATCAGGGAGGTAATTCAGTCGTTGGGCCGGACGCAGTGGTGATCAGTACCGACTGGACGCGAGATCGCATGATTTCGATGACTCGAGCCCAGTCTGCGGCCAATGCCCCTCGCCTGACGTTTTCTGAAGCACTCACAGTCCACATTGACCCTTATATAGCGAAAGTGTACTTCCCCGGGAAGGCTCATACCTCGGGCGACGCATTGGTCTATTTTCCGGAGCAGCACGCGATCGCGACGGGCGACTTGTTCCTGACACGGTCCTGCCCGGCAATGGATGAAGGTAGCGTCAAGAGCTGGATTCGAGCTCTCGACCAGGTTTTGGACCTGCCCGTCGACACCATTGTTCCTGGGCATTTTGAATTGGCTGGGAAGCCCGAACTGCAACGCTTCCGCGACTACCTGAAGGACTTGTATCTCCAGGTGCAAACGATGCATGACCAAGGCGCGGCCGTCGAGGCCGTGCGTCGGAACATCCACATGGAGAAGTACAGTGACTTCCGCCAGTACCCAAAATACGAAGCAACGTTTGCTGATAATGCCGAGACTGTCTACCACCAACTGCAACAGCAGTGACGATGAACACAATTCAATTTCCTATTTCGTGGGTTCGTGAATCCTTCCCAGCTCTCAATAGTGGAGACGATTTCATCTTTTTCGATAACGGTGCAGGAGCACAGGTTCCGCAGACCGTGCTCGACGCTGTGCTGCATCATCTTATTGCGAGAAATGTTCAGCGCGGGGGACGTTACCGCCAAAGCCGGGAAGTAGACGAATCCATTCAGAAAGCACGCGAAAGCGTTGCGGTGTTTCTGAATGCGCGCGACCCGGCAGAAGTTGCGTTCGGGATGAATGCAACTTCGTTCATTCGAATCGTGAGCCAGGCTATCGCCGAGAATATCCGTGATCGCAGGGAAATTATCGTGAGCGATCTAGATCACGAAGCGAATGTCGCCACGTGGCTCGATCTGCAGCGGAAAGGTTGCGAAATCCGCTGGTGGAAAATGCGAGAGGACGGGACCTTACATACATGCGATCTCGACCCGCTGTTGAACTCTCGAACCCGGCTGGTGGCGTGCACGATGGCGTCGAACGCGCTGGGCTCGATTGTGGACGTGAAAGAAGTCGCCCGGATGGCTCACGCGGCCGGTGCCGAAGTGTTCCTGGATGCCGTGCATTACGCGCCCCACGGGGCACTGGACGTGCAGGATCTCGACTGCGACTACCTCGTCTGCTCGGGTTACAAAATTTTTGCGCCACACATGGGCTTTGTTTGGGGCAAGCGTCAGGCCATGGAAGCACTTCCCACATTTCGCGAGGATTTCATTCCAAACCAGGTGCCGATGAAAATCGAGGTCGGTACCTTCGTATATGAGAACGTTGCAGGTATGAACGCTGCGATTGGGTACCTGGAAGAACTCGGCCCGCGGGTGGAGCCGGAT
>Ga0210406_10002081_pt1 | contig 23393 bp, 20 predicted proteins | sample IncBWC30MmetaG_FD_155454 | JGI IMG/M metagenome (GOLD analysis project Ga0210406, IMG submission 155454) | Forest soil microbial communities from Barre Woods Harvard Forest LTER site, Petersham, Massachusetts, United States - Inc-BW-C-30-M | ecosystem: Environmental > Terrestrial > Soil >...
CTCCAGTCACCCTTCGAAGCCCCCTTCTTTCTCGAACCAATCCCCGAAAGCCAATTTTGGAGCACGATCATGAGACTGCGTCGCAACGAATATTGTCCCGTACACCGATCGTTGTTTTGCTGTGGCCGAGAAACAATACGAAAAGAAAACAAACCCAGAATGGTCATGAGAGGCGTACAGCGGGTCGAGGATCCGCACCACCCGAGAGGATATCGTGAACTTCGATCGCCAGCCGAAATGCGCAAATTACTGAATCGCAAGATTCGACAACAAGCAGGCGTATGCGTACTCTGCCGCGAAGAATTCACCGATTACAACGACATCGTCCCAGACCATAGAGATCCCAAAGGAATGGGCGGAGCGTGGAGAGACGACCATCCAGACAATATCCAAGCAACCCACTGGTGGTGCAATGGAGAGAAAGGATCGACCAGAATGGATGACTGACTGCCGATGAGTCGTTTGATCCGAAGAGCCCGCATTAGATCTGGTCGGATCTGCTCGGTGCCAGCTGTATGCTGGATTAGGCTCCGATGCCCCTGAATTGCCTCAATCCTGCGGACCACAAAACACGATCTCGCACTCGTGGCCTGCTGCAAACCCAAGTGCGTCTTGCCGTGATGAAAACACTCCGTCCGGGTCATAACCAAATCGACGGAATGCCTCATATCGCAGGAGCCAAGCGAAGAAGGGATACTCGTCGCAGAGTGCATCTGCTACCGGGTGAGTTGCAACGACGCCCGCACTCTGGGTGAAGTGGTTGCGGAGTTTGACGGCATGCGTCGTTGCATCGTGCTCAATGTACGGAAACTTGCCGGAATAGACGTGGTGCATCGTCGATGCGTTCGTGCTTCCGAACCGCTCAGGTCTCACGCCGCCTGCGAACATGAAGGCTGCTCTCGCAGGCCCGTTTGGGCGGGAGTCGAGCGTGATTTTCTGGGCCTTCGCTAGCTTCGAGATTGATTCGGGATAGCTGTGATACTTCTGCTTCTTGCCCGCTGGCGGACGGCGGTCGCAACCATCCCACAGCAGAACAGCACGCTGCGGCCACTGAACAAACTCGGTCAGATGGCCTGCGACATGGTGAAGGACGTGCCTCACCGCTTCAGATTCGACTTGGACCGTCTCACGGACATACCAACGCTCCATGTTGGCCGCGTCGATTGGTTCTAACAGCGTGTTCGGAGATTCAAGATTGTAGGGCATGGAGGCTGGCCTCAGTTAACGCCCACCACTCGATTTCGTCCTTCCTGCTTGGCTCGGTACAGCCCGCTGTCGGCCCGTCTCACAAGTGAATCCCTGTGATGATCTTCACCTGACTCGGCAACACCGAGACTGACAGTCACAGAAAGATCGTGAGCGTCAAAGCGAGGACGTTCGACATCCGTACGGATCGCTTCCGCGAGTTCGAGTGCTCTCGCAACGTCAGCGCCCGTGAGAATGACAGCAAGCTCTTCTCCACCATACCTGTATTCGACACGACGCTTTCCGTCGCACCTGTCCGACAAGACCTTCGCCACTCTGCGGAGAACGTCATCGCCTACGAGATGCCCAAAGGTATCATTGACCTTCTTGAAATGGTCGATGTCAACCATGACGAGAGAGACCCGCCGCTCTCGGCCTAGTGCGTGGGCAAGGTCAGCATCGAAGCTACCACGGTCGAAAATTCCGAGCAGGCCATCTCGCCTTCGATGGACGAGTTGATCCGCACGTTTGTGAATGCCTTCTATTACTCTATCGACGAACGCAGTAGCGTCTTGCATCTCTAAGTCCTCGCTGATCGTGACTTCGTAATGGAGAAAGATATAGTCACCGTCGTCTTCAAAATCAGTCTCGCTCGTCAATTCGTCTTCATCTATCGCTTCACGGAGGGCTGTCACATAGGGCGTCAGACCTACGTCCCCATCCCAAAACTTCCGACGAAACATTTCCTCGACAATAGCGGATGCCTGGCCGCCCCGAAAGCCCGACAACTCAATGTCATGATTGATTTCGATGACGTTGTCTTTGATCGACTCGACAGGTTTGATCGTGATGTCGTCGGGGATTTCCGACAAGCGAATTCGGGTCAAGTATTTCTTGGGAATTGTGGTTTGGTAGGTTGCTTCCTCGCAGGCGAACTCGTGACCGTTGATGCGAATGGCGACTGGCTCGTCGTCGCCGGCTCGAATGAGTTCGACAGGCACGGAATGATTCTTCTCAACTCAAAACATCAGCCCAAGTTCTAAGGTGCCCAATCGAATGAGCGAGGATGGTCTGACGCCATTGATCTGCTGCTGCATTACAGTTGTCAGCAATTGTGCGAAGGGTGTTTTCCGTAATGTAGTCACGCTCTTTGGAGCGATTTAGAAGAAAGTGAAACCGACATCTTTTCGCAGCAGCGGGAGTTTGAGAAGCACGCTTCGATTGGGGCCTGGAGTAGTGAATCTCGCCGAACTGAGCAAATGCGTTGAGGTTTTTTCCGATGATGTTCTTACAGATGACACAATCGCAAATTATCTTAAAGAACTGATCCGGCGTCGTGATGCCTAGTGCTGTGAAACACCGCGTGATCTGCGGAACTGAAAACTTGGCGTGGAGTGGCTTGACGTAATACTGTACGGTCGGCGTCGATTGCCCGATTACTGGGACGACGTCCTTCTGCTCCCCATACCCGACGCCGTGTGCGATCCCCGCCATACCAAATTTACTCAATGCCAGACTGAAATAGCTTCCGTGCATATTGAAAACTGGCATCTGCGGCGACAGTTCTTCGACCCAACTGCGTAACGCTCGCAGCTCTCGCAGTGAAGCTCCATGTTCGTCAAAGCGGCTAAACCACAACCAAACGCCTGCAGGTTTGCACTCCTTCAATCCATCAATGATCGTGCGGGAGTGAGCGGCATTGCTCAGGAGGTCTCGATGACCACAAATGACGACATGGATAGGGATGTCATCACGGACTCCCGTCGATGCCAACGCAAGTCGCCGATTGAGAGCGATCCAATCGGACATCCGGGACTCTTCGATGTAGAAGTAAGGGGCTAGAAGGGCTGCTGGAGTAGGAAACTCATCAGCGAATGCGGCAGTCACCGGGTCCTGTTTGAAAACATTGCGGAGAAGTTCTGCTTGAAACGACAACACGCTGCGACAGGCGTTCTCGACAACCTGATTAGGATTAAAATCGGCAGGATCGACCGCTCTACCGCGACTGACGGCAGTCGAGAAAGGCGGCCCGAAAGTCTCTGCGAGTTTGGAATACGAACTCTTGAAACTCCTTATGGGCGTTCCCTGACCTTTTACTTTCTTGTCAGACTTAATCCAGTCGAGGTCCGAGCGAATTCGCCCAGTATCGGGGTCGACGTATGCACCGAAGGCATAAGTCATCGGGTCTACGTAGTAAGGACGACCTGCCTGCTTGTTTAGTTTGAAGAGAAGAGTGGCGGTTGCCCCGGGCGTGGCTTGCAGGAGATTTGCACCAACCATCACGCCATCGAATTGCTTGATGGTCTTTTCAACGTACTCTTTCTCGGAGTGACTACCGAGACGTAATATAACTGTCGCTGCGGTTTCAGGCACTAGCAAGTCCTTCAAGAACTCTTCATAAACTCTATCTGGGTTGAGCGATAGAATTGCCTGACCTCAGCATGTGCAGCAGCAGGCAACAGGCAAGAACAATCGCCCGACTCAAGTACAGAAATTAGCCCGATTCCCTGACTCCTCAATTCAGCCACGTCCACTTTGCCAGCGGCATGCTCTGGCATAGCAATATACACGTAGTCAGAACAAAGTTGATACAGCAACGCCTGTTCAAGAGCACGACGCCAATCGGTGAGTTTCAGTTCAAACGCGACGGTGGAATTGTGGTGGGCTGAGAAACCGTAGAGGTCGATTCGATATTCGTAGAATGGCAATTCGTGTTCTTGCAGACAAAAACCTTGCTCCTGTGCGAACTTGGCGACAGGTTTCAAAAGCTGCTTTTCCTTAGAGAACTTTGTCCCGATACGCCGATATTTTGTCATGACAGCGAAGCATCACCCCAGCAGAAAGAATGCAAAACACAAACACGATCCCTGATACACAGAAAGAAGCGACTGCTATTTGCAATGATACTGGATGACTGAACACCCGGTTGGCGAGTCCGAACCAAACCGTGAAAACAAATTCAACCGCCATCGAAATGTACACGCCCCAACTAAGCCGTTGTGCCCACGTAGACCAATGCTTTCGTTCATGCACCAGTATCCGGTAAGAAATCATTTCGTCGAGGTCTCTTGTGACAAACGCTGACACGTCATCCTGAAAATTCTCACCACGCAGTTCCTCAAGGACCGCATCAGGATCGCCTTGCTCTGCCAGTATCCGCTGGACAGTGGGTTTCACGGCGTCTGCAAGTGCTCGTCCGAGATAGGCACGGAGTTCGTCTAATGCTTCCTTTGTTCCATCAAGGGATTTCTTCGCCAAGTCTGTGCGATCCCCGTACTTATACCAAGCCGCCAAAGCACCAGCAAAAAGAGCACCATGGACGGTGAGTAGCGACCCACTGAAGTCGGAAACTATGCTGGTCGCCTGCGTAGCACTTTCTCCTTTATTTCAGACTCGGTCGTCATCTCTGGGTGCCGAGTATATACGTAATAGAGGAGATCGTTGAGGGAGTATTTCGCAAAACGGGATTTGACTTTCCTGATTCCATCAACGAAGGGTCGGTACTCTTTTCGGCTGATGAGGTCTTCCATTTTCTTCTTACCGTCCTCAGTCAGCATGTATCTCGTTTCTTCGTAGCTGTCAGCGGTCGGAGCAATTTCGTCGGCTCCGGGTGCCATAACATCCTCTGGTCCCATCAGTTCTTCAAACGTCAAATCAACTTCGGCCTGTTCCGAATCACTCGTCATGGCGGAGGTTGACAACGCACCTGTCCCTAGATCATCACCGGATGGCCCGGAGCGTTTGATAAAGTTCAGGTTCTCCAAAAACTCCAAGTCATCGTAGATGCGTGAGGAATACGGGCCTGCCTTATATGCCTCAAAATTGAAACCTTCTCCGCCTGGATGAATTTTTTCCTCGGCGTCGAGCAAATAGAGCAACTTCTGAATGCGAGTGATCCCACCCAGACCGTGCTCTGTCGAGGATGGGTCGAGTCCGATGAGGAGGAGCAACATCTCCCGTCTGCCGATGGTTGCCATGAGAGGCCTCCCTTCTTCGGATGTTAGCGTCTTGCCCTGCCGAGCGGCTAGTGTTTTCATTTGATCCCCCTGTCTGGCGAACGAATGTCGTCCCTGTGGAAAACTAGATGTGGTCATTATAGCGAACAAAGAGCGAACATACTAGGCTCGTGTCCGTGAATGAAGGCCCCAAACGAGTGATCGGGATCATGGCGGGGATCATGGCGACCCGCAAGCTGGCACAATGTGATCGCGGGAACCGATTCACGACAGAGCGTGTTCCTCCGCCGACTTGCTATGGCATGAAGCGTCTCCCACCAAAAGTTGCCGAACAGGACAGGATATGTGCAATCTGTCACGAAGAGTTCACTGACTACACCGACGTTGTGCCAGATCACAGAGATCCCAAAGGGATGGGAGCGTGGAGAGATGACCATCCTGATAATATCCAGGCAACACATTGGTGGTGTAACGGAGAAAAGGCTCAACCCGAGTCACCGAATGATGGCAGATTAGTTTCAAAGCCTAATATCGAGAATCGACAAAACCGGTCTGCGGCTATGCCCGTACCTGCGGAAATGACAGCACCCGGTACCCCAGCCTATTTCCGCTCTTGAAGTATTCTGTACCATCGGGCAACGACAGCCAGTAGATATATCGCCGACCTCTCGTCCTGAATCCTATTTCCCGTCGACCCGAATGCCAGACCGCCAGCCTGTATTAACGCAGAGTCGAAGACCATTAGTGCGTAAATCGTCAAGTCATTCGACGCCTCCGAGTGTTTTCTGAGCGTCCTGACAAATTCGACCGTGTTCCGTCCGAGCGGATCCATGACTTGATCGGTGCCCACGAACGACGCCTGATCATCGGAGGACGGATACAGGGCCGCGCAGACCTGAGGGAGAGTCTCCGCACTGAGGTCTTGGTGCAAAATGACGGATACCTCCAGCACTGCAAGATCCCTTCCGGCAACATTTCGGGAAATTACTCCTGGATCGAAAATATATGCGACAGGTTTGCCATGATCGGTATCGAGCGCAACATTGCTGATGTGAAGATCGCCATGGACAAGGGACTGCTCATTCAAGCGTCGCTTCTCATCACTGTTAGCGAGTTCCTCGTAGAGTTCGATCGGATCTTCATCTGATCCCGTTTGGTGCTGTGCATCTTTGCTCAACCGCTTCCATTGTTCGCTAAGTACTTTGCTATCATGTGCAGACCAGAAGACCGTCTTCAGCAGCCTGCTCGCCGGTAAGAGATCTCCAAGCTGTCGCACTTGTTCAGTAATCTGTCGAGCAACATCGCTTGCCTCCTCCGCGCTCGCGCGTCTGAGAAATGCCTCGAGGGACTCCGGTCGTCCTTCCTGTGCACCGACTTTCTCAGTCACGATCATGGCAGTGCTCCTCGAGGTGACGGTACTCGTCAGCTTGATGTGACTGAGCTTGTGCTCCACCTGCCGCGCACTTTCGATCACATAGTGAGCGTCTGAACCCGGCAGCAACTTAAAGAATTTTGGGCGCGAAGCCCCCTCTCCTCGCTTTAACAGATACCTCCCCATCAGAACCTTTGTCCACGTGTTAACGCCAGCAGCATGAGTGTTCAGCAAGGCAGTGGGAAACCTCTTGGCGGACCACCAGTTCAGGTCAAGTCCAACGGTCCCGTGCTGCAGAAGAACAGAGCGACGCAAGAGGTCTTCCTCCCGCGGGGTAATCGTCGGATATTGTTCGTAACCACCGTCCCGAAGATGAATTCCTGCAGAGCAGTAACGAATCGCCTCTTCGCAGGCTTTTCGGATCTCGGTTTCAAGCAGGCTGTAGTCTCCTTTCGCGAGGAGACGACCGTAATGGAAACTATCATGAAGCGTGTCCTGCATCCGAGCCTGCTCAGTTGACCCCACGTGTCCGCTTATTACCAGCAGGCAGGGAATCGGGAATCGGTCTCGCTCGGCACACCCAGACAGAAGATCGAGGCCAAGTTGAATTCCTTCGGCTTGCGGCATCCTCGGCTTGTCCGGAAGATGCAGATCCAGAATGACGATATGAAATATCTTGCTGCTCTCCAGATGTTCGAGCGCCTGTTCATGAGAGAAGGCAAAGCATGGATGCGCGGGAGCGAATGACAGATGTTCGAACTCGCCCGCGAGCGTTTCAAAGATACCTTCGTAGGCATCTTTGGGGCCTTCCTGGTCTTCGATGACCAGTGCCTGAAGGCTAATTGGGTAACTCATTGCAGGTCCATAGGAAGCATCATCAGGATTCTGTACTCCGCCGGTCTGGCTTCATAGAGTTCTATATGGCCGCCAAGCCGTTCCACTGCGTCCTGAATCTCAAGCAGTCCACGGCCACGACTGCCGCCTCGGGTTGAGTATATCTGCTGAAATACCACGTCCCTCAACTCGTTCGAGAACCCCTGACCGTTATCGGAAATTCGGAATTCCACCTGATTGCCCTTTCTTGCGAATTCGACGATGATGTCACAATTTGGACCAGTCGCCTGGTGAGCGTTCAGCCAGATATTCCAGAAAACAGTTTCGAGCAGATAGTCATTGGCGAATATCCGAGTTGATACGCCATCCGTGTTGATTAGTTTCAGGTTGATCGGGCTGTACTGGTTTGCGTATCGGGAATTCATTTCTCGTAGCCAGTCCGGCAGGAGAACCGATCGCGGCTGGAAGTAGGCGGGATCAACATCGGTTGCTTCAACCTGTCGCCCCATGGAAACGATTGCGTCATCTAATTTCGCCACCACTGTTTGCACGTTCGCATCCGCGTTGGGCCCAGTAAGGCGCTTTAGCCGTGCTGTCTGCGCCTGCGCCGAGAGCATTGTATTTCGGAGTCGATGCCGCAATCGGTCCGCCACATAGCGGTAGACGTCACCAAGTTCACTCGGCCCACCGATGTTCTGATGCGAACCGCCCGCCGGCACGAAACGCTGATCAACATCACTCAGTGCGCCGTCAATTGCCCGACGCGTGAATTCGTCTGTTTCAGTGTCACGCCAGCGGAACAACTGGGGAAGTGCTCTGGTTTTCTCAGGATGATTCCTAAGGGCGTTGGCGACCACTTGGCGGAGGCGGCCTTCGCTGGGACGGTCGAGTGCGACAAAGAGCGGGGAGAGTTCTTCGGAACCTGACTCGAATGCCTCCAAGAAGACCTTCCTGGCCTGCTTCGGATCTTCTACGGCGAGCATGTGAAGACGGTCATACAGCGCTTCACCGGCGGGCATATCGTTTCCTGCGCAATTCGAAAGCCTCTGGTCCGCCTTCCAGCAGATCGACTATCTGATCCCGGCATTGGTCAACCGAGCCAGATTTTTCCACGTACCCTTTCTTCCCGTCAGAGTTCAGCACAATCACCATATCCGCCTCCGCAAGGACTGGAATGTTCGCGTTGTGCGTAATGAAAATCATCTGACGGCGCCCCTTGAGCCGCTGAATCGAATTGACAACCGTTTCGTAGATGAAGTGATTATCTAGATTGTCTTCGGGCTGGTCAATGATGAGGGGGTTGTTGCGCCGGGCAAGGAGGATTGGGAGCAGAGCGGTACATTTCTGGCCACGCGAGAGTTCAGCAGCGTCCTTAAAGATAGGTTCTTCGGTTGTGGAAACGTTGAGTTCAATTCGGACCTGGTCCTGAATTTCGACAACTTCGAGTTCGAGCGGATCAACGTTCTCGCAAAATGCATCGAGAATCCTGCGGGCACGTTCCTGACCAAAACCACACGCTTCATCGAGCCCGGCGGCATCATCGCTGCTTACGAATTGCGCGAGTTGCTCCGGCCGCAACTGAAGAAGGGAGTCGAGAATTTCGTCGTGGTTGCGGACGCGGGCTCCTTTCAAACCGTCTGTGAGCATCGTTCTGTAGGCGAGATCGTCGGCATTACGAAGCACTCGAATTCGCACCTTGTCTCCGGTTTCGCCCTGAAGTTCCCTGGCAACTGCATCCCGCAAGGAAGAGATATGCTCTCGCTCCAGCAGAAAGGCCGCTTTGAGCGATTTTCGTGATTCCAGCAGAACGGCCAGATCCTGTTTCTGGCGCGCGAGATCAGCCTCGATCTCCTCAAGCGTTGCTATTCGCTCCTCCAGATCCAGCCGCACACGGTGTTTTTCGCCAGCCGCCTGCTGTGCCTGCTGAAGTTTCGCAAGTTCGTTCGCCTGCTTTGAGTGGATATCGTGCAGTTCAGTGCGAATGCTCTCCACACTGGCCGAGGCATTCCGTATCTGCTCGACCACTGCGGTGAGATTTTCAGAGGTTTGACTGATCGTTTTCAGAAGTTCCGCCTGACGCTTTTTCAGAAGCGCGGCATTCGCTGAATTTTCCTCAACGAGCGAAAAACGGGACTGGTCCAATGAGCGCGCCTGCAGCGCCTCCGCATCGCGCCGAAAAGACATGATTGCGTCTAGTGCTTTCTCGCCCCGCTTGTGCTCCCGAGAGTTGCATTGCTGCTGCTTGTGCGCTTTGGTGTATTCTGCCGAGGGCTCGCTTTCCTGAAGCGGCCCCATAACGTTCAACCTTGCACGCACGTCGCCGAGTTCCTCGATTCGTTCCTCCAGATCCTGGATACTTCCCCGTGCGGCCTTAATCCGGTCAGCATTTGCTTCCAAAGACCTCCGATGTTCTGCAAGTGAGAGATTGATCCGCGAAAGCTCCTCTCCTCGAAGGTCATCGAGTAGTGCCCTGCGCTTTGCTCCGAGGACTTCATCGGCGATATCCTCGATTTCAGGACTGTTGTAAGCGTCAAGCGGCAGGAAAGTACCGCGTTCGAGATCGACATTTGGTATGGCGCGGCCATCACCCGCGAGCAGAACTGCCGGCTGCTTGTATGCGCGGCGAATGGTATAAGCAGCCTCAGCTCCCGAATTTGCGACTACCGTGACGAGGCCGCTTGACCCAAGATTTGCCTGGAGCAGGTCAGTCCGTTGCCGCGAAGCACCGCCAGTACCCTTTATAGCGAACCTTATGGCTTCCGCCAACGTGGACTTCCCGCTTCCGCGGGGACCAATGATACAAATCAAGCCACGAGGGAGCGCCAGTTTAAGACCGGGAAGAAAACCGCCGTTAATCTCGACTTGATCAATGGTCCACATATTCAATTCCCTTCATCACCAGCGGCGGTCACTGTGTACTCTCGCGTTGCGTTCACGAATTTCAGTGAATGTAATGAAGGATCGCTCAAATTGTTTAATTTAGCACTCGATAGACGTACTGTTCACGACCCTTCGCTGAAGAACCCTTCTCGCGTCGCACGAGTCCCAAACTTGCCAGCTTTGAAAGTCGCTCATTCATCGCTGTTAAATTAACGTCTAGGTTCTTGCTCAACGTGCCGGCTGATATTGCTTGCCCGGCGCCAACAATTTCTGCGAACGTCTCTTGATCGGCCCGATGCACCTTACCCAGGAGTCCGAATTTGCCCTCCTCGCGTTCAATCATCATTAGGTTCAAGCTTTCAAGTGCTCTGCTCAGATTTTCGTTTGCATATTCGGTCAGATTCTCTACGATCATGAAACGACCGGGATACTCCCCGGCGAGACTCGATATTGTTTTGCCAAACAACTCATTCGCAAAGGAAAAATCGAAGACCTCAACTCCGGTTGCATCGATCACTAAGACATCACCAGCCTCGAGTCTTTCCAATATGCTGGTTAGTCGGCTCCGAATCTGCCTCGCTTTTTCTCTAGTCCAAAGCTGAGCGCCATGCCGCCGCAAAATAAATCTCTTTTCCATTATGTTCAGTGTATATAATGAATGAGAGTTAATCAAGTGAGAATCTTGGGGGAACCAATCTGCCGGAGTCAGAGCAGCTTAAGACGGAGTGTAAGAATAGCGATACGCCAGGCTTTTTCGACAACCGGATCATTCCAGTGGTTCGATGGATTCCTGTTATCATTCGCCTTTTTAGCGCTCATCCTCTTGGAATTAAGAGCAGCCTGCAAAGATTAGCGAATGAAACCTGGCACATGTATGGAGGAAACTATGGGTCACGAGGAGCCACTAAGGCCGGCACAATTGCCGAAAACGGGAGCGTATGGCACATTTCATCATCTCGCTGCTCCTAGGGTCGGACTCTATCGTTCGATCCTGCGAGCCTTCAGCCGTGCGAAAGAACATTTTGAGATTTCCCTTCGCCCTGCAGAGGTTTCACGGTGGCTACCGGCGGACAACAATGAATTATCCGAAGATGATCTTGTCCAGTCGCTGGATCAGTTACGACAGTGGGGCAATTTGGATGCAAGCCAAGATGTCTCTGAGGTCCAAACGTTGGAGGAGTTCAATCGCGTCCGTTTCTTGTACCAGTTCACCGCCTCCGGCGAAGCAACAGAGCAAGCGCTCTCGGCGTTCGACCAGTATTGGCTGCGACCTGGTGAACTCCAGACCACCGCGCTCCGTGACATACTGCAAACCTTGGAGGAACTTCACCGGCTTCTATCGTCTGAAACGCTTGATGTCGGAAAGGCCGTCCGGGCTCTGCGCGAGTTAACCGATCGCTTCCATCAACTTGTGACGCGGGCTCAATCCTTCATGCGCAGTGTGCAGCAGAGTATCGACGCCCCGTCAGGTGAAGTGGATCTTTTCCTTCGACACAAAGAAGCACTGCTCAACTATCTCGAACGGTTCATTGGCGAACTCGTGTTGGCGACTCACAGGGTGAGCACGACGTTGCGTGAGATCGAATCTTCCGGGATCGAGCGAGCTCTATCCGGGGCAGCTGAAGCGGACATAGCTGACGCACTGAAACCCGATGCGCAACAACTGGCCTCTGCCCACGACGAGTGGAACCTGCGCTGGCAAGGGCTGCGGCGGTGGTTTCTCGGAGATCCCGGTATTCCTTCACAAGCGGAAGTCTTACGGGCACGAGCTCGCGGAGCTATTCCGGCACTGCTTGAAACGGTCCGCCGATTCAACGATCGTAGGGCAAGTCGCACTGATCGTGCAACGGATTTTGTGACATTGGCGAGATGGTTTGCGTGTGCTCCGGCCGAAGGCGATCTACATCGCTTGTGGCGCGCAGCCTTCGCACTAACACCTTCGCGGCATCTTCGTGTCAACGATGAAACATTAACCGCGTGGGAGGAGAACGAGACAACTGCCCGAACACCATGGAATGAGGCTCCTCCTTTTTACTTAACTCCGCGGCTCCGCGAAATAGGTCAGATAACACCACGAGGCCCCGTGCGGCCAATGATCGACCGTTCATCGGAACTGGCTGTGCTCACTGCCCTAGCGCGAGAAGAGGAACGACAAGCCCTCGCTGCGCGTCGGATGCTGGCGACTGGACAACCCCGTTGCCTCTCCGAGCTGCCGGTTCTGAGTGAGCGTGAATTGGATTTACTATTGGATCTCGTCGGCGAAGCGTTGATGAACGACGAGGATCCTTCGCAAAACCCCCAGGCAACGTCAGAAGATGGAACGCTCTTGATTAGTCTGGCACTACCGATTCCTTCTGCGCCTACGGCAGTGCTAGAGGCTCAGAGCGGGACGCTACAAGGGCCCAACTACATAACGACCATCAGTGAGGCCGACGCAAAACCAGAAATGACTGTCGAGCGGCACGTGACCTTGTCGTAGAGATGAATAGTAGACAACCATCGTCGCACGAAGCTGATGCTCTCGACCAATTCCGGCTGGATGACCGTCGTAGAGCGCTCCGCGCACTGCTGCGAAAACCACTTCTCTTGGCAGACGAAGCAGATGACGCGATGGACTTTGCGCGGGTCCGTCGGCACGCCGATGAGTTGCGGGAATGGTTCTCTCGGTACGCGGGCTGGAGTTTGGATATTACCGCTGATTCTGCCCGCCTGCGGAAGGTACCTGCTGATCTCCGCGACAGTACGCGCCCGGCAGTTGATACCCGGAGTGGTGAACCCTTCACGCGCCGACGCTATATCCTGTTGAGCTTGGCTCTGGCAGTGCTTGCCCGAGCTGAACGGCAAACAACATTGGGCCGCGTAGCGGATCAAATCTTGACCCTTTGGACCGAAGAGCCAGTATTTGTTGAGGCCGGGCTGACGTTTCGCATGGAGAGTCAGGATGAGCGTCGCGACCTGGTCCAAGTAGTGCGATTGTTGTTGTCATGGCGAGTATTGCGCCGCTTAGATGGGTCTGAAGAGCGGTTCGTGCACGATCGCTCGGTCGATGTGCTGTACAGCGTTCGGCATATCGTGCTGGCACGCCTGCTCGCCGCACGACGCGCGCCCAGCCTGGTTACAGCGGCCGACTTTGAGGGTCGGATTGCTGCGATGACTGAAGAACCGTCCGCCGATACAGACGAGCAACGAAATCGGCGCATCAGAATCGGACTCGTTCGCCGACTATTGGACGATCCGGTCGTCTACTATCAAGAACTAAACTCTGAAGAAAAGACCTATGTTCTACGTCAACGCTGGCATTTGTTGACCCAGCTCGTGGATGCAACTGGATTCGAGCCCGAAGAGCGCATCGAAGGGTTTGCGCTGGCCGATCCGTTCGGAGATTGCTCCGATTTGGGCATACCGGAAGAAGGTACTGATGGACATGCGACGATTCTCGTCGCCGAATTTCTTGCGCTACGACGGCAGCAATCTAATGACTGCATTGTAAGTTTTGGGGTAGTTGCTGATTTTCTTGCCACTAAAGCGAAAGAGCATTGCCGTCATTGGCGGCGCGATGTCGTCGGACCTGGAAGCGAGCATGACTTTGCCCAAAAAATTGTAGCGCGGCTCGCAGGTCTCGGACTTGTCCGTGTTGCCGACGACTCCATCGCACCTATGCCCGCTATTCATCGCTTTCGAATGCGTGAAACGATTCGCGGGCCGGTTGTATGAAGACTATCCTGCCTGAACCAATATCGGAGCGATTCCAGCCGCTACGTAGCGGACTCATCAACCTCTATAAGTACGAGAATCAGGAATTCTGGTTCGAACGCGGACGGCTACTGCTGCGGGGTAACAACGGAAGTGGCAAGTCACGCGTCCTCGCCCTTCAATTGCCCTTCCTATTCGACGGCGAAATCAGCCCCCATCGAGTGGAGCCCGATGGTGACCCGGCGAAGGCGCTTGCCTGGAATCTCTTGATGAATCAATATGATGATCGCTTGGGGTATACCTGGATCGAATTTGGTCGACAACCGAAAAGCGGACCAGCTAAATTCGTGACCCTTGGCTGTGGGATTCGCGCGATCAAAGGAGTAGATGGATTGCCGAATCGTTGGTATTTCGTTACTGAGCAAAGAGTTGGACTGGACTTCTGCCTCGTAACAGAGAATCGCCAGCCCCTCAGTCGCGAGCGACTGGTAAATGTTATTGGCGAGGGTGCCGTGTATCGCACGGCGCAGGATTATCGGCGTGAGGTTGATTCGCAACTCTTCGGACTCAAAGCGCGATATGAAGGCCTAATTGAGCTTCTAATCAGATTGCGAGCGCCACAGCTAGCGCGAAAGCTTGATGAGCAACGACTGTCCAGCGCTTTGAGCGATGCACTTCCTCCGCTTAGCGACGCGCTGATCGGTGATGTTGCCGAATCCTTCAGTAATCTCGACTCGCTGCGTGCGGATCTCGACGAACACCGGCAGATGCACGGCGAAGTCGGCGAGTTCTTGCGAGACTATTGTCGATACTTACAAGTTGCCGCGCGACGAAGAGCCGAGACAGTCAGGTCACAACATTCTCGATACGAAGACGCGAACCGTGAGATTGCCGAGAAGACTCGATACAAAGAAATCGCAGGAGAAAGGATCTCCACTGCCGAAACGGCCAAAAGGGCAGCCGAACTCGCAGAACAAGATGCCTATTCTCAAATTGAGGCTCTTCGCGACAGTCCATTTCAACGTGATGCCACTACCCTAGAAAGTGCCCATAAGCACGCAGAACTTTGTCGACTCCAACTCGCACAGGCAACTGAGGATGTAACCGCTCGGGATCGTCGGGCCGGCGACGCTCTACGCGATATGTTGGACAAAGAACGCGGGCGAGAACAACTTTCCAAGGAAGTCAACAACCTCCTTGGAGAGATGGGTAAGGCGGCGCAGGCGGCAAGCTTTCTACGGGACCACGAACTCCATCTTCCCTCGATAACGGCATGGCCCGAACGAGCTGACTGGCTGGTGGAAACGAAGGTGGCTTTGGAACTCCGTGCTGGCCGACATGCCGAAGCGATTTCTCATTTAACGCAGCTTCAGACGACTTGCATTGCCGCTCAAAAAGCACTGCAGCAGGCTCAAGAGAGAGAAATAGCGATTGAACAGCAGGTCTCGAGTGAACGTGAAACTGAACGTCAACTCGAAGATCAGCTGCGATCATCGAGCGAGCAACTGGTAGCCGACTATGCGATTTGGATTACATCAATCACTTGGCTACGGCCCGAGGACGGTAGTGACCTAGCTGAAGGATTGCTGAGGTGGCTCGAAACGGAGTCTCCCGGTGACCGAACGCTCCCAGGTATCTTGGAACGAGCAGTGACTGAGGCCGAAGGTGAACGACGCAGCGAACTCGCTCGTGTCGACAGGAGACTCGAGGAGTTTGAGCAGCAAATAACATCGCTCAGGTCCGAACAAACTGATCTCGAAATGGGGCGACATGTCCCGCCACCTGTCCCTGCAACGCGCGACCCACGGATACGAGAGCAAATCGATGGCGCCCCACTTTGGCAAGTCTGTGATTTTCGTGACGACCTTGATGAAACCAAGCGTGCTGGGCTGGAAGCGGCCTTGGAATCGGCGGGTTTGCTCGACGCCCTAATTACTCCCGACGGCATTCTCAAGGTTCCAGAGGCATGTGACACGTTCCTTTCTACTGCGCAAAGTTCCTTCCCAAAACTCAATCTAAACCTATGGTTGCGTCCCAGCTTGCCTTTGATTGAGCCGGGTGCCCGGGTGCTAACCGATGACGCTGTCCAACGAGCCCTTCAATTCGTCGGCACGTCCCGCGGAAGCGGAGAGCACTGGGTAGACTTGAACGGAGAGTGGCAGCTCGGGCCATTGAAAGGACGTGGGCGAAAAAGCATTGCCGAGCATCTCGGAGAAAGTGCACGAGAAGATTCCCGTCGTCGTCGCCGTACTCAAATTGACACGGAAATTTCTGCTTTGACCACCGAGAAACAGCACATTGAGGAATGGCGTGAGAATCTAAAGACAGAAAGAGTCACCGCGATTCATGATGAACGCGAGAGAGCGCCCAATGACAACAGCATCGCAACAGCGCTTGAACGACGGAGCGCTGCGCGCGAGCGACTTGCTGAGGCCCGTCGCAATTATGAAGATAGCCAAGCAGTTAGCACTACAGCCCGACAAACGTATCAGTCAGCGGTAGAAAACCGCGAGCGTGCAGCGAGTGACCTTGGATTGACAGAGTGGCAACAGAACCCAGATCTTCTTCGTGATCGCTGGCAGGATTATCGTTTTCTCTTAGAGAGACTGTGGCCTACTGCGCGTTTCTGGGATGACGCGCGCAGACAGGTCAAGCATGCGTCTGGAAACCTCGAATCCGTCCGGTGCGATGCTGTCACCGCCAAGGCGCGATTGAAGGAAGCCGAATCGAAATCTGTGGAAGCCGACGCTCGCTACAACACGTTGTATTCAAACACTGGAGCCTCGGTTGCCGTTCTGCATTCTCAAACAAACATAGCTAAGGCGAAACTAGAAGATGCGCAGCATGAGGCGAAAGTTGCCGCGGATGAGTTGATGAGCGCTAAGAACGATGAGGTTAAAGCTCAAGAGCAGCTGCAACAACTCGTCGAAAAGCTTGACGTAATCGTCCATGACCGCAGCGCGGCCATAGACAAGCTTCACCTTCTTGCTAGACACAATCTTTTCCCAGACGCGCACACGGCATTCGGCGAATTTGAGACAGGCGCCTGGTCGGTAACACGAGGAGTCGAAATCGCACGCGAAATCGACAAAACACTACGCGAGATACGTGCCGATGATGATGCCTGGCTGGGCCACCAAACAATATTATTTCAGCGCTTCAATGAGCTGCAGACTTCACTTGGAACACATGGTCACCAACCACAAATGGAATATGCAGATGACAGCCTCGTCGCGATTGCATGCCCATTTCATGGTCGCCCGTTACGGTTGGGCCAATTGCAAGCCGCACTCGCGGATGAGATCGCTACTCAAGAACGTCTTTTGACGGAACGAGAGCGGGAAGCCATAGACAATCATCTGATTGGGGAGGTGGCAACGACATTGCAGGAATTGATCCGTGACGCAGAGACGAAGGTTGCTGATATGAACGAGGAGATCACACGGTGCTCGACCAGCACTGGCCTGACAATGCGATTAAGGTGGGAGCCGCGCACGGAGGAAGTGCCAGAGGGCTTGCCAGAAGCAAGACGGTTGCTGCTGGGCGACTCGGAGTTGTGGTCGCCCGAAGAACGCAAGCAACTTGGTCAATTTCTGCACGGCTTAATTAAAGATGCGCGAGCGGCAAATCCGCTCGGAGTTTGGAACGATCATTTGCGCCAGGCCCTCGACTATCGTGCTTGGCACACTTTCGCAGTCGAACGACGCCAGAATGACAAATGGGAAAAACTCACGAAAAGACGCTACGGCACAGGTTCAGGAGGAGAAAAGGCATTGATGTTGACCGTGCCTCAGATGGCTGCCGCAGCCGCACATTATCGGTCGGCGGCATCTCATGCTCCGCGGCTGATCTTGCTCGATGAGGTATTCGTCGGGATCGATTCTAAGGTGCGCGCGAAGTGTATGGGCCTGCTGGAGGCTTTTGACTTGGATTTCATGATGACAAGCGAGCGCGAATGGGGTGCATACCCGACGATCAGCGGCTTGGCCATTTACCAGCTGACTACTCGTCCTGGCATAGACGCGATCGCAACCACCAGATGGGTGTGGAACGGGCAACAAAGAATCCAGGCAGACCCGATCCCATTCGAATACGCGGAGAATGCTATCGGGAGAGAAGGCTATGTTGGCGAACCCTGACCGCCTTCGGGTATTGTTCCACCGACCTGAATTGCAGCGACTGCTCAAACGCCTGTGTGAGCGCCGCGAACTAGGTCGGCCGTTGACTGGTACCCTGACACTCGAAGCTGCGCTTGCCGACGAGCGCCGAGCTATTGATCAATTGCTGCGGCGTGCGACGACTACTGGCACAAGTCTTGGAATACCGCTCGACAAACTATTGCGCCAGCTTCGAACCGCCCACATAGCTGATTCTTGGCCAGAGATTTTGGATATTTTGTGTGGCCCGCCAGATCCGCATCGCACATTAACCGCCGCCAAGCTCAAGTCTTGGGACGAGCTCTGGAATCGCGTACGGACAATGCGTTCGAGTGAGCTGCCTAAGGTTCTAGAATGGTTAGAGCAATTGAGACGCGATGGTTTGCTGAAGCGTTTGAGTTGCGATGAACCGAAAGTTGCCGAGGCATGGATAAGTCAAGCGATCGATTTATTTCGTCAGTTGCCGTTAGATGATGAGCCGCTCGCCCGCTTGGCGGCTCGACTCGCTGGAAACAGCCACGGTTTGGATCCTGGCTCGCCCCTGGCGACCATTGCCTTGCGCGGTCTTGCTCTTATCTATGGCTGCTCCATGCCGAAATCAGCGGCAGAACGGCGTGAACTCTGGTTCAAAGCTGGAATAGTATGCGACGAACTGAGCGCGCCTGTTCTGACATTCAATCTGTTGCTTCGTGGAGCATATCCTTTAGCCGAACTACTTGGCTTGGCGAGTGCAGCGGTTGTGCCGCTGCATCTAAGTACGAGGCTCTTGCAGGCATCGGAGTGGCAGTCAGTCGTCGCCCCACCTCGTGTTTATGTTTGTGAGAATCCCTCGCTCGTTGCGTTCATGGTTCGACATCTCGGTGCGTCGTCAGCACCTCTGATCTGTCTCGACGGTGAGCCAAAAACAGCGGGTTGGCTTCTGCTTCAGCATTTGAGAAATGCGGGAGCCCAACTTTGGTATCACGGGGACTTTGATTGGAAAGGAGTTGCTATCGCAGGTCGGATCATCAATCGCGTTAACGCGAGACCATGGCGTTACACGGCAGACGACTATCTTGCTGCGTCGGGAACCGAGCCGCTTGAAGGATCTCCAGTACCTACACCGTGGTGCCCGAATTTAGCTGTCGCTCTCAGTGAACGCCAGATAGTAATCCATGAAGAGGCGGTGGCTGAAGTTCTGTTGAAGGATTTACAAACGCCGACTGGCATCAGCCAAACGCTTGATTCCCAACCGGCACAACGTCCAAGGACGTGAGGTACGATGTCGAGATCGCAAGCCGAGAGTGGAAGTCTAACTCTTGCCAATGCGATTCCAGTTCACCCGGAAACGTGTTCGTCCAAGACATCTTGGCGTTCGCGCATCCGCTTAGCGGAAACATAAGGGTTTCTACCTTGTCCGGAGTCGGGCGCCGCTGATGCCATAGTAGTGTTGCCGCGAACTCTGGGGAGAAATGACGGGCGATGGTGCTTTGTGAAACGAAGTGAGTTCGCGTTCGGCGATGGTCAAACTACAAAATTAGGTGCTAAAGCCTCTTTTAGCGAAGCTCGGGCACGAAACACTGGCATAGACAGCGGAAAGAGAGTACTTCGAACGCTGGACGATTCGCACCACCTTCGATGATCATCCAACGACGGAAACCGCCGCGGCTCAGGCTAAGGATATTCGCGAGTCGGTGCACGGACGGGTGCCTGACTGAGCGAAGCGCTATTTGGCACGGGATGGTTCTACTTTAAGGTCCGGACGATAACTAGAATTACGAATGATCCTCAGAAAAGCCGACGGAGATTTTACTGCCTCGCCCAATTCGCCGCGTTGGATGAGGCTCAAAAACAACGCGACAGACCGCGCCTGACAATTGATTGACCGAGTGGGGTTAAATTCGATATCGCTGAATCCGCTGTATTGAAGTAGCTCGTCAGCTTGGTCACGACGTGGATAAATGCAGCCCGCATAAAGCCAGTCATAGAAGATCGTTTTGGGTTCAAGCGGCCAAGTCACCCCATCGAACTGAAAAGCCACCAGTTTTCCTGATTCCTTCAGGCGTGGGTCCTTTTTCGCAGAACGGACATCCATGGAATACAGATCCGTAAACGGCCCTCCGCGCTCGAATACTTTGCTTCCTTGGAAAGCGCATTCAAGAGGAATCTCACCCAGCTTTTCGTTTCTTACTTTCACGTTGAAGGCACTAAGTTCTTGGCCACGCGGGTTGTCTGATTTAGTCGATACCTCTAGAACATTTGGGTGTCCGGCTCTAGCGGCTGCCTCATGAAGCGCTTTGATGTTTTTTTCTTTTTGAACTGGAGCAAAGCCGGGGTGCCATTTCAATTGAAGAAAAATCTCTTCAACAAGCTGCTCGCTTGCGGGTCTTGGAACAAAGATGGGGCGCTCAGCCATTGGGTAAATTGTTAATGAGCTTGATCGAAACTCGTTTGGGAACCAGAATTTCTGCCCTTTCCGCCTTTTGTATTCGGGCTTGCGGGCCTGCTTCTTTTAACGAACCCATGTTTCCATACAATGCTTCGAAGTCGATCATGTCACCTTCAACGGCCTCCGGGATAGAGTGCGACGTCATCCCAACAGCATTTGCTACTCCCGGCGTGAAAAGAACCCCCGGCTCATAAAGGATAGACCGGTCAATCTGAAGAAATGTTTCGAGCATCCGTGAAGTGGTAAAGACACGGGACGCGAACGAGCGGGTCGCGGGCACGCATAGCCGCACATTCTAGCGAAATTAATGCGGAATTGTTCCTTTCTTCTTATGTCAGGCAGAAAGCAAGGTCGGCGGGGCTTCTTCCACCCGTAAACGAGGCCGATAATCCGAATCACGGAGGATGTTTATGAAATCGAAAGACGATTTCATGGCGTCATCCAGCTGACCACGTTTCATCAGGCTAAGAAAGAGCGCGACCGATCTGGCCTGGCAGTTAATCGAGCGCGTGGGATCGAACTCTATATCGCTGAAGCCCCCATAGGCATAAAGCTTCACTGCCCACTCTCGATGCGGATAGATTGACGTGAGGTAAAGCCAGTCGTAGAAGGACGTCTTCGGCTCCAGTGGCCAATCGGTACCTTCGAATCGGAAGGCGACAAGCTTTCCCGACTCCTTTAGCCGTCGGTCTCTCTTTGCGTCGCGTGGCCCCGCGTTAAACAAATCCACGAAAGGGCCCCCATGCTCAAAAACCTTGCTGCCCTGGAATGCGCACTCTAAAGGAATCGAACCCTTGTGTGTGGTCTTTACTTTCAGATGAAAGGCACTCAAATGCCTGCCGCGTTTGTTAGCCGACTTCGTTGAGACTTCTAGAACGTTAAGATAGCCGGCATTTTCTGCCGCTTCATGAAGCGACTTGATGTTCTCTTTTTTTTCAGCGGCTGCGAAGCCGGTACGCCAGATCGTATGCAGAAACACTTCATCTACCAATTCTCGACTTGCCGGTTTGGCAACGAATATCGGGCGCGTTACCGGACACCCCATGGCATTTCGGGTGAAAGAGCGCAAGCCAGATGCGGAGCTTATTTATTTGCAGATTGATCGAGCTATTCTTTATCAGCCGGATATTATGTTTGCAACCGGAGTGGGCTACGCGAATAATGCTGAAACGGTGACTCTGGCAGAGGCGGTGGAGCGCAACTTGATCGATTTCAGGGCGCTCTATGCTTGGACCGACTGGAAAAACCCCGAGGCGCAGGCGAAACGACGCGCAGCGGAGTTGTGTGAGATTCTAGTGCCGAACTATGTAGCGACTGCATTCATCAGGAACCTGCCCAATGACCTATCCATTCCGCACCGAATATCAAGGGCGAGGCTATCTTCGTCTCCTCCTGCACAGAATGCATGTCCCATCTCTTTTAGCAACGCTGTTGAGAAGAGACCGCCAAGCTGCTTGATCGTCGGGATATTGCTTTTGTCGGTAAAGTGGTAGAGGACGGGAATCTGGGCAAGCGGATCTGCAGCGGCTGCCATGACCCAGTCATTTTATCAGCGCGCTCGTTATTGGCGCGAAAAGCGCCGCACGCTCAGGTTTCCGGACCGATCTCTCCATGGCTTTGCTTTCCTGCGCGAAAACTTCTCCGATCCGGGTTCCGCAGGCGTGCTGGATTCTCAATGCCTGGTACTGGATTTTCGGCTCTTTGTACGGCTGGAGATGTCGTTAAACGTAAAAAGATAGGCGGCGGAAACCCCTAGACCCTTAATCATCTTTTCGAGCTTCTTGAACGACGGTGCGTTTCTTCCCCGCTCGATCAGGCTCAGGAAGTCTACAGACATCCCGGCCATTTCGGCGAATTCCTCTTGGGTCTTGCCCATCTCGGCCCTTATCTGCCGAAGCCGTTGTCCGAATTGCATCCGTAGGAATGTCAATCTTCGACTTGCACCTGTCGCAAGTCTGTCGTAATCTCGTTCCGGGTACCACCGAATGGGATTACGGGTCGACGGTCCGGCCGTCTTGCGGGAAAACCGCTGAAAGAATGGTCGGTGTCTTAGAGCCGAGACTCAACGAACTGGGAACCTGGAGTGCGACTTAGCGAGCCTTGGTAGGAACTGAATTGACGTCAAACGTGAAGAGTTCGGAAACTGGAATGCCCAATCGCTCTGAAAAAACCTCGAGATTTTCGAACGATGGGGCGTTTACGCCTCGCTCAATCAAACTCAGGAAGTCTACCGAGATTTCGAGTAGCTCGGCGAACTCTTCCTGGCTCTTCTTCCTCGCCAAGCGAATCGATCGAACCCGATTTCCGAAGCTTTCGCGAAGACTCGTCAACTAATCTCCCGTTTAAGGAGCGAGTCTCGCTTAGAGGTGTTTTCGTTACCACCGAGTGAGATTACGGGTCAGTGTGAGTAGGTCTGGTTGAGTCTTTCGCCGAACCCCGTGTAGGGAGAGAGCCTATGCCTTTATCCGATGAAGAACTGGCGACCCTATTCCTTTCTCCCGCTCGCCTTCGGTTTCTCACTGACGAAGACCTAATGCAGGCACTGCGCATGGGCTGCAACGATGCCCTGGCCGTTCTATTTGAAAGACATAGTCCTCTGGTCTTTCGGATCGCCCGCGCAATCCTCCGCGATGATGGAGAAGCAGAAGAGACGGTCCAAAAGGTGTTCTTGGATATCTTCCGGGCGGCAAGCCAGTTCAATCCTGATCGAGGAACCTTCAAAACCTGGCTGCTTCAGTACGCCTACCACCGCAGCATCGACCGAAGGCAGCATCTGCAATCAAACCGGTTTTACAGTCGGGATGAACTGGACGAACTGATGCCGTCCGAACTGTTTAACGGCCCCGGACATTTGCTATGCTTGCCTCCGCAGGAAGTGGTCTTCTTGG
>Ga0210406_10002083_pt1 | contig 23385 bp, 16 predicted proteins | sample IncBWC30MmetaG_FD_155454 | JGI IMG/M metagenome (GOLD analysis project Ga0210406, IMG submission 155454) | Forest soil microbial communities from Barre Woods Harvard Forest LTER site, Petersham, Massachusetts, United States - Inc-BW-C-30-M | ecosystem: Environmental > Terrestrial > Soil >...
AGGAACAGTCGCTGAATGCCCTGGTGGGCGCGACTTTCGGTGCCGCCGGTCAGCGCTGCATGGCCACCTCGGTAACGGTGCTGGTGGGCGAGGCACAGCGCTGGATCCCCGATATCGTCGCCAAGGCGAAGACTCTCAAAGTGAACGCCGGCAGTGAGAAAGGCACGGACATTGGCCCGGTCATCTCGCGTACCGCCAAGCAACGCATACTGGGATTGCTCGAGGACGGCATCAAGGAAGGTGCGAAGCTCGAGTTGGATGGCCGCGGTGTCAAAGTCAATGGTTTCGAGAACGGCAATTTCATCGGACCGACGATATTTTCGGGTGTCACGCCGAACATGAAGATCTACACCACCGAAATCTTCGGCCCGGTGATGGTCATCGTCGGCGTCCAGACCTTGAACGAGGCCATCGAACTCATCAACAACAACCCCTTCGGCAACGGCACCGGATTGTTTACCCAGAGCGGCGCGGCGGCCCGCAAATTCCAGAATGAGATCGACGTGGGCCAGGTTGGCATCAATGTGCCGATTCCCGTGCCCGTGCCATTCTTCAGTTTCACGGGCTCGCGCGGCTCCAAGCTGGGCGATCTGGGTCCTTACGGGAAGCAGGTGATTCAGTTCTATACCCAGACCAAGACCATCACGTCGCGTTGGTTCGACGACAGCACCACCTCGGGCGGCGTGAACACGACGATCAGCCTCAAGTGAACATCGGCTTCATCGGGCTTGGCCACATGGGTGCACCCATGGCTCGCAACCTGCTCAAAGCCGGGCATGCCTTGGTGGTCTATGACGTCGTGCAGCGCAACGTCGATGCGCTGAAGGCCGCCGGAGCGGTCGCTGCCCCGTCGGCGGCGCGGGCCGCGGATCAGGCAGAGTTGGTCATCACCATGCTGCCTTCCTCGCCGCACGTCAAAACGGTCTACCTCGGGAATGAGGGCGTGTTGGCAGGCGTAGCGGCGGGGGTAACGCTCATCGATTCGAGCACCATTGATCCGCACACCGCACGCGAAGTGGCTGCGCAGGCTGCGCAGCACGGCAACGCCATGGCGGATGCACCGGTGTCAGGCGGCACCGGCGGGGCCGAGGCAGGCACCTTGACCTTCATGGTGGGCGGCGATGCCGACGTGTTCCGGAAAATCACGCCGGTCTTGCGCCACATGGGCAAAAACATCGTGCATTGCGGTGAGAGCGGCACCGGCCAGGTGGCCAAGATCTGTAACAACCTGCTGCTCGGTATCACCATGATCGGCGTTTCCGAGGCCATGAACCTAGGGTCAGCGCTTGGCATCGATGCCAAAGTGTTGGCAGGCATCATCAATACCTCGAGCGGCCGTTGCTGGAGTTCCGATACCTACAACCCCTATCCAGGCGTCATGGAGAACGTGCCGGCAGCGCGCGGCTACACGGGTGGTTTCGGCGCGGATTTGATGCTCAAGGATCTCGGGCTCGCCGTCGATGCGGCGAAGCTATCCAAGCAGCCCGTCGTGTTGGGAGCCCTCGCGCAGCAGCTGTACCAGATGTTCAGCGCGCAGGGCGCAGGCGGACAGGACTTCTCCGCCATCATCAACCTGTACAAACACAAGTCCTAGGACGCGCCATGATTGAATGCTCGATCGACGGATCCGTCGCCCTGGTGACGTTGAACAACCCTTCCGCCAACACATTCACGGCCGCCGGGTTGGAGCAACTCCAGGCGCTCATCGGCGATTTGAATCGAAACGGCCAAGTGCGTGCGGCCGTGATCACCGGCCATGGCGAGAAATTCTTCAGTGCCGGTGCCGATCTGAAGGAATTTGCGGACGGCGACAAGGTGCGGGCGCGCCTGATGGCACAGAGATTCGGTTCGACCTTCGAGGCGCTGCAAGAATCGCGTCCGGTGTTCATTGCCGCAATGAACGGCTACGCCATGGGCGGTGGGTTGGAATGCGCGCTGGCCTGCGACATGCGGGTCTGCGAGGAGCAGGTGCAGATGGCGTTGCCGGAGGCCTCTGTCGGCTTGCTCCCCTGCGGCTGCGGCACCCAGACCTTGCCGTGGCTGGTCGGTGAGGGCTGGGCAAAACGCATGATATTGACCAACGAGCGGGTCAATGCCGAGACCGCTCTGCGCATCGGCTTGGTGGAACAAGTCGTGGCGCGCGGCCAAGCGCCGGCAACGGCGCTGGAGCTTGCCAAGCGCGTGTCTACATTGAGTCCCAGCGCCGTGACTTACTGCAAGACTTTGATACACCAGGCGCGGCAGGGCACGCCGCGCGGCGCTGCACTGGCGATGGAGCGCGAGCGCTTCGTCGACCTGTTCGACGGCGAAAATCAGCGCGAAGGCGTGAATGCCTTTTTGGAAAAACGCAAACCCATTTGGCGCGACTCTTGATCCTCAGCGAGGTCCGCAACCGCGTCGCGTTCATCACCCTCAATCGCCCGGCCGCGTTGAATGCGCTGTCGTTGGAAATGATCGTGCAGCTGCGCGCCGCGTTTCGCGAATTCGCGGCCGACCCGGACATCGACGCAGTACTCATCAAGGGCGCGGGCGAGAAAGCCTTCTGCGCCGGCGGCGATATTCGCGCGATCTATGAGAGTTACCAGAACGGCGGCAGCCTGCACCGCGACTTCTTCGTGACCGAGTATCCGTTGGACTACCTGCTGCATTCCTACCCCAAGCCCTACATCGCCCTCATCGATGGCATTGTCATGGGCGGCGGCATGGGCATCTCGCAGGGCTCTGGCCTGCGCATTGCGGGGGACCGCACCCGTATGGCGATGCCGGAAGTGGCCATCGGATTCTTTCCGGATGTGGGCGCCGGCTACTTCTTGTCGCGCCTGGCCGGTTCCTTGGGACCCTACCTCGCCTTGACCGGCGTGCAGATTCGCGGCGCCGACGCCGTTTATGCCGGACTGGCAGACGTGTACCTGCCGCGCGCCGCCCTGGACTTGCTGGAACCGGAATTGGCCGCCTTGAAATGGGATGGTAGGCAGCGCGGCGAAGGTGCACGCGCGGCGATCGCCGGGCTCATTCGAAAGCTGGCCGACGCCGGTGGGCCGCCGTTGCCGACGGCGCCGCTCGCGGCGTTTCGTCCCGCCATTGATGAGCATTTCGCCGCACCGAGCATCCCTGCATTGCTCGAGTCCCTCGAGGGCGAAAGCCGGCCCGAGTTCCTGGAGTGGGCAAGGCAAACCGTCGATCTGATCTACAGCCGCTCGCCCACCATGCTGGCCGTCACGTTGGAACAATTGAAGCGCGGAAAATCGATGACGCTGGCCGAGTGCCTGCGAATGGAACTGGGGCTGGTGCGCCACTCCTTCATTCAAGGCGATTTCATCGAAGGTGTTCGCGCCATGATCATCGACAAGGACAATGCGCCGGCGTGGCGCCCACCGCACATCGAGGAAGTTACCGATGCTGCCGTCGCGGCGATGTTTGCCGATCCCTGGGCGGGTGCCACGCATCCGCTGGCCAATCTGGAAGGAGTTCATGCATGCAATTGAATGAAGTCAACGCCATCGTCACGGGCGGAGCCTCAGGGCTTGGCCTCGCGGTCGCAAATCGAATCGTAAAGGGCGGCGGCAGGGTTGCGATTTTCGACCTGAGCGCCGCAGGTAAGGCCGCGGCAGCGACCTTGGGCGAGCGCGCGACGTTCATCGCCGCCGACGTCAGCGATGAAGCCGCGGTGGACGGCGCCGTCAAGCAAGCGCAGGCATTCATGGGCAGCATCAATGCAGCAATCAATTGCGCGGGCATCGCAACTCCAGGGCGCTTGGTCGGCAGACAAGGCCCCATGGCCGGGAGTTCTTTTCGCAGGATGATCGAAATCAATCTGCTGGGCACGGTGCTGGTCGCCAAATCGGCCGCCGTGGCCATGCAACTCAATTCGCCCAATGCGCAAGGCGAGCGCGGCGTCATCGTCATGACGGCTTCGGTTGCCGCATACGACGGACAGATCGGACAGATTGCCTATTCCGCCTCCAAGGGCGGCATCGTCGCCATGACCTTACCGATGGCGCGCGAACTGGCATCCAGCGGCATTCGCGTGATGACGGTGGCGCCGGGATTATTTGCCACACCGATGATGAAGGGCCTTCCGCAGGAGGCACAGGACTCGCTCGGCAAACAAACGCCCTTCCCGCCGCGTCTCGGCGAGCCCGATGAATTCGCGGCGCTCATCGTTCAAATTCTGGAGAACGTAATGCTGAACGGCGAAACGATTCGCCTCGACGGCGCTGTCAGAATGCAGCCCCGCTAAGGCCGCGCCTCCAGCACCAAATTGAACGGTGTCTCCGTCGCGCGCCGGAACTTGCCGAATCCTCCGCCGGTGACCACGACTTCTCGCAATCGCGCTTCGCCGGCCTGAGCGCCCAGCGCGGGACCCTTCCGGGCGAGCGATACCGGCACGCATATCTGCGAGGAGGCGCCATACATGACACGCCCGACCGGGTTGAGATTGTCCTGGACCTTATCGTTCGCGAAAGGCTCGACAATCATCGCCGTACCATCGGCTTTGAGTGCCTGACGTGCGTGCCGCGCGACTCCCACCGGATCGCCCATGTCATGCAGGCAATCAAAGAACGCGATCATGTCGAACTCCTTGCCGGGGTAGCTGACCGCATCGCTCACTTCGAATTGCGCATTGGCAATTCCAGCGGCAGCAGCGCGCTCGCGCGCGACCCGGATCGAATCGCCGTGGTAATCGTAGCCCACGAACGTTGATTTGGGATATGTCTTGGCCATCAATACGGTGCTGGCGCCGTGGCCGCAGCCCACGTCAGCCACGCGCGCCCCGCGATTGAGCTTGGCCACGACCCCGTCGAGCGCCGGCAGCCACGCGCCGATGAGATTCGCGTTGTAGCCGGCGCGAAAAAAGCGTTCGGTGCCGTGGAAAAGACAGGAGTGATGCTCGCCCCACTCCATGCCCTTGCCGGATTTGAAATTCTCGAGCGTGCGCTCGAGCGCGTGAAATGTCGCCTCGACGATGTTGTAGGCACCCGGCATATCCACCGGTCCGTTGGGGTCAGCCAGGCAAAGCATTTGCTCGGGTGTCATTGACCATTTGCCGCTCGCGGCATCGTACTGGATGTAGCCGCTGGCGCCTTGATTGCCCAGCCACTCGCGAACATAGCGCTCGTTCGTCCCGGTGCGCTGCGCGAGTTCGGCGGATGTGACCGCGCCATTCGCCAGTTCCTTGTAAAGACCCAGTCGGTCGCCGACGAGTACCAGCGTCGCACTCATTGCAGCGCCCAGATCGCCGACCGCTTTGCCGAGGAATTCATTGAGCTTGGTTTCGTTGATCGCCATGGTTCGTTCCCCCTTGAATTCGGAATTCAATGTTTTGGTTACGACGGGTTATGACCCGAAAGTTCGCGCCCTTCCATGGAGAAGACCTCGTGAGATTACGCCCTCCATCGACGAGGTACCATATGGTTCGTCTGTATATCTGAAGGCTGCAATGCATCAACTCAATGTGCCGATCTGGGTGGGAACCGCGCTGTTGCTGGCGGGTTGCGCAGGCAAGGAGCCCGCGGCAGCGCCTCCCTTGAACCCCGCCGACGCGCACGCCTTGATCGAGCAATCGCTGCCGCGCAATGTGCCGGATCGAGCCGGTTGGGCCGACGACATGTATTCGGCGTTTACGCTGCTGACGGTGACGCCGAACCGCGAAAACATTTGCGCCGTGACGGCCGTGATCGAGCAGGAATCGGGATTTCGGGTCGACCCGGTCATACCCGGTCTCGGCGTCATTGCCCGCAAAGAGATCGAAAACCGCGCGGAGCGCGCGCACGTGCCGATGCTGATCGTGAATGGTGTGCTGCAACTCAAGTCGTCCGACGGCCGAAGCTACGGCGAGCGAATCGATGCGGCAAAAACCGAAAAGAACTTGAGCGATGCTTACGAGGACTTCATTGCATCAGTGCCGATGGGCCGCACGCTGTTCGCCGAGCGAAATCCGATACGCACACGCGGACCCATGCAGGTCAATGTTGCCTTTGCCGAGCAGTTTTCATCCGCCACGCCCTATCCCTATCCGGTGAAGGAAAGCATCGGCGATGAATTGTTCACCCGTCGCGGCAGCGTGTACTTCGGCATCGCGCATCTGTTGGACTACCGCGCTCCCTACGATCAGTACCTCTACCGCTTCGCGGATTTCAATGCGGGACAATACGCCAGCCGCAATGCCGCCTTTCAAAATGCGATCAGCGTTGCCTCCGGCATCCCTGTGCTCGCCGACGGCGCATTGTTGGCGCACGACAGCGATGCGAACAATCCGAGCGCTACCGAACTTGCGGTGCGAACGCTGGCGGCCCGGCTGAAGATGAGTGACGGCGCCATCCATACCGCTTTGGCGGATGGAAAAACCAAACGCTTCGAAACCACGACGCTGTATCAGCGGGTGTTCGCGCTGGCAGCTCAGAAGTCCGTAAGCCCGCTGCCGCGCGCCCTGGTGCCGCGCATCAAACTCGGCGGACCCAAGATCAAGCGCAGCCTCACCACCGATTGGTACGCGCATCGGGTCGACGATCGCTTCAAACGCTGCTTGAGCACCCGCTGATTGCCCGGAAGGCTGCCTGAGTCAGCGCCGCGCGACGGCCTGAGTCAGCGCCGCGCCAAGGCGGCCGGAAAATTGCCGGCTCTGCCCAGCATGCCGGGTAGTTCGCGGCCCATCGCGCCGGTCAGCCACTCTGCCGTCTCGATCAGCCGGTCCAGGTCCAGCCCGGTGTGGTATCCGGATCGCTCCAGCATGTAGATCACATCCTCGGTCGGTACGTTGCCGGTGGCCCGAGGTGCGAATGGACAGCCGCCCAAGCCCCCCAATGACGCGTCCACCGTGCTGGCGCCGGCATTGACGGCAGCCCAGACATTGGCCAGGCCGGTGTTGCGCGTGTTGTGAAAGTGAACGCGCACCGGCAAGGGTGCGATGGCGGCTTTCACCCGCGCCACCAGCTCTGCGACATCGCGCGGGCCGGCGACGCCGATGGTATCGGCGATGGCAACTTCAACAGGACCTGCCGCCGCCGCAATGGTGGCCATATCCACCACCCGCTGCGGGTCGACCTCGCCGTCAAACGGACAGCCGAAGGCCGTGGAAATCGTGATCTGCCCGCGGCGGCCCTCCTGTCGAGCCAAGCGCACCACCTCGCAGCACATCGCCAACGACTCGTCGGATGTCTGCCCTTGATTGCGAACGGCAAATCCGTCCGAAGCGGCGCATACGGCGCCCAGTTCATCAAGGCCCGCCTCAATGGCGCGCAATGCGCCGCGCTTGTTGAGCACCAGGCCGATGTAGGTCACGTCGTCGCGGGGGATCAATCCTGCGGATACGGCGTCGGCATCCGCCATTTGCGGCACCAGCTTCGGATTGACGAAGCTCGCGACTTCGATCCTGCGCACGCCGGCATCGATGGCGCGCCGGATGAATTCCAGTTTTTGCTCCGTGCTGAACAGCACCGACTCGTTTTGCAGCCCGTCCCTCGGGCCGACCTCGACAATTTCAATCTCAGACATGCTTCAAGAGTCTCGCCCGCATTGGTTAAGTGTAGATCGATCAAGAAATCACATTAACATCAGACGACTTCGCGGTTCACATTTGACACATAATTAATATATATTACAAACAGATACAGATTGTATCTAATGTCAATTATTTATCGTATTTCATAGCCACCGGCCCGTAGCCGCCGCCGCCGGGCGTACAAATCACCATGACATCGTTGCTGTCTACCTGCACCTGCCCAATATGCGCCAGCCTGTCCACACGGCCATCGGCCCGCTCAATAAAATTCTCGCCCACCGCGCCGGCCTCGCCGCCCGCCATGCCGAATGAGCCGACAGTGCGACCGTTGCTCAAGATGGAGGCGGTCATGGGGTGCAGAAAACGAATGCGCCGGACGCCGCCGTCGCCGCCCTTCCAGCGGCCGGCGCCCCCTGAACCTGCACGAATTTCATACGAGTCGAGGCGAACCGGGAATCTGAATTCCAACACCTCAGGATCGGTCAGCCGCGAATTGGTCATGTGGGTCTGGACCACGCTCGTGCCGTCAAATCCGGGTCCTGCGCCAGATCCACCGGCGATGGTTTCGTAGTACTGATACTGACCGTTGCCGAAGGTGAAATTATTCATCGTGCATTGACTGGCGGCCATGGCTCCCAGCGCGCCGTACAGTGCGTTTGTCAGGCACATGGAAGTTTCGACGTTTCCGGCCACCACGGCCGCGGGTGAGCGCGGGTTCAGCATGCAGGGGTCAGGCAGAATGATTTGCAGCGGCCGCAGGCATCCTGCGTTGAGCGGAATGTCATCGTTCACCAGCGTGCGAAACACATAAAGCACGGCCGCGGTGGTTACTGCGCGCGGCGCGTTGAAATTATCGCCCAATTGAGCACTGGTGCCGGTGAAGTCGATGCAGGCGCTGCGGCGCTGGGCATCCACGCGCACGGCCACTTCGATACGCGCGCCATTGTCGAGCGGCAAAACGAAATGCCCGTCCTTGAGCGAGGTAATGACGCGGCGTACCGATTCTTCGGCATTGTCCTGCACGTGCTGCATGTAGGCGCTCACGGTATCCCGGCCGTATTGCCCGATCAGCGCCTTGAGCTCCGCAGCACCCTTGGCATTCGCCGCAATCTGCGCGCGCATATCGGCAAGGTTCTGCTCGGGATTGCGCGACGGGTGAGCGCCGCTCTCGAGCAATTCGCGCATGGCTGTTTCCCGCAGCGTGCCGCATTCCACCAGTTTGAAATTATCGATCAGCACCCCTTCCTCGCCGATGCAGGTGGAGAATGGCGGCATCGATCCGGGGGTGATGCCGCCGATATCGGCATGGTGGCCGCGCGAAGCGACGAAGAATCCAGGTGCTGGGTCGGGCGCCGCGTCGGCAGCGCTCAAATAAACCGGCGTCACCACCGTGACGTCCGGAAGGTGTGTGCCGCCGTGGTAGGGATCGTTCAGCACGTACACATCACCGCTGCGCATCTTCGGATTGCGATCAATGACGGTGCGAATCGACTCGCTCATCGAACCCAAGTGCACCGGCATATGCGGCGCATTCGCGATCAGCGCTCCCGTGCCGTCGAACAACGCGCAACTAAAGTCCAAGCGCTCCTTGATGTTCACCGAATAGGCGGTGTTCTGCAGACGCAAGCCCATTTGTTCGGCGATGTTCATGAATATGTTGTTGAACAACTCCAACATGACCGGGTCGACATGCGGACCTGCGGCGCGCTCGCCGATTCGAGGCTGAACGCGCGTAAGCTCCGTGCTGCCGCCGGCAACCACCAGCGCTTCCCAGCCGGGCTCGACCACCGTCGTCGCATTGCGGTCGGCGAGAATGGCCGGCCCTGAAATCCGCGCACCGGGGCGCAAGCCTTCCGCCCGATAGAGGCGCGCCTCGCGCCGGCCGGCAGGCTGCGCATCGGCCAGGCAGTACATCGAAATGGCGGCGTCCGGCGCAGGCTCGTAGCGTGTGTCCGGATCGGTGGGAGCGGGCGCAGGCGAGTCCTTCCCAAGGGCGATGCATTCCACCGACACCGCCTCGATGGTGAGCGCGTTATCCGGCACCAGAAACTCGAACCGGCGCCGATAGCTGCACTCGAATTCCTCGCGAATCATGCGCACCCCCAGCGCCTTGGATGCTTGCGCCGGCAATGCGCAGGGCAGTGCAGTATCGGTGCCCTGATAACGCACGTGGACGCGTGCCACGCGCTGCAGCGCATCTCCCGCCAGGCCTTGTTCTTTGAGTTCGGCGGCAGCCTCGTCCAGGAGGCGCGCTGCGATTCCTTGCGCCTCACTGAAGGATTCCTCGGTCAGTTCTCGCTCCACTGCCGCTTCGCGCATGGCAATCTGGTCGGCCAATCCCATGCCGTACGCCGACAGCACGCCGGCCAACGGATGAATGAAGATACGCGTCAGCCCTAAGGCATCGGCCACGAGACCGGCGTGTTGCCCACCCGCCCCACCGAAGCACTGCAGCGTGTAGCCGCTGACATCGTGGCCGCGCATGACGGAGATGCGTTTCACCGCATTGGCCATGCTGCCGACCGCGATTCTCAAGGCGCCGGCGGCAACTTCCTCGGACGCGATCACCCGGCCACCGGCAGCGTTAATGCGCTCAGCCAGCTCGCCGAAGCGGCCGGCGACGATGTCGCCATCCAACGTTTCATTCGCTGCCGGACCGAAAACCCGGGGAAAGAAGGCCGGTTGGATGCGCCCCAACAGCACGTTGGCGTCTGTCACGGTGAGTGGACCGTTGCGTCGATAACACGCAGGTCCGGGACTGGCACCTGCCGAGTCCGGTCCCACCCGCAACCGCGCACCATCGAAGTGGATGATGGAACCGCCGCCGGCCGCAATCGTGTGGATGCTCATCATCGGTGCCCGCACCCGGACTCCGCCCACCTCGGTGTCAAATGCCCGCTCATATTCGCCGGCGAAGTGACTGACGTCCGTCGAGGTGCCGCCCATATCGAACCCGATCAATTTTGTGTGGCCGTATGACTGAGCCGTCCGCACCATGCCGACGATCCCGCCGGCGGGACCCGAGAGAATTGCATCCTTGCCATTGAATCGATGCGCGCGCGTGAGCCCGCCCGAACTTTGCATGAAAAACAGCGGCACGCCGGGCATGAGATCCGTGAGCTTGTCGCAGTAGCGTCTCAAAATGGGCGAGAGGTAGGCATCCACCACCGCGGTATCCCCGCGCGGTATCAATTTCATCAATGGGCTGACGCGATGTGAAACCGAAACCTGGGTAAACCCAATCTCGCTCGCGATACTCGCTGCAGCCAGCTCGTGATGCACGTAGCGGTAACCATGAAGAAAGACGATGGCGCAAGCCCGCAAGCCGTCGGCGTAAGCGTGCTGCAATTGGACCTTGAGCGCCGCTGCGTCCAAGTCCTGGATGGTATCCCCGTGCGCGCCCACGCGTTCCTCGGCTTCGATGACCCGTTCATACAGCATTTCCGGCAGCACGATGCAGCGGTCGAACAAGCGTGGCCGAGCTTGAGTGGCGATCTTCAGTGCATCGCGAAAACCTCGCGTAATCACCAGCACCGTGCGCTCGCCCTTGCGTTCCAACAAGGCGTTGGTTGCAACTGTCGTGCCCATCTTCACGCAGGCGACCTGCATCGGCGTAATGGGTTCACCCGGCGCAAGCCCCAGCAAGCGGCGGATGCCTTCGACCGCAGCATCTTCATACTGGGTGGAATTTTCCGATAGCAGCTTGAGCGTATGCAGCGCGCCTGAAGGCTCTCGCCCAATGACGTCGGTGAACGTCCCACCGCGATCGATCCAGAATTCCCAGCGCTTCATGTTTCGGCAGCGCCCTCCGCGACCAGCACCCGGCCGCGCGTTTCGGGAATCGCCCATGCCGTCACGATGACCAAGGCATAGGCAACCACAGTGAAACCGGCAATGGCATCCCCCAGGGGGAAGCGAGTGCTCAGCAGGCCAATCAGTGAAGGGCAGAGCCCGCCAATGCCGCGCCCGACGCTGTAGGTGAACCCCTGACCTGAACCGCGCACGGCGCTGGGGAATAACTCCGCGAGGCATGCCCCCATGCCGGAAAATATTCCGAGGATGAAAAAGCCCAACGGAAAGCCGATCAGAAACATCCCGCCCGCGACCGGCAGACGCACGTAAAGCAGGATCAATATCATTGCGCAGCCTGCGAAAAGCATGAAACCGCGCCGGCGCCCGATCGTATCCGTGAGCCAGGCACTCACCAGATACCCCGCCAGAGATCCGGTAATCACCATCAGCAGATAGCCCGTGGTGCCGCCAACGGACAGATGGCGTTCGTTCGTCAGAAACGTGGGCAACCACGTCGTGATCGAGTAGTAGGCGCCGAGCATCCCCGTCGACAGCAAGGTCGCCAATATGGTCGTACCCAGCAGGGGCGGCCTGAAAATATCCAAGAATTCTCCGCCGCGCCGCGCTCCTCTGCCGGAAGCCGCGCGCTGCGCGCGCATCTGCACGAAGATCGCCGGCTCCGGCACTTTGCGGCGGATGTATATGACGAGCGCTCCCGGCAATATGCCCAGCCAAAACACCACCTTCCACGCCGTTTGCGGCGGCAGCAAGGAACTCGCCGCCCAGAATGCCAGCGCAGCCGCGGCCCAGCCCAACGACCAACTGCTTTGCACCAGCCCAGTGGCTTTGCCGCGATGACGCGCATCGATGATCTCGGCGATCAACACCGAGCCCACGGACCATTCGCCGCCAAACCCGAATCCCTGCATCGCTCTGGTGAAGAAAAGCTGACCGTAGGAATGCGTAAAGCCGCTCAAGAAGGTAAACAGCGCGAACCACAGCACGGTGAGCTGCAGGATGCGTGCGCGGCCATAACGATCCGCGAGCACGCCGGCTGCCCAGCCGCCCACCGCCGAGGTAATCAACGCGCCGCTTGCAATGTGGCCCGCCTCGGCCTTGGTCATGCCCCACAGGCTGAGCAGTGTGGGAATCATGAAGCTATAGATCATGAGATCAAAACCATCCAGCCCGTAGCCTAGGTATGCCGCCAGCAGCGCGCGCCGTTCATCCGCAGTCGTCGATTGCAGCCACATGAATGTATCGGGATCCCGGGCTCAGCCGCGCGTGCGCAGCCTCAAGCTATTCCAGCTCGCGTCGGCCATCCAGCCGCCATCCACGGGCAGGGTAATTCCGTTGATGAATCCATTGCGATCCGAGTCGAGGAGGAACGCGATTGCCTCGGCCACGTCCTTGGCCTGAGCGAAGCGCGCCAGTGGCACGCGGTCGATGATATCCGCATCGCTGTAGGCGCCGCCGCCCTGATCCACGGTATCCATTTCGGTTTTGATCCAACCAGGGGCTACGGCATTGACGCGCACACCGCGGCCGCCCCACTCGGCCGCCAGCGTCCTCGTGAGGCCCACCAGACCATGCTTCGATGCGTTATAGGCGCTGCGGTGACCAATGCCCGCGAGGCCCGCCACCGAGGCTACGTTCACGATGCTGCCTTGGCGCCGCGCCAACATCTGCACCCCCAGATGGCGGCACAACAGGAAGGGAGCGAATAGATTGACGGCCATGACCTGTTGCCATTGTGCGGCCGTCGTTTCCTCCGCCGGTACGATGAGGCTGATGCCGGCGTTGTTCACCAATCCGTCAAGCGCGCCGTAGTCCCGCGAGATTCTGTGCGCCAACTGCTGCACGAATGCTTCGCTGGATACGTCTCCCGGTATGCCCTCGGCCTGCCCGCCCGCGGCGCGCAGCCGATCCACCTGCTCCTCCACGGATTGAATGTCGCTCAAAATGACGCGATAGGCGCGTTGCGTCAGCAGTGCAGCCGTCGCCAGCCCCACTCCCTGCGCCGCCCCGGTGATCAGAACTGTCTTCAACGGTGCCGTCATGTCGGCGCTGCCTTCGACTGCATATCCAGGCAGATCTGCACCGCGTGACCCAAGGAGCCGGCTGATTTATCGGCGCCGCTCAGGGGCTCCTCCTCAGCCTCTTCGTCGGGCTGCAGCAGCATGCCCGGAAGATATACCGCCACAATGCACGCCTGCGGGAATCGCTGACGCAGCTTCTCGGCAGTTGCCTCACCGCGGCTGCGCTCTTCGCTCGGAAAGGCGCTTACCACATAGACGATGGACACCGCTTCCGCCGCATTCGGCGGCAGCGCTGCGTCCAGATCTTCGAGCGGCATATGGCGCGCGTCTATTTTCTGATCGCGCAATATGCGCACCAGCAGCTCGGTGGCCAGATCATCGGCGATGGAACCCAGGCCCACGCACACCATGACCGATCCTGGCGGCACCACCAGCGGCCCCTGCCAGCGGCCGCTCGCTTGTTCGCGAAGCTGTCGCAGCTGGCGGCCGGGGGTGGACTGATCGAGCAGGGAGGAGCGCAACCGGCGCCGTGCCGGCCGGCGACCCTCGCCGCCGATGGCGGCAATCACGGCAACCATGGATCCGCGCACTCTCGCTTGCTGTTCGTTGCTGATGGCGCCTGACTCCAGATCGAGCCGCGCAAGATGCAACGCAGGCAGCAGTACCAAGTCGCAATAATCGGCGAACGTATTGCGCTTCAGAAATTCCCGTGCGCTGGCAATGATCTCATCCGAATCGGCGGACAGCGCCCGCTGGTAGAAGCGCTGCGGCATGGTGAGCGCGTGCGTGTCGCCCAGGAGGACGTCGAGCAGGCTCCACGCCTTGATGTGCCGTCCGGCCACCAAGAGACACAAGGTCAACGGTGTGGAGACGATCAAACCGATCGGTCCCCAGAGCCAGCTCCAAAATATCGCGGCGATCACCACCGAGAGCGGCGATAGTCCCGTCGTGTGTCCGTACAGCTGGGGCTCGACCAATTGCGCGGCAAACACCTCGACGATGGCGAAAAGCCCCAATGTCGCGAAGGCCATGCTCCATCCGGCATCGACGGCAGCGGCGAGCAAGGCTGAGCACAAGGCCGCAATCCACACGCCAACGTAAGGGACGAAACGCAGCACCGTGGTCAAGGCCGCCCAAACAATCGGGTGGGGCAGGCCGATGACGCTGAGGCCGATCCAAATCAAGATGCCGACGCCGAAATTCACGGCGAATTGCGAGACGAAAAACCGCGACAAGCGGTCTCCCGCGTCATTGATCAGCAATGTGGTCAGCCGTATATCCGCGCCGCCGGCGATGCGTATGAACCGATCACGCAGCGCCTCTTGTTCGAGCAGGACGAACACGAGCACGACCAGGACGATGCCCGCGGTTTCTATCGGAACCCAGACCGATCCCAATACCTTTTCGATGACCTGCAAGGGATTGGCAGGCGCTTCGTGCAACTCCACGGGAATGGGAATTTTTGGCGCCGCTGCATCCGGCTGCAGCGTCAAGGGTTGCGATACTTCGGTGTTTCTATTGAGTGCTCTGCCGGCCTGCGCCGTCAGCGAATTCATGCGCCTCACGGTGAGGTTGTTCAAGGTCTCCATTTTGCGCGCGAGAGTTTTCTCGTACTTCGGCAGGCTGTCCGCCATGTGAACCAATTGCGAACCGATGACGGCCGCAACTGCGCCGAATGACAGCGTCAACACCAATACCGCTGCCAGAACGGACAACGTCTGCCCTAAACCCAGGCGGCGCAGCGCGCGCACCAGCGGTGCAATCAACAGACTGAGGATGAAGGCCAGCGTGATCGGCACGAGGACATCGCGTGAGAAGTACAAGAGCGCCAGCAAGGTCGCTGCGGCGATAATTCCTAGAGCTCGATCGCGGCTCAAGGGTGCCGGCGCATCGCGTGCGGCCGTGTCTGGGGAAACCATGGCCTATTTTGACACAGACATAGGTTCACCCCAGCTCGAACTGAAAACTGACCGCGCCCATCGGCGCGCCTGTGGAATCCCAAGTCCACTCATCAAAGCACGCGCGCCGGCGCTGATCAATGCGCACCAGGGTTGAGCAGCGCGTGCCGTAATCCGGCGCGCGGACGAAGGCACTGGACAGCAGCCGTTCCCATGGCAAGCCCACCCCCGTGCGCGGCAGCTGGTCATCCGGCGCAGGCTCGTCGTCGCGCAGCAGCGCAAGTACTGCGTCGGTGTTCTCCGATTCCGAGAGCGCCGTCGACAGCCGCGATTTGGCGGTCTGCACCTTCGGCCACGGGGTATCCAGTAAATGATTCGACAAACCGTAGATGCCCGGTCCTAGTTCGCGTCCGGCGCCCAGCACGCTTTCGTATACGGCGAGCCGCTCGCCGTCGGAGAAGATCAGATTGAATCCATTGTAATCAGCGCCCACCTCTCGAAGATAATCGAGACTCTCCTGGGTGGTATCTGCCGACATCAGAATCGACGTGACGAGCGTGCCGCGGCTGGGTGTCCCCTCGCGGCGCTGTTCGGGGTCGCGGTAGTTCGTGAGCGCCGCAAAGCGGCCGGTGCGCGTAATGCCCAACCACGTCCCGCCGGCCTTAAGATCCCGGCCCGCCAGTATTGCGGGTTGCGATCGCCACCACTGCGCAGCGGCGGTCGGGCGCGAATGCATTTCGTCGCGGTTGGCCGCGATTACACAGGGGTAGTTTGAATCACCGCGCCACGCGATCAATACCAAGCACATTGAAACTCCTTGCCGGGAGCACAACGCTACGCGCCCGGCGGCGAGAACTCCACCCTCCCCGTTGCTTGAGCACTCAAGCACGATATACTTTGATCACAGCGTCGCCACATGCCGAGGAGCTGAGATGCGCAGTAATGGGTGTCAGAATCGTTTGCTTTCAGGCGTCGCCGTTCTGGCTGCGTGCGGCGCCATTGCGCTCATGCCCCATGAAAGTCTTGCGGCGGACGCCGCGACTTGTCCTGCCGATGATAGTGGGCTCTCGGTGCCCGCGGGCTTTTGCGCCACCGTTTTCGCGGATGCCATCGGCCACGCAAGGCACCTCGTGGTCTCCGAGAGCGGCGTGGTCTACGTCAATACGTGGTCGGGACGATATTACGGCAACGACACTCCGCATGCGGGCGGATTCCTGGTGGCGCTCAAAGACAGCCATGGCGCGGGCAAGGCGGACCTGAATGAGCGTTTCGGCGAGACGGTGCAAAGCGGTGGGGCCGGCGGCACCGGCATCGGCATCTACAACGGCTGGCTGTATGCCGAACTCAACGACAAGATTCTCAAGTATCCCTTGAGCAAAGGTTCCATCCGCCCCGGCGAGAAGTCGCAAGTCGTGGTGCGCGGATTGCCGCTGGGCGGCGATCATCCCATGCATCCCTTTGTGATCGACGCGAACGGCGATCTGTATATCGATGTGGCGAGCGCGACCAATTCGTGCCAGGAAAAGAATCGTATCCTCAAGTCACCAGGGATAAGTCCATGTACCGAACTCGAGACGCGCGGCGGTATCTGGCGCTATGACGCGAAAAAGACGGACCAGTCCTTCTCGCCCGCTGAACGTTTCGCGACCGGCATACGCAATGCTGAGGGCTTTGGGGTCGATGCGATCGGCCACAATATCTTCGTCACGCAGCACGGCCGTGATCAATTGCACACGAACTGGCCCGACGTCATCAAGGAGGCGGACCAGGAAGCGACATTGCCATCCGAAGAGGTGTTGTTGCTGAAAAAGGGCGGCGACTACGGTTGGCCCACATGCTACTTCGACCCGTTTTTGATGGCCCTCGTGCTCGCGCCGGAATACGGCGGCGACGGGAAAACAGCGGGTCTTTGTGCCCAAAAAGGCGCTCCTGTCGCAGCTTACCCGGCGCACTGGGCGCCCAACGACATGGTGCTGTATAACCAGCAGTCATTCCCCGCTCGTTACCGCAAAGGCCTTTTCATCGCCTTCCATGGGTCGTGGAATCGAGCCCCCTATGCGCAGGGCGGCTACAACGTCGTGTACCAGGCGCTCTCCGGCGACAAGGCATCCGGCCAGTGCGAGATCTTTGCGGAGGGCTTTGCGGGGGCGGACAAGTCTCCGGGTAAAGCGGCGCACCGGCCGACCGGTCTGGCCGTCGGGCCCGACGGCGCGCTGTATGTTGCAGACGATGTGTCGGGGCGGATCTATCGCATCGTTTACCGCGGCGGCGCGGACGCCTCCAACTCAAAGCCCGTACCCTGCCCCAGCCTCACCGAACCGCCGGGGCCGATCTCCGCGGTCCGGGCACGGCCGCCCGAGGGCACTCACCCGGATGCGGGCTCCGATACCGCCGGACTGAGTGCTCCGCCGGGTACGACGCCGGCGATGGTGGCGCGGGGCAATCGCGTTTATCACGGAATGGACGGCGGGGCGACCTGCACCGGATGCCACGGCGCGGACGCGAAGGGCACGCCCTTGGGTCCCGACCTGACCTCCGGCAAATGGCTGTGGGGCAACGGCAGCTATGCTGGAATCGCGGCAACCATCGCACAGGGGGTTGAGCAGCCGAAGCAGTATCGTGCCCCAATGCCGGCGATGGGCGGTGCGCAACTCAGCAGCGATCAAGTGATGGCAGTCGCCGCCTATGTGTGGGCGTTGAATCACCCCGCAAAGTGAGGGCCCGCGTCGCGAGGGCCTGCGTCGCGCGCATCGACTGAGCCACAACCTCGGCAAATAAGGCCTCGGCCTTGTGTTGCGCCGCCGGCCGCGCCTGCGAACCCGTATCTGTTAAACGAGTGCCTCTTCCAAGAATTCAACCCAGTGCATCACCGGTGTCGAGGTCCCCGACTGCAGATGCTGAATGCAGCCGATGTTGGCGGACAATATGCACTCTGGCTCGAGCTTGCCAAGGTTACCCAACTTTCGGTCGCGCAATTGCATCGCGATCTGCGGCTGTAGAATCGAATAAGCGCCCGCGGAGCCGCAACACAGGTGATTCTCCTCGCCGGCGGCCATCACCTCGAAACCCAACTCCCGCAAATGCCCTTCCACGCCGCCGCGCAGACGCTGGCCATGCTGCAGGGTGCAGGGCGCGTGGAAGACGGCACGTTTTACTGCGCCGCCTCGCAATTGATCTTGCAGAGCAGGCACGAGCTGCGGCAGCAACTCGCTCAGATCCCGCGCCAACGCACTGATCCGTACAGCTTTGTCGGCGTAGGCCGGATCACCCGACAAGGCATGGCCATACTCCTTGATCGAGAGTGCGCAGGCGCTGGCCGATGAAATGATGGCCTCCACATCACCCGCGGCAAGCAGTGGCGTCCAGGCATCGATATTGCGCCGCATGTCTGCCAGCCCGCCTTGGCTGTCATTCAAGTGTGTTCGCAAGGCGCCGCAACAACCCGTCCCGGCGGCATACAGCGTCTGTATGCCGGCCATGTCGAGAACTCGCGCAGTTGCGCGGTCGATGTTTGGCATCATCGAGGGCTGCACGCAACCTTGCAGCATCAGCACCTTGCGAGTGTGCGGCGCCGGTCGCTCCGCCGACGGCGTCGCGCGCGAGCGATCGACCGCGCGATCGGGTGCTCGGACGGGCACCTTGTTCCGCAGCACCTTGGGTAGTATCGGGCGCAGCGCCCTTCCCAACCACAGAGCCGGAGCGAACAGTGCTGAGGTCAACCCTTCCTTCAATGCCCAGCGAACGACTTTTTCACCGGCAGGACGCGCGACCCTTGCCTCGACAACCCTTCTGCCGATATCAACCAAGTGACCATACTCCACGCCGCTGGGGCAGGTGGTCTGGCAATTGAGGCAGGTGAGGCAACGGTCCAGATGCTGTTGCGTGCTGCGGGTGACCTCTGCGCCTTCGAGCACCTGTTTGATCAAATAGATGCGCCCGCGCGGACCGTCCAATTCATCGCCGAGCAATTGGTAGGTCGGACACGTGGCATTGCAGAAACCGCAATGCACGCATTTGCGTATGATGGCCGCCGCCTCCCTGCCGTCTGCGGACTCGCTAAATTCAGGAGAGAGTTGCGTCCGCATGCGTGGTCAAAGGCCTGGGTACAAACGGCCTGGGTTGAAAATGCGCTTCGGGTCAAAGGCCTGCTTCAATCCTTGATGGACGCGCATGAGCACCTCGTTCAATGGTGCGAAAACGCCCTGTGATTTATCAGCGCCCCGCATCAGTGTGGCGTGGCCGCCCGCGCGCGTGGCGGCGTCGCGAACCAGCGCCGCTTCGGCCCCGGTCTTCCACCAGCGCAAAGCGCCATTCCACTCGATGAACTGCTCACCCGGAAGCGCCAGTGCGCCGCTGATTGCCGGCACCGACAGCCGCCACACCGATTCACCGCGCGCCATGCTTGCGTCATCGAGTGAAAAGAACGCGGCGCTTTGATCGCGGACACTGGTCCACCAGTCTTTGGCCTGCGCCGGTTCCACCCGCTCGCCACCCAGCCGCTTGCAGGCCGCCTCTACGGCCGCGCGCGCGCCGGCCAAGCGCAGGTGCAACCGCCCCCCCTGCCATGCGCTGGCGTTGATGGGCAGGGGCTGCGCGGCCCAAGTGCGGAGTTGTTCCAGCGCGCGCGATTCATCCCAATCGAAGCGCAGCGTCGCGGTCGCAGTGCTGACAGGCAACACTTTGAGCGACACCTCGCAAATGATGCCGAGAATGCCCAAGGTGCCGACCATCAGCCGCGACACGTCGTAGCCGGCTACATTTTTGGCAACCTGCCCGCCGAACGTGAGAACTTCGGCGCGGCCATTGAGCAAGGTCACACCCAGCACGTGATCGCGCACCGATCCCACGCTGGCGCGCGCCGGCCCCGACAAGCCGGCGGCGACCATTCCACCCAACGTCCCGCCCGCCGCAAAGCGCGGCGGCTCGAACGGCAGGCACTGACCATGCTCCTCGAGCGCGGATTCCAAATCGCTTAAGCGAGTCCCGGCGCGCGCCGTCACGACCAGCTCGGTGGGTTCGTAACTGGTGATACCGGCCAGTACGGTTACATCGACAGGCTCGCCGGCCGGCAAGCCGCCGTAAAAGAGCTTCGTGCCCCCGCCGCGGATATCCAGAGGTGTCTGATGCGCGCGCGCACTGTCCACCCGCTCAACGAGGTGCGCCAGAACCGGATCCTGCGTATCCATTAGAATCTTGGCAACTCTGGGAACGGCAGCAGGCCGCGGCGAACATGCATTTTTCCGTACTCTGCGCACCGCTGCAGCGTCGGGATGACTTTCCCCGGATTCAGCAGCTCGCGCGGGTCGAAGGCGCGCTTCACACCCAGGAACTGCGTACGTTCAGCGGCCGAGAACTGAACGCACATGGAATTCAGTTTTTCAACGCCCACGCCATGCTCGCCGGTCACAGTCCCCCCGAGGCGCACGCTGGTCTCCAAGATATCCGCGCCGAACAATTCGCAGCGGCGCATCTGGTCCGCATCCTCCGCATCGAACAGAATCAGCGGATGCAGATTGCCGTCACCGGCGTGGAAGACATTTACGCAGCGCAGGTTGTACTTCATTTCCATTTGCTGAATTGCCCGCAACATCTCCGCCAGGCACCTGCGAGGGATGGTGGAATCCATGCACATGTAGTCCGGGCTGATGCCACCGGAAGCGGGAAAGGCGTTCTTGCGGCCGCTCCAAAATTTCAGACGCTGCGCCTCGTCGCGGCTGACCTCAAATCGGGATGCCCCCGCGGCCTTGAGAACTTGCTCCATGCGTGCGATCTCCTCTTCGACCTCTTCCGGAGTGCCGTCGCTTTCGCACAATAAAATCGCGGCCGCCTCCAGGTCGTAGTCGGCATGCACGAACGCATCCACCGCGGCCGTCATTGCCCTGTCCATCATTTCCAGTCCCGCCGGAATGATGCCGTGGGCGATCACGCTGGCCACCGCAGCACCGGCCGATTCGATATCGCTGAAGCTCGCCATGATGCAGCGGGCCAACAGGGGCTTGGGGATCAACTTCACGGTCACTTCGGTGGTGATCGCCAGCATGCCTTCGCTGCCGACGATGATCGACAAAAGATCGAGACCCGCTGCGTCCAGGGACTGCGAACCGAATTCCACCGGCTCGCCGTCCACCATGAATCCACGAACCCGCAGGACGTTGTGAAGCGTCAGCCCGTATTTGAGGCAATGCACGCCGCCGGAATTTTCGGCCACGTTTCCGCCGATGGTGCACGCTATCTGGCTGCTGGGATCGGGGGCGTAGTACAGGCCGTAAGCCGCCGCGGCCTCGCTGATTGCCAGATTGCGCACTCCGCCTTGCACGACTGCGGTGCATGCAGCCGCATCGATGTTCAATATCTTGTTGAATTTGGCGAGCGACAAGATGACGCCCAACTCATGCGGGGTGGCGCCGCCGGACAATCCGGTACCGGCGCCGCGCGCCACGATGGGAACGCTCAGCTCATGACATATTCTAAGAATCGCGGCGACTTGAGCTTCCGTACTCGGCAGCACGACCACCAGCGGCAAGGTCCGATAGGCGGTGAGCGCATCACACTCGAAGGGCGCGGTGTCCTCTTCACGAAACAAGATCATCTCTCGCGCCAGCACCTGACCGAGCGCGGCAACAAGCTCGCGCTGGCGGAGCTCCCGGGACGCGCCGTCTTGGGATTCGGGTCGCAATGAACTGTTCATGGGCAATATTATGCACCGGGAGCCTCTATGAGTGATGCGACTGCCCAGCGGTCGGAGCTCGGGCGCCTTGCAGATCGTCCTTGCCCTGTTACAGAATTGAGGCTATTAGAGTACGATCCGCTGAAATTGAATGCGGTGCCGTAACAAGCCGCAAACGGGGGTTTGATGTTCCATCAGTTATTGACACCGGTCGGCGACAGCCTGGCGTTGTCATTCTTAGTGGCGATTCTGCCGATCGCGACCGTCCTCATACTTCTCGGGATATTCAGGCGGCCGGCGTGGCAAGCGGCTCTGGCAGGCCTCGTCGTGGGTCTGATCTTTGCCATTACGGTATGGGGCTTGCCGGCGCAAATCGCCTTTGCCGCGGCTTCGAATGGCGCGGTGTTCGCGCTCTGGCCGGTGATGTGGATCGTGATCAATGCCCTGTTCGTCTACAACATCGCGGTCTCCTCCGGCCGCTTCGATGCCTTCCGCGCTTGGATCGTCAAGCATCTGCCGAACGACCGGCGCGTCGTGCTGATCGTGATCGCTTTCTGTTTCGGGGCGCTGCTCGAAGGCGTTGCCGGCTTCGGCACACCCGTCGCGATCACCTCCTCGCTGCTCATCATGTGCGGCTTTCCGGCGCTCGAGGCAATTGTGTTCGTATTGATATTCAACACGACGCCGGTTGCCTTCGGCGCGCTGGGAACTCCGGTGACGGTTCTGGCCCAAGTCACCGGGCTTCCGGCCCCGGCGCTGGCGGCGATGATCGGCCGTCAGCTTCCCATCATGGCTGCGATCCTGCCCTTCTACGTCATGGCGCTGTACGGCGGGTGGCGTTCGATCCGGTCGCTGTGGCCTGTATTGGCGGTATCCGGTTTGAGTTTCGGCTTGGCTCAGTTTGGCGCATCGAACTACCTCGACTACACACTCACCGATGTTTTTGCCGCGCTTGCCTCGCTCGCCGCGACGCTCCTGTTCCTGCAAGTGTGGCGTCCGGCACCGGCACCTGAATTCGTGATTGCGCACTCATCCGCGGAAAAGCAAAGTCCCATTACCAAGGACGTGCCGGCGTGGCAGGGCTGGATGCCTTGGCTGATCGTGACCGCCACCGTAATCGTATGGACCTTCTTCAAAGTGGCGGCGAAGGGACAGCACGCCATTCCGTGGCCCAATTTGGACAAGGTGGTCGCGATCACACTTTACAACGACAAGCCTTATGCCGCCGTGTGGACCTTTCAGCCGCTGGCCACGGGCACGGCGATTCTCATCGCCGCGTTCATCGTCGCGTTGCTGGTGAGACTGCCGTTCGCCGAACTACTGCAATGCGCGGCGCGCACCGTCCGCCAGATCTGGCAAGCCGTCGTCACGGTGATGTTCATCGTCGCCCTCGCCTACGTAATGAATTATTCAGGGTTGGCCTACACGCTCGGTCTGGCCGTATCGTCGACAGGGCACTGGTTCGTATTATTTTCCCCCTTCCTCGGA
>Ga0210406_10002084_pt1 | contig 23382 bp, 27 predicted proteins | sample IncBWC30MmetaG_FD_155454 | JGI IMG/M metagenome (GOLD analysis project Ga0210406, IMG submission 155454) | Forest soil microbial communities from Barre Woods Harvard Forest LTER site, Petersham, Massachusetts, United States - Inc-BW-C-30-M | ecosystem: Environmental > Terrestrial > Soil >...
GACTTATGAGAACGTGGCGCTGCCCTTGCGGGCGATGGGTCGCGAGGAATCCAGCTATCGGGCTGAGGTGGTCGAGCTTTTGCGATGGGTCGGTCTCGGCGACCGGATGAACGCGTCTCCGCCTGTGCTTTCGGGAGGCGAAAAACAGAGGGCCGGAATCGCTCGCGCATTGATCGTTCGCCCGGAATTGTTGCTGGCGGATGAGCCGACCGGCAATGTCGATCCTGGCCTCGCGCGCCGTCTTCTGCGGCTGTTCGTCGAACTTCACCGGCTTGGCACGGCGGTTGTGATCGCCACGCATGATCTGCAGCTCATGGACCAGTTCGGCTTCGCCCGCCGTCTGGTCGTCGGCGACAGCAAACTGACGATTTTTGACGGATTGCCGTCATGAACGAACCGATCGTCGAGCCTATTCTCGCCGTGGAATCGGAATCGTCGTTCAAGACCAATGCGCCGCTCATACCGCGGGACTCCGTCGCCGGGCGCGCGCTGGTCGTCGTCATCGCGATCATGACCTTTCTTGCGTGCCTGACCGCTGGCGCGGCGCTGCTGGTCGCTGACGCTTCGCAAGCCTGGCGTTCGGATGTGTTGCGCGAGGCGACGATCCAGGTGAAGTCTCGGGCCGGCGATGATGTGGAAAGCCTCGTCGCCAAAGCCGTCGCCATCGCCACGAAAACGCCCGACGTCGAGTCCGTGCACGCGCTATCCCGAGCCGAATCGGAGAAGCTTCTCGAGCCATGGCTCGGCGCGGGGCTTGACCTCAGTCAGCTGCCCGTCCCGCGGCTTATCGCTGTCCAACTTCGCGGCCAGCGCTCCGAAGACCTCGCGACGTTGCGTTCAGCGCTCGCCTCAGCCGTTCCGCAGGCCGATCTTGACGACCATCGGATGTGGGCGGCGCGCCTCGGCGCCATGGCCAATGCTGTGGTGATTCTCGCAGCCGCTCTTTTCGTGCTGATGATCGTGGCGATGGGCACGGCGATCGGGTTCGCCACGCGCGGCGCCGTGGCAGCCAATCGAGAGGTTGTGGAAGTCCTTCATCTCGTCGGCGCGTCGAACACGTTCATCGCCAGAGAGTTTCAGGCCCATTTTCGTCGTTTGGGTTTTCGCGGCGCGTTGATCGGCGGGCTGGCGGCGATCGCCTTCTTCGCCATCGCCTCGCTCCTATCCTTCTGGTGGGCGCATTCGCCGGGTGGGGAGGAAATCGCGGCCATGTTCGGCTCGTTCGCGCTCCGCTCCTTGGGCTATCTCGCCCTTGTCGTGGTCTGCGCCGCGGTTACGTTGCTCACCGGTCTTCTTTCGCGCGAGATCGTCATGCGCCATTTGCAAAGCCTTCAATAGCCGCATGACAAATCTTCCTTAGCCCCGGCGACAAAATGCTCGCAACGCGATCGCTGCTCTTCAATGCGCTCTTCTATCTGAACCTGGTGGTTCTGATGATCGTCGGCCTACCAACCATAGTGTTCGGCAGGCGCGCCGTCTTTGCTCTTGCCCGACTCTGGGGCGCGATTTCTGTCTGGCTTCTGGAAACGATCTGCGGGCTCAGGCTCGAATATCGCGGCGTCGAGAATATCCCACCCGGCGCAGTCTTGATCGCCGTCAAGCACCAATCGTTTCTGGAGACCTTCGCGCTGCTCCAATACGCACCCGACTTCGCCATCATCCTCAAGCGGCAACTCACCTACGTCCCGCTGTTCGGCCTCTACCTCATCGTTTCGCAGCAGATCGCCATTGATCGCGGGCGGGGCCGGCAGGCTCTCCAACAAATCGCCGGCGCCGCGAAGCCTGTGTTCGCCGCCGGAAGACAGGTGTTCATCTACCCGGAAGGAACCCGCCGTCTTCCTGGCGCTCCGCCAATGTACAAGCACGGCGCGGCGGCGCTTTACGCGGCGGCGAACGTTCCTTGCCTCCCGGTCGCGGTCAACACCGGGCTGTTCTGGCGACGCCGCGGCTTCCTGCGCCGGCCCGGGGTCGCCGTCATCGAATATCTGCCCGTTATCGAGCCTGGTCTCGACCGCGTCGGATTCAGCAAACGCCTGCAGTCGACGATCGAAACGGCCTGCGACCGCCTGAATGCTGAGGCGGTCGCGAAGGATCCATCGCTGGCGGCGGTTGTTGCGGAAGGCGCAAACAACGATACGGAAACGCTACGGTCCGCTTGACGAGAGTCTTGCTTTGTTCTATTAACGTTCTCGTAATAATCAGGGTCGGGGCGATGACGCTGGCATACGAGAATGAAACGGTCGACCGGGAATACGGGGTCTCGGAATGGCCTGCGGTTGGTTGGACCGCGCCCATGAGCGATCGTGAGAGCAACCGCAGCGGCTCCTCGCTGGCCGCGCTCGAGGGCATGCCGATCTCGTCCCGATTTTGTTCGTGGGTCGGCCTGTCCGGGCAGCGCTATGTCTTCTCAGTCTATCCGGCCTCAGAATGTCCGGCTTTTCGCGACGCCGTGCTGCTGGCCGTAGTCCGCGACATGACGGGGCAAAGGCGCGTCGTTTCGGTGCGCGAGACCGGACCTTTTCCGGAACCGGTCGTCGAAAAAGTTCAGCGCGAGCTGCGGGCCTTTGGTCCAGGCCTTGAGTTCCATCTCCATTTGCTGACCACGTCGCCTGCGGAACGGGCAGCGGCCGTCGCCGATCTGGCGATCGCCCAGGCCTGACGGCCTGAGCCGCTCAGGCTCGGAGTTTGGCGCTCAGCCATTCGAGATCCGGATCCCGCACCCCGAGAGCCAGCAGATGGTCGTTGGTCTCGAGGACATATTCCGCATTATCGCCGGACTTGCCTTTGCCGGCGCGCACATAGTCGAGCATCGCCTCGCGGTCGAGGCGCCCGGCATATTGATCGTGAAGCCGATCGGCGACGTAGGTCACAGCTAGAACTCGGTCGCCGGCTTCAAGCGTGATTGGCGCAACACGCTCAAGATAGACGGCGGTCACCTGCTCGCGTTCCCGCAGGTAGCGAATGGTCGGCTCGCGCAACGCCGCATCGACCTCGAAGGCGACCCCTGGACAGGCGCCGCCGCGATCCAGCCCCAGCACGAGCCCCGGCCGCTCCGGCGAGCCGCGATAGACGTGAGAAAAGACGCACAGGCTTCTGCGCCAGCCGCGCAACAACGCCTTGTAGCGTCGCGCGTAGGCGAATCCGGGCCGCCACATCAGCGACCCGTACCCAAACACCCAAAGGCTGCCGTCCGAATCGGGGGCGGTCCCGTCCATAAGCGTCACGGAACCGGCTCGTCAGTTTCCGCCGCGCGCCTGCCGAAATCCGGGGCTGTAGTTTCCTGACCCTGAGCAACGATTCCAAGCCTGATCGCCCGCGTCCGCGTGAACAACGCGAACAGCCCGTCGCCATCCTCGCGCCGGATCATTCGCTGCAGCGCCGTCAGGTCCTCGTTGAACCGGCCAAGCATCTCCAGCACGGCGTCCTTGTTGTGCAGAAAGACGTCGCGCCACATGGTCGGATCGGAAGAGGCGATCCGGGTGAAATCGCGGAATCCGCCGGCCGAGAACTTGATGACCTCCGAGCGGGTGACCTCTTCGAGATCCGCCGCGGTGCCGACGATGTTATAGGCGATGAGATGCGGCACGTGGCTCGTGATCGCCAGCACAAGGTCGTGATGCGCGGCGCTCATGATTTCGACGTGAGAACCCAACGTCTGCCAGAACGTCCGCAGCTTCTCGATCGCCTCATCGTCCGTCCCTTCCGGGGGAGTGAGGATGCACCAGCGGTTGACGAATAGGCTCGCGAATCCGGCATCCGGGCCCGAGTGTTCAGTCCCCGCGACCGGATGCGCTGGCACAAGGCGCGCGTGACCAGGCAGCACAGGCGCCAGCGCCGCGACGACAGCTCCCTTGACCGAACCGACGTCCGATACGATCGCGCCCTGTTGGAGCGCCGGCGCGATGGCGCGCCCGATCGTCTCATTGGCGCCGACTGGCGCGCAAAGAATGACGCAATCTGCGTTGCCGACGGCGCGAGCCAGATCGTCGGTGACGACGTCGCCAAGCCCCAGCGCCTTCGCGCGCTCTAAGACCGCAATGGACGAGTCGGCAAGAATGATGCGCCGGGCGGCGTGGCGGTGGCGCGCGGCGCGGGCGATCGACGAGCCGATCAGCCCTACCCCGATAATCGTCAGCTCTTCGAAGATCGGCTCGGCCAGGGGCGCGCCGAGCCGTTCAATCACCTTTGCCTCGCATGAACTCGGCGAGCGCAGCGACCACGCCTCTATTGGCCTCCTCGCCGCCGACCGTCAGGCGCAAGGAGTCCGGCAGGCCATAGGCCGCGACGGCGCGAAGAATGAATCCCCGCGCGCTTAGGAACGCATCCGCGTCCGCGGCGGTCCGGCCCGATTCCTTCGGGAAGGTCAGCAAAAGAAAATTTCCGACGCTTGGCGTGACCCCGATCCCCAGCTTGGCGATCGCCTCGGCCAGCCAGGGAAGCCAGAGCGCATTGTGTGCGATCGCGCCCTCAATATGCGCCGCGTCTTCGACGCTCGCGACGCCGGCTGCCTGGGCGGCCCCATTCAGATTGAAGGGTCCGCGGACACGGTTCAACGCCTCGATGATGTGCCCCGATCCATAGCCCCAGCCAATGCGCAGGCCGGCTAGCCCGTGGATCTTCGAGAAGGTCCGGGTCACGACGACGTTGTCCGCCGTCGAAGCAAGCTCGAGGCCCGCCGCATAGTCGTTGCGGGTCACATATTCGGCGTAAGCCGCGTCAATCACCAGGAGCGTGTGCGGTGGAAGGCCCTCGTGCAAACGCTTCACTTCTGAGAACGGAACGTAGGTGCCGGTCGGATTGTTCGGGTTGGCGAGAAAGACGATTTTCGCGCGGGCGCTCACCTTTTCGAGAATCGCGTCCACGCTTACCGTTCTGTCCGTCTCCTCCGCGACAACCGGAATGCCGCCGGCGGCGCGGATGCAGATCGGGTAGGTCAGAAAGCCGTATTGGCTGTAGAGGCCTTCCTCGCCAGGATGCAGAAAGACATGCGCGAGCAGCGCCAGGAGTTCATCGGAGCCGTTGCCGCAGATGATGCGGGATGGATCAAGACCGAAGCGGCGGCCAATCGCTGCGCGCAGCGCGGTCGAAGCGCCGTCCGGATAGAACTCGAGCCTCTCGGCCAAAGCCTTTACCGCTTCGACCGCCCTCGGCGACGGACCGAGCGGAGACTCGTTGGACGAAAGCTTATGAACCTTGTCGAGGCCCGGGACCCGGCTCTTGCCCGGCACATAGGGGTCGATTTCAAGGATCGCCGCCCTCGGTTGAGGGCGTACGGGAGCATTGGAGGTCATGGCGGGGTCCGATTAGCCTCAATTCGCGTGGCTGCGCAACGCCGAGGCCTCAATTCGATCCGCATGCGCGCCGATCTCCGAGGCGCGAACGTCAGCGGCGCCGACGGATCGCAGAGCCTCGCTTGCAGCGTCTTGCGCGATACCGCCCGGGCGCGCGACGAGAAGGGCAAGCCCCATTCCGGTGGCCGCAGAGCCGATCGCTTCGGCTCCAATCTTGTTCAAGGCGTGCGGAATGTCCGGGCGCCACCGATCGAGCGTAACCGACTCGAGCACGACGTCGCGCGCCGTCCCATCGACCAGTGGCTTCGAGATCACGAACACCGGCATGCCCGCGGGATGGTCGGCGCGCTCAACGAAGGGCAACCGCGCGATGATCTTCGGGGCGTCCGGTGAAGCGAGGTTCATCCACCAGGCGCCGGCCCCCGGGCCCCCGTCGACGGCGAACATCCCCAGATCGCCGACCGATCCCGCGACTGCCTGGATAACCACGCCGGCGCCAAAATGCGGAACGCAGGGGGTCGTGAACCCGAAGTGAAAACGGGCCGAGTCCCGCATCGCGGCGTCGCCGCCGGACACGTCAACATGCACGCTGTACGGCGCCTGGACATAAGTGAAAGTGGAAATAATCACCCGCCAGATGCCCTCGACCGTGTCGAGCGGCAAAAGACCCCGGTGTCGCTCGACAAGCGCTCGCATCATTGAGGCTTCTCGCGCGGGGCGAAACGCCGAACCGCCACCTTGACGGGTCTTGATCTCGATCAATTGGTCAATGACGCGCCCTCTCTCCATGAGGAGCTGGTGCATTTGCGAATCTATTCGGTCGATCTCTACCCTCAGATCGGCGAGAGTCGGTTTCGATGACTGGGACACGGGGACGCCCTCTCCTTTCGAGGGGACCGGGGCGGTGAAGATCCGATTTTATCCGAAAGCCGCTCGGAAGCGGCTCAGGTGTTCATCGATTCGAAGAAGCCCGCGTTGCTCTTCGTTTCGCGCAATTTGCCTAGCAGGAATTCGATCGCGTCCACCGTACCCATTGGATTGAGGATGCGCCGGAGCACGTACATCTTCTTCAGGATATCCGGAGGCACAAGCAGCTCTTCCTTCCGAGTTCCCGATCGGGTGATGTCCATTGACGGGAAGGTGCGCTTGTCGGCCACCTTTCGATCGAGGATAATTTCCGAGTTGCCGGTTCCTTTGAACTCTTCGAAAATGACTTCGTCCATGCGCGAGCCGGTGTCGATCAACGCGGTTGCGATGATGGTCATCGAGCCGCCCTCTTCGATATTCCGCGCCGCGCCGAAAAACCGTTTCGGCCGTTGGAGCGCATTGGCGTCCACGCCGCCGGTTAGAACCTTTCCGGACGAAGGCACGACCGTGTTGTAGGCGCGCCCGAGTCGGGTGATCGAATCGAGCAGGATGACGACATCGCGTCCGTGCTCTACCAGCCGCTTGGCCTTTTCGATCACCATCTCGGCGACCTGAACGTGCCGCACCGCGGGTTCGTCAAACGTCGACGACACAACCTCGCCGTTCACTGAGCGCTGCATGTCCGTCACTTCCTCCGGCCGCTCGTCGATCAAAAGCACGATCAGATAGCATTCCGGATGATTGGCGGTGACCGACTGGGCGATGTTCTGCAAGAGCACCGTCTTTCCGGTGCGCGGCGGCGCGACAATGAGCGCACGTTGCCCCTTGCCGATCGGCGCAACGATATCGATGACGCGCGACGACAGATCCTTTCGTGTCGGATCCTCAACTTCGAGCTTCAGGCGCTCGTTGGGATAGAGCGGCGTCAGGTTGTCGAAATGGACCTTGTGTCGGGTCTTCTCCGGGTCCTCGAAGTTGATTGCATTGCATTTGAGCAACGCGAAGTACCGTTCCCCTTCCTTGGGGCTTCGGATGACGCCCTCGACCGTATCGCCGGTTCTGAGCCCGAGCCGCCTGATTTGCGACGGGGACACGTAAATGTCGTCTGGGCCCGGAAGATAGTTTGCGTCGGCCGATCGCAGGAAGGCGAATCCGTCCTGCAAAATCTCGACTACGCCCTCGCCAATAATCTGAACCTCGACGCTGGCGAGCTGCTTGAGAATCGCGAACATCAGCTCCTGCTTGCGCATGATCGACGCATTTTCAACGTCGTTCTCCTCCGCAAACGCCAAGAGCTCGGTTGGCGATTTTTGCTTTAATTCCTTGAGTTTCATTTCCCGCATGGGCGGACCTTTACTCGGACTTTCGGTCCCTCAGACCTGCAAAGTCATTAGACATGATGGGTGATGGCGCTGACGATTCGAGGTGAAGTTGGTCGTGTCAGGGCCGCGCGGCGAAAGTTGGATCGGGCGATCCGGCACCGCTAGTAGGAACCCAGGTTGATAAGCACGGGTACCGTTTCATAGTCGCGTTCGCGGAATTATTCAACAGGCATTTTGTGCCGCTAGACGGGCTTTTGCCCGGAGGGCGTCAAAATGGCTTCACCACCGCTAACACCACAATGAAAATCATGAGTATTGTCGGAGCCTCGTTCAAAAACCGATAGAAACGGGCAGGCCGCTCATTGCGGTCCTCGGCAAAAGAGCGAACGCAGCGGGCAAAATAACCGTGCAGCCCCGCCAAGCCGAGAGCCAGAATGAATTTCGCCTGCCACCAGCCGTCCCACCAATCTCCAGTCAGATAGACGAGGGTAAATCCGGTCAAAAAGACGAGGATCATCGATGGATTGACGATGGCCTTTAGGAGCCGTCGTTCCATGACCTTGAAGGTTTCCGACGCCTCCGAACCCCTCGCTGCCTCGGCATGGTAGACGAATAGCCTCGGCAGATAGAGCATCCCGGCCATCCAAGCGATGACGGAGATGATGTGCAGAGCCTTAACCCAAAGCACCATTCGAAATTCGCTTCACACCGGCGCTTCGGTCAGCCGTTCGAATAGCCAACGGCATTAGGCGTTGCCTCCCGGGAGCGCAAGCCAAGGGCGGTCGGGGCGCCAAAAAGATACAATTAAGATTCTGAACTGTTTCTTCTCTTTAGGGGGCCTGTTTACGCAGATTCGATTTCATCCAGATAGGTGAACAGTCACGCTTCCCGTAAATCCGCCACCTTGCCGCAGCGGACCTCCCGGTGGTTAAGATTTCGTTAACGAACTCCACCCTTTTCCAAACACCATGCTTATGTTGTTCTAGTTATCCCCACAATTCATATCGGTCTTCGCCGCGGCGTTGAACTTCTCCCAACGACAGCGGCTGTGAGTTGTCTAACGCGCCTCGCACGGCGGCGGCTCACGTCCAGGGCTGAGCCGTCCAATTCTACACGCCTGTCCACAAGCCATCCCGCTGGTTATAAGCGTTCATAATTGACCTCTGGGGGCCGCGTTGGGCCGCAGCTATTTCCACCTTCATCTGGTTTCGGATTCGACCGGCGAAACGCTGATCGCGGCCTCGCGGGCCGCTGCCGCGCAATATCAGGGGGTCGCTTCGATCGAGCATGTCTATCCGCTGGTGCGCACCGCAGCCCAGCTCGATCGGGTGATTGTCGAGATCGAGAATGCGCCAGGAATCGTTCTCTTTACGCTCGTTGATTCCAACCTTTCCAACCGACTTCAGGCAGGGTGCGAGGCTTCCGGCTCGCCCTGCTTGTCTGTCCTTGAGCCGATATTGACCTTATTCAAGTCCTACCTCGGGCAAAACTATACGCCGAGAGCCGGCGCGCAACACATGCTTAACGCGGATTATTTCAAGAGGATCGATGCGCTCAACTTCAGCATGATCAATGACGACGGTCAGTCTCCCGAAAATCTGGAGCATGCGGATATTGTTTTACTCGGGGTGAGCCGCACGTCGAAGACCCCGACCAGCATCTATCTGGCCAATCGTGGGTATAAGACGGCCAACGTTCCCATTGTTCCGCGCCTGCCATTGCCAAAAGCAATAGACTATCTCCGCCGCCCACTGGTTGTCGGCCTGATTGCTTCTGCTGACCGCATTGTGCAGATCCGGCAGAACCGGCTTCTGTCGCTCAACGCGGACTCGCAGACCGATTATGTCGACCGCATCGCGGTCGCCGAGGAGATCGCAGCCTCGCGCCGTTTGTTCGCGGAGCGAGGCTGGCCCACCATCGATGTGACGCGCCGTTCGATCGAAGAGACGGCCGCGGCGGTGCTCGATCTCTATCGTGAGCATCGCCTCCAATTCATCGCCAACGGGTGACGGTGATGCAGACGACCGCCTGGCCGCCGCTGTGGCGCGGCGCCGGACCTTTGATTTTGGCCTCCACGAGCGAAAGCCGCCGCGCTTTACTCTCGGCGGCGGGACTGGAAGCCGAGTCCGTCGCGCCGAAGGTCAACGAGCGCGGCCTTGAAGATCGGTATCTCGCCGGCGACGGGTCGCTTGAAGATTTGCCGATCAAGTTGGCCGAAGCCAAGGCGCTCGCGGTTAGCGCGATGCGTCCGGACGCTTACTGCATCGGTGCCGATCAGACGCTTACGCTCGAAGGCACGATCCTTCACAAGTCTCGGGATTTGGCCGAAGGCGCGCAAACGCTGGCTGCGTTGTCTGGCAAGACGCATCGCCTGACCTCGGCCTTCTGCGTCGCTCGCGCTGGGCGAGCGCTGGTCGTCCACAGAGATCATGCGGACCTGCGAATGCGGGCACTCGATCCCGGCGAGATTTCGCGTTATCTCGAGCGCGCCGGGCCGGGCGTGCTGACGTCCGTCGGCGTTTATCAGGGCGAGGGTCTCGGAATTCACCTCTTTGAGCACATCGAAGGCGATCATTCCGTTGTCCTCGGACTGCCGATGTTGAGCCTCCTTGCTTGGTTGCGCCGAGAGAATCTGATCTCGCTATGAGCGGAACGAGCGCGCCGCGCGCGGGCGTCGTCGGCTGGCCGATCGAGCACTCGCGGTCGCCAACAATCCATCGTTACTGGCTTAAGGAACTGGGCATTCCCGGAAACTACGACAAGTTTGCCGTCGGACCGAGAGAATTTCGCCAGTTCGCCGATAAGATTGGCAAGGATGGATTTCTTGGCGCTAACGTCACCGCGCCTCACAAGGAAGCAGCTTTTGATGCTTGCGACCGCCGTACAGATGTCGCCGAGGCTCTGGGAGCGGTCAACACCCTATGGCGAGAAGACGGACGGCTGTGGGGCGACAATACCGACGTCGCCGGATTCCTGGCCAACCTGGACGAGGCTACGCCTGGCTGGGATGAGCGGACGAGATTCGCCGTTGTCATCGGCGCGGGCGGCGCGGCTCGCGGGATCATTCATGCTTTGGTATCTCGCGGCTTTGAGCGCATTGCGGTCATCAACCGAACGCAATCCAGAGCGGAAGCGCTGGCCCAGCATTTTGGCGGTTCGACAGTCGCAATGCCTTGGGGTGATCTGGCGACGGAACTGCCCAGGGCAGACTTGCTCGTTAACGCCAGCTCGCTTGGGATGGTTGGACAGCCTCCGCTCACGGTGGATGTCAGCGCCCTGTCAGGGCAGGCGGTGGTCGCCGACGCGGTCTATGTTCCTTTGCGCACCCCGCTGATCGAAGCCGCGAGCGCGCGCGGACTGCGCGTCGCGGAGGGACTGGGCATGTTGCTCCACCAGGCCACACCCGCCTTCGCGCGCTGGTTCGGCACGCGCCCGGCCGTAACGCCAGCACTGCGTGCGCTAGTCGAAGCCGAAGTTGTCGCGACCTATGAGGCAGCGCGGTGATCGTTGCCGGCCTGACAGGCTCAATCGCGATGGGGAAATCGACCGTCGCCGGCATGTTCGCCGAGCTCGGCGTCCCCACATTCGACGCCGACGACGCCGTGCGCGCCTTCTACGCCGGAGACGGGGCGAAAGCGGTCGAGGCGGCATTTCCAGGCGTCGTGGTCTCTGGTCAAGTGGATCGCGAGCGCCTGGGATCGCGGGTTTTGGGTGACGCAGAGGCGCTGAAGCGCCTTGAAGGGCTCGTGCATCCGGCGGTGGCCGAAGCGCGCGTCCACTTTGTCGAGCGCGCGGCGGCCGCGGGCCGTCGCCTCGTCATTGTCGACGTGCCATTGCTGTTCGAGACCGGCGGGGAAGCGAGTGTTGATCTGGTGATCGTGGTGAGCGCCTCCGCCTCTATCCAGCGCGCGCGTGCGCTGGCGCGCGCGGGCATGAACGAGGCCAAACTCGAGGCGATCTTTTCTCGTCAAACATCGGATGCCGATAAAAGGCGCCGAGCTCACTTCATCATCGACACAGGCGGAAGACTTGAGATGACGCGCGCCATCGTTGCTCAATTCATGCGCGCAACCGCGGCGCTGGCGGGAGGTCGAACCCTCCATGCGTGAAATCGTGCTCGATACGGAAACGACAGGCCTCGATCCCGCCGACGGACATCGGGTGCTGGAAATTGGCGCGGTGGAGATCGTGCACCAAAGCCTGACGGGCAAGGTCTTTCACACGCTCATCAATCCGGAGCGCGACGTCCCGCAGGACGCAGTGCGCGTCCACGGGCACAACTCCGAAGTTCTCAAGGACAAGCCAGTCTTCGCGAGCATCGTCGACGATTTTCTCGCGTTCATTGGCGACGCAAAGCTCGTCATCCACAACGCCGAGTTTGACGTGCGCTTCATGAATGCGGAGCTGGCGAGGCTCGGGCTGGCCACGATCGCGATGGACCGCGTCGTCGACACGCTGGCGCTGGCAAGAAAAAAGCACCCGGGGGCGCCGGCCAGCCTCGACGCCCTTTGCGACCGCTATCGCATTGACCGCTCGCGGCGGGTTCGCCACGGCGCGTTGCTGGACGCAGAGATCCTGGTCGAGGTCTATTGCGAGCTATCGGGAGGTCGTCAGCGGTCGCTCCTATTGGGCGAAGCGCTGGGAGAAGCCGACGTGCGCGTTGTCGCGATTGCTCCCCGATCCAGCCCTCGACCCCTCAGGATACCTCTGATCGAGCACGCCGAAGCGAACGCACACGCTCACTATATTGAAAGTTTCGGTCGCGACGCGGTTTGGTTTCGCTATATGCCTCAGCCGGCGTGACTTCGCTGCGCCGAACGATCAGGCGGTTTGTTGCTGCAATTGACCACCGGCTGCAGCCAGTCTCTGCAGATAAAGCGCCTGAAAATCAATCGGATCGATAAAGAGCGGCGGATATGACCCGCCACGCACCGCGTCCGCAACGATTTGCCGCGCGAATGGGAACAAGATTCGCGGGCCCTCGATCATGACCACCGGCTGAACCTGCTCGGCGGGAAAGTTCTCCACCCGGAATACGCCCGCATAATTGAGCTCGAACTTGAACATCGTATCGGCGCCCTGGCCAGCGCCGCCTTCGAGCACAAGGCTGACCTCGTAGTCGGTGGCGGCGAGCTGCCGCGCGTTGACATTGATCTGTATTGAGATGTTGGGGGCCGTTTGCTGCGGGCCCAAGGTGCGGGGAGCATTGGGGTTTTCGAACGAAAAATCCTTCGTATATTGGGCGAGAACCGAAAATTTCGGACCGGCTTGCGGCGTGTCAGCGCCATTGCCGTTCTGTTCAGCCATCGTCAACTGCTCCTCGAACGCGACCACGAACGCTTTTTGCGATCGTTTAGGCGACCCAAACCCGGGCCGGGTCGCCTAGCATGGCGTGGCTGTGCAAACAAGCGCGCAGGGAGTCTCCCGAATCATCGTGACGTGCTAACCCGACTGAAGAACGTTTGGTTCGCGTAGCCGTCCGGCGCGAGGCCATTGCGCTCCTGGTAGGCGGAGACGGCCGCACGCAGCGTGTCGCCGATTTTTCCGTCGATCTTGCCGACGTCGTAGCCCATTTTCTTCAGCTGACTTTGGAGCTTCTGAATCTGCGCTGCGGTAAGGGGGTGATCGCGGGTCGGCCATCGAGCGACAAGACTTGGGCCCCCCGATACTGCGTCGCCCAGCAAGCCAACGGAAAGCGCGTAAGCCGTTGAATTGTTGTAAGTCTTGATCGCGTCGAAGTTGCTTGTGACGAGAAACACCGGCCCATTGAGACCGGCGAGGATCAATAGCCGTCCCTCGCCCGATGCCGGCAATGGCGAACCATCGGCCTTCGTCACGCCACGGGCCGCGAAGGAAGAGAACGACGCCGGCGACGAGGAATCGGCCCCCGTCAATGGGAATTTGGCCGGCAAACGAACTTCGAAGCCCCAGGGCAAGTCTTTGGTCCAGCCGTGTTTCGCCAGATAATTCGCGGTTGAGCCGATCGCGTCGGCTTCACTCGTCCAAATGTCGCGTCGGTCATGGCGTTGAAACGCCACGGCGTAGCTCAAGTAGCTCGACGGCATGAACTGCGTCTGTCCCATCGCGCCCGCCCACGAGCCGCGCATGAGTGAGGGAACGATGTCGCCTTCCTCGAGGATGACCAGCGCCGAAAGCAATTCGTCACGGAAATAGTCGCCCTGAAAGTGGATGTAGGCGAGGCTCGCCAGGGACCGAATGATGTTGTTCGAGCCGGCAAAGCCGCCGAAATCTGTCTCGAGCCCCCAGACCCCAAGGATCACGGCGTCGTCAACGCCATAAAGATCTCTCGCGCGCGCAAGCCAGAGGGCTTCGGAGCGCGCTTTGTCGCGGCCGCGCTGAATGCGGTCCGCCGATACGGCGCTTGTGACATAGTCCCAAATGGGACGCACGAACTCGGGCTGAGATCCCGCGCTCGCGGCGACCGTAGGATCGAAGGTGACGCCGGCGAACGCGCTGTCGAACGTTGCGCGGGAAACGCCACGGGCTTCGGCCAGCGGCCAAAGGGTTTCGACAAATCCACGGAACGCAGCCTGCTGAGACCCGGTGATTTTGTTGGGGGCCGCGGCGACGGCCGAAAACACGACGCCTGACAAAGCTAGCGCGCCGATGAAGGCGCGCAGCAGAGTGAGAGCAGCGGCCCAAACCGAAGGAAATTGTCGGCGGATTCTGGCCATTGGCTCGAGCCGCACCCGGAGAGGTCTAGAGGCTGCGCCAAAATGCGTAAAAAGCAACCACGGCGTTAAAAGGCAGACGGAATAGCAAACGTCAATTGTTCATTTCGTTCGGCCGGGGCATGGAGACGATGTTGTAGCCCGCATCGACGAAGTGGACCTCGCCCGTCACCCCTTCCGAGAGGCTCGACAGCAGATAGACAGCGGTCCCGCCGATGTTTTCAATTGTGACCGTGCGCCGGAGAGGCGAATGGTCGCGCTGAAAGTTGAACATGAAGCGTGCGTCGGCGATCCCGGCGCCTGCCAAAGTCCGGACGGGTCCGGCGGAGATCGCGTTGATGCGAATGTTGTCGGGGCCATAGTCCGCGGCCAAGTATCGCACGCTTGCCTCAAGCGCAGCCTTGGCGACGCCCATGACATTGTAGTTGGGCACGACGCGCGTCGAACCGCCAAAGGTGAGCGTCAGCATCGCCCCGCCCGAAGGCATTAGCATAGCGGCGCGTTTTGCGACCTCAGTGAACGAAAACGCCGAAATGACCATCGTCCGGGCAAAGTTCTCTCTGGTCGTGTCGGCGTAGCGGCCTCTCAACTCATTGCGGTCGGAAAAGCCTATGCAATGGACGAGGAAATCGAGCGTGTTCCAAGCCGTTTCGAGTTCGGAGAACATGGCGTCGACCGAACTCAGATCTTCGACGTCGCATCGGTAAACATGGTCCGCCGCGCTAAGTTCCTCGGCCAGCGGCGCGACCCGCTTGCCGAGCGCGTCGTTCTGGTAGGTGAAAGCGAGATCCGCCCCCTCACTCGCTAAGGCTTTGGCGATGCCCCAGGCTATCGAGTGATCATTCGCAACGCCCATGACCAGGCCGCGTTTGCCGCTCATCAAGCCAGGTCTCATGGGGCGTGCTCGTTGATCGGTTTTCTGAGAGTTCGTGGGGTGGAGATGAGTGAGTCGCGGCGGGGACAGACTTGGGCGTTCAGGCGTCGACGTGCTTGAACACGAGCGTCGCGTTTGTCCCGCCAAAACCGAACGAGTTCGAAAGCGCCGCCCTCAATTTTACGTTGTCGCGACGCGCGCGCACGATCGGCATGTCCGAGAACGCAGGGTCGATCTCATCGATATGCGCGCTCTCGCAGATGAAACCGTTCCGCATCATTAGCAACGAATAGATCGCCTCGTGCGCGCCGGTCGCGCCTTGGGAATGTCCGGTCAGAGACTTGGTCGCTGAGATCGGCGGACACTTGTCGCCTGAGCCAAACACCTCGCGGAGCGCCTCGATCTCCTTGAGGTCGCCAATGGGGGTCGAAGTCGCATGGGGGTTGATATAGTCGATCGGGACTTTGATCCCATTTAGGGCCTGACGCATGCACCGGGCGGCGCCCTCGCCGGAAGGCGCGACCATGTCATGCCCGTCCGACGTCGCGCCGTAGCCGACAATCTCGCCGTAGATCCTGGCGCCTCGCGCCTTGGCCCGCTCGTATTCCTCAAGCACCAAAACGCCAGCGCCGGCCGAAATGACAAATCCGTCCCGGGTTTTGTCATAGGCGCGCGAAGCCCGTGAGGGCGTGTCGTTGTAGGCGGACGAGAGCGCGCCCATCGCGTCGAACAGCACCGACAAGGTCCAATCGAGTTCCTCGCATCCTCCAGCGAACATTACATCCTGCCGATTGCCTAGGATTTGCTCGTAGGCCGCACCGATACAATGATTGGATGTGGCGCAGGCGGAGGAGATCGAGTAGCTGACGCCCTTGATCTTGAACCAGGTCGACAAGGTCGCCGACGCTGTCGAGGACATGGATTTTGGCACGGCGAACGGGCCCACGCGTTTGGGGCCCTTGGTGCGGGCGGTGTCTGCAGCCTCGACGATGGCGCGTGTCGAGGGACCGCCCGAACCCATGATGATGCCGGTCCGCTCATTGGAGACCTCGTCGGGCGCAAGACCGCTGTCCACGATCGCCTGATCCATCGCGACATGGTTCCAAGCCGTGCCACCGCCGTGGAACCGCATCGCCCTCCGATCGATGATTTCTTCGGCGCGGAGCGTTGGCGCTCCATGCACTTGCGAGCGAAAGCCGAGCTCAGCAAGTCGATCCGCGCGCGTGATTCCTGACCTGCCGGCGTGAAGGCTGGCGGTCACTTCCTGCGTGTTGCTTCCGATTGAGGAAACGATGCCCATGCCGGTGACAACGACACGTCTCATTCTCTTGTCCCCACCGCCGACTAGGCGAGATCCGAGAGGTTAAGCCGAAGCTGCTGGCGCAGGGCTGAACAAGCCGACGCGGATATCCTTGACCTCGTATATTCGTCTGCCATCGCCCTCTAGCCAGCCGTCAGAAACGCCAAGGATCAGCTTGCCCTTGAAGACACGCTTCATGTCCACGCCATAGACGACCTTTTTTATTGTGGGGAGCACCTGATCTGCGAACTTCACCTCGCCGACGCCGAGCGCGCGGCCCCGTCCAGGCAGACCGAGCCAACCAAGAAAGAACCCGGTCATTTGCCAAAGCGCGTCCAAGCCGAGACATCCCGGCATCACCGGGTCGCCCTTGAAATGGCAACCGAAAAACCAGAGGTCTGGCTTGACGTCGAGCTCTGCCCGCACGCTCCCTTTACCGTTGGCCCCTCCAGTTTCGGAGATCTCGCTGATTCGGTCGAACATCAACATCGGCGGCAAAGGCAGTTGGGCGTTGCCCGGCCCGAACAACTCGCCGCGACCGCAGGTGATGAGATCCACATAATTGAAACTGGTACGCCGTTCGTGCATGCGCGCGGTCTGTCCCTGGGACCGCGCGCCCCGCGCGGAAGCCTCAAGGCGGCGTGGTAACACACGCGCCCTCTTATCGAAAGCGCTCCGCGTTGCGCTTAGGTTAACGTCCTGGAGGCGGCGGGCGTCTCGTCGCCCGGGGTGAGGCCGGGTCGCTTGAGGTAAACGCGCCCGGCCGCCGGCCTACCGTCGCGATGGGCGCCATCAATAGTGGGGAAAATCGGCGGAGGCGATGAGGCCACCGCTGGTCGTGACAACCCATCCGTTGCCTCCGAGCTCAATGCGTTCGACCCGCCCCGCGCCGGGGAGAAAATCACCCTGACGGACTTCGCGCTCGCCATAACGCCCGCGGACCAGCGCGACGTCGTCGCGAGCGTCCAGTACGACATATCCGCGCAAAAGAGGTTTCGACCGTTCGATCGAGCTCGTCCTGTCCATCGAAACATTGTCGAACTTCGGACGCGCTGGGGCTTGCTGCGCCTGTGTGACCGGTGACGGCGCTGGAAGCGGCGCGGCAATCTTCTGCTCAAGCTTGTCGATGCGAGTCGAGAGGCCGGTTGTCAAAGCGGTTGCTTCGTGATCGACGCGTTCACTGAGTTTGTCGACCTTCGCGCTCGCTTCATGGTCCAGCTTGTCAACGCGTTGGGAGAGTTGGGCCAATGCCCCGCTAACCTCCCGCGATGAAACCAGGTTTGACCGGATCTCGCCGACCGACTGCCGCAGGTCGGTCAGGCCTGCGTTCGACATCGTGCTATCGATTGCGTCGAGCCGGACCTTCAACGACTTGATGGTGTGAACCAGAGACTCGTTTTCACTCGCCTGTTCCGCAAGCGCTTTGGCCTGCTGCCGGTCTTCCAAAAACAACGCCCCCGCGACGGCGACAACAACCGCAAGGGCCGCCGCGGCGGCGAAATGGAATCGGGTGAAGGAAGGCCTGTGCGCAGTCGCAGGTTGCTGTTCAGCCGCCGGTTTGGCTTCCGCCCGGTCTTGGACGACAACGAGGTCGCGCGACGAACTGGAAGGCTGCAGCGCGTTGTTGGCGCTTAAATTCCCGAATTCATCCATCGATCAACATCCGCGGCTAACGAAGCGTTTATTCCATTCTTCGCCAATGGGATTAAGGAATTGTTGACCGTCACGGCGCGGCCTTGCTCCCTCCCATAATTTGGGCGCGGATAGGCGGCCTGGCCGGACAAAGACAGTAGGGACAAGTCCGCTGCCGTTGGGCGGTCGAGCGGCCGCGTCCCGTCGACCACCCGTTTGCGCTCTGGCGGGCGACTTAAGGAGCGCGCAATAGAGCTAAGCGGCTCCCAGCTTCAGCCCCGCCGCGTCCGTCCGAATACGGTCGACCATCGCGCGCACGCCATTTGACCGCTGGGGTGTCAGGTGTTGCTCTAGACCCAGCTCGCGAAAGGCGGCGTTTGCATCCACGCTCAGGATCTGCTCCGGCGTGCGGTCGGAAAAGAGCGCGACCGTAATGGCGATCAGGCCCCGGACGAGGTGGGAGTCACTGTCGCCGCGGTAGTGCAAGATGCTTCCGCCTTCCGCGTTCGTCCTCAGCTCACGTTCCAGCCACACCTGGCTGACGCAGCCCCGAACTTTGTTGACGTCATTGTGGGCCTCTTCGCTCAGCGGCTCGAGCGAATGACCCAATTCAAGGACATAACGATATCGATCCTCCCAGTCGTCGAGAGAGGCAAAATCTTCGCGAATGCTGTCAATTGCCGACAAGGGATGCGCCAGCCTCGTTGGGTCGTCCATAGCCCTTATATGGGCGCCGGCCAGCAGATCGACCAGCGCGCCCGCTAGAAATCCATACCTCGTTAAGGTTCAGGAAGACCCTCGTAATGAAGGATAAACCATAATCCCAAAGGTCGCCGGATGGGGTGCAATTAGGGAAGCGGCTGACTCTAGACTTAAGATTGGTTTAATCAGCGGCTGCGATTTTAAGGAAACGCGCGACGATCCTGAGCGCTTGCAAGTGATGCGTCCGCACTCTTTTGCTCTGCCGAAACCAACTATGTCGGCCAATCGTTACGCCGTCGTCGTTCACCGAAATGACCGGTATTCTTCCGGTCGCTATTCCATCCCCCGCTCTTTCGAGCCCGAGACGGATTCGAGCGGAGCCGCTGCGGTCTCAGGAGAACACACGTGGATCTAGCGCTTGCACGCATAAAAAATAATCTGGGCCAGCTCCGGGGGCCGGTCCAGCGTTCAGCTCATGAAGCGCTGACACCAGGGATAGTCGGGCGCCTGAAGCTCGCGCACTTGCGGTATTACCTCGGAGCGGCGCTGTTCGCCGCCCTTGTCGGCATTGGCGTTAACGCGCTTCTTTTGCAGCGCGAGCGTCATCCCGCCCCGTTATTTGGCTATGCGGCGCCGAAGCTTCCTTCCGCCACGCCCGCGCCAGCCCCGCCGCCTCCTCAGAAGCCAGCCAGCACGGAAGACAACGCCCCGCCCGCGCCGTCCTCTGCCACTCTTCCGCCGGCGCGCCCGACTGAGAGCGCGGGGAGTTCGTCCACAGCGTCCGATCCGATCGCCGAACTGTTGGCAGGGGAACCCCACGGCGACGCCCCGCGCTTGACCCTAGCCGCGCAAACCGCCCTGGCCAAGCTTGGCTACCCGGTCAAGCCAGACGGGAAGGAGGGGTCCGCAACGGAGCAGGCGCTGCGAGAGTTTGAGCGCGCGCACGGCCTGCCTCCTGCGACCGAAATAACCGAGCGGCTTGTCAAGCAGCTAACCGCCGCCGCTCGTGCAGGGGGACACTAAGCTCGGTGCGCCTGCGCTCCGACATTTGGGTCGCGGCCTATTTGCGTCGGTGCGGAGTGGAAGGGGCGAGCGCCGTCTTGCGCCGGCGGGGCGCGGCGGAGGCCGGCGCTATTTTCGTCAAAGTCGATCACCTCAATGGAAGCGCGACGATCTATGGCCCTGCGCCGCAGTCTGTCGCAGCTGAGGCGCCGAGCGGCGTCGACAGAATGTTTGCCCGGACGCACTCGGGGCCATTGATCAATTCCGACGAAGCCGAAGCTCGGCTCAAACGAGAGATCGCCTTTGACCCCGACCTCTGGATTGTTGAAGTCGAGAACGGCGTAGACGGAGCTTGGCTCGATCTCGCCTTAAGCTGAGCCGATCCCCCGGCCCCTCGTTTATAGTGTCGAGGGCAAGGTTCGAAGCCCCCGCCATTGTTCCTGGAAATAACGAGGCCGCCTGTTAAGGAAAGGCGAAGATTCGGACTCAAATTGAGTTAAGAATTACTTCAAATCCATGTCCGCTGCGCATCGTTCAACCTTATTCACCACTTAACCAACTCCTTCAACTTCGACTGCCCGCTTCGCCAGAGACGCTCAAATTAACCGGGTCGAAATCGGGTGGTCCTACTCTTGGCTCGGTCGGCGGCGTGGAAACCCGGGTTCGTTGCCGGGTGGTCTTTGGAGCAGGCGCAAGTAAATGTTTCAATCGATAAAGAAGTTCGTCGCCGACGAGTCAGGCGTCACGGCGATCGAGTATGCGCTGATCGCCTCGCTGATCGCCGTCTTCATCATCACCGCGGTCCAAACGGTTGGCACCAAGGTCAGCACGGTGTTCAACGAAATCGGCACGACCCTCAAGTAAAGGTGGCCGCCTTAAGATCTTTGCGCTGGCGTCCGCCTTGTCGGCGCGAAGGATCGCTCGGGGCTTGTCCGGATCACGGACGAGCGAGACGCAAACCGATTTTCCCTGTTTGATGCGACCGAACAAACGACGATGGCTTCGAACCTCATCCATCTTTCGATTTTCGCCTTCTTTCCCACCCTCATGGCGCTTTCAGCGTCCATGGATCTGCTGACCTTTACAATCCCCAACCGCATCTGCGTCGCTCTTGCGCTCGGATATGTGATCTTTGCGGCGCTGCTTGGCGTCCCGGCCGTTAATATTCTCCTGAATATGTCGTGCGGCTTGGCGATTCTCTTGATCACGTTCGGCATGTTCTCTTTCGGTTGGCTCGGCGGCGGGGACGCGAAGCTGGCGGCCGCAACCGCGGCATGGCTCGGTTGGACCGCAATCCTCGACTATGGTCTCGCTGCCGCCCTCTTCGGCGGAATCCTCACGCTAATCCTTCTCGGCGTTCGCACGGTCCCCCTTCCCGCTCCGCTCGCCCGCGTCGCTTGGCTTGCGCGGCTGCATAATGCCAGCGCTGGCGTCCCATACGGAATCGCGTTGGCGGCAGCCGGCCTCATGCAATTCCCGAACTCATCCATTTGGGCTGCGGTCGTCTAGGCCGCCATCGATCCCCCGCCCCCGACTGTCTGCGGATCGGCAAGCGGAAGTCACCGGCCTTGACCCCCTGGGATGGTTGCGAGCGTGTCGACGAGCGTTCGCTTTCGGTCATTTCTCGGTAGATGGGCAATATTCGTCTCGACGAAACGATGAGCCATCGATCCAAGATTCAACGCTCAGTTGCGCGAGCCGGAGCGAGTCATTTTCAGCTATTCTTACAGTCAACACTTCGTTAGCTAAAGTTATTATATCTCACTCTTGGGAATAGAAGGCTAGAAGCGGGATTCAATGGAAGATTTTCCTTCCGTCATCCGACTTCCTAACGCCTGACATACAAGTAGATACTTTAAATTAACCGTACCTTGACGATTACGATGTCTAAATCCTGTCGCTAGCGAGTCAGTGCGAAGGGTCATCATTTATGAATCGACGGTTGATCATCGTGGGGGCAATCGCAGTTCTAGCGTTCGGCGCCACGTATACGGTCTTGAGAGGCGCCGGCAATTCTGCGCCGAGCCCGTCTGCAGAAGCTCCGCCAAAGGTCGATGTCGAGCAAGTGCTCGTCGCTGGTCAGGATCTGCCGATGGGTATGGTCGTCAACGAGGGCGCCACGGCTTGGCATCCGTGGCCAAAAGCAGACGTCTCCGAACCTTATGATCACCAAGTCGGGGAAGCCTGACGCGCTCAAGGACATAGAAGGCTCGATGACACGGGTGGCTTTCCTTCGCGGCGAGCCGATCCGGCATGACAAGCTCGTCAAGGCCGGGGCGGGCGGGTTCATGTCGGCGATCCTGCCGACCGGAAAGCGGGCGGTCGCGATCAAGATCGACAATGACGGCAATTCGACCGCCGGCGGATTCATTCTTCCGAATGACCGGGTCGACGTCGTCCGTCTCGCCCGCGACGAGGAATCGACCAAGGATCGAGGGGTCGAAGTCATGACGGCGCAGCCGATCCTCGCCAATGTGCGCGTCCTGGCCATTGGCCAGAACGTGGAAGAGCAGAACGGCAAGAAGGTCATCACCGGAGCCAACGCGACGCTGGAGCTCGACCCGGATCAAGTCAATCTCATCATCCTTGCTCAACATGCCGGCAATTCGAATCTTCATCTCGTTCTCCGCAGCCTCGTCGACAGCGGCGGCCCCGCGAAGACAATTGTCAGTCCCGATGACGCTTTGACGGTGGTTCGCTACGGCGCCCCGCAGCAGGCGACCCGGTGATTCGCTTTCCTCCTTTCTTTTCTCGCTTGTTCTCCAGGGACGGAGCCGGGGCATGAAGTCCGATCGCATTCGGAGACGGCAAAACATTGCCATTTGCGTCTCGGCGGCGCTTCTCGCGATCGCGCCGGCTTCGATCGTCCGGGCCGCCGATGGCGATGATTTCGCGCGGATGGGCGCCATGTCGGACGCCACAGCCCAGCCCCTGCAAATGGGCGTCGGCCAATCGGTCATACGCGACCTGCCTGAGGAAGCAGGCGAGATCTATGTCGGCGATCCCAACGTCGCCAACGCGATCGTGCGCACAGCGAAGCGCATCTATATTTCCGGCGTCGCCAACGGCCACACAAGCATTTTCGCCTTGGCGAAGGACGGCCGAAGAATTGCGTTCTTCCAGGTCTCGGTCGGTCGGGCCATCGGCGAGTTGACGGCGCTCCTCAATGTCGCGGTCCCGGGCAACGAGATCCGCGTGCGCACCGTCGAGAACACGATCATCCTCACGGGATCAGTGGCCTCGGCGGAGGAGGCGCAAAAGGCGCTCGACATCGCTTCCGGCTTCGTCAACGATTCGCCAGCCTCCGGAACCGGCCCTCAGATCTCCATTTCGAGCGGCTCCAGCGGAGGCGGCGCCCCCGGCGGCAAATCGCCCAGCAGCCCTCAGGGAAAAGTAGTCAACGCTCTCACGATTCGCGGCGCGGACCAAGTGAGCCTGCGCGTCACGGTCGCCGAAATTCGGCGTGACATCGTCAAGCAACTGGGCGTCAACTTGAGTGGCAGCGGGCCAAACGGCAGTTTCACGCTCGCTCCTCCGTTCGCGATCAACGGCGCCATCGCCGCCGCTGCTTCCGAAGCGACCCTGAATTGGTTCAAGGGCAGCGGCAGCATCAGCGCCACTTTGCAAGCTTTCGAGCGACAGGGCGTCGCCCACACGCTCGCCGAACCAACCGTTACGGCGGTGTCAGGGGAGACCGCAA
>Ga0210406_10002085_pt1 | contig 23380 bp, 26 predicted proteins | sample IncBWC30MmetaG_FD_155454 | JGI IMG/M metagenome (GOLD analysis project Ga0210406, IMG submission 155454) | Forest soil microbial communities from Barre Woods Harvard Forest LTER site, Petersham, Massachusetts, United States - Inc-BW-C-30-M | ecosystem: Environmental > Terrestrial > Soil >...
GATGCGGTGCAACAAGTAGCGGTGGAGAAGCGGTTCTATGGCTATCGGCGGGTGCAGCGGGAGTTGCGGCAGCGCGGGCACTGGGTGAATGCCAAGCGGGTGCTGCGCCTGATGCGCGAAGACTTTTATGCTGGATGCGTTCGCGGGTTGAAGATCAGAGTCAAAGGCGCGGGCAGGAGTATCCGCCCCAGACATTATTTCTTGGGGATGAGATCGAGGAATGCTTGATGGATGCGGGTATCCGCGCTGAGCTCTGGATGGAAAGTTGCGGCCATTACTTTTCCCTGGCGGACTGCTACGGGATCGCCGCCCTCGGTGGCGAGCACTTCGACTCTGGGACCGACGCGTTCGATCTTGGGGGCGCGAATGAAGACCATCTCCAGAGGCTCGTTGCCTAATCGGCCTTCGCGGATGGAGCTGTCGATCTGGCGGCCGTATGCATTGCGGCGGATGCGGATGTCGAGAGCACCCAATCCAGATTGTTTCGGGTTCTCCACTTCACTGGCGAGGAGAATTGCGCCTGCGCAGGTGCCGAAGGTTGGCTTCACGATCACGAACTGCTTTAGCTTCTCGAATCCGGCTTCGCCTAACAGTTTTAGAAACGTTCCTGATTCCCCGCCGGGGATTACGAGGCCGTCGATCTCGTCCAGTTGTTCGGGCTTTTTGATGAGCACAACTTCGGCGCCCAGCTCTTCCAGCCGGATGCGGTGGGCGTCGAAGTCTCCCTGGAGCGCTAGGACTCCAATTTTCATAGTCGCTGCCTCCAACCGCGCATCGCATTGGCCGTCATGTATCCATTGGATTGTGACGAATGGCGGCGCGATGCATTTCGCAGCAATCCTCGATATCCGTGCCTTTCGAGGGCACGGTGCCTAAGTCCAAGGATTGAACATCGCTTTGAGCAGGTGAAAATCCGAAACATCGCGGGTCACCAGAGTCAGGTGATGAAATTCCGCTGTCGCTGCAAGAAATGCGTCCATTGCGCCTATCGGCCGGCCCGCCGCTTCGCTGCGTGAAACTGTTTTGCCCCAGGTTTCCGCAATGTCGGCGTCGACGGGCAAGATTCTGTCCTCGAATCTCAGCGGCAGTTCGTGCCCTAGCCACGCCTCCAGCCGGCGTCGACGCGCTCCCGCCGCCAGGCGTTCCACCCCATAGCGAAGCTCTGCAAGCGTGATCACACTTATAAAAACCCGATCTTCATCAGTGGATTCCATCCATCCGATAAGACCGGGATTGGGCCGCGGTTTGGTCCACTCCGAAACCGCATTCGTGTCCAGTAAAAAGCTCATAGATTAATTTTCCGAGGGCGATCTTTGAGTCGACGGATCTTCAGGCCCGATCCCCGCAGCGGAGACGCCGCAAAAAATTCGGCGAGGTTGCCCACGCGTTGTGTCTTTCGTTGCCATTCCTCCGCCCCGACGACCACGGCCGCAGTACGTCCCTTTCGAGTGATGGTCTGCGGCCCCTCGGACATTGCGCGCTCGATGATTTCACTGAATTTCGCTTTGGCTTCGGCCACAGTCCACGTTTGCATGCTCATTTTCGTTCTCCACTCATAAGGTCATGATGGTCATTATAGTCATTTGTAAGTTGAAGAGCAACGGAGCCGGCAGACAATCCCCAACCAAGCGGGGAGCTTGGACCGGGCACCCTCGGATGAGAATTAGGCATGGACCCCGCCCCTTTTCAAAGGCGATCGTTCTAATATCCCGGTCTGCGGTGGCCGTGAGCGACCGCCAGGATCTGAACCGTCGACTCTTTCTCTCGATAGATAACGGCGTACGGAAATCGTTGGAGCACGAATTTCCGCGTTCGGTGCAAGTGATCGGGCCCAGTCTGCGGCCACGGAAGTGGACCGTAACTTTGCTTGCGGTCATTTGCGACACACGGCCGGAGTTTGTCTACTTCTGAACATACTTGGTAAACCCAAGCACGATGGCCACAATTGCGCTAACCCCACGTTCGAAGCGCTCGCCGGCGAACTGGATACGAACAACTCCACCTGCTCTCGAATCCCGGGTCGATCCTCAAACTCTGCTTCTATGGCCTTAACGCTCTGAAGTCGTTTATCCAGCCGTTCTTTGCTTCTCGCGCGATAGAAGGTCGCCAACGAGATAAGACCAGGCCAAGGACGGCGAAGAGAGACGACGTCCAGAACGAGGTATCGGAGCGCGGGGGAAGGCCCCCGTCGTAGAGGATGGCAGTGAGAGCGAGTTTAGCGAGTTCCCAATGCATCAGGCGGCTTTATGAAAGCACGATTTACACCCGAGTCACGCCTCACCAGCCCCTTGTTTGCAACATGTGCGCTTCGTCCAGTGCGGCTACGGCGAGGCCTTTCATGGCGCCTACCAGATCTTCGCTGACTTCAAGTAATACTTTAGGGTCGTTATAGTGCGTCGCGGCCTGCACGATTGCCTTGGCGCGCTTTTCTGCTTCTTGCGGATCGGCGAAGGTGGTCGAGTCCTGCATGAAGATGCCGGAGCCGACGAAGACCGACTCGGCGCCGAGTTGCATGACCAGCGAGGCGTCGGCGGGGGTGGCGATGCCTCCGGCGGAGAAATTGGGGACGGGTAACTTCCCTTCTTTGGCCACTATTCTCACTAACTCATACGGGGCCTGATGTTCCTTGGCTTTGGCGTAAAGTTCTTCTTCGCCGAGTACGGTGAGGATCTTTATCTCTTGCACGATTTGGCGCATGTGTTTCACGGCGTGGACTACGTCGCCGGTACCGGCTTCGCCCTTGGTGCGAATCATGGCGGCGCCCTCAGCGATGCGGCGCAGGGCTTCGCCCAGATTGCGAGCACCGCACACGAATGGAACAGTGAAAGCGTGTTTGTCGACGTGGTGGGCTTCGTCGGCGGGAGTGAGGACTTCGGATTCGTCGATGTAGTCGACGCCCAGTTCTTGCAAGATTTGGGCTTCGGCAAAATGGCCGATGCGGCATTTGGCCATCACCGGGATCGAGACGGCGGCCATGATTTCGCGAATCTTTTTGGGCGAGGCCATGCGGGCTACGCCGCCTTCGGCGCGGATCTGCGCGGGGACGCGCTCGAGGGCCATCACCGCGACGGCGCCCGCCTTCTCGGCAATCACGGCTTGGTCGGCATTGGTGACGTCCATGATGACGCCGCCTTTTAGCATTTCGGCGAGGCCGGTCTTCAGGCGCAGGCTGGTGGATCTTCCGTTGTTATTCGACATGAGTCCTCTTTCGTTGATGGCACCACGATACAAAATTATTGGCTAGTTTGGAATATCCATTTTCGTATATTCTTTACATACCACTTGTCGGGGACAGGAGAAGGGCACTTGGCGGGGAGAATGCCTTGAGGCAACCCAAACGGCAAATGGGATGGTAGGGATCTTTCGACTTCGTAGCTGGCTCGCTTTGCGAACCAGCTACTGCGCTCAAGATGACAGAGTGGTGAGGAGGACATGGCAAAAAAATCGAGCACACTGCCGCTGAACCTGCGAGGTCCCAAGCCACGCATCGCTTTGTATCGGTGGCTTTATGAGGAATTGCGCTCGACGATTCTTGCTGGACGCTTGCATCCCGGTGCTCGGCTGCCAGCTACGCGGGATCTGGCGGGGCAGTATGGAATTTCCCGGCCGACCGTTGTTACCGCTTTCGAGCAGTTGCGATCGGAAGGCTATGTGGAGGGCAGAGTCGGCTCGGGGACTTACGTCAGCAAGACTCTTCCGGACGAGTTATTGCAAGCGCCGAGGACAAAATCCGATTCCACAACGCAAAGGCGCAATATTCCTCTTTCTGCCTATGCGCGGCGCTTGCGACCGTTGCCGCGATCCGAGTTCCGTCCAGCGCGGGCATTTCGCGCCAGCCAGCCTGCGCTCGACGTTTTCCCCGCCGGGCTTTGGGCACAGGTGGCAACGCGGCGTCTGCGGCGGGTTTCGGCGCAACTATTGGCGGGCGGAGAGGCGCTGGGATATCGTCCGTTGCGGGAGGCGGTGGCCGAATATCTGAATACCTCTCGCGGGGTGAAGTGTACGGCGGATCAGGTGCTGATCATCTCGGGCGTGCAGCAAGCGCTGGACCGCGCGGCGCACTTACTGCTGGACGCGGGCGATCCGGTATGGATGGAGGAGCCCGGGTATCCCGGCGCGGCGGTTGTGTTCCAAGCTGTGGGCGCAAAAATCTGCCCTGTGCCCGTCGATTCTGAAGGCTTGAACCTTGAGGCGGGGCGGCGACGGTGGCCGCGACAGCGTCCGCGATTGATTTATGTCACCCCGGCACACCAGTTCCCTCTTGGCGTGACGATGAGCCTGCGGCGGCGCTTGTCACTGCTGGAGTGGGCGCGGCGGTCGAAGACAATTATTTTTGAGGACGATTACGACAGTGAATACCGGTACTCGGGGCGGCCGATTCCCGCGCTGCAGGGTTTGGATCGCGCCGCGATGGTGATTTTTGCGGGAAGTTTTACCGACGTGCTCTTCCCTGCTCTGCGGCTTGCGTATCTCGTGGTTCCGTCCGACATGGTGGATATTTTTGCGGCGGCTGAATCGGTGAGTACGCATCATCCGCCTTTGATAGATCAGGCGATTTTGTGCGATTTTATCCGCGAAGGACATTTTGCGCGGCACGTCCGGCGGATGCGCGAGTTGTATGCGGAACGCTTGGCGGTGCTAGTCGAGGCGGTTCGCGAACGGCTGACAGGGTTGCTGGAGATTCCAGAGATCGAAGCGGGTTTGCGGACAGTCGCGTGGCTGCAGGGCGGGATTCTGGCTGAGCGGGCGGCGCAGGCGGCGGCAAAGTACGATGTCGAGGTGGTTCCGCTCAATCGTTATGCTTACGGGCGGGCGAGGCGCGACGGGATCGTGCTTGGGTTTGCGGCGGTGGACGCGCGGGAAATGCGGCGGGGCGTCGAGCAGTTGGCTAGGGCATTGGAGGGGTGTCGGCGTTAACCACGGGGACCGGCGAGACGCCCGTCCCCCGTTTATCTTTCGACGAACTTGGCGAACATTTTCTCGGGGTCTATCGCGATGAACAGACCCCGGCTTCGGGCCAGCACTTCGCCTTTGGAGTCGAGGATCTCTGCCATGTTGACGTGCCGGCGGCCGCGGACGCGTACCTCGCGGGATTCCACGCGCAGTGGCTTATTCAGGGGCACCGGCTTCAGATAATCCACGGTGATCTGCGAAGTGAGCGCGACCACCTGACGCAGTTTGTTCACCTTGCCCATGGCTTCGTCCAGGATGGTCGCAATAATGCCTCCGTGCGCGTGGCCCGGTGGACCCGTGTAGCGTTTGCCCAGCCGGAAGCAGCAGACAAAGCAATCGCGCTCTTCGTCATAGGCGAACTTGAGGTGCATGCCTTCGGGATTGTCCTTGCCGCAGGCGAAGCAGTAGTTTTTCTGCAGGCGTACCTGGCGGGTGTCGTGGCCGTAGGCGGGGATTTTTTTTGACATAGGTCAAGAGCATTAAACCACGAAGGACACGAAGGTACACGATACGGACTTTGTGGCTGTCGAATTTCAAGAGTGATACGTTCCCGAATCGGTTCCTTCCACAACAAGCGCTTGCGCGCATCACACACGCCTGTGATAAACTTCGGGGCCAACCGCAGCTTCAGGTTTTTTGGAACGAGTTATGACCATGCACAAACCTCGACCTCTGGAGATCTTGTAGATGGGCCTCGCTCTGCTCGCGATTATCTGGCTGATCACTTTTGTTAGCACTTACTTTTTCGCCGCAAAAACTTGGTGGTTACCCCATGGCGCGTCAACGTCGACGCCTTGGATCGACCATCAGTTCGCCCTAACTTACTTGCTGATGGGAATTGTCTTTGTAGCCGCTCAGGGCGCGCTCGGGCTGTTTGTGTGGCAGTATCGCGACCGCGGAACGGCCACCAAGGTGACGTACTCCCACGGCAACACCACCATGGAAGCGGTATGGACCGCCTTGACTGCCATCCTCTTTATTGGGCTGAACCTCATGGGCAGTCCGATCTGGGCGGCCGAGCGTTTTGCGCCGGCGGATCCAGGATCGGTTCCGGTGGAAGTCACCGGCATGCAGTTTGCCTGGTACTTCCGCTATCCAGGGCTGGACGGAAAATTTGGCCGGACTGACCCCAAGCTCATGGATCCCTCGGCGGGGAACGAAGCGGCGCTCGGGTTGGACACTTCCGATCCCGCAGCCAAAGACGATGTTGTCACCGGCACCATGTATCTTCCGGTGAACCGGCAAGTAAATCTAACGTTGCGGGCGGTGGATGTGATCCACAGCTTCTTTGTTCCTCAGATGCGCTTCAAACAGGATGCCGTCCCAGGACTTGCGATTCATATGCATTTCACACCGACGGAAGTGGGCGAGTACGAAATTGCCTGCGCCGAACTTTGCGGACTCGGGCATTACAAAATGCACGGCATGGTACACGTGGTGAGTCAGGAAGACTTTGATAAATGGCTGGCGACTCGGGAGGCGGAGAAACAGTAATGGCGACTAGCGCTACGATTCACTCGCACGCTCCTCAGGGATTTATCCGCAAGTATATTTTCAGCCTGGATCACAAGGTGATCGGGCTTCAGTATTACTTCCTCGCTCTGGTGGCTGTATTTGTCGGCATGTTCCTGTCGATTTTGATGCGCGTTCACATGATCTGGCCGACTGCCGTGTTGCCGCTGGTGGGCGAAATCAAGCCGGAAACGTACTTAAGTCTGCTGACCATGCATGGCACGATCATGGTCTTCTTTGTGTTGACCACGGCGCCGCAGGGTGGGTTCGGGAATTATTTTCTGCCCATCCAGATAGGCGCGCCGGATATGGCGTTTCCGGTCCTGAACATGCTTTCGTTCTGGACGACGTTCGTGGCTTTCGTGGTGATACTAGCGGCGTTCTTCGTTACCGGAGGCGCGCCACTGCATGGCTGGACCGGCTATGCTCCGCTTAGTGCTTTGACGAATTCCGGGCCCGGCGAACAACTGGGCGCGGATTTGTGGATCACAAGCATCGCGATTTTCTGTATTGCCTCGCTGATGGGTGCGCTGAACTTCATCACCACCACCCTGGATCTGCGAGCCAAGGGCATGACGATGATGCGCATGCCGCTGACGGTTTGGGCATGGTTCGTTACGGCGATTCTTGGACTGCTGGCTTTCGGCGTGCTGCTATCCGCGGGCATTCTGTTATTGCTGGATCGCAATCTGGGCACCAGCTTTTATGTTCCACTCGTCGTCGTCAATGGCCAAGTCATGGGGCACAAGGGCGGGTCGCCGCTGCTGTGGCAGCATCTGTTCTGGTTCTTCGGACATCCCGAAGTTTACATCGCCATTCTGCCTGGGATGGGCGTGGCTTCGCAGTTGCTGTCAACCTTTTCACGTAAACCGATCTTCGGATACAAAGCCATGGTGTATGCGATTATGGCTATAGGCTTTTTGGGATTCATGGTGTGGGGCCATCATATGTTTATGAGCGGCATGAGCCCTTACACGGCTTTTGCTTTTTCGCTCATGACAATGGCCATCGGTGTTCCCTCCGCGATTAAAACTTTCAACTGGCTGGGAACCATTCACGGCGGACGGGTGCGCTTTCAGACACCGATGCTGTTCGCCATTGGCTTCGTTTCCCTTTTCGTCTCGGGCGGGTTGAGCGGGCCATTTCTGGCACAGCCGGTGCTCGACATTCCCTTGCATGACACGGCCTTTGTGGTCGGCCACTTCCATCTCATCATGGGTGTGGCGGCGATCTTTGGCATGTTTGCCGGAACTTACTATTGGTTCCCTAAAATGTTCGGGCGCATGATGAACGAGACCTGGGGTCGAGTTCATTTCGTGATTACATTGATCGGGACGTATTGCATCTTCATGCCTATGCATTACCTGGGCATGGCCGGGCAGCCACGACGGTACTCTCAGTTCACTGAGCTGGCGTATTTGCACCCACTGATTCCGCTCAATACCTTCATCACCTATGCGGCGATTATTACGGTTACGGCGCAATTCATCTTTGTGATCAATTTGTTCTGGAGCCTGTTCCAAGGCCCGAAGGCGAGCGACAATCCATGGGAATCGACGACGCTGGAGTGGACCACGGCGACGCCCCCTCCGCACGACAACTTTGGAGGCCACACGCCGGTCGTCCATCACGGGCCTTATGAGTACAGCGTGCCCGGAGCTCCGCGGGATTATGTCATGCAGACCGATCCCGCAACGGTAGCGTCGCATTAGGGACAACTGCAGGTAACAGTGCTCGAGTTTACTGCATCTATCAGTCATGGCAACTTTCAGTTCTCCAGTTTCGCTCGAAGTGCCGAAGACGGGCCAGGGTGGCGGCGGTAGGCGTCCGCCTGCGTACGGCGGTGGCGGGGATGGACCCGGCGACGGTTCGCCCGACTACGGACAGCGTTTGCGTCGGCTTCGCCTGGGACTCGCGATTGGGTTGGCGTCGGTTACGATGATATTCGTTTCGCTGACGAGCGCGTACGTCGTCCGTCGCGGTCTGCCTACTCTCGATGAACGCACCAACACTTATGTTCGCGACTGGATTCCAGTCAACCTGCCGGTCACGCTGCTACTGATAAATACAGCACTGTTGCTGGTAAGCAGCATCACGGCGGAACTGGCGCGCAGACAGATTACGCGGCAAGCCGCGTTGGCGCCGGTTCGTTCGATCCCCGGGGTTTCACTGGGAAACGACAACGGATTCCCTTGGCTGGGTATCACGGTTGTGCTCGGCGGCGGATTTTTGACCGGTCAATGGATGGCTTGGCGCGAACTCGCGGACCGCGGTTTTTATCTGGCCACCAGCGCCAGCAGTTCGTTCGTCTATTTGTTGACCGCCGCTCACGCCGTTCACCTTGCGGGAGGCATTTTGGTGTTGCTCTACGCGGCTACAGTTTCTTTGCTGCACAAACCGGTCGAGGCGCGGCGCGTCGTCGTGGACGTCACTGCCTGGTACTGGCATTTCATGTTTTTGTTGTGGCTCTATATTTTCGGGCTGGTATGGTTTATCCGGTAGTGGAAAGACGCGGGCGAGGGCGCCAGCGCCACACGTTTAAAGGAGACCGAAAACATGTCTGAAGTCGCGGTGCAGCACGAGATGGCGGGTGTTTATGAGCCGTCCCTGTTCGGCACCTACTCCAAGAAGATCGGGATGTGGTTGTTCCTGCTCTCCGACACGCTGACGTTCGGAGCGCTGCTCTTCGCCTACAGCTATGGACGCATTTCGAATCCCGACTGGCCCACTCCATTCGGTAAGGAAAGCATCACCAACGCCACGATCATGACGGGGTGCCTGCTTTCGAGTTCGTTGACCATGGTGCTGGCGGTGCTCGCGGCAAGGCGCGGTGATCGCAACTGGACCCGCAACTGGATTCTCTTCACCATGCTCTTCGGTACAGCGTTCATCGTGCTGCACGGCATGGAGTGGACCAAGCTCATCGGCGAAGGCATGACCCCGTTCAAGAATCCATGGTCCGCAAACGTGCCCCAGTTCGGCGGGACGTTCTTCACCCTGACTGGCATGCACATGCTGCATGTGACCATCGGAGTCATTTATTTGGGCGTGGTTTCCCTGCGTAAAACATTTCTGCCTATCCTGCTGGCAATCTGGGCCGTCGCGTGGTGGCAGATTCCGGCAGATAGCGTATTCCATTACGGAGTGCACGCACTGCTGGCGGGTTTAGTGGTTGCAGCCGTGGTCCTATTTCTCAAACCGAAAGATTACGATGCCCACGACGTAGAAATCGCGGGACTGTACTGGCACTTCGTGGACTTAGTGTGGATGTTCATTTTCCCGCTGGTCTACTTGATGTCCACGCGCGTGTGACCTAGAAAGACGCAAAGTCATCCTGAGGGGCTTCCAGTCCTGGAGGATTTCTCGGGCAGCAAAAGGAATTTTGACACGGGAGAAATTTTTAATGCACACCGCCGCCACAACGCACGATGAAAGCAAGAGCCAATACTTCTGGGTCTGGGGAGTCCTGCTGCTGCTCACCGCGGTCGAAGTGGTTCTCGCCTACAAACAGGTCTTCCAGCCGGTACAGATGCTGGAAGCTCTTATGATTCTCTCGATCATCAAGTCCGCGCTGATTATCGGTTACTTCATGCACTTGAAGTATGAGATCGCCGCCATGAAATGGGTAATGATGACGGCCGTGACCGCGTGTCTGTGCCTGATGTGCATTTTCTTTCCCGACGCTTTTCGAATTGTTCATCTGGGAGTCCGATGAAACTGCGCCTTGCCACGCTCGTAGCGTTGATTGTGCTCTGCGCGGTGCCTGCATTCAGCCAGAGCTGCGCCATGTGCTATAGCACGGCGCGCGCCCTCAACAAAGAAGGTCAAAATGCGATCACGCGCGGGGTCGTGGTGTTGCTGCTTCCTCCGGTCGGATTCATGACCATCGGAGTTGGCTTGGCGTTACGCTACGGCAAGAAGCGCGATGAAGAACAGGAATAGGGCTGATCGCACCCAATGCCCGCTGCTCTGAAAGCAATCTTCTTCGACGTTGGCAATACTCTCCTCTTTCCTGACCGGCCGTATATTTTAGGGCCCCTTTACGAGCGGAAGCTGATTCCAACTATCGAGCAATGGCACGCCATCGAGCGAAAGACTAAGAAAGAATTCGACGATATTTTGCAGCACGATGGCAAAGCGGATCATAGCTTCTGGTATCTGTTCTACTCTCACCTGCTTGCGGAACTGGGCGTCCATGACGATGCTTTGCGCGATGTTCTGCTGAATGCCACGCGCGTCTCGGCGAACTGGCGTGATATTCGTTCGGGTACGCGCGAGTCTCTGCAGCGGCTGGGACGACGCTACCCGCTAGCGGTAATCTCGAATGCCGACGGCAAGATTGCCAATGTGCTGGAACGCTGCGGCATCGCGGGTTGTTTCCAGGCGATCACTGATTCGGGCTTGGTCGGATACGAGAAGCCGCATCCGGCCATTTTCGAGGCTGCCCTGCGCGACATGAAAGTCAGCCCTGAGCAGAGCTTATATGTCGGCGACGTTTACTCAGTTGATTATCAAGGTGCGACCCGCGCTGGCATGCAAGCGATGTTGTTTGACGCATCTGGGGCGTATCGTGAATCGGGCCTGCCGCGCGTGGAATCGCTCGAGGAATTGGAAAAGAAGATCTGAGCACTGCGGCATTCCTCATTCTCCCCGCACCACCAAGTATGCTCGCGCCTACACGGAGACTACTTGATGATCGAGACAGTCCGCGTGGATCGTGTCGTATAGTCCCTGCAAGAGATCTGCTCCATGGCGGGCGATGAAATAGCATCCGCCTATCTGGCGTTCCTGCAGAGTCTTATTCGGATAAAGCAAATTGCACAGCAGGTCGGCGTGTCGGCTCACAATTTCCGTCTGCCGAAGTTCCGCGCGAGCCGCCCGGGAACGCAGTTGCGCAAGCTGGTGCTGCATCTTGGAAGCTGCGTTGGTGGCTGAGTCTACCAGAGTTGTATCCAGCCGTGCCAGGCTTTCCCGAATCGCAGCCATAGATTTTTCCAGCGAAGCCTCTCCCTGGTCAAACGCCGATTGCAGCTCTTTCGACAAAGTGCGGGACGCCATCAGTTCGCGGAGTTTCTCCGGCCCGTGGAAAAGATCGGTCAGGCGAAGTCCGTAGCGTTCAAGTAGTCCCTTCGGCTTGGGCTCCACAAGGGTCGCGGATAACCGCGGGATAATTGGCGTGATCCTTCCCAAAAGCGCCTCGTAGACGACGCCCACTTGGGCAAAGTATGCCACTTCAGCGGATCCTCCGACATAGGCAAGAGTCGGCAGCAAGTAATCTTGAATCACTGGCCGCAGTAAAACATTGGCGCTGAAATCCTGCGGCGACGATTCCACGCGACGAAGCAGTTCCGCCTGCGAAATTTGCTCGGCTTCAATCAAGAAATCAGTGCTTCCATGTGCGCTAACGTGTCGATGCACGGGCACGCGGGCGCCATTTTTCAGCGTGAACAGCAGGGTCGACGACGGTGTGACCTTGACCTGCTGATGGTATCCCATAGCTTCCAGCGCCTTGCCGCGTGCCAAAAGGTCTTCATCCAGTTTGGCGGCTCGCTCAATTGCAGATTGGTAGATGGGTTTCGCAACCTGGTGAAGTTCGGGATCAGTTGCATCCAGAACGATCACGCCCCAGTCCGCAAATAACCGCGCGAACAGCCGGGCAAAGGCACTGCCAAAAGTCTCAGCCGGACGGTATGCTTCGCGAAGAAAATCGGAAACGGCAGAAGGCCCTAACAATGCGGTCGCCGCTTCCACTACAGCCTGAATTTCTGAGCCGAAGCGAATCGTGCCAACCGGTGCGTTTACCAATCCATGGATCGGGGCCATCAACTTTTGTAGAGATCCATCGGCGCCGGGAATTGAGACTTGATTCACTTCCTCTAGATCGTGGTCCTCAGTAGCCAGCCAGAATACCGGCACGCAATCGATGCCGGCCTCAGTCGCCAGTTGGGCCAGTTTGACCGCAGTCAAGGCTTTGAAAATCGTGAACAATGGGCCACCGAAAAGCCCAACTTGTTGGCCGGTTACCAGCGCGGATGCGCCTGCCCGGAGACGACCGATATTCTGCAGAGCTTTTTCGGCGGAGCCCCACGACTGATTCTGGCGTTCGAGGATGGATGAAACACGTTCTCGCCGTTCAGCATCATAGGCCAGACGTGACACCTCGTCAGTGAACCACTGATTGAAGTATGGGGATCGCGGATAAAACGGCTGGACTTTCGAATCACAGGAAAGAAAATCGGTGAAGAGCTGGCTGGTATGCGGGATTTGGCTGAAGGGCAAACACTCCGACTTCACGGACAGTTCTCCTGACAGCGTTGGACGATGCCGCTCATGTTTGGTCAACGCCTTCATTCTACAGGCATGTGTCCTAATGAGATGTGGGCAACAGTCGGAAGATGCAAAAACCAGGGTCGGACTAGTAAAGAAAAATTGGTTCCCGCCGATCTTCTATCAAAGAGGCAGCCCCGTCCATGCAGACTGATCTTGATGCGCAAAACGTGCCCGAGACCCCTCCTGACCGGAGACGGCATCCACGATTCCGGCTCAGCGTGCCCCTCACCATTCGCTGCGCTGACGGCGCGACAATCCAAGCCATCAGCATGGAAGTCAGTGAGAGTGGGCTGTCGGCTATTACCGCCCAGTCGTTGAACATTGGCGACACTGTAGAACTGGAGCCGATTGTTGCCAGCAAGCTTTCAGCCGTAGTGCGTCAAAATGTGGGGAAAGTTCATGGTTTCGAGTTCCTCAATCTAACCTCCGAGCAAGCTTATAGAATTCGGGAGCGGTGCAAGATGCTTCCGAGGTATCGAGGCAAGTTGTTGGGCATCTGAGTTCAATCGTTTCCCGTCCTCTCAAATCGAAACCTCCCAACCTGCGTCCAAAGCCGCTAACAACGGAGGGGAGATGCCGCTATGTGCTCGGTTTGTGTTCTGCCGCGGGCGCATCGTACAATAAGCCTGAAGCAAGGTGGGATTTCGGGGCATCGGACTCTGCCAGCCAAAGGAAAAACGAACCGGTTTAAACCCCCATCGCACTCAATCTAAGAACGCAACGGCGGAAGGTGCCGGTCGAGGAATTGCCAAGCTCATGGTCATATTGATTACGATTGTCCACATTGCGGTTTGTTTGTTTCTCATCATCGTGGTATTGCTGCAGAGCGGCAAGAGCGGCGACATCGCTGCAGCCTTCGGTGGCATGGGCAGCCAGACCGCCTTCGGCCCACGTGGCGCCGCCACAGTTCTATCGCGAGCCACCACATGGTCGGCCATCATTTTTATGGTGACATCGATCACGCTTTCGGTCTACGCTTCGCGGCATAGTGGTACGAACTCCGTGCTGCAAGGAGTCAAAGGATCGCCGGCCAAGTCACAGCCGGTGAAGCCAGCCGCGCCGCAGAAATAGTCGTTGGCCGTTGATCCTTGGTCTTTAGCGACGACCGCGCGCTTACCGACGAACGGCCAACGACGGGGCTTTATGATCCACGAAATTATTCCGGTGGGCCCACTACAGTGCAACTGCTCGATCGTCGGAGACGAGACCACGCACAAGGCCATGGTGATCGATCCTGGCGATGAAATCCAAAGCATACTTGCGCTGGTTCAAAAGCATAACCTGCAGGTAAAACAGATCGTCATCACCCATGCTCACATCGATCACGTAGGCGGCGCGATGAAACTGCGAGCCGCCACGGGCGCACCCATCCTGCTCAACCAGAATGACTACGAATTGCTTAAGATGCTCGATGTCCAAGCCACATGGATCGGCGTACCGCCTCCGGGCAAAGTGGAGATTGATCAGAACATCGGACAAGCCGACACGGTGAAGGCCGGCTCGCTCACCGCGAATATACTTTTCACACCCGGACATACCGAGGGCAGCGTCTGTCTTTATTTTCCCAGCGAGAAGAAACTGATCGCCGGAGACACACTTTTCGCCGGAAGCATTGGCCGTACCGATTTGCCGGGCGGCTCCTTCGAAAAGATCATCGACTCCCTGCATGACAAGCTACTCGCCTTGCCGGATGACACGATTGTTATCCCCGGTCATGGTCCCCAAACCACGATCGGCGAAGAGCGCGAGAACAATCCATTTTTGAGATAGTGCAGGCGCGGGCTTCCTTCCCCGTGCGGCGCCACCGTTTCAGGAAGTTATGCTTTTTTCCGGGCGAGGCGATCAACCAGGACCCTAAGTGTGGTCTGGGCTTCAGCACTCCACCAGGTGGCGCTCACGTGGTCAAGCTCAAGATCGAAAGGTGCTCCAAAAAGTTCGTGCAGGTCAGCGCGAGCCCGCCGCCGGGTTGCTTCCATCGCATCGACGGGCAACGCCAGTAGCGCGCGGCTCCACTCGATTGCTCGGCTCACCACGTGATCGAGCGGAACAACCTCGTCCACCAAACCGACCCGGACAGCTTCGTCAGGTGAGATCAGAAGACCCCCGACGGCCAGCCTCTCGGCTTGATGCGCACCGACTAAGCGCTTCAGTCCGGTGAAAATCACCGGTGGCAACGGCAGTCCAACCTGCACTTCGTTCAGTCCCAACTTCCAATCGCCGCGCGCGGCAACCCTGCAATCGCAAAAAATTGGCAGAACGGTCCCGCCCGCAGTGGCGTGGCCAGCGATTGCCGCGGCAATCGGAACGGGAGAAAGCGCAAGGGCGCGAAGCAGCGCGTAAAACTCGCGCCAAAGAGTGGCGATGGCCGGATGATCAAGTGTCAACAACAGCGGAATATCGAGGCCAGCTGAGAATCTGCCTGCGGTACCGGACAGCACCAGCGCGCGCGCCCCGTCCTGTGGTGCGGACTCGACCGCTTGCCTAAGGGCGACGATGAGTTCTGGCGACAGCGCATTCGCGGGCGGGCGATTCAGCTGCAATTCGCGGACAGCTCCGTGATTGATGGTGAGGATCATGTCACTCGCATCTTTCCTATCTTTCACTTCGCATTCTACGACCGGTTCTTTTCGGGGCGCGCAGGTTTCAGTTTATCGATTTTGGCCATGTGCGGAGTATAAGTGCATCGGGGTGCGAAGGGAATCCGACTTTTGCACACACCGATTTCTGTGCAACAGCAGAGCAGTGTTTAGTTAACTGATGGCGACTTCAAGAGTATTTCAGCGAGGTTCTCTTCTCCAAACTGAGTGGGATGGCGATCCCATCGCTAACAGGCCCAGCGTCGCTGGTTGGGAAGCTGGAAGCATGGCGGTCCCTTGATCGACCGTTCCATCGGCATCACTCTTTGTACGTCCGGCGACGATAGGTTTGTTCGCGATAGTCTCATAGGCATAACCGGTCAGAGTTGCCTTGACGAACGCTCCACCCGAGACGTGAACGCTAAGCCGCGCCCATCCGAAGTGAGTCTTACCGTTGATCTGGAACTTCAACCCGAGGTAGTGGTTGTCGACGTTGAGCCATTTACCGATGGTACCCTGGCCACTTTCGGAACTGGCCATAAATTTCCCTTGGAAGGGTTGCTGCGGACCGATTACGGCCCCACGCGTCAGGGCCGAAGCATAAGGAATACTCAGAAACCCCGGCATCCCCTCAACCCCATTCCCGGCGGCTGGAACTGCGGACAGGGCATCGACGCAGAAGTCCGTATTGCATCCGTGGGTGTTTACCAAAGTAAGATCAGCCACTTTGTCGTGGTTGAGATCGATGCTGTAGCGGCCATTTTTCCCCACGACGTGGTGGACGGCTGTGTAAATGATCCGGGCTTGCGCTGGTTGCGCCAATGCCAGCACGCCGACTCCGGCTGCGCTGGCGGCGAGGGCGTACATGTTGAGCCGCTGCTGGGTTGACGCGGAAACTGTCGAGGGTGTTTTATCGGATGGCTTCATAGGCTTGGCTCCGAAGGCTGCTGCAATTTGGGACATCGGGATTCTGTTCTTGTCGGGCCAAGGTGTCAATAGGTATAGCAAAAATTGACAATCCTTTTACAAAGGTCAAGTGGAAGGTTATGGGCCCAACAGTTCCAGCACTCGCGCAATTCCCTGGCGAAAATTCGGCGGTGGCGTGATCAGACTCACAATCAGGTAGCCATCGCTGGGAAAATCATAAAAATGCCCGGGGTGAATCAGCACGGAAAGCTTTCGCAGCAGTTCAATGGCAAGATCTTCATCCGACTGCGTCACCGGAACTCGAAGAACGGCATACCATCCGCCTTCGACCTGCAGACGGCTGCAGGTTTTCTGCCTGGCTAGGCTCCGATCGAGTTCGCTTAAGTTCGTCCGCACCCGATCCAGGAGCAACGGCTGAATGGAATTACGCTGTTCCAGCAATGCCGGCGCAGCCAATTGAATCGGCGCATTCATGGAGAGATAAGTGTCGGCAATGACCTCCAGGCGCGCCAGCGCCGCGGACACTTGCTCGCCGGGACCGCTGGTGACAATCCAGGCCAACTTCATCTGCGGGAGCCCGGCAATTTTCGACAGGCCACTCAGCGTAAACGTCAGCACGTCCTGGTTGGTAGCGAATGTGGGCCGCGCCGCGCCGTCGTGAGCGTAGTCGAGAAAGACTTCATCGACAATGAGCGCCAGATTGTATTCTCGGCAGAAATTATTGAGCGCCCTCCGCTCCTCGTCAGCGACGAACGATCCCGTGGGGTTATTGGGATGCACCACCACCACGGCCCGGGTACGATGGTTTACTGTTTTGTGCAAAGATGGAAAGTCGATCTGCCATCCGTGATCGTAGAGCAACGGATACGGTACCAGCTTCACATCCTGCAAGTCCCCAAGAAACTCAAATAGCGGATAGCTTGGCTTGGGCACCAGAATTTCATCTTCCGCATTGCACAACAGACGGAGAACGTAAGAATAACCCTCGCTGGTGCTGGCGGTAAGCACGATCGCATCAGGATCGATCTCGGTATGCTGCTTGCGATAATAGCCAGTCACAGCCTCGCGCGCGCCGCGCAAGCCCTTGGGCTGAGGGTCATAATCCATAGCCTGAGGATTGACCAGCGCCTGCAAAATAGTTTTCGAGTCATAATGCAGCCCGGCCCGTGTGGGATTCGAAATCGTCAGGTCGAGCACTTCCCTGCCCTGAGCCTGCGCCTCGTGCTGCGCTTGAGTGAAACGGTTAGGCGTAAGCTTCCAATCGGTGCGCCGAGAAAACATACGCGACTATGATACGCGGAAGGGCGAGAGAATCCGGTTCAGCTTTCACTGAGCACGCGAAGCAGGGGCCACGAAGATGTCTGGCCTCGCGAAAATCTCGCCCTGCATAGACTGTCGTCTGTCCATGCAGGGCGTTCTTGTCTTCGGGCCGCGTTGTACTTGCGGATTCCTTTTACTTCGTCGAGTTCCCCAGCGGATCAACACCCGGAGTCGGATGGGCTTTTTCCTCCGGTGGCTTCGGGCAGGTCACCTGGGTCCAGGTACCCGAGTTTCCGAAGTTGGTCCTCTCGTTAAAGAGTTGGAATGGCCCGGAAAGTGGCTTTCCGCTCAAGGTACCAATCCAATCCACCGCGCCACAGCTGCCGGCGTCCACAGTAAACGCACGGAACGCGACCACTAAACCGTCTGTCTTGCTGTGGTAGGAGTTGCCGACCACAGGCCAGGATGAAAGTCCTGCGCAGGAAGTCAGAGCTCCAAATACACGACCATTGCGCGCCACCGCCGAGTCGGTCACGGGTTGTTCGAACCGAATGTAAACTCCGCTGAATGGCGAAAAGCATTGTGGTGCCGCCATCGCTAGGCCAGGGGCGAGCAGTACCGCGCTCACAAGAACCGCTATCGATCGCTTGATGTTCATGCTAACCCTATTTGTCCTTTCTCTCCCGCAGATCCGAATGGACCGCGACGAGGCCCTCATTCTCCGCTGGCATAAAACCCCGCGTCAAGGTGCAAGAGTTTGCAGCATCGGGGCGGGTGAGGAGAAGTGACTAGTCCCAGGCAGCGGGAACATTCACGTACGAGCGGTCAAGGGCCGCGACGGATGGGCAACCGAGCAACCTGAGAGTGCGATCGAGATCGGTTCGCAAGATCTCGATGGCACGCGCCACTCCCGCTTCGCCGGCGGCCGCGAGGCCATAGGCATAGGCGCGTCCGCAAAGAACCGCGCGTGCTCCCAGGCAAATCGCTTTGACGATGTCCGTGCCGCGACGCACGCCTCCGTCCATCAAAACCTCGGCCTGACCGTTCACCGCTTTTACAACTTCCGGCAAAGCTCGCACCGAGGCAGGCAGACCATCGAGCTGGCGGCCACCGTGGTTAGAAACCGAGACGGCTGCGGCGCCTTCGTCGATCGCGCGGCGGGCATCGTCGCCGGTAAGCACTCCCTTGACTACGATCGGACCGCGCCAGACTTCGCGAATCCAGCGCAAATCGTTCCAGGTAACTGCGGCGGCGGCCAGCGCCGCGTTGATATCGACCAGCGGCATCGGACCTTTTCCTGGAACGACGACGTTCGGAAGCCCGGGCAGACCACCATCGCGCAAGTACCCCATCAGCCATCCAGGATGCTTTAACAATTCTGGGATGTATGGAATTTTCTCCAGCACGGTGCCGCTGATCAGTTCCTTTATGCCATTGCGAAAGTCGCGCTCTCGAATTCCGGATACCGCGGTATCAATCGTGACCACCAGGGCGGAGAATCCCGCAACCCGCGCTCGTTCGATGGCAGCCTCGGCAGCCCCGCGTCCGCCCATCAGATAAAGCTGGTAGAAAACCGGACCGCTGGAACCTGCCTTCACGTCCTCCAGCCTGTGCCCCGAAATCGTAGACAAGATGTAAGCCGTGCCCGCAGCCCCCGCAGCGCGCGCGGCTGCGACTTCGCCGCCCGGATGCATTAGGCGGCTGTACCCCACTGGAGCAAGAAGGAACGGAAGCGAAACATCAAATCCCAAAACGCGCGTACCCAAATTGCAATTCGCCAGCGCTACGGCATGACGTGGGCGGAAGGTGACGTCCTGAAAGGCGCGGCAGTTCTCGCGCAATGTAACTTCGCCTTCCGCGCCACCATCCAGATAATCAAATACCGCCTTCGGCACCCGGCGACGCGCCATCGGCCGGAAGTCCTCAATGCTCACAACCCGGGGAGATGCAACTGCGCGGGAGGCTCCTGTCATTTGCGATTCCAGTGGTCGTAACTTTTAAAACAGGTAGATGTTAACACTTGGGGAAACCGCGAGTGGATAAAACCGGAACCTTTGCTGGGGCTAGATATCGATTCGCTTCTGTGTATGCGAGTTTACATACCAGCATGGACTATAGCCGAAGTGGGGAAACAGGGAGCGAACGCACACTTGGCTTTGCGGCTGGGCGAAATCGTACTCGGTTCTGCCATTCTTCTCGTGAATCGCGTAATAGGGCTGAATGGTCACGCTGGAAAACGGATCGCGGCCGTTCGGAATCTTGTACCGGACTGAAAGATAGTCTCCAAAATATACGATGCCCACCAACAGAACTCCAGGCCCAAAGATACGGAAGAGTACGCTTTTCAAATCGTCTCCCCTCTCTTACCGCTCACGCTACACTACGAAGTATTTCGCCTGGGGGTGATGCACCACGATCGCCGATATCGATTGCTCCGGCTCCAGCAAGAATCCAGTCGTCAGTTTCACACCCACATTTTCCTCCGGGTGCAGTAGCGCGAACAGCTTGGTCTGATCTTCCAGGTTGGGGCACGCCGGATAGCCGAACGAATAGCGCGATCCCTGATACTTCTGATGGAAGAGATCGCGGATATGCGGAGAATCCTGGCTTCCAATGCCCAGTTCCTCGCGCATCTTCATGTGCAGATATTCTGCCAGTGCCTCCGCTGTCTCGACGCTGAGCCCATGAAGGTAGAGATACCGCGTGTACTCACCGCCTTCAAACAATCGCTGCGTCTCCTCCGAAGCCTTCGATCCGATAGTCACCAGAGACAACCCAAGCAAGTCCATCTTGCCGGAGCTTTTGGGAGCAAAGAAATCGGAAATACACAGTTTTCGTCCTTCAGGCTGCCGCGGAAAAGTAAATCGCAGCAACTCGTGTGGCGCGGGCGCCCCCGCCCGCGTTTCCTCGTACACAATCACGTCATTGCCTTCGGCCTGGGCGGCAAAATAGCCATACACGACCTTAGGCTCAAAAATCCCGCTGGCGATGATTTCTTCCTGCAACTTGATAGGGCGAAACTTATGTTCCACCAGCCGCACATAGTCTTCCTGCGATGCCGTCTTCAACTGCCACTGATTCTTGAACAGCGCGGTATCGTTGATGTACTGAAATACTTCGCGGAGATCGAAATCCTTGCGCACCCGGACGCCCCAAAACGGAGGCGTGGGAATGCTGGGAGCATCGCTGACCACCGCGCTTCTTTCGGCGAAAACCGGACCGGTTTCTTCATCTACCGCAGCTGCCTTGGCATACTCTTTTACTGTGCGTCCCTCTTGCAGGCGAGCCTGCTTCTTGCCGTTCGCCGTGGCCAGGTCTTCCATGATGTGCAAGCCGGCGAAGGCATCGTCGGCGTAGAAGACGGCATTTGAATATTCACGGCGCAAATCATCCTCGACATACTTTCTGGTCAAGGCTGCTCCGCCGCAGATTACCGGGAATTCCAGCTTCTGCCGTTCCAGATCCTGAATGACGTACTTCATCTCCAGCGTGGACTTTACCAGCAGACCGCTGAGGCCGATGGCGTCCGCCTTGTGGTCCTGAGCTGACTTGATGATCGTGCGAACGCCGGTCCTCGGTTGGGGACCGGCGTCAATGTTTGAATCGTGAAAGGCTAACTCCCAGGTACCGGCTCTGCCGGCGCGCCGCCCGCCACCTCAGCTCGATTGAACACCGCGTTTGCTCCCATATGCGCTGGCTGGGGGGCCAGCATCTGCTCTTTGCGGTAGATCAAGTTGCTGGCGTTAAAGCTCGCGATTTCGAAGCCGTGTCCATGCGTGATCGCATCCGTGGGACAAGCCTCGACACAGTATCCGCAGAAGATGCACCGGTTGTAGTCGATGTTATAGACCTTGGCGTAGCGCTCCGCTCCGCTGACGCGATTTTCCGCGGTGTTTTCCGCCGCCTCGATATAGATGCAATTTGATGGGCATGACGCCGCGCACAGGAAACAGGCAACGCATTTTTCCAATCCATTCTCATCGCGCTGCAACACGTGCACGCCCCGAAAACGCTCCTGGAATTTGGCGCCCCGCAACGGCCCCGGCCCATCAGGATAGTTCTCGACTTGGGTGGGCTGGAACATCTCCATGAAGGTGATGCTCATGCCCTTGGCGATGGCCGCGATATTCTCCAGAATCGGCATACTTGATTAGTATAGCGGAAGGATTGCGGTGACTGCAGCCTGTGGCAGTGAACGGGGGCGGTAGATACGGTGGAAGGTTAAATTTGCAGGCCGTAAAAGGCCGAATCGGAAGGAGGCCCGGCTCAGGAGGAGATCCGGGGGCCGGGCCTCGGTCAGTGAACTACAACCGGGATTATAATGAATTTGTCGATTAAAGTCTAGTACGTCGATCGACAAAGATATATCGTGCTTGATCACATTCGACGAAGTTGGTTTTCGCATGTTCGCAAGCTCTGCAAACGGCTGCCCGGACGAGGCGTCGGGGCCTACGTGCGCTCATCGGGGCTAGTGCTGCGCATTCAGATCCGCGTAATGGCTGAAACTGGCGAGCGCGACCTGGTCGTTCCCGGGAATATAAAATCCGAACTTCCCTGCAGCCAGATTCGTCCCCGGCGAGTTCCACTTGTCGAGAACCACCCAAGCATCTTTCTCTTTCACCTGGTGAACAATCTCGTTGGGCGTCACGTGGATCTGCATAAAGCGAAAATTCTTCTTTTCGCTTTTGTGGGGAACTTTGAATTCGTCCGACTTCTGCCCGTTGTGCACTACGGTGCGATAGAAACCGTTCTCGTCCATCTGAAACAGAATATAGTTATTAGAGTCGAGATAGTTCGCCACCCACTGCAGCCGATGACCTTTCTGCAGCATCACGGAAAAAGCGAACGTTCCGGACGTAGGGGAAACGCCGTACAGGGCGAAGTCGCCGCCTTTGTGCACAAAGCCATTCTTGTCGGGCTTCCACCCCGCGGGATCATCCCATTTGGACATTCCGCTTGGAGCCAGAGGCAAATCGAGGTTCTTCGATTGACCTCCGACGACTTCAACGGTGGAGGTGCGAGTCAAACTGTCGGCGACTCGCGCCGTCAGAGTGTAAGTGCCCGGAGGCAGGTTCAACGAGGCGCCACTGATGACCTTGACCGGCGCTTCTCCTGCCTTGGCGAGATTCACCACGGCATCCGTGGGGGAAAAGGTAATGCGCAATTCGCCCGTGCTCGATTCCAAAGCCGCCTCGGCGGCGGTCAGCGCAACATTTGGCCCAGCGACGAAGTGTTTCTGAATCCGCTTCGAAATAAATCGATCCTTGCGCAGCTCCACTACGTGGTCGCCGGGGTTGATAGTCGCTAGACTGAACGTTCCATCCGGTTGCACCGTTCCCACCGGCGCCTGGTCAATCAGGACCTGCGCGCCTGGCGTCCCTCCCTGGATCGCCAGCGAGGCCAGATGTGGGATCGCCTGTAGACTGAAGGACAATTTGTTCTGCTCCCCTTTGCGGAGGCGAACTTTCTGCGGCGGAACGTCTTGAAAGCCTGCCTTGCTGACCGTGACCAAGTAATCTTTGGGCTCCAGATTTGGAATCCGGAGTTGGCCACTCTGCGTAGTTGCCTTCTGGAGTTGGCCATTCAGGGAGACTCGCACTCGGTCCTCGCCAGTAACGACCACCAGAGTGCCGATATTCTGCCCCGACTCCACGAAAGCGGTAAGGCTCGGCCTGGCTGCGACATCCACATCCAGCTTGTATTGATCCTGGCCGTGCGTAAGCGCAAGTTCATGCGTGCCAACAGACACTTCGGGGAGCTCCCATCCATCACGTCCCATCGCAGCGGGAGCCTGACCATCAAGGCTGAGCTTGGCTGTGGGA
>Ga0210406_10002086_pt1 | contig 23377 bp, 17 predicted proteins | sample IncBWC30MmetaG_FD_155454 | JGI IMG/M metagenome (GOLD analysis project Ga0210406, IMG submission 155454) | Forest soil microbial communities from Barre Woods Harvard Forest LTER site, Petersham, Massachusetts, United States - Inc-BW-C-30-M | ecosystem: Environmental > Terrestrial > Soil >...
GACCGTGCTGGACTGGTTGATCTCGCTATCTTGGCGGAGGAGTTCTATACCGTCGATGCTAACGTCTCACTCACCATGCTCTCCACGGTGCTCGGGCTTGCGCCGCTGGTGGTTGGCGGCAAACCAGAGCAGCACCAATGGTTTCTGCCGCCCTTTCTTGCGACCCAGGGTGCACCGCTTGCCGCATTCGCTTTGACCGAACCCGGCGGCAGCGCCAACGTCGGATCTCCACCGCCAGCAGAAGGCGTCCGCACCACCGCGCGGCGAGTTGGCGACTCGTGGGTCATCTCGGGCCAGAAGCAATGGATATCTGCGGCCACCGGATGGAACGGACAGGGTGCCGACCTGCTCACCGTCGTCTGCCGCACCGATGCCAACGTCGAACCCTCGCGTGGCATCTCGATCATCGCTGTGCCTCGTCCCGACAGCGGCCTGATTTTTGAGCACGCATTCGACATGCTGGGACACCGTGCCCATCTCATGCCGCGCTTCCGCTTGGACGCGGTTCAGGTTCCAGCCGGAAATCTGCTGGGACAAGAGGGGGGCGGACTCCAACTTGCCGCGCAGAGCTTCGCGGGGAGCGCGGCCCTCGTCGGCATCTTCGGTGTAGCGCTGATGCGCGCTGCTTTCCAGTTTGCCCTTTCGTTCGCCAAGAGCGAGAAGCGTGGAGGCATCCAGGAGGTCATCCAACATCAGGCAGTCGGCTATGCGCTGGCCGATGCGAAGACGACGATCGAGGCGGCGCGGGTGCTGAGCTGGCACGCATGCCGTGCGTTCGACACGGCTGCGCCAGGCGCACTCGAGCTCGCTATCCACGCCAAGGTGTTCGGATCGGAAGCGGCGGTGCGGGTCATTACCAATCTCATGCAGGTTGTAGGCGTCGACAGTTATGGCCACGAATTGCCGCTCGCCGGTTTGCTTCAGGACGCAATGGCGTTGCCGCTTTTCGCCGGTGGCAATATCGGCGTTCGCCGCCGCCAGTTGCACGCGCTGATGCTCGATCCCGCGTATGACGATCTCGCGACGCTTGACGGCGTATGCCTGGGCGAAACCGCCTCGTGAAGCGAGCCGTGGGCGAAATTCACTCGGCGGTGCGCCTGCTATTCACTTGAATGTGCGTAAGAAGGCTACCGCATCTCGAAGACTCCGGCGCTCTACGCGCTGTCATTTCGAGTTCCGGGAATAATTCAGCGGATTCCGTGTCGTCTAGCTAAGTGGCACACTCTCCATTTCTGAAGCTAGGTTCAGCACATCAGGTATGGCGGTTGCATCATGCCGGGAGCTGCGCGTCGGCGCCTACAACTCATGAGGCGCCGCTACGCAGCCGCTGCTTTGCGGCAGGCCGCGCACAAGTGTCGAGATTTGCGACACAAATCTGTAACACCACTCGCCAAACACGCGGGCTCTTTCTACGAAGAATTGCTGCAACGTTTGCGAGAACTCTCGTTCTTAGCAGTCAAGTCCCTGCGCTTTGACTCGGAAAACGTTGCGGTTTCTCAAGGAGCAGTATCAAAGTGTGGCATTGTTTGGGAGTTCGGATGACAAGCGGTAATTTGCGCACTGGGGGCATAGCGAAATGGTTCATCACGGCTAGCTTCGTGCTTTTGTTCGTATTTCTAGCGATGCCCGCGCATGCCGAGAAGGGTCAATCGGCGTACAAGCAGGGCACAGATCTGGAGGCGCGCCAAAATTACGAAGGTGCCTACGAAGCCTACCAGAAAGCTTATGATGCCGATCCGCGGAACACCCGATATCGCGCGGCACTGACAAGAATCCGGTTCTTGGCCGCCGCATCAAAAGTGCACCGTGCGACGCTACTGCAGCAGGCGGGAAGCCTCGAAGAGGCTTTGACATTGTTTGAACAAGCTCTGAGCATTGACCCATCCAGTCCCATCGCCTCACAGCAACTGACAAATACACGCAACATGATCCAACAAGCGCTGGGAAATCATGCCGCGAATGTATCTCGGTCCGAACCCGGACTAAGCTCCGACATTTTGGATGCGCAAGGACCCGTGAAACTAAGCGGCATTTCAACTCTTCCAGTCACGTTGAAGTTGTCGCAAGACGCCAAAATCGTTTATCAGACCATTGGCAAGTTGGCTGGCGTTAACGTGCTTTTGGATCCGGACTTCGCCGCACGGCAACTCAATATCGAACTAAACGGAGTCACGTTGCAGGAGGCACTTGATCTGGTCGCCGCCGAATCGAAGACGTTCTGGAAGCCGATGACTCGCAATACGATTTTCGTGGCAGCAGACAATCCTGCGAAACGGAAGGAACTGGAGGAAAATGTCATCAAGGCTTTTTATCTCTCCAATCTTTCGGCGCCGACCGAACTCCAGGACCTGGTGAACACTCTTCGTTCTGTCCTTGATGTGAACCGCGTTCAGCAACTTGCTTCACAGGAAGCCATCGTGATCCGGGGAACGCCCGACCAGGTACTTCTAGCGGAAAAGATCGTTAGCGATTTTGACAGGGCGTCCCCGGAGGTCGTTGTCGACTTCGCGTTGATGGAAGTGAGCCGCGATAAGGCGCATACCCTGGGCATAAGTCCACCCACCAGCGCCTCTGTCCAGTTGCAAGCCAATATCAATACCAATTCCAGCAACAGTTCGAGCACGTCGACTGGCACATCGGGTTCGAGCAGCAGTTCTGGTACTGGCATCAACTTGAACTCCCTTGCCAACCTGAATGCGACCGACTTCGCGGCGACGATTTCGAGCGCCAACGCAACCGCCTTGTTTACTGACAGCAGCACAAAGATCATCCAGAATCCACAGATTCGATCCCTGAATGGCCAAAAGGCATCGCTCAAGATCGGCGAGCGAGTGCCAGTTGCCACCGGCTCTTTCCAGTCGGGGATCAGCGGTCTCTCGGTAAGCGGACTCGTCAATACTCAATTTCAGTACATCGATGTCGGGGTGAATATTGACGTCACGCCACATATCCACCCCGACGGAGATGTCACCCTCAAGATTTCGCTCGACGTCTCATCGGTGATTAACAATCAACCGATTGGCGGAATCACCGAACCTGTAATCGGCCAACGAAAAGTGGAGCATGAAATTCGGTTGAAAGACGGTGAGGTGAGCCTGCTCGGCGGGATGCTGGAGCAGCAGAATATGCAGACTTTGACCGGTATTCCTGGATTGTCCCAGATCCCAATCCTGAAGTATCTGTTTGGGCAAAAGAATACCGATGTGATGGATAGCGAAATCGTGTTTGCAGTGATTCCCCATATTATTCGACGTAAAGATTTCAATGAATTCAACGGCAGGACTCTCGATGTGGGGACGGCAAATTCTATTCATCTGCGACACGCGCCGGCAACAATTGCAAGCGGAGAGTCTGACCAGGCCCTTGAGACCGTACCGGCAGCCAAGTCACTCGGTGGAGCAGTTGCTGCATTGGAGCTTGATCCCACCGCAATCTCGGTCGTCAACGGTGGAACCTTCACCATCGATGTAGTTCTATCTGGCGGACAGAATGTGCATGCTGTTCCCTTGCAAGTGATCTATGACAAACAGGGTCTACAACTCCTGAATATTTCGAGCGGCAATTTCCTGTCTCAGGGAGAACAAATCGTCGCTTTGGTCCATCAGGAAGACCCGGCTAGTGGTGCCGTCGAGATCACAGCGTCACGCCCACCTGGCTCGGAAGGAGTCTCGGGTCACGGGGTGGTAGCGATCCTGACCTTCCAGGCGAGTGCCACTGGACGCTTCCGTGTGAAAATCACCAAGGCGGCTGTCCTGCAGCCTGACCAGCAGTCGACCGCCGCATCAGGCTCGGAGATTACCGTATCGGTACAGTGATCGCGACTTGGCGCAGTACACGTGGCTCCGTGCATCATCGGCGAGCGTGCCGCAAAAATCCTCCGGGAGGAACACAAACTGTAAGCATAGTTCCCGACTCCATTGATCCGATAGATGAACCCGATGAATAGCTAGGGCCGACAGAGAGTGATGAGAGACTGCAAGGTGAACGTTATGAAGCTTGAGAACTGTCCGGCACTTGGTAAAAGCCCCTCAGGAGTTGCGTCCGTTTTCTTTCTTGATGGCTTGGCATCCGAGGCTCGATAGCGATCCCCCTCACGTGTGGCTTCGGGAGACAATGCGCCAAGTTTCTCCTCAGGAAGCATCTGGGCAATGACTGGTCGGTAGCCCGAAGTCACGGAGCATCGCCGTGACAAGGCGGTAACACAAGCGCGCGATCTTCCAAAAATTGCGCGGCCTGAGCGCTCTCAGATCACATTTTTGAAAGGCTCGCAGAGCTTTTCGGCTCCGCCCACGTATTGAGCCCGTTTCTCAGGGGTATTGTCACGCTATATAAAGGATGGAAACTGAAATCGACTTGGTGACAGTGCGGTTTCAGCGCTTTCCTGTAACTCGTTTAAATTTATGGGGATAATAAAAGCAGAAACGCGAGGGCAGCGTTCTAACCAACTGAACTACGTCCCCACTTTGTTTTCTTACCTTTATCGGAAACCCGCGTGTTTAGTGGCTTTCCTCAGGTTCAATCGATTCGCCTGTGTCGCCTGTTGCCACCTCGTAGAACCGAATTCCGAGGTTAATGGACACCATGGACACCACGCTAAACCGATGTCCAAAAACTGTGCCACAGGCAAACACCAACCCAGAGCAGCTGTCCCTGCCCCGAGAATGAATTGTAGCAGAGGAAATTCGAGTTGGTACAGGCTCCGACCAAGACGAGCTCTCGCAGAAAACAGCAATGTCGAGGGACTGCTGGTGCGGCGCGTATGGGCCGCTTGTTCAGAGGAGCGCTTTTCTCGCCTTAAAGTCTGATCTTGAAAAGAGCCCGGCGATCATGCTGCCGAACTCGGCTCTCACGCCACCCATTGGGAGTCGCGCAGGGACAATAAAGTTGCTCGCCAGAAGGTATGCGAATGGATGCCCTCAGGCGGCGCGCAGCGTACGTTGGAGAGAGCCATCCATTCGTCTCACTCCACTCTCAACCAGTAACACTCTGGACACATTCCCGCAGATTCGTAGCAGTCATCGGATAAACGGATAAATGGAGAGCGGATCATATAAGTTCTCAGTCGTAAACGTCGTGGGTAGTGGATCGCATTGCAAATCGATGCCCTGGACTGTCCCTTGAGGTGTCAACCACCGAGTTCGACGACAACCTTGCCTACAGCACCGGATTCAACCAGCGCATGCGCGCTATCGATGTCCGCCACTGAAATAACGTGGTCAGTGAGAAGCGGCCTTAAGTTCCCGGTTTCGACGAGAGCTGCGATGTGGGCGAGGATCTCGCCATGATGTGCACGGCCTTCGCCCGTGATCAATGGGAGCAACGTAAACACACCGGAGTACGTCGCCCCGCGAAAAGAAAGTGGGGCAAGTGAGTGGCTTCCCCAGCCCAGACAACTCACAACGTGACCGGTGTAACGTTTCACGCCAATAAAGGAGGCATCAAGCGTTGCGCCGCCTACCGTATCAAACACAATGTCGAAACCCTTGCCGCTCGTCATCTCGGCCACATACTCATTTACGGAACGAGCACGATAGTCGATGGGCGTGGCTCCGAAGCCCTCCACAATCTGCTTCTTCTCTGCCGAAACAGTGGCGAAGACTCTTGCGCCATAGGCACCCGCTAGCTGGATTGCAACGTGACCAACGCCACCCGCTCCTCCGTGAACAAGTACTGTCTGGTCGGCGCAAACCTTGGCCCGATCGACCAAGCCCTCCCAGCCCGTGATCGCAACCAACGGAAGCGCGGCGGCCTGCCGCATCGAAAGGTTGCTCGGCTTGTGTGCAAGCAGGTCCACATCGGCGGCAATGAATTCGGCGAGCGTACCTTGGAGTCCACCGACACCTCCAACCATCCCAAATACTTCGTCACCGCGTTTGAAATCTGTGACGTCGGGACCGACTTCTTCGATAATTCCCGCCATGTCTAATCCAAGTACAGCCGGAAGCGGCTGTTTCGCATGCGCTGCCTTGCCAGCCCGGATCTTGGTATCAAGCGGATTGACTCCACTGGCCTTAATTCTAACGAGAACATGATTCGGGCTGAGGGCAGGGCGTGGAAGATCTGTTTTGCGAAAACTCACACCCGGCTCTTCGACAATATAAGCTTCCATGGCAATCTCTCAGACACTAAGGTTTAGTATGAGCCAAGGGCGCGACAATGGCTCCAGTCGCTCTTAAGAAGTCCGTCGGCGACAGCAACATTTGCGTTCCGCGAACGCCGGCAGAAATAGAAATCACTTCAAACAATTCGATCGTTTCATCAACGTAAACTGGATATGCTTTTTTTGCCGCTAGCGCGGTTACGCCTCCGCGGATATAGCCTGTCAGTTTCTGTATTTCCTTTACAGGAACGAGTTGGATCGTCCGATTACCAGAGGTGATGGCAAGCGCCTTAAGGTCCAATTCCGTATTGGATGGGATGACGGCCATGCAGATGCCCTGCCGATCACCCTCGGCAACCAACGTCTTGAAAAGTTGTTCAGGTGGCAGGCCGATCTTGGTAGCAACCGCCTCAGCTGCGAGATCCTCTGGGTCCACTTCGTACTCGCGCAGTTCATAGTGGATTCCCGTTTGATCCAAAAAGCGGGCGGCGTTGGTTTTCTGGGTCACTCTGCTCCTAGTAGTGTTTTACCGCGAACGGGTATATCTTCAGTGCCCGTGGTTGTCATCGAATCGTGCAGTTGACCAGATCGCGGGGTTGACAGCGGCCGCGGCTGCGTCATTCTCTCACTGGCTCTCGCGCAGAATGGCCAGCGCCTCGTCGATAAGAACTCTGAGCAGCCAGCTTCGAAAAGCGCCTTCGTATTCAAAGTGCGGCGGATTTCGAGATGCAGTTCGCCAGCAGTTCTGAACGGCAATAGGTGCTCTTTCCTCATTGCCGAGCACGCGGCAGGCAATGAAGTGCAGGAAACGATAACTTCGTAAGAAGCGCCGGACAAATATTGCTGATTGTTCTTTCTCACTTTTCACTAAACTGCTGTGCTCCTTCAAATAATTCCCTCTGTTCCGTTCTTTGGGATGAAATCCGTGACACCTACCGTATTGTGGCAACCGAGAGGCCGGCTCTTGCAATTCCCTTTGGCGCGATGGGACCGTTCGGTTGGTCATTTTGTGGTCTGCAGCAATCTCAGATTCGCTAATGCCTCTGCGGCTAATTGTTTGGTCAACTCCGCTGCGGAAAGTTCCCGCCCCAGACGAGCGGCTTGGCCCGACCAAAACGGAGTGAAGTCTGCAGACCCTGCCATCTCTGATTTCGCGCGAAGGGGCGCTAGCGGAGCAGCAGCGAGCGGAAACTCCGGGGCGACATCGGACATTGGTCCGACCTCGAGCATGAAGCGATTTACGATCGCTCGTGCCGGACGGCCCGTAAATACATTCGCAATAGCGGTCTCGTTATCTCTCGTGCCTTTCAATGCTCGACGATAGAGCGGACTGATTTGCGACTCAGGACAATGCAAGTAGGCCGTTCCTATTTGCGCCGCCGCCGCACCAAGAGCAAAAGCCGCAACAATGCCACGCGCGTCACCGATTCCCCCAGCGGCGATAACTGGCACCTTTACCGCGTCAACCACTTGTGGCACCAGCGCCAGCGTGCCGACTTGCATAGAGACATCCTCTGTGAGAAACATTCCCCTATGCCCGCCTGCCTCAAGACCTTGGGCGATGATCGCGTCACATCCTCGGTCTTCGAGCCAGCGCGCTTCATCGACCGTAGTGGCCGAGGAAACGATCTTCGCCCCCGTATTACGAATCCGTTGAACCAGTGTTTCTTCCGGAAGGCCGAAATGGAAGCTGACGACCTCTGGATGGAATTCGACGACAAGGTCGCACATCTTGTCGTCGAAAGACGCCCGGTTGGCGCCCGCAACCTGCGCGTTCTGATCGAGCCCCAACTCCTCGTAGTAGCGCTGCAAGCGTTGCCGCCAGAGTCTCTCCCGAGTTGCGTCGATTCGTGGAGGGGTGTGACAAAAGAAATTAACGTGGATGGGGCGACTTGTCCGCCGACGTATGTCCTCAAGTTCGCTGCGCATCTGTTGGAGACTCAACAAAGCACAAGGAAGCGAGCCCAGTCCTCCGGTTTCCGAAACAGCCACAACCATTTCAGAGAAAACACAACTAGCCATGGGCGCCTGGATAATTGGTAGCTCGACACCAAAGAGTTCGAGAATGCGATTGTTCGGCCACATTCTTAATGCCCTCCCTTCTGTTGTACTCACCACTTTCCAGCGTGCGCTTTTCCATCAAGATGCGCAATTTCATCGTTTTACAAACGAAGTAGACTCGAAACCTCAGATCCACAGAACATCGTAACGGGATCATTGGGTTGGTCGAGGCGCGTAACCAGTAAAGTGCGCGGCGCTACGATATCCAAGGCCGTCGTAAAGCGGATAGCCGGCCTGAGTTGCATGAAGAATCGTGCGCGTGAGACCGGTGGCCTCGTGTGCTCTCTGCATTGCGTGGCGAACGACAGCCTGTCCATACCCTTTCCCCTGTGCTTCGGGCACAGTTGCGACGAGGGCAAGATAAAGGCACTCGCGCTGGACAATCACTGTCGCCGTTGCCACAGGGCGGTCTCCGATGAACGCGACATATGAGAATGCGTTCTGCCAGAACGATTTCCGCAGCAGCGATGCGCGACCAGTTTCCACAGCAAGGCCGTACGCCAGGCAGTTGATGTCGGTGACGGTGACTCCATTGTCTTCGGCCCGCTCAATGCGAAGATCCGGATGACCAGGGGCCGCGAGCGGCAGAATGTTACCGGCCATTCCTGAGAGTGTAAGCGCCGGCATGTATCCTTCGCTTTCGAAAATGTCATCCAACGCGAACCGAGTCTGGCCCTCGAGTAATTCATGGCACACGGTGACCAAGCCTGCTTGCCGTTTTGTGCGAGCGAACGAGGTGGCTTCGTGCACGCGAGCTTTGAGAGTCCCCGCGTCCTCAACGTTGCGCGCGAGAAAAATAATGTTGTACATGGTGAGTGGGACGTCGGGCCAGCCAATGGCCAGTCCATCGCGTGTTGCAATGTCTGCGTTCTGAAAACTTTCCGCAAATTTGCGCCAAACAGAGATGAAAACGGCGTTGGACTCCAGGGCCTCCGTGGGTATCTCAGTCTTCGTCTCATACGACAGGTCGATTCCAGAAATATTCTTCATATTCTCCTCTCAAAGTTCTCCTTTAACTCGTTCTCGTTCGCGTCGAATAGTGCGTTCTACGCTCGCGCCGGGATCGGTCAAGCCAACAACGTTGACCGCACAGCGGACGTTGCGAATTCCAAAAGCAGATCCGTAAGTTCCTCAGGAAGGTCGAGCATCACTTCATGTCCACAGGCGACCGTGCGAGTCTTCCATCCTTTCGCTTTAGCCCGTTCGTGAGCGGCTGGAAAAGGTGAGTTGTCCCAGCCTGTGGCCAGAATGTGAGTAGCATCGTGGGTGTGAGACGGCACCTGCTTCAGCCTGATGTGCTCCTCGAACGACGCGATTGATTGGGGTGTACATTGGGCGTTTGCCCATGCTGCATCCCGTAGATTGACGTTGAAATGCTCGGCCGGAATCGGGGGGACGTTCCACCCGTCGCCTGCCGTTTGGGCCTGCAATCGCATTTGTTGCGCCAGTTCTGGCGGATGGAGGTCAAACAAGCATTCACCATCCTCCGGCACAAACGCGTCGAGATATATCAGCGTACGAATTCGCTCCGGAATTCGATCAGCGACGCCAGTGATTACGTTCCCACCGTAAGAGTGACCGCAGAGAATCACGTCCGAGAGGTTTTCCCATCGGAACAGGTTGACAATATCCGCGATATGAGTCGAAAGATTCACTGCGGCAGAGTTGAGATGAGAGCGTCCACCCGGGCCCGTAAGAGTCGGCGTAAACACCTGGTGGCCGGCGTCCCAAAGGCTTCTTCGCACTCGCTTCCAACACCAGCTCCCATGCCACGCCCCGTGCACAAGCACGTAAGTGGTCTGGTCGCTTACTTTAGGAGGCCCCTCTTCTCGGGTGGGGCTGATCCCCGACACATTTCTTTGTTTATTCGTTCTTGTCAACTCAATCCTCCTTCTTCTGTCGCCTGCTAAGTCGTTGCCAGCGAGGGAATGGGACCATGAGTGACGACGGTTAGTTCCGGTATTGCCGCGAACCGCTTCGCGCTGATTTCGCGCAACTGCGGGAGACTCTTTATCTGCCGGATAATCGGGCCGGAGAGATAGGCGGCAAGCGATGGTTCGTCCTGGAAGAGATAGATACCGCCTGCTTCGCCATCCTGTTCATTCAACAGCCAGACCTTCCAAACGAGTCCAGGCACATCGGCGATTGCCTGGACCACAGATTGAACGGTCTTTCGATACTCGGCGGAGGGCACATTTAGTTTGAAGTTGATCTGCAAAATCGGCATTTCTTTTCTCCTTGAAATAATTTGACCGTTCGCCCACATCACTGGCCCGAATGGGTTTGACTTCACCGCACGTGTCTGCGCAAACGGAGTGCTAGTAGTCGAGCCATTGGTTCAAGGCCTGGACCTTATCCATCGTGAACGGAGGATAGATGTGATCGATGCTTGCATCTGGAGGCGAAATCAATATCGACTTCGCATGCGTCATGCTGTCGAATCCATATTTTCCGTTGCCGACTCCGATTCCTGATTCCCCGACGCCGCCGAAAGGAATGCTGTCCAGGTACACATGAACGTTGGTCTGATTCACCGCTCCTCCCCCAAACGAGAAACCTGAAACAAACTCGTCAATCGTGTTCTGGTTCCTGCTAAAGATGTAGCCGGCCAGTGGCCTGGGGCGACGTTTGATTTGCGTTATTGCTTCGCGCAGATTGGAGTACCGGAGAATCGGCAAGATCGGGCCAAAGATCTCACCCTGCATTACTTTGTCCGTCCAGACAACCGGGTAGAGAATGGTTGGCTCGAAGTAGCGTTCGGCTTCGTCATAGCCTCCTCCCACAACTAGCTTTTCCTCATCGACCAGTCGGGCCAGTCGTCCTACTTCGCTTGCATTGATGATCCGGGAATAGTCGGGATTCTGTTTTGGATTCTCCCCATAGAGTTCAATCACGGCTTTACGGCACTCCGCAACAAACTCATCTGCCACCTTCTCGTGAACATATGCGTACCCAGGAGAAGTGCACCACTGGCCGCCCCATGCTGTCGCTCCCCACACAAGTTTCTTTGCCGCATCCGGCACGTTTGCGGTTTCATCCACGATGGCTGGGTTCTGCCCTCCCAACTCAAGCAGCACCGGGGTGATATTTTCAGCCGCCGCGCGCAGTACGATCTTTCCGACTCGTGTGGATCCCGTAAAGAAGATGAAATCGAAAGGCAGCCGCAGCAGCTCGGCGATCTCTGTGGGACCTCCAGTAATCGTAACCAGAGCTTCAGGAGCGAAGTACTGTGGCGCAAGCTCCATTAACAGTTTGCCGGTGTTGGGCGCGTCAGAGACTTTAAGAATGCAGGTATTTCCGGCGGCAAGTGCGGTAATGGCAGGGCGCAACAGACTGAGCAACGGAGCGTTGAACGGCCCCATGATGAGCGCGACGCCGTAGGGCTCGCGATACACGATCGCCTTGTGTCCCGACTTTGAGAGAAATTTAGGTACTGGGGCCTCGATCGGTTGCATCCAGGACTCAAGAAAACCCTTCGTGACCTCGATCGTTCCCAGCGTCGCCGCAACTTCAAAGACCTTTTCGGACAATGCTGTCTTGAAATCAAGGCTAAGCGCGTCATAGAACTCGTTGGTATGTTCAGACAGCATCCGGGCGAGGCGGTCCAATTGATCAAGACGCCACTCATACGACTTGGTAATGTTGGTTGCGAAATAGGCCTTCTGGCGATTGAAAATATCCTCGTAAATATTGGTTTGGTGCACTGCTTGGGTTGGAAGTAATGTCGTTTCCATCTTTGTTGCCTCCTTTGTAGACATGCGCTATTGCTGGGGACGTTTTCACCGCATTCGTCCCTCCTGATTGAACCGAGCATAGTTTGGGAGGCGGATCGCTGCTTGTACGACCGGATCATGCTGTCACATGAGTGCCACAAACTTCACTGCACTACATGCGACACCTCTAGGGGGAGATGTGGAGACTACGAATACAAATCGAATCGCATCGATACGATACGTTGCGTTCTTGGTGCGATAAGAGATACGATCTCTTTGTGACGAAATCACCCCTAAACTCGACCGAATCAAATGCTCGCAGAGGGCGGCCTCGAAACGACCACATTCGCCAGTTGATCTTGAATACCGCGCTCGACCTGGCCTTCGAAGTTGGCTTCAGAGCTCTTACCGTGGAAGCGATAGCAGCCAAGACCGGTGTTGGGAAGACTACTATCTACCGGCGCTGGCCGAACAAAGGTGCCGTCGTCATGGATGCTTTCCTTTCTATTGTTGGCCCAAAGACCATATTTCCTTCCGCGGACCGTGCCATCCACAGCATCCAGTTGCAGATGAAGGCTCAGGTGAAGGCCTTTCGCAGCAAGTACGGGAAAATGGTCCGCTCGCTTGTCGGCGACGGGCAATTCGATTCTGACGTTCTAGGGGCCTACCGGCAGCGCTGGATCTTACCGCGAAGACAACTCGCCAGGACGGCGATCGAGCTTGCGATGAAGCAGGGTGACCTCCGGCCTGATCTCGATGTGGACACGGTCATCGATACGCTCTATGCGCCGATCTATTACAGGCTGATGTTCGAGACCGGGCCAATATCCGACGCCTATGCGGACGGACTCTATCAGTCCGTCATCAAGGGGTACGGCACTTCCAAGCATCCTAAAAGCAAGAGATAAATGGGGGGAGCGAGAGGCTCCCCCCCCCGGCTTCGGTCTACTCCGTGAACGCGGTGGACTCTGCAAGTCGACGCCATTGCTCCAACTCTTGCTTTACGTACTCCAACTTGGCTACGACGGCGGCAATACAGTCGCGACCCAGTTGCAGGCGAAGCGGAGGTCGCTCAACTTCTGTGATTTTTACCATCGCAGCCGCGGCCTTGGCCGGATCTCCAGGCTGCGCGTTGTGAGAGTTGTCCGCCCACTCACGCGCTGCGCCCGCGGTCGCACTGTAGTCGGCAAGGACAGTTTTCGAACGTCCCAAGGAGGAATCGTCAAGGAAATCGGTTCGGAATGGTCCTGGTTCCACGATGGTGACCTTGATTCCAAGCGGTTCGAGTTCAGCATGCATGGCTTCGCTGAAACCCTCCACCATGAATTTCGTGGCGCAGTAGATTCCCCATCCCGGCCATGCTCTGAAGCCCCCAACGGAGCTAAGGTTCAGGATGTGACCCGACTTGCGGGCGCGCATAGAAGGCAGGGCGGCACGCGAAACATTGAGTGTTCCCTCGACGTTGACTGCGAATGCAGAGCGAACTTCATCGGCGGTGACCTCTTCGACGGCCCCAACCAGACCGCGGCCCGCGTTATTGACCAACACATCGATCTGGCCAAAACGCTTCAGTGCGGCATCGACTGCTTCCTTCGCCTGCTGTTCATTGGTGACGTCGAGCTTCAGAGTCAGAAACCGATCGTGCTTTCCGAACGCATCCTCGATCGACTTTGGATTGCGTGCTGTTGCGACGACAGTGTCCCCAGCATCGAGCGCCGCCTTGGTCAACTCCATTCCGAAGCCCTTCGATGCGCCAGTGATAAACCATACTTTTGGTGCCATTGTTGTTTCTCCTGTTTGATTAGGAATTGATTGTGAAAGTGACTGCGATCTTGCCTATCTGAGGCGATCAAACCTGCCTTAACGATACGATACGTTTCGACCCGCACGGGATTCAACAATCTTGCGCGCCCCGCAGAACCAGAAAGAAGAACCGCGAGCAAGCTGTTGGTCTTTTTGTGCATCCGCTACGCTACGTAGTGTATCGTATATATGGGAAACTGGCAAACAACGGCAAGTAGAAATGGATTGACCGGAATCCCTCGCAGGACGTCGATCTTGGAGGTTGGTATGACGGACTCGTTTGATTCGTTCCTCGCCCGCCTATCGTCGCAGGCGGTCTTAAAAGATGGGATCGCTAGGGGTGTGGCTATCGAGCCGTATTCTGGTGCTCAAGGTGACGGGCCGGAAACTACGCTGGACAAGCACATCCTCACGATGGGCTCTAAGCGCCCGTCTCGCTTTGAAATAAGTCATGGTGTGAATCACAGAGTTTCTTACATTAAGCAACCGGGATCACTTTCTTTAGTACCTGCTGGCGCGTTCCCCTTGATACGGGCTGAGACCGAGTTCGATCTTGTCGTCTGTGCCTTGGATTCCGCATTGGTCAGCGCGTTAGATTCAGAGCTGGAGCGTCGCCCGGAGGGAGAGTTGCGTTTGCAGGTAAACTTCCAGGACCCTGCCGCGCAGCAGCTCATGACGCTTCTCGTTGACGATGCGAAAGAGAGCTATTCAACCGAAAGGCTGTACACGGATTACCTTGCACATGCTTTGGCCGTGAGGATGCTCTTCTTAGGCACGCAGACTGAGCCTCAGACTAATAATAGGACCGCATCCGCTCTGCCTAAACACGTGCTGCGACGCATTATTGAGCGCATGCGGTCTTTCAGTTCTGATCTGAGCCTTCAGGCTCTGGCGAACGAAAGCGGCTATAGTCGCGTCCATTTCATTCGGATGTTTAGAGCAGCAACTGGGTACAGTCCACACAATTACTTGCTCAATTTAAAGTTGGAACGAGTTCGGGAACTCCTAAGAAACCCGTCGATGTCACTCATTGACATCGCTCTCGATTGCGGCTTTTCGAGCCATTCCCACATGAGCCGCATGTTTCATAGGATTGTTGGGGTCACACCGAGCGTTTACCGTCGCACCTTACGGTCTTGAATTCTCCTTAGGTTCACTGAACATCTCGAGAAAAGGATCCAATTGTGACGATCGGCTACGTTCTGACAAGTCCTGCCACCTCGGTTGCCGTACTTTCATATCAATGTCAGCGCTAGTTGATCAGAAGGCATGAGTGTGTCGGCAATACACATCCTTGTCCCAAGGAAACGAGCATTCCAACTTTTCGTTCTGATCAAGAAAAAACACTCCGCTGAGAACGTTGTTCCACATTTTGGCCCAACTGTTCGCACTGGACGTCTACATGCCAAACATTGTTAGTCCGTGCTCAACGGCATTTCCTGCGCAGTTTGCAGCGCTTTTGTACAAGGCTGACACTTTTAGCCAAGCATCCCTTTGGGGTTGTCGTTAATTTGAGATCCAAGGATAACGGAGGCATACAAAGTGAATAAAGGTATTGAGTTGAATCCGGCCGAGGTGGAATTTAGGGGCCGTGTGCGAAGCAACCAGGCCCGCCTGAGTACCGAGTTGAAAGCGCAATACGACTTCATCGTATGCGGATCGGGCTCCTCGGGATCGGTTGTGGCCCGTCGTCTCTCGGAAAACCCTGAAGTAAACGTGCTGCTGCTCGAGGCTGGCGGCGACGATGATGTCGCAAGCATTAGGGAAGCGGCTTGCTGGCCCATGAATCTTGGAGGCGAGCATGATTGGAACTTCAGCGCCCAACCCAATCCGTCCGTCAATGGACGCTCTCTGCCGCTCTCGATGGGCAAAGTTCTGGGTGGTGGCTCGTCGATAAATCTCATGATATGGGCGCGCGGACACAAGAACGACTGGGATTTCTTCGCCAAAGAAGCCGGCGATCCCGCATGGAACTATGAATCGGTCCTTTCGATCTATCGTCGGATCGAAGACTGGCACGGCACGCCGGACCCTGAGCATCGCGGTACTGGGGGGCTTCTCTATGTAGAGCCCGGGGCCACTTCCAGTTCGGCTCTTGCAGTGCTTGAAGGAGCACGGAGCGTTGGCATTCCAACCTTTGAGAACCAGAACGGCCGACTGATGGAGAGTGCCGGCGGCGCCTCAATTATCGACTTGCGCGTTCGCGAGGGACAACGACAGTCTGTCTTTCAGTCCTATGTCTTCCCGATCATGGACCAGCCAAACCTTACGGTGCTGACGCGCGCATTGGTTACCCGATTGACGTTCGACGGTAAACGGGTAACCGGTGTCGAAATCGACCACCAGGGTGCGGTCCGGCGCATCGGCGCGGGTTCTGAGGTGATCCTCTCGCTCGGTGCAATTCATACTCCCAAGATACTTATGCAATCCGGCATCGGCGACCAGAAAGAGTTAAATGGCGTGGGTATCCCGATCGTGGAGCATCTGCCCGGTGTCGGCCAAAATTTCCAGGACCATGTCGGGTTTAATTGCGTCTGGGAGAACCGGGAGCCACGTAGTAGTGCTATGGTGGACGCGACCTTCTTCGCGAAGAGTGAGCCCAGCCTCGACACTCCGGATCTGCACACGTTCTTTGCCGAATTTGTGATGTCAAGTCCTGAAAACAGCAAGCGATTTGCCCTGCCAGCCACCGGGTGGGGGCTTTTCGGGACTCTCGCCCGTCCGAAGAGCCGGGGCCGGCTTCGTCTGAGCGGCCCGAACCCGAACGATGCAATCCGTATTGAAGCGAATCACCTGTCCCATCCGGACGACCTCAAGGCCGCGCGCAGATCGGTGGAGATTAGCCGTGCAATTGGAAATTCAACGGCTCTCCGCCCGTTTACCCGGCGTGAGGTTGCGCCCGGCAATTTGCAGGGCGCCGATCTTGACAACTTCCTTCGGGATGCGGCACTGACAAGTTGGCATGAGACGTGTACTGCGAAAATGGGCCGCGATTCGCTGTCGGTGGTGAACGGCTCCTTGCAGGTCTATGGCATTGAACGCCTGCGAATTGCAGATGGATCGATTATGCCGCGCGTGACCACAGGCAATACCATGGCCCCGTGCGTCATTATCGGCGAACGCGCTGCGGACTTGTTGCGGGCTGAGTACCGCCTATAACAACCTAGGTCACTACGCGAGAACTCAGCGCCAGAGGGCAGCGCTAAAGACTTTTATGTGTTGCCCTCAAAGCCCCTGACTTTTCGAAGACGCTGCAAACCAAGGCCCTTCGCCTTCTCGAACGGTCGAGGCTGGTGCCGAGGATGTAGACCTTGATCCGATTCCTCTCCGCGACTACGCTCTCGACAATGCCGCGGTGGGGGAGTTGCGGTTTCAAAGTGACACTTCAAGCGGATAGCGACAATTCCATTTGTTTTGGCAGCAAAAATCCTTGCCACAACCGACGAATTGGACAAGCTACAGGCTAATGACCGAACCCACGCTGTTACGATCGCCGTGCGAAGGGGGCTACTAGAGATTTGAGGACCCGGTAGGTCAGGCTTGGGTCGCGTAACAGATTACCACTCGGGCCAACGGCAAATGAACGGGCTGGCGAATTCCCCCAAACGGAAGATTTCTGTCGCTCTTACGAGTTCTTGATGTCCGTATGGACACCAGACCTTTTGGAAATGCCGGGTGAGTAGAAGATCCGTGACAGGGCGACCAGATGTGCTTCGTGTTAAGTTGCTGATTTCTAGTTGGTTACATCAATGTGACGGTTAAAGAGGAGCGTTCTAACCAACTGAACTACGTCCCCACTTTATTTTCTTACCTTTATCGGAAACCCGCGTCTTTAGTGGCTTTCCTCAGGTTCAATCGATTCGCCTGCGTCGCCTTTTTCAACCCCGTAGAACCAAATTCCGAGGTTAATGGACACCATGGACACCAAGCTAAACGCCGTCCAAAACCGTGCTGCAGGCAACGCCAACCCAGAGCAGCTGTCCCTGCCCCGTGAATGAATTGTAGCAGAGCGAATTCAGATCAGTACAGGCTTGACACATATGGCTCACATGGCTCGGAACTTCTGACAGGGACGGCGCTGCGGTTCATCTGAACAATAATGCGCCGAATCTGCTGGTCCGACGACGCGTCCGATGGGAAGCGTTGTGCGGAGCTGGTTGCGACGTTTTTCGAGCTGATCGCCCAACAGCGCCGCCGGACAAAGGCATGTCCACGGATCCCGCGGCGATGATGTTGACTCGCACGGGCGCGATTTCAATCGCCAGATTAGGAGTGAGCGAGGGGAGCGCAGCGGTGACTGCACCCGCGATGCTCATGCCGAGGGCTGGGCGTCGGCCGCCAGTGGAAGCTACAGCTGAATGATTGGCAAACTGATTAGACATGCCAACTACGACAGCCATTGATGCGAAGGAGTTTCGTCTCCAATTCAGGAGGTTAACAATTCACCAAGTGTTTTTTTAGGGCGCCATTCCGGGCTGTTCTTACGAAAGGACGTTGGGTCCGCATCGATGAGTCCAACGAGCACCTCCGCCACGATCCTGCCACCCACTGGACCAAGACGATGACCGCCTCTACAAGCGTCGGCTTCGCGGAGAATGTAATACCAGAGAGGAGTCTCACCATGCCAGCCAGTGGAACTGATGCCAACCTGCTCCACGGTAAGTGGCGTAACTCCAATGTGACGAGCTATGGCCTCGCCGGATGGTAGGCCCACACCTTGTCCGCGTTGCAGATCACGGACAGCGAGTGAATGGTAATCTTCGATCTCGCACTCACCGGTGACGGCTACCGGCAACTGAATGAGTGCGCGCACAAGCTTCCCATCCATTTTCTTGGACCTCTGCGCCGGTGGCGCACCCGGCGCGTCGAAGAACAGTGTCCAGTCGATCGCGTGAGCACGCGGTACGGCGCGGAATCCCAGGAGATCAGGAAAGAGTGGAACGGGATCGGTGTTCGAGTTCAATCGGTAGCGGTGGCGGATCTGGGAGTGGCCGTACCGATAGGCCGCGTCGGCAAACTCTAGCGGTATAAACCCACTGTGCCCAGGACGAAACCAGTGCGGGCCTTCTCGAAGCACCCGATCTGCAAGCGCCCGCCCGACGAGCGTCGGCAGAAACTCGTTAAGGATGAACCACTGATAGTGCCATCGTAACTGCCGGGCTGCTTCGTCGAACACGCGGTCGTTTCCTACTCCGGTGAACCGCGCTTCATCGACAAACACGTTGTGAACCTTGAGCATGGCGAGATGCAGCTGCGATACGAGCATATGCGAATCGTTGCGCGGGTCGCCGATAATCGCGATGCCCTCTGCGTTTCGTTGCAGGTCTGCTCCGTCCAGCCCAACGAGGAACTTTGCTGGATCGTCGCGTTGATAGAGGAATGGATGGCCGGTCGGTCCGTCGCCGTAGAGGCTTTCAAGATTGAGCTGCGGGCTGCGCGCATTGTGCAACCCCGCGATATTGGTGTGGCTTTGCAAGATGGACCGGTCAGCCGTAATGTTGTGAGCCACAAATTGGCCGAAGATGGGCCAACCGGCCGCGGTGTCACCTAGGGAATCGGGGGTGTCCTCGATATCTCCGCAATCGCAGATACCGCCTGCGCGGCCGAGAGCATGCAGGAATTGCTCATCGGCCTCAAACGATGGTAGCTCGGGAAACATCCGAGCGTAACTTACGGGGCTAAGAGATGCATCGATTGCCATTTTGGCTCGCGTCGGCGACAGGCAATGATTTCGAACGGAGGTGACGGGTTGATTCATGAGATCATCCATTCTAACGTCGCCTCGACCTCGTCTCTTGAGTTTTCTCAACGATTGGGCTTGGTCACTACCGGCTGCGCTGGCCGCCGTCGCTGTAGCGTCCTGCCCGGGCGATGAGATGAGGAGCCTTCGTGCGTGATTGCCCATGAACTTTGCCGTCTCACGTCATTTGAGGACCATCAACCGTAAACTATTCTGAGAATTAAAGAGTGCAATATGCAATAACAGTTATTCGGCAGTTGAGAGTCTTCCTTGTCGGAAGTCAATGACCACAAGATGACTTGTCAGAGTAATCAGCACAGCGCGGTATGAAGAAACGCGCCCCTGTCTCATACATGTAGTCTTATCTCGGTATTCCGCATCTCCCCGTTTTCGCTGCCATGGTGTCAGCTCCCACGGTTATACTCGTCGCGGGGACGCGGACCACACTCCAGTGGCACTGCAGAAGCACCGAACAGGAGCAAATTATGAGCATCCGAGTAGCCAACCAAGTTTCGCGGCGTCAGTTTTTGATTTCGAGTGGGGTCGCGGTTGCGGCGGCGTATCTCAGTCCACCCCTACTCTTTGCGCAGAAAGGCCTGGTTGAAATCGCTCTAAAGGAATCCGCCACAGCCAAGGTCACGGTGCAGGTGCTTCGGCGCAATATCAGCGTCCTGCTTGGCCCCGGTGGAAACATCGCCGTTCTTACTGGTCAGGACGGAAAGCTTCTCGTCGATGCCGAAGTCGTCACCGCGCGGCCGAACGTTACGGCGGCTCTCGCCAGCATCAATGCGGACCCCATCAAGCAACTCATCAACACGCACTGGCACTTCGATCATACCGGCGGCAACGAGTGGGTGCATCAAGCGGGCGCAAGCATTTTGGCTCACGAGAATACCCGCAAACGTCTTTCAGTGGACACGCGCGTGGAAGGCTGGGTTTACACGTTTCCGGCGGCGCCCGCCGGAGCGATCCCCACAACTGTCTTTCAGGACGAGCACACAGTTCACTTCAACGGCTCAACCCTCGCCCTCAAGCACTACGCTCCCGCTCATACCGATTCGGACATCTCAGTACACTTTACCGAGGCTGATGTTCTGCATACCGGAGACACGTTCTGGAATCGCGAGTATCCCTTTATCGACTACTCGACCGGTGGCAGCATCGATGGTCAGATTCGCGCAGCGGAAGCGAACCTTGCGAAGGCGAGCGCAACTACGGTCGTGATTCCAGGCCATGGCGCAGTGGGCGGTAAGGCCGACCTCACGCTGTTTCGCGATGCGCTAGTAGAGGCGCGCGAGAAAGTCGCAAAATTAAAGAAGCAGGGCAAGACTTTGGAAGAAGTAATCGCAGCCAAACCCACCGCGCGTTACGATGCGGAGTGGGGACAGGGCTTTCAGAGTCCCAAGTCGTTTTTGGGATGGGTGTATCAGGGTGTCTGAATGCAGTATCGGCCAGCGTTGTGCCCGTCAACGCCAAGCAATCGCGACAACGTCGGGAAATAAGTGTCGTTAACACGCCTGCTGCATTGGCCGGTCAGAACATCCGGCCTTCACATCAGAGTGAAGGCCGGATTAGTCCTAGGCGGCCGCTCGCTTGGGTTTCTTGAGGAATTCAAGCAGGTCGGCGTTGATCGTGTCGGCTTCGGTCGTGGGCATACCGTGCGGAAAGTCCTTGTAGATTTTAAATGTGCTATTCCTCAGCAACTTTGCCGACAGCGGTCCAGCGGCGACATACGGCACGATTTGATCGTCCTCGCTATGCATGACCAGAACTGGCACAGTGATCTTCTTTAGGTCTTCGGTGAAGTCCGTCTGGGAGAAGGCGACAATGCCGTCATAGTGCGCCTTGGTACCTCCCATCATGCCTTGGCGCCACCAGTTCCAGATAATTCCCTGAGAGGGTTTCGCACCGGGCCGGTTGTAACCATAGAACGGTCCAGCCGGCACATCGTAATAGAACTGGGCTCGGTTGGCGGCGAGTTGCGCCTGCAATCCGTCAAATACTTCCTTGGGCTGACCGGTCGGATTGGCCGCCGTCTTCAGCATCAGCGGCGGCACTGCGCTGATGATGGCCGCTGTCGCCACCCGGGTCTCGCCATGGCGGGCCAGGTAGTGCACCACTTCGCCGCCGCCAGTCGAATGGCCGACATGAATCGCATCCTTGAGGTCGAGATGTGCGGTCAGCGCCGCCAGGTCGTCGGCATAGTGATCCATGTCATGGCCGTCCCAGGTCTGGCTGGAACGCCCGTGTCCCCGCCGGTCGTGAGCAATCACGCGATAGCCGCGTTTGCCGAAGAACAGCATCTGTGTGTCCCAATCATCGGCGGACAATGGCCAGCCGTGGCTAAATACGATGGGCTGACCCTTGCCCCAGTCCTTGTAATAGATCTCCGTTCCATCTTTCGTTGTAATCGTAGGCATAGGAATTCTCCTTGTGTGTTTAAGTCAGCCAGAATTGTGGACTTTGCCGGCCTGCAAGCATTTCGAGCGTCAGCATTGTCCGAGCTTCAGCAAAAAGCCTAGAATCACAGATCGTCTCGTCGCGCGAGAGTTGCGGTTACGAGTTCGATTCAGCATTTGAACCCTAGACTGGGCGCGTGTAAATGGGCGTAAACGACAAAGTGCTGGGCAAAACCGACATTACCACAACCGGCGCATTGACGGAGATAGGCATTTTGCTTTATCCGCGTGTGCAGATGTCAGCAGTCCTTGGACTCACCGACCTTTTGGGCGTGGCCAATCGGCTGAGTGCGGAGCACGGAGGCTCGGATCACAGGGAACTGCGCATTAGTCATTGGCAGTTATGTGATAGTCAAACTTTGGAGCTGGGACGAGTTTTCGATACCCACCAACAACCACCTCAAAAACTCGTCGGTTTGATCTTGCCGCCAAATCTCGATACTGACCCGCAGGGAGGGGCAATCCCCCAGCTTCAAGAATGGGTTGAAACGCAGCATGCCTCTGGCTGTATCGTCTGCTCGGTTTGCGGAGGAGCTTTTCTTCTCGCTAAGACTGGGCTGCTAAACGGACGATCCGCCACGACTCATTGGTCGTTCTCAGAGACGCTCGCCGAGCGATTTCCTGAAATTCGGGTCGACACTGAAAAACTGATTATTGATGACGGGGACATCATTACGGCGGGCGGCCTCATGGCTTGGGTCGATTTGGGATTGAAACTTGTCGATCGCTTCCTGGGTCCGACCGTTATGCTTGAAAGTGCCCGGTTCTTTCTTGTGGATGTTTCGGGTCGACAACAGCGTTTCTACTCGAACTTCTCGCCCAAGCTACACCATGGCGACGAACCCATACTCAAGGTTCAACAATGGCTTCAGAACTCAGATGTGAGCAGGATGAGTGTCTCCACGATGGCCGCAAAGGCCCGAATGGGCGAACGTACCTTCTTGCGCCGATTTCAAAAGGCAACGGGTCTGACGCCAACAGAGTACGTACAGCATTTGCGCGTAGGGAAAGCTCGCGAGTCGCTTGAGTTTTCATCGCTAGCCATGAAGGAAATTGCCTGGAAAGTTGGATATGAGGACTATGGAGCGTTCCGAAAAGTGTTCCAGAAAATCATGGGACTTTCGCCGGGCGACTATCGCCTTCGATTCGGCGTTCAAGGAAATAGAACTCATGGCTAATTGTAAATTCCGTGAACGCCAGGTCGGTTTCAATGGTGCTCACGTCGAACTCCTTAGGTGGATCGGATCACACTACTTTCGCCTCGTTCGAGAAGGTGGAACTTCCGTCCTGGGCAGAGCGACGAATGCGAGCATCCGAAGACACTCAGGCTGCTTTTGCCGATGGGGTGAATGTCGCCGCATTTTTCCTGACGAACTCCTGCACACTCAGCGGCTCTTGCCCAGTCAGTGTGCGCACGTCGTCCGACGTCCGGTCGAAGCGCCCCGCTCGATGCAGATCGCACAACGCCGCCAGGTGGTTCACCACGTGAATCGGCCAGCCC
>Ga0210406_10002087_pt1 | contig 23372 bp, 20 predicted proteins | sample IncBWC30MmetaG_FD_155454 | JGI IMG/M metagenome (GOLD analysis project Ga0210406, IMG submission 155454) | Forest soil microbial communities from Barre Woods Harvard Forest LTER site, Petersham, Massachusetts, United States - Inc-BW-C-30-M | ecosystem: Environmental > Terrestrial > Soil >...
GCGAAGGCTTGATGGAATATGGATGGAGCATCGGTGAGAGGAGTGATGGGAAGAGGCAAGTCTTTCAGAGGAGCGGCGAGGTCCCAGGCTCGCAGTTGCGCGTGAGTGGCGAGTTGGTATTCGTCGGCGCGAATTTTCTCAAACCGTTTGACGACGTCGCCGTGTTGCGCCATGGAGGTCAGGAGGGCGCGGGTTTGCTCCGGCTTGAGATACATGCTGATGTACTTGCGGGCGGGAGCGTCCGGGTAGTTGTGCAAATGCGCAAGAGCGTCCTGCGCTTGCACGGTATGGATTAAGGTGAAGGCGAAGAGGTCGCGACGGCTGGCGAATCCATCCAAGCGGCGCCTGAATGCCTCTTCGCGGATGCGTGGATCGGCGTGCGACGCAAGCAGGTTTCGCTGCCGGACGATATCCAGCGAGCCGGATGGTGTTTGTGCCGTGCCGAAAGAAATGCCGGCGAGGATCTGCTCGTAAAGATCGTATTGCCAATCTGCAATTTCAGGCTGGAGCCGATCGAGAAAAGCTTGCTCGGTTCCGGGCAAGGTGTGTGGCGAATCGCGGCGGATATCTTCGAGAGCGAATTGATAAGGTTTCAGGCCCGGCTCAGCGGACTGAAATCCTTGCAGTTGCGCTTCGGGAATCGCCAGAATTTCTGGGGAAAGAAATGCGGTGGCCGCATTGACTTCGGATCCGAGCTTCGCGTTGGCGTCGCATGCCGGAGCTTTGCGGTTTTGGGAGCAGCGCACACGAAGATAGGTTTCATGACGCCGGTAGAGTTTCAGGACCTCTTCGTAGGATTGCAGTGCACCGAGGAGGCGCTGCCCGGTGTTGATTTGTCCCCTAAAATTGCCCAGGCGTTTCACGGCGGAATCCAGGTCTACGCGCGCACTAATTTCGGTTTCCGGGGACGCGAAGTAGTAGCGTGCCAGGTCGGCGGAGAGTGGGGTTTGAGAGGCGGTCTGGGCGTTAATTGCCGTGACGTGGATTGCCGAGCAGAAGAGAAAAATCAAAGAGAGCCTGGTGCGCATTGTTTTGCACCCCTTTTCAAATTGCTCTTGATTATAGACGCCCGCCGGGGACCGGAGGTGTCATCGCGGAAGATGAAGCCGCGGCCGAGTTGGGGTCGTTGCAAGAGCGGGAGTAACCCAAGAGGGCGGAGCGAGCTCCGCCCCCACATTGGCAACCGGGCCACCTGAAGGTGGCTGCTACGCGGGATTTATTTGGGGGAGAAGATTTCGGGGTTGGCGGGTTTGGCGGCGGAGGAGTTGGCGACTACGTTGAGGGTGGTGGCGACTTCTTTGGTTACTGGGGGGAGGCAGATTTCGGTGCTGCAGGCCTGGTAACGGAGCTTCATGGGGATGTGTTGGGGACCCAGCTTGGCGGAGGGGAGAGCGGTTAGCGGGAGGAGAATGGTGACGTTGCCGGAGTAGACGTTGAGCTTTTTGTTCTTGGAGAAGGTGAAGGTTTGCAGAGTGCCTTTTGGATAGGAGATTGTGCCGAGTTTGAAGCCGGCGGGGACTTCGGCGCGGAGATCGGTGGGGATCAGGTAGTCTTCGGTGACTTCGCGGGCGTTGACGTGGAAGCCCGGGCGGATTTTGAGGACGACGGCGACCTGGAAGGACATGCCGCGGGCGACGGGATCGTGGGAGGCGAAGGATTCAGGGGCGACGACGTCCTTGCCGGAGGGAGTCTGCGAGCCGGCGGGAGAAGAGAGGAATAGAGTGGCGGTGAGGAGAGAGGCCGCGAATCTGGCTATGGAGCGTTTCACACTTTCACCTGGGCGCCGAGTTGCTGGGAGACCACGCGGCTCATGACGGCGTGAAGGTCTTCGCCGGTTTTCTCGAGGACGAAGGCGCTGCGGGTTTCAGACCAGCCAAGTTTGAAGCTGGTGGAGAGAGCGGAGATCCAGATTTCGCGAATCGGCGTGTTCGGGGAGATGACGAACCTGGCGGGTTCAGGTTCTTCGAAGATGACTTCGAGTTTGCCGCTTTCACCTTCAACATCGAAACCGTGTTCATCGCCCAGATTCAGGAGGCGTTTCTTCAAGTCTTCGAAGGCGAGGTCGGCCTTTTTTTGGAAGTCGTGTTCGGAGAGCATGCGCGGGCGCCTTTTTAGAGTTGCGACTCGATGGCCGTGGTGAGTTCTTCTTCACTCTTGAGGCCCTGGAATTTGGTGACGATTTTGCCGTCGCGGGAGATCAGAAAGCTGCTGGGATAGCCGAGGATGCCGCCGAATTTGTCGGCGGCTTCGTCGGTGCCGAGAAGAATCGGATAGTTCATCGGGAGCTTTTGCCCGTCAACGTCGAAGCGTTCCTTGTCGAGGAACGGCACGACGACGGATTTGCCTTCTTCATCCATGGCGATGCCGACGACGGTGAAGCCTTTCGGGCCGTATTTATTCTGCATGGCGATCAGCCAGGGAATCTCCACGCGGCAGGGGTCGCACCAGGTGGCCCAGAAATTCACGAAAACAACTTTGCCTTTGTAATCGGCGAGGGAGACGTCTTTGCCGTCGACGGTTTTCAGTTTGAGATCGGGCTCGGGTTTTCCGGCGGCGTTGGATTCCACTCGATGAGCGCCTGCGCCGGAGACGCGCGTGGCTTTGTCCGCGTAGATGGTGACGCCGATGAGGACGACTACCGTGAGAACGATGATTGCGACTTTTTTCATAGCGAGTTATTCCACCAATTTACATTGAAAAACGGTTCAAGAAGGTCAGTTTACCCGAGAGCCAGGTCAGCTTGTTGAAGAAGACGAGGCCGCCGACAAAGAGAAGAAGCGCGCCGCTGAAGAGTTCGACGGCGTGCAGATATTTCCGGAAATTCTTGTAGAAGCGCAGAAAGGCGCCGAGGCCGACGGCGGTGAGGAGAAAGGGAACGGCGAGTCCGGCGGAATAGACGGCGAGGAGAAGAACGCCGCGGGAAACGGTTTCGCTGGCGGCGGCGAGGGTGAGGACAGTTGCGAGAATCGGGCCGATGCACGGAGTCCAGCCGAAGGCGAAAGCGAAGCCGAGGAGAAAGCCGCTGAAGATGCCGGGCTTGGTGTCCTGGCTGCGGAGATGGACGTCGCGGTTGAGCCAGCGGGCAAGTTGCGGGCCGAGGAAGCCGATGATGGAGAGCGAAAAGAAGTGGCTAGCGCCGAGTCCGGCGAAGAGCGGGCCGTGGCGCAAGAGTGAAGCGATGCCAAGGGCTACGAGCACCACGCCGAGTATGACGCCGGCGCGGAGATTGATGCGCATCAGGCCACCGAGGAGGTGAAGTCCGAAAAGGATGATTAGCGCGCCGGCGACGGGTGCCAGCAGGGCGCGATTCTGGCGGAGGAATCCGCCAACGGCGCTGGCGGAAGCGCCGAAGCCGATGAAGACGACGGAAAATCCCATGACGAAGGAGAGGGCGGAAGAGAAGAGGCCGGACTTCGGCTGTTCGCCTTGGCGAAGCTGTTCGACGCCGATGCCCGACAGCATGGAGATGTAACCGGGGACTAGAGGAAGGACGCACGGCGAGAGAAAAGAGATGAGGCCCGCGAGAAAGGCTCCTGCGAGTGAGACGTCGGTCATTGTTGAGAGGCTCTTGTCGGTGACATTGGAAAATTAGCCGTGCGCGGTGCGGCGTGCCCTGAGTTGCCTGCCTCTCTATTCTCGCACAAAAGGGAGAGCGGGATGTTTGAGAGCGCGTGGCCTGCCAGCGAGTTAGACGCAATAGTGGGAGTAAGGGAGGCGGAGGCAGGTTACAAGGACAGGTGGCGGATTTGGCTGGCGCGGGGCGACGTTGGCGACAGAAGGCGGCCTTGCAGGGTGCTGAAAATGAGGAGGTTGCTTGCGGGCTGAATGGAAGCGGCATTGCTTCGCATAGCTTGCGAGGAATTGCCCGGGCAGGTGCGCATGGTTTGGACGCCGAACAAGGTGACGCTGCTGCGAGTAGCGGTGGGGTTTCTGGCGGTCAGTTCGTTTGGGCATGGAGCCTGGATGAACCTGCTGGGCGTGGCGCTGACGGTGGCGGCGATTGCCCTGGATGCGTTGGACGGGCACATCGCGCGGCGCAAAAAGATGGCCACGCCAGTGGGGGCACAACTGGACATTCTGGGCGACCGGGTGATCGAGAACATGTTTTTTACTTATTTTGCGGTGGTGGGCATGGTGTCGCTGTGGCTGCCGATGCTGTTTTTTGCGCGCGGGGCGGCGACGGATTTTCTACGCGGGCTGGCGATGAAAGCCGGGTATTCGGGATGGGGCGCGAACGCGATGTTGCAGAGCAGTTGGGCGAAGGCGCTGGTGGCTTCGCGATGGAGCAGGGGATTGTATGCCGCGATGAAGTGCGCGTGCTTTTGTTATTTGGGGTTGGAGTTGGCGCTGACGCGAGGGCCGGTGGCGCTGCTGGGCCCGGTTTCACTGGACATGCACGCGGCGATTCGTGCGGGGGCGCAGACGCTGGCGTGGATGACGGGTGTCTTTTGCGTGGTGCGCGGGTTGCCGGTGCTGGTGGAGGGATGGAGATTTCTGGCGAGCAATCTGGCGCAGGGGAACGCGGGCGAACAAGCACGGGGAGACGCGGGATGAGCGGCACGGGCGAACAGGAGCGGCGCATTGGGGCGTTTTTCGATATTGACGGGACGCTGGTGCCGGAGCCTTCGCTGGAGCGGAGATTGTTCCGGGAGTTGCGGCGGACGGGCGCGATCGCGTGGACGAACTACGTGCGATGGGGAATGGAAGCGGCGCGATTGCTGCCGCGTGGGCTGACGGCGATTGCGCACGGGAATAAGAGCTACCTTTGCGGATTGCGGGAGGAGCAGATTCTGGAGGCGGCGGAGCCGATTGCGTTTTTCGAAGAAGGAGTGGCGCGGGTGGAATGGCACGCGCGGCGAGGACATGAAATTGTGTTGGTGAGCGGGATGGTTAAACCTATGGCGAGGATGGTAGCGATGGCGCTGGAATGTGAACTGGAAGCACGCGGGGTGGAACGGGATGTGCTGGTGAGCGCGACGCGGCTGGAGGAGCGGGGAGGAGTTTACACGGGGCAAGTGTCGGGCGAAGCGAATTACGGAGAGGCGAAGCGGAGAGCGATGGAAGTGGTGGCGCGGGCGATGCAGATTAATTTGCGGGAGTCGCATGCGTACGGAAATACCTTGCTGGACCGGCCGATGCTGGATGCGGTGGGGCACGGGCACGCGGTGAATCCGGGGAAAGAGCTGGCGGACACGGCGAACTTGCGCGACTGGGCGATCTGGCACTGGCACCAGGAGAAAAAGTTTTCTTCGGATCATGCGCTTAAGGAAAAAGTAAAACTTCAAACGATCGGAACACATTCATGAACGGTGAGAAGATACGAATGGTGGAAAGGCAGGGAGCCGCGCCGGTATTGGCGGTTTCGGAAGCTTATGAGGGGGAGGCGGATTTTTTGGGAGCGACACAGGGAATAGGCGCGCAGGCGCCGGGTTTGCTGCGCAGGGAAGCGGCGGCGGCCTGGGCGGCTTGCGGGGCGTTCGAGCGGGCGGCATTCGCGTATTTTGGCGTGTCGAGCGTGTTGATTGCGTTGTTTGCGGAGCATTTGCCGCATCCGCTGCGGCTGCTGGGCCTGCGGGCGATTGTGGTTTGCGTGGTGCTGTTGCTTTGCCTGATACAGGCGCAGTCGGCGGAACGCTGCCGCGCTGAGGGCGAATCCATAGCGGGGCAGTGGTGGCACTTCTGGCGGCACTGGTATCCGCATTTGTTTTTTCTGTTTTGTTTTGAAGAGCTGGCGCAATTGATGACGCTGGTTACACCGAAGTGGCAGGACGCGAAGCTGATTGCATTCGATCATTGGATGACGGGAGTACATCCCTCGATCTGGCTGGAGCAGTTTGTAACGCCGGGGCGGAATGAGTTCATGCAGCTGGCATACCTGACGTACTTTGTGTATTTGCTGGTGCTGGGCGGGATTTTGTATTTCCGGCGGGAGTGGAAGGCGTACTGGTCGGTGATGACGTATTCGATGGTGGGCTATTCGATCGGGTACATCATCGCGATGTTTTTCCCGATTGAGAGCCCGTGGTTTTCGATGGCGGGAATGTGGAAGGCGCCGCTGGACGGCGGGCCGATCACGGCGACGATTAATTTTATCGAGCATTATGGGCGCGTGCGGGGCGCGGCGTTTCCTTCGGAGCATGTGGCGGGATCGATTGCGGTGCTGTGGGGAGCGTGGAGATTCCGGCGGTGGTTGTTCTGGGTGATGGCGCCGCTGGTGTTTTTGATGTGCGTGTCGACGATTTGGGGAAGGTATCACTACATTGCGGATATTTTGGGGGGATTTGTTACGGGGACGCTCGGGTACGTGATTGGGAGTTGGTGGATGGAGAGGAAGAGGGCGGTGACGACGGATAGCGCGGGGATGATTAGTTTTTGAGCACGAGTAAAAGCGGCCGCCGCGGACGGCGGCCGCTACAAAGGCGGGAGTAAACCAAGAGGGCGGAGCAAGCTCCGCCCCTACAAACGTGAGCGGGACTATAGAAGAGAGGTTAGATCGGGGTGGGCGTTTAACGGGTGGGCTTGTTCGAAGCGGGAGGCCAGGTCGAGTAGGAGTGATTCGGCGTTGAGGGCGGCGAGGAATTGGAGGCCGGCGGGTAGGCCGGAGGGTGTGAGGCCGCAGGGAACGGAGATGGCGGGAAGGCCGCCGAGATTGGCGGGGCGGTTGAGGCGGAGGAGCAGGGCGCGCGTGGGGTGATCTTTTCCTGCGATGGAAATAGTTTCTTCGTCGATTAATGGGGCGGCGATGGGCGTGGTGGGGGTGACGAGGGCGTCGACTTCGTTTTCGAGGAGCGCGAGGTGGAAGCCGGCAATGAATTTATCGCGCAGATCCAGGGCGCGGAGATATTCGAGAGCGGAGACCTTTTCGCCCATTTCGAGGCGCGAGCGGACGTCTTCGCCGTAATCGGCTGAGTGCAGCGGATACCAGCCGGCTTGCTGGTGATAGTGAGTGGCTTCGGCCCAGGCGATCTGATTTCCGGCGTGTTCGGTTTCTTTCAGGTAGGGCAGGGTTACTTCCTTTAGTTTGATTCCCAATTTTTTCAGAGTGACGAGCGACGATTCGAACGCCTGTTGAATGTCGGGGCTGACGAGGTCGAGGAAGAAGTGTTTGGGAACGCCGAGACGAAGATGCTGGCCGCGAACGGCACGCGGGCGACTTTTGGTCTTTTCGCGGCTGGCGATGGCATTGAATAGCAGAGCGACGTCGGCGACGGTGCGGGCCATGGGGCCGACGAAATCGAGCGTCGTGGAGAGGGGAATGGCGCCGTCCGTGCTGACGCGGCCGAGCCCGGGTTTTAAGCCGACGACACCACAGAGGGAAGCGGGTATGCGGACGGAGCCACCCGTGTCGGTGCCAATGCTGCCGTAGCAAAGGCCGGCAGCTAACGCGGCAGCGGAGCCGCCGCTGGAGCCGCCGGGGATGCGATTGAGATCCCAGGGATTGCGGACGGGGCCGAAGTGCGGATTGTTGCTGGTAACGCCGTAAGCGAATTCGTGGAGATTAGTTTTCCCGATGAGCACCGCGCCAGAATTTTTGAGTGAGGTGACGACGGCTGCATCTTCGAGCGGAAGAAAATCGCGAAGAAATTTGGAGCCGCCGGTGGTGCGAAGGCCGGCGGTGTAGAGATTGTCTTTAAGGGAGATGGGGATTCCGTGCAGGGGGCCGAGATCACGGCTGGATTTGCGGCGGGTTTTGGCACAGAGGGCGGATTCAGCGGCGGCCGCTTCTTTCAGGGCGATTTCGGAATTGAGGGCGAGAAAGGCGTTAAGGCGGGGATTCAGGCGGGCGATGCGATCGAGAAGGAACTGCGTGAGTTCGACGGGAGAAAGTTTGCGGCGACGATAGAGTTTGCCGATCTCGGGAATGGAGGCGAAGGCGAGGGCCGCGTCGAGGGGCATCAGTAGATCCGTTCCTGGCGGCGAAGATTTCCGAAAGTGCCGAGATTCGCAAGAATCAAGGAGACACGAAACTGGTTTTCGTTGCGTACGGTGCCGAGATTGATGCGGCGGTATTCGACGGCGAGGCCGCAGCAGCCACCGTTGTAGCCGACTTGCACAAACTGGTTCTGCAAGGTGCCGCTGTTGATGTCGTAGCTGAGGCCGGTGGAGGCGTTGAAACCTTTGCTGGTGAAACTGCCGTAGCCCGTCATGACGCGAATCTGCTGGGTAAGCGGCTGGACGATGGGATCGCCCTGAAGGCGGAAATGGGCGACGGTGAAAAAGTATTCGCGGTAGGGCTTGAGCTTCAGGAGCGTGCCGATGGTGGTGAGTTTGTGGAGTTGCGTGTCGTATTCGAGGATTTGCTCGGCGTCGTAGGGACCGCCGGGTGTGAGCTTGACGTCGCTGACGACGGGCGACCAGTTGCGCGGTGTGGTGGCAAAGGCGAAGGCGGTGATGGAATCGAGCGCTTCGAAGACGTTGCGTTGGCCGGGAACGAGCGCGCCGCCGAAAGTGGGATCGAAATAATGTTTCTGGACGAGACGCCAAGAGAGGAAGTCGACAGGCTGGTCGTCGCCGGATTTTACGTAGAGATGCTGGACGATACCGTATTCAATTTCATTGGTGTTGGTGAGGGTGGCGTTGCTGTCGAAGCGAATGAAGTCCGAGAAATTGTGGACGCCGGTGACGTAGCGGTAGGTGGCGAGTGGCTCGATGGTGTGCTTGTAGCGATGGCGCGTGAGGGGCCGGTCGAAGAAGCGCTCGAGTGTTGCGGGACGAAATTCCAGGGCGAATTCGCCGGTGTTGCGGGTGAGGGAATCGCCGGTGAGGACGGATTGGGCATTGAGCGAGTCGCCGTAGTAGGTGGTGCGAAAGGCGGCGGAGGCGGTGAGACCGAACCAGTCGCGGAAATGCAGGGGAATCGTGACCTTGGGCGAAAATTCGGTGCGCGCGACAAAATTCGGAGTGTCGAGGAACTGGTCATCGCGATGGACCGCGCCGGCGAAGGAGTCGAAGGAAAAATAAACGGGTAATTTGCGCCAGGGCGCTTGTTCGACGGAGCCGAAGCGGGCTTCGGGAATGCTGCGGAGGTAGACGCTGTTGGGCGGGCTGAGTTCAAGATAGCTGCGGTCGCTGAGGCTGGCGACGTTGAAGCTGAATCCGCGGAAATTATTGGTGAGAAATACGGAGCTGCGAATTTCGGAATTGATAGCGTCGCCGTAGGTGTCGGAAAAGGCGAGACGGAAAGTGAGCGAGGAAAGTTCGTTGATGTCGGTGACGAAGCGCCAGCCGTGATGCCAGAGGGATTGGACTTCGAGGGTTTGCTGGTGGCCGCCCTGCTTGATCGGCGGAGCATCGACTTGCGGGATGCCGCGATCGATTACGCCGAAGTAGTCGTAGCGTATGGAAGTGTTTTCGAATGGGCGAGCGCGGACTTCGCCGCGCTGGGCGGTGCCGCGGCGGCTGAAGTAGTCGAAGCCGAGGGTGGTGTCGAACCAGGTGCGCGGCGCCCAGTAAAAGGCATCGCCAAGCACGAAGCCTTTCTGATTGCTGTTGCCGATCAGAGGGAGAAGGAATCCGGATTCGCGGATGTGCTCGCCGGCGGGGGCGGTCGCGTAAGGCAGCCAGATCAACGGCACGCGGAAGAGGCGGAAATTGGAATTGACCATGGCGACGTGGCGCTGGACGGTGATTTTGGCTTTCGGGGTGTAAAACTGCCAGGTTGGCTGCTGGGGGTCGCAGATGGTTATCCAGGAATGCTTGACGACGTAGACCTGCTCGGAGAGGCGGTCGACCTCCTCGGCTTCGAAGTAGAGAGGATTACGCGAGACGAGGAGACGGGGATTGGGGCGGCGCTCGAGTTTGAGGAAGCCGCGGACTTTTTTGAAGGTGCCGCGGCCGGTGGCGACGTTGTAGTTGGCTTCGTCGGCTTCGGGATGCTGGGTGTCGAAATCAAAGATGATGTGGCCGCGGGCGATGACCTGCGAAGTGGAGTCGTCGTATTCAACGTGATCGGCGCGGAGACGCATGCCGCCGTAGGTGATGTCCACATCGTCGTCGGCGACGTACATGCTGCCGATGCGGCGTTGCGCGCCGCGGGCGGTGATTTCCGCGATGCTGCCAGAGGGCGGAGTGGGGACCTGCTGGGAGAAAAGTGGGATGGCAGAAAGGACAAAGAGGAAAGCGGGCAAGCTCAAGCGCAAGACTTGGCGCAGGGCGAGAATGGAGAGGAATAAGTTCACGCGGCGAATCGGTCCATAAAAAGGAAATGCTAGCCTAGCATGGGGTTCGGGGGAATTGTAGGGAAGTAGAGTTATTCGGAGACGCTTTTGGCGTGATGGGATTGGTACCAGGTGTAGGTGCGCTCGAGACCTTCTTCGAACATGACGGCGGGTTCGTAGCCGAGGAATTCTTTGGCGAGGCGAGTGTCGGCCAGGGAATCGCGGATGTCGCCTTCGCGGGACGGTTCATATTTTGTCTCCAGGGTTTTGCCGGAGGCTTTCTGGAGCATCTGCAGGACCTGATTCAGTGAAACCGCGTGGCCTGTGCCGATGTTGAAGGTGCGGCCGGAGGCACTGGGAGCTTCGCAGGCGAGGATGTTGGCCTGGACGGCGTTGTCTACATAAGTGAAGTCGCGGGTCTGTTCGCCGTCGCCGAAGACGACCGGCGGAGTGGAATCGAGGAACGCGGTGGAGAAGCGGGAGAGCACGCCGGAGTAAGGAGAGTCTGGATCCTGGCGCGGGCCGAAAATATTGAAGTAGCGCAGGGAAACATTTTCGAGGCCGTAACAGCGGCCGAAGGTCTGGGCGTAGAGTTCGCCGACATATTTGGAGACGCCGTAGGGCGAGATGGGGAGAGGCTGCATGTCTTCGGATTTGGGAAGGGTGGGAGTGTCGCCGTAGGCAGAGGAGGAAGCGGCGAAGACGACGCGCTTCACCTTGTTGTCGCGGGCGGCGACAAGGACGTTGAGGGTGCCATCCACGTTGATGCGATTGGTGTCGACGGGATCTTTGACGGAGCGCGGAACGGAAGTGCGGGCGGCGAGGTGGATGACGTAATCGGCCTGGACCATGGCCTTCTGGACCACCTCGATATCGGTGATCGAGCCCTTCATGAAAGTGATTTTGCTGCGCACTTCGGCGAGGTTGTCTTCCTTGCCGGAAGAAAGATCATCGAGGACGACGACGCCATGGCCACGGCGAACGAGTTCATCCACAGTATTCGAGCCGATAAATCCGGCGCCGCCCGTAACCAGGTAGCGCATGCGATCCGCCTCCCACCGCAAAACTCATCTTATTGTACGATGGGAGCGGCAGACAGGAACGCGGAAAATCAGGAGCGACGCACAATAACTTATGGGCAAGAGACTAGTGGGGCTGTTGATTCTGGCGGGACTGGCTGCGGCGGGGGTTTGGACGTACCGGCGGTACGAGACGACCAAGCCGAAGACGTTGTTTCCCGGCGAAGCTACCAACGTGGTGGCGCCGAGGGAGACGGAACCGACTGGAGGAACGCCGGGGGGCTCAGCGGAGCCAGCTTCGCCCGGGATGGCCAAGGGAACGAGCAGCACTCCCGCGAGATTTCAGCCGCGGAGCGGGGAGACGCTGGACTTTTCCGCAAATGTGCCGAAGCTTAACAGCGTGGTGGCGAATCTGCGGGTAAAGGTAGGCGAGCGCCAAACCGTGGCGGGGAAAGATGCATGGCATTTGCAGGCTTTTGCGCACACGGAAAATCCCTATCGGATGGTGTTTGAGCTGGACGATGAGTTTGATTCGTACAGCGAGAGTTCGAATCTGACGAGCTTGAAGTACGAGATGCATCTGAACGAGCGGGGACAGAAGGTGGATACGGTGGAGCGGATGACACCGTCGAGCCGGGAGCCGGCTCCGGCGCATGAGGTGGCGGCGCGCGTGCTGCCCGGGACGCGGGACCCGATCGGGATGCTGATGTATCTGCGCAGCGTGGATTGGAACACTACGAAGGAAGTGAAGTCGCCGGTGTTTGACGGGCATAAGTTGTACGACGTGCGTGCGGAGGTGGTGGGGAAGTCGCAGAGCGTAAGCGTGGCGGCGGGAAAATATTCCACGACGAAGATTGAGATTCATGTGATGGATAACGGGGCGGAGATGAAGGACGCGCATTTTCTGCTGTATTTGGCGGATGGGGCGGAGCGGTTGCCGGTGTTGATGGAGGCGGTGTTGCCGGTGGCGACGGCGCGGGTGGAGTTGGTGAAGGCGCGGTGATGTCCTAAATCGTATTTAGATTCGAACTTGGTCTTTCTCTCCCGATAATCTGCTTGCAGCTTGAGTTGAGGTCCTTCGTCTATCCTCGTCGGATAGGCTCAGGATGACAGGTTATTTTTGCTTTTTGAATAACAGGAAAAATCGGAATTGGGAGGCAATCTCAGCTAATTGGCGGCTACCAGGTGCTCGATGAGGGAGCAGACTATGTGGCCGATGGTGATGTGGGATTCCTGGATGCGCTGAGGATCGCGCGAAGGCACGTCGAGAAGGATGTCCACTTTGCCGGCGAGCGCGCCGCCGGTTTCTCCGGTAAGCGCGACGAGGAACGAGCCGCGCGCCCGCGCCGTTTCCATACCTTTAATAATATTCGGGCTGGTGCCGCTGGTGGAGAGGGCGACGACGACGTCGTGCGGGCCGACAAGCGATTCCATCTGGCGGGAGAAGATGCGTTCGAAACCGTAGTCGTTGCCTGCGGCGGTGAGCACGGAGGTGTTGGTGGTGAGAGCGAGCGCGGGGAGGCCGGGGCGTTCGGTGCGCAGGCGAACTACTAGTTCCGCGGCGAGGTGCTGGGCATCGGCGGCGCTGCCTCCGTTGCCGAAGAATACGAGCTTGCCACCGTGGCGAATGGCAGCGGCGGAGCGCATTGCAAACTCAGCGATGCGGGCGACCAGCGCGTCGGAAAACGCTTGCTTGACGCGGGCGCTTTCCCCCAACTGGCGCCGGATTTCGTCGGTGTGCGCGGCCATGAACTCCTAACAGAGAACGATTTTCGCGCGGTGCCGGATCACCCGGCGAGTGGCGTTACGCGTGTCGATGACCAGTTTAGATGCATCCACGATGGCGCCGTAGTCGTAGCTGGAATGGTCGGTGGCGATGAGGACGGCGTCGTATTTCGCGAGCGTCTCCGCATTCAGGGGCACGGATTTCATATTCGAGTAGTCGTAGTGGCGCATCTTGTGGAGCTGCGGGAAATAGGGATCGTTGTAATCGAAATTCGCGCCGCGCTTTTTGAGGATTTCCATGATTTTCAGCGTCGGGGATTCGCGCAGGTCGTCGACGTCTTTCTTGTAGGCAACGCCGAGAACGAGGATTTTGGAGCCGCTGAGGCTTTTCTTGTGGAGGTTCAGGGCTTCGGTGACGGAATCGACGACGTGGTAGGGCATGGAGGTGTTGATTTCGCCGGCGAGTTCGATGAAGCGGGTGGAGAAATCGTATTCGCGCGCTTTCCAGGAAAGATAGAACGGGTCCACGGGGATGCAGTGGCCGCCGAGGCCGGGCCCCGGATAAAACGGCATGAAGCCGAAAGGCTTGGTGGAGGCCGCGTCAATGACTTCCCAGACGTCCACGCCCATGCGCAGGCAGAGGAGCTTGAGTTCGTTGACGAGTGCGATGTTTACGCAGCGGAAGATATTTTCGAGCAACTTGGCCATTTCGGCGGCGCGGGTTGTGCTGACGGGAATGACGCGAGCGACGACCTGGCCGTAGAGAGAAATGGCCGCGCGGCCGCTGGGAGGATTGATGCCGCCAACGACCTTGGGAATCTGCGCCAGGCCGAATTGCTTGTTGCCGGGATCTTCGCGCTCAGGGGAAAAGGCAAGGAAGAAATCGAGCGGCATGTTTTCATTTTCAGGGCCGATAGCGATGGGGCAGCGTAGGCCGCTCCTTTCGAGGATCGGGAGGACGAGTTCTTCGGTGGTGCCGGGATAGGTGGTGGATTCGAGAACTACCAGTTGGCCGCGGACGAGATGCGGCTGAATGGATTTCGCGGTGTTTTCGACGTAGCTGAGATCGGGCTCGCGGTATTCGTTAAGGGGCGTGGGGACGCAGATGATGATGGCGTCGGCCTCGGCGAGCTTGGAGAAATCGGTGACGGCGCCGAAATGGCGGCTGTTTACGAACTGCTGGATTTTCGTTTGCGGGATGTGTTCGATATAGGACTTGCCGGCATTCAGCATGCGAACTTTTTCGGGATCGGTGTCGAATCCAGTGACCTTGTGGCCGGCTTCGGCAAAGCGGAGTGCGAGGGGAAGGCCGACGTAGCCACAACCAATGATGGCGACTTTCAGTTGGCCGCCTTTGAAGAATTCGGGTCGTCTATCCGTAGCCATGAGGTGAAAAAAGCTCCTAATCTTAAAGAAGGTGTTGACGGCCCGCAGGTCAGAGGGCCAAAACGCTCTTTTAATATAGCAGCTTCCCGGGAATCTCCAGAATGGCAGGGGCGAATGTTGCCAGAAATTCACGATTTGTGCCGAGTCCAGCCAGGAGTAGCGGATTGCTAAGAGAAGGAGGAGAAGGCAAGATAGGCGGCGCGTAAATTTTGGATGAGCGGGCGTTGCCTTGCGTTGAAACGATGACAACTTTGCTTATTGTGGTGCTGAGCCTCACCGTTGGGGTGCTGGTGGGGTTGCTGGGGATTGGCGGCGGCGTGGTGCTGGTGCCGGCGTTGGTGTACATGCTGCACTACGACCAGCACATGGCGCAGGGAACCTCGTTGTTCATTTTGTTGCCGCCGATCGGGCTGGGTGCGCTGCGGGAATATTGGAAAAACGGGCAGGTGGACCTGCGCGCGGGGATTTATTGCGCGCTGGGGTTCTTGATTGGGGGGTACGGCGGGGGAAAGATTGCGGTGCCGATGCCTTCGAATGTGCTGAGAATGATTTTTGGGTGTTTCCTGATGCTTTCGGCGGTCTTGCTGTGGCGCAAGGCGAACGCGACGAACTCAGCCGAGCCTGAGGTAGACGGTTCTCCCAAAGGTAGTGCGTTGCGGGCGCTGGGAATTTTCTGCATGGCGGGATTTTGTGGAATTGCGGCGGGAATGGTGGGAATCGGCGGCGGGGTTTTGCTGGTGCCGCTGCTGAGTCTGCTGTTTGGCTTCAGCCAGCACAAAGCGCAGGGCACGAGCCTGATTGCACTGATTCCGCCGACGGGACTGCTGGCGTTTCTGGCCTATTGGAAAGCTGGCGACGTGGATTTGCATACGGGAACGCTGCTGATACCGGGCGTGTTTGTGGGCGGAATCCTGGGCGGCATGCTGGCGAGAAAGCTGAACCCGCGTCGGATGGCGAAAGTGTTCGCGGGGTTGATGTTTCTGCTGGGAGGCTGGCAAGTCTTTTCCGCGTGGCGCGGATGACGCATACTACGTACACATGGTTGATCTACATTGCCACATTCTGCCGGGAATCGACGACGGAGCCCAGACAATCGAAGATTCGTTGGCGATGGCGCAGGACGCCATCCAGGACGGAATCACGTGCGTGGTGGCGACACCGCACGCGAGCACGGAATATCACTTTGATTATGCAAAGGTGCGCGCGGCGCGCGAGGAGTTGCAAAGCCGCCTGGATGGGCGGTTGACGATCGCGACGGGCTGCGACTTTCACCTGAACCCGGAAAACCTGCTGGCGCTGAAGAAGGACGCGGCGCAATTCTGCATCAATCAGAAAGATTATTTGTTGCTGGAGTTTAATGAGTTTTCGATTCCGCCGGCGATGGACCAGACACTGCATGAATTACACCTGATGGGTTTGCGGCCGATCATCACGCATCCGGAACGGAATGGAATTTTACGGTCGCAGCCCGAGCGGCTGCAGAACTGGGTGCGGCAGGGATGTTACGCGCAGGTGACGGCGGGATCGCTTTCAGGAGTATTCGGGCCCGGAGCGCAGGCCGATTCATGGACGTGGATTGACCAGGGGCTGGTGCATTTTGTTTCCAGCGATGGCCACAACACGGCGCGACGGCCGGTGAAATTGCGTTTTGCCTACGAGGCGATCGCCAGAGAGCGCGGCAAGGAATTGGCGGATGCGTTGCTGGTGGAGAATCCGCAGGCGGCGTTTGAGGGCAAGGCGCTGCCGTACGTTCCCGAGGTTGCCGCGGATGTGGAGCGGCGGAAGAAAAAGCGCTTTTTCTTTTTTTAGTAATTTCAGGCGTCAGGATTTTGCAGGCTGCAACGGAAGTCCCGCCCAGGCATTCAACAAGCCGAGGATTTCGCGAACCACATCGAGAGCGTCGCCAGTGTTTCGCCACCAGTGAGCAAGGTCGTCGTCGGAAGCGCCGCGGATGATGGCCTCGCCGTCCCGCGCGGAGAGACGTTTCCAAAGAACGCCCGCGCGCCGGGTGTGAACCTTGGACGTGACGAGTATGATGCGATGGAGATTTTCCTTGTGAAGGGCTTGGCCGAAGGTGCGAATTTCGTCGGCGGTGTTTACGATGGGCGGCGTGAGGATGTGGATGGCGCTGTCGGGGACTCCCTGGTGCAGCAGGAGCAGACGGTCGTAGAATTCTTCACCGGCGTAGGGGACGGAGAATTTTTCGAGGGTGGCGCCCGGTTCGACGGAATAGGAGAGCCAGATTTGGGGCGCGTAGCCCTGGTTGTAGAGGCGGGCGGCTTCGATGGCGCGGGAGGGCATGCGGCCGCTGAGGACGGCGATGGCGGCGGCTTTTTGCGGAGGATCTTCGTTGTCGAGCCAGCGGCCGAGGTTCAGGAAGGCGAGCAGGAAGAGAAAAAGAAGCGAGCCGGCGATTGAGAGGATGAGGCGAGGCTTGCGGGCTTCGGAGTTGGGAAGGATAGTCGCGCAGAGCATCTGGATAGTGAGATTATACGCAGCAAAATGATGGACAGCGCGAATTTGTGGTGATTTTTGAAACGTGGCAGGCAAAAATGACCTAATCGGATTGGCCAAAGTTCCTCGCGGCAGGCTAAACTTGCGGTTTTTGGAGCAGTATGGAGGCGGAATGAGAGCGGTGGTTACGGGCGGAGCGGGATTTCTTGGATCGCATTTGTGCGACCGGCTGCTGGCGGAGGGCTGGGAAGTTCTAGCGCTGGACAACCTGATTACGGGGAGCGAAGCGAACATTGCCCACCTGGGCGGGAACGCGAAATTCCGGTACGAGAAAAAAGATGTGAGCGAGCCGCTGCGTGTGGCCGGGGACGTGAATTATATTTTTCATTTTGCGTCGCCCGCGAGCCCGCCCGACTACCTGAAATATCCGATTGAAACGTTGAAGGTCGGTTCGATCGCGACGATGCACGCGCTGGACCTGGCGCTGGAGAAGAAGGCGAAGTACCTGCTGGCGTCGACGAGCGAATGCTATGGGGACCCGGAAGTTTCGCCGCAGAGCGAATCGTACTGGGGCCGGGTGAATCCGGTTGGGCCGCGAAGTGTGTACGACGAGGCGAAGCGGTTCGCGGAAGCGACGACGATGGCTTATCACAGGCATCATCACGCGGACACGCACATCGTGCGGATTTTTAATACGTATGGGCCGAGGATGCGCTTGAACGACGGGCGGGCACTGCCGAATTTCGTGTATCAGGCGCTGAGCGGGCAGCCGATCACGGTGTATGGAGAGGGGAAGCAGACGCGGAGTTTCTGCTACGTTTCGGATTTGATCGACGGGATTTACCGGCTGAGCCAGTCCGACGAGCATTTTCCGACGAACATCGGAAATCCGGCGGAGCTGACTATTCTGGAGTTTGCGGAACGCATCCGGGCGGAGTTTCCGAACGCGCCGAAGATTATTTATGAGCCGTTGCCGGAAGATGATCCGAAGCAGCGGAGGCCGGATATTTCGAAGGCGAAGAAGTTGCTGGGTTGGGAGCCGAAGGTGAGCCTGGAAGAAGGGTTGCGGCACACGCTGAAATATTTTAAAGAGCAGTATGCGAAGTTGACGCAGGGGCGGTAGGGGTTGTTGCTCGAAGATTAGAGCAGATCAGGAGCGGCCGAAGGAGTGGTAGTCGAAGCCGAGGGATTGCATTTTTTTGCTGTTGTAGAGATTGCGGCCATCGATGACCAGGCGACGGCTCATCAGGTGGCCGGCTTTTTCCCAATCGAGATCGCGATAGATCGGCCATTCCGTGCAGACGAGAGCGGCGTCAACGCCCTTTAGGGCTTCGTAGGGGTCATCGAAGTAAGAAACGTTAGGAAAAAAGTGTTTTGTCCGGGCGATGGCTTGCGGATCGGTGGCCTGCACCTGGGCGCCTTCCTCAAGGAGGCGGCGAATCACGTCCAGGGCGGGGGCGAAGCGGATGTCGTCGGTATTTGCCTTGAAGGCCAGCCCGAGCACGGCAACTTTCTTTCCGCGAATTACCCAGAGAGCCTTGTGAATTTTTTCGAAAAAGCGGTCGATGCGCTGCTTGTTGACGCGCTCGGCGGCTTTCAGCATGTCGAATTCGACGCCGATCGCGGCGGAGAGATGGATGAAGGCCTGAATGTCTTTTGGAAAGCAGAAGCCGCCGAAGCCGAGGCCGGCCTTGAGGAATTGCGTCCCAATGCGGGGATCAAGACCCATGGCGTGCGTGACTTCCTCGACGTCGGCGCCGATGCGCTCGCAGAGGTCGGCGATGACGTTGGCATAACTGATTTTCAGAGCGAGGAAGGAGTTGGAAGCGTGCTTGATAAGTTCGGCGCTGCTGATGCTGGTGACCAGAAGTTCGCCGCTGGGCTCCGCCGGACACTTGCCCGCGTGAATCGGGCAATGAAATTTCTTTTCGAGGATGGGGCGGTAAATTTCGCGGAGGGTAGCGGCGCTTTTTTCGTCCTCGACACCGACGACGATGCGATCCGGGTGAAAGAAATCACCGACGGCGGTGCCTTCGCGCAGAAATTCAGGATTGGAAGCGACTTGAAACTTGATTCCGCCGGCGGGTGAATAGGCAGCGAGGGCTTTTTGCAACTGCACGCCGGTCAGAGCGGGAACCGTGCTCTTCTCCACGACGAGTTTTGGGCTGCGGGCTTCGGTGGCGATTTGCCTGGCGACGTGGTCGATCGCAGAGAGATCGGCTTCGCCGGAATCCTTGGGAGGAGTGCCGACGCAAATGAAGATGACTTCGCCGGCACGGATAGCTTCGCCGGCGTCGGCGGTGTAAACGATTTTCTTTTCACGGACGGCTTGCTGGAGGACTTCGCCGAGGTGCTCTTCGTAGATGGGAACTTTGCCGGCTTTCAGCTGGTCGATGCGATTCCCGTCGATGTCGGTGCAAAAAACCTCGTGGCCCGCCGCGGCGAGGCATGCTCCGGTCACCAATCCAACGTAGCCACACCCGATTACCGTCAATCGCACTTGACTCTCTCCTTTTGGTTGCGGGCTGGTTGAACCGCAAATTTTCCAGTGATTCGCACTTTCAGTATGCCGCATTTCGCGCTGTAATCAGCGCTGAAGAAACAGGCAGGGCACATTATCGCTTTCCGAGGAGAAGGCCGCGAAGGCCGAGCAGGACGAGTTTCGGCTGACGGCGGATGACGTTCCAGAGGAGCCTGGTGGATTCGTCGCGGTTGATTTCGCCGAGAGATTCGCGGGTGGAGGCGTTGAGCAGGTCCACGAGTTCGGAATAGTCCGCCTGCTTGAAACGGTGCAGGGCTCTCCGGATAAGCCAGTGGGTGCCGAGTTCGCGGCGAAGGGTGCGGAGTTCGGACGTGCCTTTTCGCAGGATGGCGTCGGCGACGCCACAGGCTCCGCGAAACCCGGTGACGATTCCGCCGACGGTGGAAACTTTCACCTGAGCCGCAGCGTCGCCCACCAGATAAACTTCGCCGTTGCCGACGGTGCGCTGTACGGGAACCCATTTGTTGTAAACGGGAATGCGCGCGCCCTGCCATTCGAGAGGTTCGAAGCCTTTCTTTTCCAAAAAGCGGTCGAAGAGGAGTTTGGTGGCGCGGCCTTGCTCGCCGATGACGCCGACCGCGGCGCGTTCGGGGGACTCCGGAATCATCCAGTAAAAATAGGGCGTATCGTCGGGAACGAACCAGACGCGGGTGGTGTCCGGGCGACAATCCTTCGGGAGTTTTACAACGGCCTGAACGAGAGGAACGGTTTCGACGGGCGGCCAGCCGGCGGCTTTTGCGACGCGGCTTGCGGCGCCGTCTGCGCCGACAACACTGGCGGCGTGCAACTCCTCTCGCTTGCCGCCCACGTCGACCTGGACGTGCAGGCCCTTGGCGTTCGGGGAGAGATCGAGAAAGCGGGTGTCATAGCGAAGTTTTGCACCGGCGCTGGTGGCTTCTTCGGCGAGCGAGCGGATAAGCCGCGAACGCTCAATAATCAGGTCCGGTTGCTTGAGGGTGACTTGAGCGGAGCGGCCGTCGGTGAAGAGTTCGAAGCGGTGAATTTCATTCAGGATGCTGGAGCGCGCGGCGGAGCTAATCTGATTTTTGAAATAGTCGGTGACGATGAGGGTGCGCTGCGCGGGATCGGGCGTGGTTTTCGATTCAAGGACGCTGACGCGGCGACCGCCACGAGCAACGCGCGCGGCGGTGTAGAGCCCGGCCGCCGAGCTTCCAATCACAACGACATCTTCGGTGTCCCCTTTTTTGGGGGACATGTACTTTAAGTCTTCACCCAACTCGCGCAACCCTGTTAAAGGAGAGCTCTCTCGTTCCACCAGGCTAGAACTGTTGCGTCACCAGCCAGGCGGGTACATGCAGGCAGGCAAGCAGACAGCGAACAAGAGTATAACGAATACCCCTGCGCACACCAAACCCGGAGGGAAAAAGAAAGTTCCGTGGATATCATCTCGATGAGAGGATTCTAAACGCTTACTTTTCGTTCCTGTTTTTCGTACGGAGCCCGCTCCAGCCAGGCGATGGCGATGAGCATGGCAACGATCACGGCAAGGCCGACAAGAGCGGCGGCCCGATTGGAAAGATAAGTCACGAGGATGGCGGCGCCGCCGCTGAAGGCGCCAATCAGATAAATTGCCAGGACGGCGCCGCGCTGGCCGAGGCCGAGGTTGGCCAGACGGTGCGCGGAGTGGTCCTTGCCCGGAGTAGCGAAGGGAAGCAAGCCGCGGCGAGAGCGGGAGATGGTGACGAGGGTCGTGTCAAAGATGGTGGCGCCGAGGATAAGCGCGGGAGCCAGCCAGGTGGCGAGCGAGGACGCGTGGTCGAGGCGGAGCTTTAGAGCAAGCGTAGCCATCAGGAAGCCGAGAAACATCGCGCCGCCATCGCCCATGAAGATTTTGGCGGGCTTGAAATTCCAGCGCAGAAAGCCGGCAGCGGCGCCGAGGACGGAGGCGGCCAGCGTGGTGACGAGCGTCTGGCCGTTCAGATAGGCAAGCATCGCGAAAAAGACGGAGGCCATGGCGGCTACGCCTGCGCAGAGGCCGTCCATGTGATCGAGGATGCTGAAGGACGCGGTGATGCCAACGACCCAGACGATGGTGAGGGCGGCGTCCAGCCAATAGCCGAGGCTGCCATGAATGACCAGGCTGAAGACTTGCGCGTGAATGCCGCTAATGAGAAGGATCACGGCCGCGAGGGGCATCCCGGCAAATAGCTTGATCTGGTGATGGAGCCAGCCGCGGTCGTCGAGGAACCCGACGATCGCGACGAGGGTGGCGCCGCTGACGATTCCGATGACCTGGGCGCGTGCGGCGCCATCGAACACAATCAAGATGGCCAGCATCACGCCGCCATAGATGGCAAGGCCACCGAGGAGAGGGATGGGTTTCAGGTGAACTTTACGCGGCCCGGGCAAATCCACCATGCCGACGCGAATGGCCAGCGCCCGGACAGGCACTGTCAGAAGGAGAGATGCTGACGCAGCAATCAAAAAAGCCAGCAGGCCCGCACTCATTCATCCTCATTGCTCGTTCTGAGGAAACTGGCAGAGGGCTAAATTGCCAGTCAAACACAGAGACGCTGCCGGTTTGGGATCCGGCTCCCAAGTCACGTCCGTGGATGGCGGTTTAGAGAGAACCGCCGGTGCTGCCCCACGCAGCAGGATTAAGTTAGCGCGAAAGACGGGGAATCGCCAGTTGAAAATTGGGGTCACGGCATCTGATAACATTTTAGTGAATGGAGTCGTAACTAGAATGCAACTAGGGGGAGTTTGGCCCGGTTTGAACGGTTGCTTCGATGATCGTCACAAGCTTTTGGAGCTCGGCGGAGCGGTCGAATTCAGGCGCTACGGCGAGAGCTGCTTTGGACATGTCGTGGAGCTTGGCGGGATTTTGGGAGAGGTCGCGAACGAGTTGCGCGAAGCGGGCGGGATCGTTGGGGTCGCAGGAGATGGAAAAACCGTTTGCTTCGCCGAGGGAGACGACGTCGCATTCGCGGGGGGCGACGGCGACGATGGGTTTTCCGGCGGCGAGGATGCCGTACATTTTGCTGGGGACCACGACGCCCTCGAGGCCGCGCTTGACGGTGATGAGGTGGGCATCGGCAGCGGCCAGGACGGAGGAGATTTTGCTGGCCGGGAAGAAAGGCAGGAAGCGGACGTTCGGAATATTTGCGGCGGCGGCTTCGAGCCGGGCGCGTTGCGCGCCGTCGCCGACGAAGACCAGGCCGATGCCGTCGGCGGCAAGCGAGGTGGCGCCGGTGAGCAGCGTGTCCCAGGCGCCGTAGAACCCAAGATTGCCGGCGTGCAAAAGGACGAAGCGGAAGTTGGTGCGAATGGCGCCGATAACTTCGTGGTCTAGATCAGGGGCGGGTGCGCCGGGGCGAGCGATTTCCGCGCCGTCGCGGACCACGAGAACCGTGGCGGGATCGATGCTTTTCGCCAGAATGCGATGGCGCATGTCTTCCCCGAGGACAACTACGCGATCGGCGTGCCGGAGTGCCCAACGATGCAGTTTTTCCCAGACGCGGGCGAGCAGGCCGGGCTGGACAATGGAGCCGCCAACCGCCATGTCGGGGTAAAGGTCGCGGATGTTGTAGACGTAGGGCTTGCGTTTCAGAAGGGCGACGAACGCGCCGACGATACCTTCGAAAGGAGGATCGGTCATGGCGAGGATGGCATCGCACGGAAGAAAGAGCGCGCGCGGCACGGCAAGGAAAACGTAGCTGAGATAATTGAAGACGCGCCTTTTCATCTGCGTGCGCGGGTAATCGGAGGAGCCGACACGAAGAATCCGCGCGCGTCCGGACTGCTCGGATTGGAAGAGACGCCAGGGACGGCGCTCGGTGGGGTCGTAGGAGGGCCGGCCGCAGAGCACGGTGACATCGTGCTTTTCCGCGAGGGCGGTGACTACAGTTTGCGCCATTTTTGCCGTGGCGGAAGTGTCCGGCGGGTAATAGAGATTCAGCAGCAGAACGCGCACGGGAAGATTGTACAGGGGAAAGTGAAGCTGCTGAAACGCCCGATGGGAAGTGGATTGCGCGGACAGGTGGCCGAATTCTGTGCTTTGGGACAGTTTCGGAGGGAGTGGCGGCGGACTACTTTACCTGAATTCATTTACAGAAGTCGGGGAGGTTC
>Ga0210406_10002088_pt1 | contig 23371 bp, 20 predicted proteins | sample IncBWC30MmetaG_FD_155454 | JGI IMG/M metagenome (GOLD analysis project Ga0210406, IMG submission 155454) | Forest soil microbial communities from Barre Woods Harvard Forest LTER site, Petersham, Massachusetts, United States - Inc-BW-C-30-M | ecosystem: Environmental > Terrestrial > Soil >...
CAAACGGCGCTCGGGCCATCATCTTTGCCGCGATCGGCGCCATCCTGTTCGCGCCGAGAGCCGACCAGGCTTACGCGGCCGCCATGAGTTTCATGGTGGGCATCGGCCTCACTGCCGCTTTCGCAGGGATCATCGGATTCGCGGTATTGCCGAACACGGAGACCTTCGCCGCCTTTAGCCTCGCGATTGGCCTTGTCCTGGTGCCCGCTGGCGCGGGGGTGGCTCAGCCGTGGCAGACGCCAATGTTCACGGCCATAGCGGCGTTTTTTTGCTTTCTTCTCGCTCCGACAAACCTGATGAGCTACGACCCCCAGCAATTCTATAACGCAGCATTGGCGGCCGTCGCGGGAGTGGGCGCCGCTGCGCTGTCATTTCGTTTGCTGCCGCCCCTGTCGCCGATCTTGCGGGCCCGCCGGCTTCTGGCTCTTACGCTTCGGGATCTGCGGCGTCTGGCGTCGGACTCGATCCCACGGTCGCCGGATGCTTGGGAGGGACGCGTCTATAGCCGCCTCTCCGTACTGCCGAACGCGGCCGAGCCGCTACAGCGCTCGGAGCTCCTGGCCGCGCTGTCGGTCGGTTGCGAGATCATCCGCCTGCGGAACATTTGTCACCGTCTCGATCTTGGCTCGGGCCTTGACGAAGCGCTTGAGCTTTTGGTGGGGGGCAGCAGCGCGGCGGCGGTTGCCAAACTAGCCAATCTTGATGACGCGCTCACGGTTCGACTGGGCACACCCATTCTGCGGGCGCGTGCTGGGCTGCTCGCGATATCGGAGGCGCTTACCGAACACGCCGCGTATTTCGAAGAAGCGGCGCCCGAATGATGAAATTCGCGACCTTATCCCAGCGCCGTATGACGGCTTTAGGTGGGAACCTCCCCGGTCCAAGGCGTGGGCGGGAGGTCTGGACTCGGCGCGTCTCGCCCGTTAGCGCGCGTCCCGGCGAAGGTCGCTTCACCACTCGATTTGCCGACCTTCGTCATCTTGCACACCGACCGTTGAGTTCACGACCTATGCCCTCGCGTGGCTGAAGCATGCCATCCGGCGCAATGCGATACACTTTTGGGTCAGGCTCTTAGTACGTGCCATGGCCCGCTGTGCCGATCGAAGCGCTAACGGCTCTGTGTCCCGATGGTCTCGGCGGCTGATCCTTTCATCGCGCGCCAGATTCGCTGCGGCGTGGCGGGGCCGGTGAGATTGGTGACGCCGAGCAGGGCGAGGGCGTCGAGGATCGCGTTCGTGACCGCAGGAAACGCACCGACCGCGCCGGCCTCGCCGCAGCCTTTGACGCCGAGCGGGTTGGTCGTGCAGCGCGTGCCGTTGAAGGAGAGGTCGTATGACGGCAGATCGTCGGCGCGCGGTAGCGCATAATCTATAAAGGACCCGGCGAGCAGCTGACCCGAGGCCGGGTCGTAGAGTCGGGTTCAGATCACAGCCTCGGCGCTCACCGTAAATATTCATAAAGCGCCAGGCCCCATTGATAGACCTGCCAACCTCCCGCGGCTACTAGGAGGGCCAGCACGAATATCATGACCGAAGCGAAGACGAGTAGTGGCCTGCGTCCTTGCATGAAGGATTTGAGGGCCCAACGCAGAGTGGCCAGCACGACCGAGCCCCCGACCAGCACCCAGCCGAAGACGGCGACGCCGGCCTGCCCCGTTACCATACCGCCTAACACGAGAATGACTGCGATCAGCAGCAGCAAGTACTGCCAATAGTTTGCCAATAGCCTCCACACGCTGCGCGGGACCGAGATCTCGACCAAGCCCCAGAATGCGCGCCCGACCGCGGTGATCCAGGCCGTCTTTGCCGGGATCCCGCGCCGGTCGGCGATCGCGTCGAGCATCTGTCCGACGATCGCCGTACCCCGGGCCAGCGTCGTCAGGAGGAGCTGGGGATTTACCTCACTCGGAACGACATCTCTCCAGATTTTCATAAAATCTCGATGCCCAGCGCGCGATGGCGGCTCTGGTGGAGGGGTGACGGCGGCGATCACCTGCCGCACATTCCCGGAGTCGAGCCCTGCTCCAGGGCTGGGTTGAACGGCCTGGCGCACGGCCATTTCTCCGAGCGCGGGTCGCGCATAAAATTCTGAAAAGATCTCGCTGTGGGCCTTATCTATTAGCCGATCTCTGAGATCCTTTGTCTCCTGCCACGGCAGCAGCGCGGAGATTATCCGCTCGGCCGCATCCAGTCGGCCCCAAAGAAGGTCATTGACCCGCCAGTCTCGATCCAAAAAGGCCCCAAAATGGGCCACGGCCAGGCCTCTCAACTTGTCGCGCCGCTCCGCGACGGACGGGGTAAGAGCCGCCGCGTCTTCCGGGGCTACACGAATGATCTCGACGATATCCGCCTCTCCAACGGCGGTCCCGAACATCATCGGGTATTGCACGGCATCGAAGAGATCGAACCAATAGTAATACCGGGCTGCGATCTCACCGCTCGTCTCCGATGCGAATGCGTCACACGCCGCCTTGTGGCATCGCCCGAGAGCATCGGCCAACAGGTCTTCGAGCTTTGCGCTCAGTTTACGAAGATATTCCAATATTTCCGGTTTCTCTTCGAGCAGGTGCTGCGCCCGCCGGTCGTAGAGGATCTCGGTATCGCGCGGCTCGCCCTCGGCTCGACCGGTCGGCTGAGTCGTCAATTGGCGAGGCTGATTCGCGCGCGCTCGCCCTAAAACAATCGTCGAAAGGACGCTAACCAATTCAGCATGAGGGGGCAAAAGGGGTTCGATTAAACGAAAGGGATCGAGTTCCGTTTCGCCGCCTGGCAGCGGGCCTTCCTGGGCGATATCTCGCTTGCGCAGTAGATTGTACATGAGTTTGCGAAGCGACCGATATTGATCGGCGAGATTTTGACGTACCCGCGGTAAACCAGCCGGGAGTTCCCCCTTCGGCTGCCTGGTATTTAATCCGAAAGCGAGCGTGCTGAGCGCATCGCCATAAGCAGGATGCTCTGGATTGAACGTGATCGCATAGACGGCATCGAGCTTGCGAATGACGAAACGTAACCGGCGCAGGCGGTAAGGCAGATCAAAAGCCCGCAGAAAATCGGTGATTCCCCCGGGTCTTTGCGAGGCCTCTCGGCCGCGATGAGCGATCCCGTATTCGGCCTCCCGCATTGCGCGAATTAATGAACGTAGCGCGATGAACAGGGCGGATCCCTCGTCGATCGAGCGCATTCGTGCCACCATCAACGCCAGCCCGTCGGTGACCTCGGCGGCTCGCATCCGATGGTATCCCTGAAACGACAACTCGGCTTGAAACCAGATTTCCTGTTGTTCGCAGCCTGCGACAAATACCTCCCGTGTTTTTTCGAGCTCCAGCTGAAGTCCGGACTCGACTTCCGACATCGTCTTTTGTACTTTGGTAACCGTGGTGTTCCGGTCGAGCACCCGCATTAGATCATTTCGAATAGTCTGATAGCCTGGGATCGTCACCAGCGCGGCTATGCTGTTTTCTATCGCGTCCGGCTTTTCGGTTCGCGGCGGTTGCTCTTCTGGGTGTTGCGGGCTCGGCTCCACATAAATAAGCTTGCGATGCACGGGTACGTCGGCTTCCCGTGTCAGCAACGTGTCCACCGCGTAACTGAACGGCGCATTATTTAAGTAACCGCCGTCTCCGAAAGAACGTTGCGGGAAACGTGTCGCGCCAGGGAATATCCCCTCGAGATAATTGGTGTAATACTTCTGCCAGCGTTCCGAATCAGAAAGGCAATGCCGTTTTGTCGCATAGATTGCGTGGTTTGTAATAAATTCGTCGATGTCGCACAACCGCATCGGCTCGAAGGCGAATGGAAACGACGAGGTGCAGCGCGTAGTGAACGCCAGGAATGGATTGTTGTCCGGTTCGAAATCGTTGACCTCATCGTTTCGGAACCGCAAATGAAACGCATTCCGATGGCGCCGTTCGAAGACGACGTTGTCGAGAAGTTGGATCGGTACTGGAACCCCTTCGATGTCGGTGGTCGTCGCGAACAGATCGATCTCATCGGCGAGAGGCGACGTCGAGGCCACGGCGCGGGCGGCTCCGTCAACGGCATCGAGCGCGTCCAGGAGTTTTTTGTACATTCGGCGGCTGTTGAGCAGCGACTCGGTTTCGGGTGGTTGTTTGCCCACTCCCTCGTAAGATCCCTTGTCGTTTAGCAGCTTTTCGATGCCGCCTTCGTCGAACCAGAGATCCTGAAGCGCATCAATATTCGAATTGTTGGCCAGCGCCTTGGCCAGAAAAACTCCATTGATCCCACCCGCCGAAGTTCCGGATATGACATCCACCTTGAATTTGGTGCGAACGTTCTGGTCAGCCGCGGCATCGCGCCGGGGAATGACACCGTGCTCCAAAATCGAGCCGAGCTCGCGATAGACATTCTCACTGAATTTCAAGTCCTGTGGCGGCAGCGCTGTGGACCGGACGAGCCGCAATAGCTCCTGCACGACCCCATTAATATAAATGGCCAGCGAGACGCCGCCATAGAGCACCACTGCGAAGCGGATCTCTTGCGTGTATTGATCGTCCGAAGGCATAAGTTCCTCCCGAGGGCGACGCCGTATACGCGGTGTGTGGTTCGCTAAAGGACCCTTGATCCGCCCTCGCGGCTCGCTTGTGACATGACATCACTCCCCAAGAACCCAATATGCTTCCGCCGTCACCCTGGCGGATGATTCTCGCCCGGAGCCACCCCGCTCTTAAGCATGATTCGTCAATCGCAGACTATGTGTTGTGAGGTGCATCACACACGATCTGATCTTTTTTTAAGAGTGGTTCTTGGCCCGGAATCGCGCGGAGCATGGAGTCTGCTCCGAAAAGCCGCCTTAACCTCTCATTGCCAGCCAAATCCGCTCCGCCGACGCGGGGCCGGCAAGATCGGTGACGCCGAACGGCGTCAGAGCATCTGCAATGGCGTTGGTGACGGCCGGGAATGCGGCGACCGCGCCGGCTTCGCCGCAGCCTTTGACGCCGAGCGGGTTGGTCGTGCACCGCGTGCCTTTGAAGCCGAGGTCGTATGACGGTAGATCGTCGGCGCGCGGCAGCGCATAGTCCATGAACGAGCCGGCGAGCAGCTGACCCGAGGCTGGGTCGTAGGCTGCGTGCTCCAGCAGAGCCTGACCTACACCCTGGGCGATCGCGCCATGCGCCTGGCCCATGGCGATCATCGGATTGACCAAGACACCGTAATCGTCGACCGCGGTGTATCGCGCGAGCGCCACCTGGCCGGTGTCGCGGTCAATCTCGACCTCGACGACATGGGCGCCGTTGGGGAAGGTCATCCATTCCCGCGTCCAGGCGTGATAGGTATCAAGCGGCGTGCCTTTGTCGCGCCCGATCGCGGCGACATCGAGCAAGGCCAAAGACCGGTCGGTGCCGGACACGGCAAAGCTTCCGTCGGCAAAGCAGATGTCGGCTTCCGCCGCTTCCAGCACATCGGCAGCGATGCGAGTTCCCTTGGCGACGATCTCCTCCGAGGCCCGCCAGATCGCCGTGCCGCCCATATAGGTCGCGCGCGAGCTGCCGTGCCCGCCGCCGATCGGGATCCGGTCGGTGTCGCCCTGCACCAGTCGGATGCGCTCGTTCGGGATGCCGAGGCGGTCGGCAAGGATTTGCGGAAAGGTCGTCTCGTGGCCCTGCCCGATGGTCTGCGTGCCGGTGATCAATGACACCGTGCCGTCGGGCTCGAACCGGATGTCGACATTCTCGGAGGGCGAACCGCCGGTGCCTTTGATGTGATAGGCGAAGCCGAGCCCGCGCAGATACCCGCGCCTCTCGCTCGAACTGCGCCGGGCCGGGAACCCCTCGACATCGGCCTGGGTCAAGGCGTGATCGAAGGTCTCGGCAAAGGCGCCGCTGTCGACGGTGTTGCCGAGGGCGTTGGTCATCGGCATGGCGTCGGGCGGGACCATGTTGAGGCGCCGCAGTTCGGCGCGGTCGAAGCCACATTGCCGGGCCGCCGCATCGATCAGCCGCTCGATGATGTTGACAGCCTCGGCAAAGCCCGGACCACGGGTGACCCCGATCGGTGCGGTATTGGTTAAAATTCCGGTGACCTGCAGCTCGACCGCCGGAATGCGGTAGACCGTGCCCGGCAGATGGACGTACTGGAAGGTCTGCACCCCGCCGGCGCTGACCAGATACGCGCCGGCATTGGCGGCGCTTCTGACGCGGAGTGCCAGAAACCGGCCCTCAGCGTCGAGCGCCAGCGCCGCCTCCGCCCAATGATCGCGGGCCTGATGATCGGCGAGAAAAACCTCGCTGCGGGTGGCGATCCATTTGACCGGCCGGCCGACGCGCTTGGCCGCCCACAATATCAGGACATGCTCGGGGTAGATGAAATTCTTGGCCCCGAACCCGCCGCCGACATCGGGTGCCGCGAACCGCACTGCCGTCGGGGGAACGCCCAGCGCGCGGGCGGCATTGTCGCGGGTCGCGTGGATGCTCTGGCTCGAAACGTGTGCGGTATAGCGGCCGCTCGCCGCGTCCCAAAGGCCCACAATGCCACGCGGCTCGATCGGGTTGGTGACCATCCGGTGATTGTCGAGTTGCAGTTCGATCAGATGCGCCGCCGCAGCGAACGCAGCGTCGACCGCATCGGCGTCACCGATGCGGCAATCGAAGCAGACATTGCCCGGGACTTCAGGCGAAAGCTCTGGGGCCTCGGAGGCGCGGGCGGCTGCTGCGGTCGTCACCGCTGCCAATGGAGCATAGTCGACGATCACCTGCTCGGCGGCGTCGAGTGCTTGGGCCCGGGTTTCGGCGACGATCAGCGCCACCGGCTCGCCGACATAACGGACCTTCCCTTCGGCCAACAGCGGTTGCGGCATGAAGGCAAACCGCTCGCCGGTTTGGACATTGGCTTCCGCCGACGGCCGCAACGGCTTGAGCCCATCAGCCCTGGCGTCCTCGGCGGCCAGCACGGCGAGCACGCCCGGCATCGCCCGCGCCTCTTCGGGATGCATCCCTTCGATCAAGGCATGCGCGTGCGGCGAACGCAGCACGACCGCGTGCGTCAACCCTTCGAAGGTGAGATCATCGAGATAGCTGCCCCGGCCGGTAAGGAAACGCACATCCTCGCGGCGCTTGGGTCTGTCGCCGATGACGGAGCGGATTGTCGCCATCATGTCTCCCCGCCGCAGCTTCGAACCGGTGCCCTCTTATTGCGGCAGCTGGTAGCCTACCGCGGCTTCGATCTCGATGGTCTTTTGCACCGCCGGGCGCGCCATCATGCGCTGGTAATGGGCGTAGAGGCCGGGATAGGCGTCGGGAGCCGGGTGAAGTGTGGTGAAAAACCGCCAGAACAGGCGGAACAAATGGATGTCGGCGATCGAATAACGGCCGACCGCCCACTCTTTCCGCGCCAGCCGGTTTTCGGCGATCTCGAACACCTCTTTCCACCGTTCGACGCCGATCCGGCGTGCCGGGTGGACCGTCGAGGCGATGAACGACATCCACGAGATGATCTGGGCCTCCGCGTCAAGGTCGCCTGCCGGGAAAAGACCCGCTTGCGGGAAGCGGTTGGCGAGATAGTAGAGGACCGCCGCCACTTCGGTCAGCGGCCGGCCGTCGACGAGAAGAGTTGGCACTTTGCCTTCAGGGTTCAGCGCCAGGTATTCGGGCATGTATTGTTCGCGTTTGGCGAACGATACCCATCGGCTCTCGAACTCGACGCCGATTTCGTGCAGTGCGATGTGCGGCGCCATCGAGCTCGACCCGGGTGACAAATACAGCGAGAGCATCGTCGCTTCCCTTCGAATGAGTGACAGGCAATGGACGGCCGGAGGATAAGCCCCTGACCGGCTGGGGAGAACCACTCGCTGCCGCTGCGCTTCTGCGCCGTCGGCGAAAGCCGCTATGGACTCGCCATTATCGATCGATTAACGTTTGCGTGTGAGAGGCGCTCGCGATGGACGTCCTCAAATGAGGGGTCGGGGCTTTACTACTCTGATATTCGCTCTTTCGGTCGTTTGGGCTGCGGCGGCCGTAAAGGCGGAGCCGTGCCCCCGCGATAACTCTCGCAATTGCCTCAATCTTCCGGCAACCGTCAATTTCAGCTCGGTGCCCGAAATTTCCAAGCAGATCGTCAACCAGGAAAAGCCGCAGCAGTTCCAGAAGAATCCGGCGCAGACCGAGCCGGGGGCGGCTCCCTATACCGGCCCATTTATCGGCGTAAGCCCGCTGCGAGGCAAAATTCCGACTGTCGGCTTTTCCTGGTCCCTGGATTAATCCTCCGGCGCCTGAGACTTCGAAGCCTACCTGGAACGCCGCCGCGCCCGCGCGGCGAGCTGGCGACCGGCTGCTCCCCTATCGGCGAACATCGCTCTGTCCAGCGAATATCACTCTGTCCATGAGTGCCAACTGCGTTCGGAGAATTTATACGATCTCGCCCCGGCGACACCAGGGCGGCGGCCGCCCGGGGCCGTGGCGTTCAGGGGTGATCGAGATGTCCGACGACCGCCTGATGCAAATACTTCAAACTCTGGCGGTTCTGCTGTTCGTCAGCGTCGGCGCGCTGGCTCTGGGTCGCGCCCGACCTGCCTGGGTGAAGTGGGCAAAATGGGGCTCGATCGCGATCTTCACGACGGCGGTCATGTACGCTCTCGTTCTGACGCTGCGCTGGGCGCTAAGCCCGGCTACCGACTGAAGAGTTCCCCGACCACGGGTTTTGCGACATGGTAAGGTGGCAGGGAGAATGGGGAGGGTCGCAATGTTCCGCAAAATTATCGTAATGCTGGTAACCGCCGCTGCGAGCTTGCCGATCCCGCTCGCGGCGCAGACGGTCAAGATCGGGCTGATCAACAGCTATACCGGCTGGGCCGCGCAGCCCGCCGATCAAGCCCAGAAAGGCTTCGATCTCTATGTCAAGGAGTACGCGAAGGATTTGCCGCCCGGCGTCAAGATCGAGCTGTTGCGCCGCGACGACACCACCAATCCGGAGGTCGGCAAGCGGCTGGCGCAGGAGTTGCTCACGCGCGACCGTGTGCAGCTTCTGACCGGCATCGTTCTGTCGCCGGTGGCCGCAGCCGTGGCGCCGATGACCGCCGAGGCGAAGGTGCCGCTGCTTCTCGACATCGCTGCGGCGGGCGCCGCGATCCCGCGGCTTTCTCCCTATGTCGTGCGCATCTCCTTCACGTTGTGGCAGCAAGCCTACCCGATCGGCAAATGGGCCTCCGAGCAGGGCTGGAAGACGGGCTACACCGCGGTCAGCGACTTTATCCCGGGGCATGATTCCGAAGCCGCCTTTACCAAGGCCTTCACCGATGCCGGCGGGAAGATTATCGGTGCCGTGCGGTTTCCGCCGACCAATCCCGACTTTGCGCCGTTCGTGCAGCGCATCAAGGACGCCAAGCCCGATGTCGTTTTCATCTTTGTGCCCGCCGGCACGCAAGCGACCGGGATGATGAAGGCGATCAAGGATCTCGGCCTTCGCGAAGCCGGGATCAATGTCACGGCACCGCAGGACTTGCTGCCGGATGAGGAGTTGCCGCGCATGGGCGACACGCCGGTGGGTCTGATTACCTCGGGCACCTACTCGGCCGATGCGAAACGACCGGCGAACGAGGCCTTTTTGGCGGCCTGGAAGCGCGAGTACGGCGGCAAATCGATACCCGACTTCTTCTCGGTCGATGCCTGGGACGGCATGGCGGCGATCTATGGCCTGGTCAAGGAAACCAAAGGGAACTTTACCGCTGATCAGGCGATGGCGTTCCTATCCAACTGGAAGGACCCGAACAGCCCGCGGGGGCCGATCATGATCGATCCGGAAACCCGCGACATCGTGCAGAACGTCTATATCCGCCGCGTCGAAAAGCAGGGTGAGGTCCTTACCAATGTCGAAATCGCAACGATCCCGATGGTCAAGGACCCGTGGAAGGAGCTAAACCCGTTGAAATAGCGCGGGAGATCGAATGCCATACACAACGTCCGCAATAGGGCTCGCCTGCGCAGCGACTGCGGTTCTCGTGCTGTCGCCACCCCTGGCAGCGGCCCAAACGGTGGTAAAGATCGGCAACATCAGCAGCTATTCCGGCTTTGTCGCGCAAGCCGCCGACCAGGCGCAAAAAGCTGTCGACCTGTACGTGAAGGAGCACGAGAAGGAGCTGCCGCCGGGGGTAAAGCTCGAAATCATACGGCGCGACGATACCTCCAATCCGGAAGTCGGCAAGCGGCTGGCGCAGGAACTGATCACGCGCGAGCACGTGCAGCTCCTGACGGGTGTCATCCTGTCCCCGGTGGCCGCAGCGATCGCGCCGCTGACCGCCGAGGCGAAGGTGCCGCTCTTGATCAGCATCGCCGCCGGCGGCTCGGCCATTCCGCGCATCTCGCCCTATGTCGCGCGGGTTTCGTTTACGCTCTGGCAGCAGGGCTATCCGATCGGAATGTGGGCGGCGGAGCAGGGCTGGAAGAAGGGCTATACCGGGGTCAGCGACTTCATCCCCGGGCACGATTCGGAAGCTTCCTTCGCCAAGGGCTTTACCGACGGCGGCGGCCAGATCGTCGGTGCGGTTCGCATTCCCCCGAACAATCCCGATTTCGCCCCGTTCGTGCAGCGCATCAGGGACGCCAAGCCCGACGTCGTGTTCTTCTGGATACCGAGCACCCAGGCGACGGCATTGGTGAATGCGGTCAGAGATCTCGGGCTGCGCGAGGCCGGCATCCAGATTACTTCGGCACAAGACCTGCTGCCCGACGAGCAATTGCCAGCGATGGGCGATATTCCGCTGGGCCTGATCACTTCCGGCAATTATTCGACCGCCGGCAAGCGTCCGGCAAACGAGGCCTTCCTGGCTGCCTGGAAGCGTGAATATGCCGACAGCGCTATCCCCAACTTCCTGTCGGTCAATGCCTGGGACGGGATGGTCGCGGTTTTCGATCTGGTCAAGGCGACGCGGGGAAAGTTTACGGCGGATGAAGCGATGGCGTTCTTCAAGGGGTGGAAGAACCCAGACAGCCCGCGCGGGCCGATCATGATCGACCCCGAGACCCGCGACATTGTCCAGAATGTCTATATCCGCCGCGTCGAGAAGCTGGACGGCAAGCTTGCCAATGTCGAGATCGCGACGATCCCGATGGTCAAAGATCCGTGGAAGCAACTGAACCCGCCGAAATAGTGACCGCTAAGGGCTCGATTTCATGAGCGATGCCCTGTCGGCCGCCGTAAGCATTGGATTTCACGGCCTCGCCTTTGCGATGGTGCTTTACCTGATCTCGGTCGGGCTCTCGGTGACGATGGGGCTGATGGGTTTTGTCAACCTGGCGCACGGCGTCTTCGCCATGCTCGGGGGGTATGTGCTGACGAGCCTCATGAGCCGCTTGGGCGTACCCTTTCTGCCGGCTGTGCTCGGCGCGGCGGTGGCGGTCGCGGCGGCCAGCCTGCCGATCGAGCGTCTGCTCTACCGCCGGCTCTACGGCGGCGACGAACTCGACCAGGTGCTGTTGACGATGGGCCTCGTCTTCATGTCGGTGGCGGGCGCCACCTATATCTGGGGCCCTTTGCAACAGCCGTTGCAGCCGCCGGCATGGCTGAGTGGTGCTGTCGATGTCGGCTTTCGCACCTTCCCCGCTTACCGGAGCTTTCTGATCCTCTGCGGTGCGACCCTGGTGACGGCATTGTGGCTGGGCATCGAGCGTACCCGGTTTGGTGCCCGGGTGCGCGCCTCGGTCGACAATTTGCGCATGGCGCAGTCGGTCGGGATCGACACCTCGCGCTTGTTCATGACGACCTTTGCGTTGGGCAGCGGGCTCGCCGGTCTGGGCGGCGGGCTCGGCGCCGACCTGCTGGCGATCAATCCGGGCTACGCCTTGCAGAACCTCGCCTATTTCCTGATCGTCGTAGCGGTCGGCGGGCTTGGCAGCATCCGCGGACCGTTCGCCGCGGCCCTGCTGCTCGGCGTCGCCGATAGCGGTTTTAAATATTTGCTGCCGGAATTCGGCGCATTTTTTATCTATACCCTGACAATGGCGATTTTGCTGTGGCGGCCGCGCGGACTGTTCGGTCGCGCATGACGCCGATAGGCGCGGTCGACGCGTTTGCCGGGAGACACCGCTACCATCTGCTCGAAGCACTGCCATGGCTGGCGGCGGTCGCGACATATTTCGTCTTTCCCGATTATTTGGCGCTGGGTGCGCAGATCCTGGCGACGATCCTCTTTGCGCTATCGGCCGATTTGGTATTGGGCTATGCCGGAATCGTGACTCTCGGCCATGCCGCGTTCTTCGGCGCCGGCGCTTATATGGCGGGGATCCTTGCCGCGCATGGCTGGGGCGAGCCGATCACCGGCCTTTTTGCCGGCGCAGCAGCAGCGGCTCTATTGGGTTTCCTCTCCGGCCTTGTCGTGTTGCGCACGACCGGTCTCGCCTTGCTGATGCAGACCTTGGTCGTGGCGACGATGGTGGCCGAAGCGGCCAACAAGGCCTCGTTCATTACGGGCGGCGATGATGGGCTGCAGGGCATGGTTGTCTGGCCGGTTTTCGGATGGTTTCGCTTCGACCTGTTCGGCCATACAGCCTATTTCTATTGCCTGACCGTGCTCTTTTTGTGCTGGCTGGCGGCGCGGCACATCGTCCACTCGCCGTTCGGGCGGTCGCTGACGGGGATTCGCGAGAATGTCCGCCGCATGCACGCGATTGGCGCGCCGGTTGCCCGCCGCCGGCTCGTCATCTACACGATCTCGGCGGGGCTGGCCGGCATCTCCGGGGCACTGATCGCGCAGACGACGCAATTCGTCAGCCTCAGCTTTCTTTCTCTCGAACGCTCGGGCACCGTTCTGATCATGCTGATCATCGGCGGGGTGGGACAGCTCTACGGTGCGTTCATCGGCGTGCCGCTCTACATGGTCGCGCAGAACCGCTTCTCCGAAATCGACCCGGTCTATTGGTATTTCTGGATCGGGCTGCTGATGGTTGTGGTCGTGGTGTTCGCTCGCGGTGGCGTGCTCGGGCTCTCCGACCGGTTCCGGCGATGAATTCCCCGGCGCTCGAGACCCTTGGACTGCAGAAGAGCTTTGGCGCGCTGACCGTCGCCAATGCCGTCGACTTTCGTCTCGACCGCGGCGCACGGCACGCGCTGATCGGTCCGAACGGCGCCGGCAAGACCACCTTTGTTGAGTTGGTGACCGGAGCATTGCGGCCAAACGCCGGGCAGATCAGGCTCGGCGGCGTCGATGTTACCCAGTTGGTGCAAGCCGAGCGGGTCAAGCGCGGCCTCGTGCGCACCTTTCAAATTACCGCGCTGTTCTGCCGTCTGAGCATCCTCGAAAACGTGACCCTGGCGATCTGCGAACGGCAAGGGATCGCCGGCGGCCTCGTCCGTCCGTCCGGTCATCATCGCGCGGCGATCGAGGAAGCCCATGCCTTGCTCGAACGGCTCGGGCTCGAAGATGAGGCGCTGCGCCCGGTCAACACGCTTGCCTATGGCCGCCAGAGGCTGGTCGAGATCGCCGTGTCGCTGGCCCTGTCGCCCAAAGTCCTGTTGCTCGACGAGCCGGCGGCGGGAGTGCCGTCGAGCGAAAGCGGCAGGATCATCGAGATTATCGAACGCCTGCCGGCGGATATCGCGCTATTGATCATCGAGCACGACATGGATCTGGTCTTTCGTCTGGCGCAACGCATCACGGTCATGGTGCAGGGCAGCATCCTGGTCGAAGGGCCGCCCGAGACGATTGCCGCCGATCCGGAGGTCCGCAGGGTCTATCTCGGCGAGCGGGCATCGGCGTGAACGGGACAGCCGGGCTGATCCTCGACGGCGTCTCCGCGGGCTATGGCGAAACCGTAGTGCTCGATCGCATCTCCCTTCGTTTGACGCCGGGGCAGACGCTGGCGGTGCTGGGACGAAATGGGGTCGGCAAGACGACGTTGCTCGCCACCATCATGGGTCATACCCGGTTGCTGGGCGGCGGCATCCGCTTTGCCGGCGAGGAAATCGCGGCGCTGCCGCCTTACCGGCGGGCGCGCCTCGGTATAGGTTTTGTGCCCCAAGAGCGCGAGATATTTCCTTCTCTGACGGTCGAGGAGAATTTGACGGTCGCCCAGCGCCCGGGGCAATGGACGCTTGCCAGAGTCTATGATTTCTTCCCGTCGCTTGCCGAGCGCCGCCGCAATCACGGCAATCAGCTGTCGGGCGGCGAGCAGCAGATGCTCGCGATCGGCCGCGCACTGATGGGCAACCCGATGCTGCTGTTGATGGACGAGCCGCTCGAAGGCTTGGCCCCGGTGATCGTCGATGCCTTGCTCGCTGGTCTCGAACGCCTGAAGCGCGAGGAGGATCTGGCGCTGCTGCTGGTCGAGCAGCACGCGCAGCTGGCACTCGAACTCGCCCAAAACGCGATCGTTCTCGATCGAGGGGTGATCGTGTTCGCCGGGGCGAGCGGGGAGCTGCGCGAGGCGCCGGAGCGTTTGAACGCCCTGATGGGAGTTGGCGGACGCCAGACGCCATTGTCCTGTTAGCCGATTGGCCCGCGAGTGTGCGACACTCGATTCGCTCGGGCGGAGAGGTCTGCTGATGACGACGCTGCTCTATACGCATCCGGCCTGTCTCGAACACGATCCCGGCAGGCACCATCCCGAGTCGGCGGCGCGGCTGCACGCCGTGCTCGACGCGCTCGCCGACCCGGAATTTGCCCGGCTGGAGCGCCGCGAGGCGCCGGAAGCAGCACTCGATGATCTCATCCGTGTTCACCCGCGCCAGCATGTCGAACGCATGCTGCGCGTCGTTCCGAGATCAGGCCATGTCGGGATCGATGCTGACACGATCCTGTCGCCGGCCTCAGGCAAGGCGGCCTTGCGCGCCGCCGGAGCAGTTGTCGCCGCGGTCGATGCGATCATGGCCGGTGCTGCCGACAACGCCTTCTGTGCAGTACGCCCGCCGGGGCATCATGCCGAGCCCATGCGTGCTATGGGGTTCTGCCTGTTCAACAACATCGCCATCGCCGCGTTGCGGGCGCGTGTCGCCCACGGCTTGGGCCGAGTGGCCGTCGTCGATTTCGACGTCCATCACGGCAACGGCACCCAGGCTGCCTTCGAGACCGACAGCGGCCTATTCTATGCCTCGACCCATCAGTCCCCGCTCTACCCCGGGACCGGGTCGGCGAGCGAGACCGGTGTCGGCAACATCGTCAACGTGCCGCTCCGGCCGATGTCGGGATCGAGCCAATTCCGCCTCGGCGTGACGCACCGCATCCTCCCGGCGCTCGATGCGTTCCGGCCTGAGCTGATGCTGATTTCGGCCGGCTTCGATGCGCATAAGAGCGACCCGTTGGCGCAGCTGATGCTCGATGAGGGCGACTATACCTGGATCACCGAACAGCTCATCGAGATAGCCTATCGCCATGCCGGTGGGCGGCTCGTCTCGACACTCGAGGGCGGGTATGATCTTGCGGCCCTCGGGGCAAGCGCCGCGGCGCATCTCCGCGTGCTGATGTCGGTGTAGGGAACGGGGCTGCGCCTCGAGTGTTGCGCTGATGCAACGTTCGGCGAGTTTCATACCCGAGTTCGTCGACCGCTTGGCGGATTCCCCTCGCGTGATTTGCTAATAAGATTCCACATGGCCGATTTGGACGTTCCTGCCGATATCGCCGCAATGAGTTTCGAGGAGGCGCTTGCCGAGCTGGAGCAGATCGTGCGCCGGCTCGAAGGCGGACAGGTCAAGCTTGACGAAGCGATTCTCTCCTATGAGCGGGGAGCGCTGCTCAAGCGGCACTGCGAGAGAAAGCTCAACGAGGCGCAGCAGCGGGTCGATCGGATTGTCATCGGCGCCGATGGCGCCGTCACCGCGGAGCCGGCGAAGCTTGACTGAGACTCTGTCGTCCGAGGCAACTTCCTTCCCCGAGGCGCTGACGGAGGCGGCGCGGCTGACCGACATCGCGCTTGATCAGCTGCTCGCCGTGCCGCCCGATCTCGAAGCGCGGGTCTATGATGCGATGCGCTATGCGGCGCTGGCGCCGGGCAAACGGATGCGCCCCTTTCTCGTGCTGGCCGGAGCGCGTCTGTTCGGGGTTGCGCGACGCTGCGCCTTGCAGGTCGCCGCGGCGGTCGAGATGGTCCATGCCTATTCGCTCGTGCACGACGATCTGCCGGCGATGGACAACAGCGATCTGCGCCGCGGCCGACCGACCTGCCACAAGGAGTTCGACGAAGCGACGGCGGTGCTCGCCGGCGATGGTCTCCTGACGGCCGCCTTTGGGGTGCTGGCCGATCCCGATACCCACGGCGACCCGGCGGTGCGCTGCGAACTCGTCACCGAACTCGCCGCGGCCGCTGGTGCGGCCGGCATGGTCGGCGGTCAGATGATCGATTTGATCGCCGAGCATCAGAGCCTGGACATCGGAGCGATCACTCGGCTGCAGCGCATGAAGACCGGTGCCTTGATCGCTTTTTCGTGCGAAGCGGGTGCGATTCTCGCCAAGGCGCCGAGCGAGCCGCGATTGGCGCTGCGCGGCTATGCTCACGATCTCGGGCTCGCCTTTCAAATCGCCGACGATCTGCTCGATGTCGAGGGCTCGGCGGCGGAGACCGGAAAGCCGGTTGGCGCCGACGCCGCCGCCGGAAAAGCCACTTTCGTTTCGATCCTTGGGACAGCGCGGGCGCGGGCCCAAGCCGAGCTGCTGGTGCGTCAGGCGGTAGCGCATCTTGATTTATTCGAGCAAAGGGCGGAACTTTTACGGGAAGCGGCGCGATTTGTGATCACCCGCCGCACGTGAGGAGCGTAGCGTTGGACCCAACACAAATTCGTCCCATTTCCAATCGGACGCCGCTGCTCGACCAGATCGATATTCCCGCCGATCTGCGCCGGCTGCCCGAGCAGGATCTGCGGCAGCTCGCCGACGAGCTGCGCACCGAGCTGATCGACGCGGTGTCGATCACCGGCGGTCATTTCGGCGCCAGCCTCGGCGTCGTCGAGCTAACCGTGGCGCTACATTACGTCTTCGACACGCCGCGCGACCGGCTGATTTGGGATGTCGGCCACCAGGCCTACCCGCACAAGATCCTGACCGGCCGCCGCGACCGCATTCGCACCATTCGCCAGGGCGGCGGGCTGTCCGGTTTTACCAAACGCTCGGAAAGCGAATACGACCCGTTTGGCGCCGCCCACGCCTCGACCTCGATCTCCTCCGCGCTCGGCATGGCGGTGGCGCGCGATCTCCGCGGCGAGCGCCGCAACGTCATCGCCGTGATCGGCGACAGCGCGATGAGCGGGGGAATGGCCTACGAGGCGATGAACAACGCCGGTGCCATGGATTCGCGGCTGATCGTCGTCCTCAACGACAACGACATGTCGATCGCCCCGGCCGTCGGCGCGATGAGCGCCTACCTGTCACGCCTCTTATCCTCGAAATCGTTTATGTCGCTGCGCCACATCGCCAAGGAGGTGGCGCGCCATTTCCCACGGCGGCTCGAGGATGCAACGCGGCGCGCCGAGGAATTGGCCCGCAGTTTTCTCACCGGCGGGACGTTGTTCGAAGAGCTCGGCTTTTACTATGTCGGCCCGATCGACGGTCACAATGTCGACCATCTGCTGCCGGTGTTGAAAAACGTCCGCGACAGCAAGGAGCCGGGGCCGGTGCTGATCCACGCCGTGACCGAGAAGGGCCACGGATATCTGTCGGCCGAGCAGGCCGAGGACAAATGGCATAGCGTCGCCAAGTTCGACGTTGTCACCGGCGCGCAGGTGAAATCGAAATCGACCGCACCCTCCTATACCAGCGTGTTCGCCAAATCGCTGATCAAGGAGGCCGAGGCCGACGACCGCATTGTCGCCATCACCGCCGCAATGCCGTCGGGGACCGGGCTCAACCTGTTCGGCGAGAAGTTCCCGAATCGCTGCTTTGATGTCGGCATTGCCGAGCAGCACGGGGTGACCTTTGCCGCCGGCCTCGCCGCCGAAGGCATGAAACCCTTTGCTACGATCTATTCGACCTTCCTGCAGCGCGCCTACGACCAGGTCGTGCACGATGTCGCGATCCAGAAGCTGCCGGTGCGCTTTGCGATCGACCGCGCCGGCCTCGTCGGCCAAGACGGCCAGACCCATGCCGGCTCGTTCGACATCACCTATCTCGGGTGCCTCCCCGGTTTCGTCATTATGGCGGCCGGGGATGAGGCCGAGCTGTTCCACATGGTCGCCACCTGCGCGGCGTTCGACGATGGACCTTCGGCGGTGCGCTATCCGCGCGGCGACGGCGTCGGAGTGCCGCTGCCGGACAAGGGCGTACCGCTCGAGATCGGCCGCGGCCGCATCATGCGCGAGGGTGCCACGATCGCATTGTTGAGCCTTGGCGGCCGCCTCGCCGAGTGCATGAAGGCAGCGCAGGAGCTCGCCGCCTACGGGTTGTCGACGACGGTCGCCGATGCCCGCTTTGCCAAGCCGCTCGACACTGATCTCGTCAACCGCCTGGTGCGCGAGCACGAGGTCGTGATCACGATCGAAGAGGGATCGATCGGCGGCTTCGGCAGTCAGGTGCTGCATCATCTGGCGATGAACGGGCTACTCGATCACGGGCTCAAGATCCGCACGATGGTGCTTCCCGACGTCTTCCTCGATCACGATTCGCCACAGGCGCAATACGATCAGGCCGGGCTCAACGCCCGCCACATCGCGGCGATGGCGCTCTCCGCACTCGGCCGCGAAATCGTCGCACAGCCCGCCAGGGCCTGACTTTTGCCAAGGTGACGGCAAAACGGCGGGCCGATCAGCTCCTCGTCGAGCAGGGCCTCGCCGAAAGCCGGACAAAGGCGCAGGCGCTGATCCTCGCCGGCCTCGTCAGCGACGGTGAGCGGCGCGTCAACAAGCCCGGCGAGCAGCTCGCAGCAGACGCGACGCTTGCGCTGAAAGGACGCGATCATCCGTGGGTGTCGCGCGGCGGCGTCAAGCTTGCCCACGCGCTCGACCACTTCCGAATCGCTGTCGAGGAAAAGGTGGCGCTCGATATCGGCGCCTCGACGGGCGGCTTTACCGAGGTGCTGCTGGCCCGGGGCGCCCGGCGGGTCTACGCCGTCGATGTCGGTCATGGACAGCTCGCCTGGAAGCTGCGGCAGGACCCGCGGGTCGTCGTCCGCGAAAGAATGAATGCGCGTCGTCTGACCCGAGACGACATCCCCGAGCCGGTTGACCTCGTCACCTGCGATGCGAGCTTCATCGGCCTGAGCCTCGTGTTGCCGGCCCCGCTGGCACTCGCCGACGAGCGCGCCGAGCTCGTGGTGCTCGTCAAGCCGCAGTTCGAGGCGGGTCGCGCGCAGGTCGGCAAGGGTGGGGTGGTGCGCGACCCCGAGATTCAGCGCGAAGTCTGCGAGCGCGCCGCGGCGTGGGTCGCTGCACAGCCGGGCTGGGCGGTGGTCGGGATTGTCGAAAGCCCGATCCTCGGCCCTGAGGGCAATCGCGAATTCCTGCTCTATGCGCGCCGCAGTGGAGAGGAAAGCCGATGACGGCGAGTATCACCAGGTTTGCCGGGTTCCGGCCCGCGGCTTTCGCGTTCTTGAACGAGCTGCGCGACAACAACGACCCCGGCTGGTTCAAGCCGCGCAAGGCGCTCTACGAGGCCGAGGTGCTGGGTCCGTTCGGCGATCTGATCACCGCGGTCGGGGCTACGCTACGCAAAACCGGGGCGCCGCTCGTCGGCGACCCCAGGCGGGGCATCTTCCGGATCTATCGCGACGTGCGCTTTTCGCCCGACAAGCGGCTCTACAAGACGCATGCCGGGGCGGTGCTGACGCGCTCGGGCGGCCGGCGCGATCCCGGGGTCCTCTACATCCACGTCGCGCCCGGCGAATCGATGGTGGCGGCAGGCTTCTGGCATCCCGAGCCGGCTCTGCTGGCCCGCTTGCGCCGAGCCGTCCTCGATGATCCCGACGGGTTCCTGGCGATCGCCAGCCGCCTCGCCGCGGCCGACTGCCCGCTCTCCAGCGACGAGCGGCTGAGCCGCCCGCCGCGCGGTTTCGAAGCGGCCAAGGGCACGCCGGTGGCCGAGTATGTGGGCTGGAAGTCGTTCACCGCACATCACCCGCTGAGCGACGCTGAAATGCAGTCCCCCGCGGTAGTCGATCGCATCGCCGATTTTGCCAACCTGGTAATGCCGCTTCTCGAATGGGGCTGGGCGGCGGCCGATGACGAGATGCCACCGCCGCTGCCGATCGGCAAACCCACCCGGCCGCTGCCCAAGCCAGACTTCTGAAGAGATGTCATTGCGGGGAGCGGATTGCGGGTCGGAATCAAAACGACCACACTGGTCCGCGAACGGGGGCAAGGGGGGACGCCATGGCGATGGTCTACTTCGGAACCAATCGCAGACAAACGGGCCCGCTGACTTTCGGCGCGGCGATGGGACCACTCGACCGCACCGGCCTGATTTGCGCCGAGGCCACAGTCGACGGGTTGACACTGGCGAATGCCGACAGCGGCAGGATCACCGCAATCGCGCATGAGACGGCGACCGGTTTCGCCCCCGCCACCCGCCAGGCCATTCTCGGCAGCGGCAAGGACCTATTGGTGTTCATCCATGGCTTCGCCAATGCGTTCGAGGCCGCGATCTCTCGTGCCGCCTTTAATCGGGAATGGTTCGCCTCCTCGCCCGTAGCTGGGGCGGACATGACAGTCCTCGCCTTCAGCTGGCCCTCGGAGGGCGCATTGATCGCGGTCCCGCCGCACTTTCTCTCTGGCGCCTACCGGGCAGACCAGGCACGCGCCGGCAGCTCGGGGGCTCATCTCGCCTGGTTCCTCGATGAGATCAAATCGCTCGGCGACGAAGCAAAGCTCCAGAACCCGAGGCGCCGCGTCGTATTGCTCGCGCACAGCATGGGCAATTTCGCCCTCGCCGCCGGCGTTCAAGCCTGGTTTCTGAGCCGCGGCGCCACCGCGATTTTCGACTACGCCGTGCTCGCGGCAGCCGATGAGATCGACAAATCCTTCGAGCTGCCGGCTGGCGCGCGGCTCAGCCGGTTGCCTGATCTCGCCGCGGGGATCTCGGTCTATTACAGCCTGCGTGACGTGGCGATGTATCTGAGCCAGGCGATCAACCTGACGGAGCGCCTCGGCTTCGACGGCCCGGCGAACAAGTCCAGCCCCACTCAATATCCGCCAAATCGGTTTCGCTCGATCAACTGCACCGATCTGAATGATTACGACTCGATCCACCCGCCGGACAGCTCGCACCAATATTATCGGCGGTCGCCCAAGGCGCGGGACGACATCGCTCTGGCGTTCACCGGCCAAGCCGTAACGCCGGGGGAATCGAACCTCACCTAAGGTCGTACCCCGGAGCCGAGGATCGCAACGATCGGAACGGCATATCCGTCGCCGCGCTGATAGGCGGTGGCGCCGCGGGCCATCGCGGCTTCGATCGCCGGTAACGCCGACACGGGTTGGGCCGCGATCAGCGCGGCGGTGCGCACAGTCCCGCGGCGAAACCCTTCGACGAGATCGGAGGCGTCACTGACCAGCCATGTCCTGTGCACCGCTCGCGCTTCGGTCCCGATGAAACCGGCCGCGTCGAGGAGCCTCAGTACATCTGCCGGGTCGCGCAGACTGCCCCCGGGAGGCGGGGTATTCGCCGCCGACCTGTCGCCATGGGCAGCGATCGCATCGAAGAGAAGCTGCCAGGCGATGTTCTCCGCCGGCGCCACCCAGGTCGTGAACGCCAGTCGTCCGCCGGGACCCAAGACGCGGTACGCCTCGCGCAGGGCTTTTACCGGCTCGGGGAAGTGGTGCATTCCAAAATTCGACAAGACCGCGTCGAACGAGCCGGCGGCAAAAGGCAGCGCCTCCGCATCGCCCTCTTCGAACCGAATGCCGGGATACTCGGCGCGCGCCAGAGCGATCATCGCCGAGGAAAAATCGAGGCCCACCGGCAGGGCGCCGCGCTCGGCCGCCGCTGCCGCGACGAGCCCCGCTCCGCAAGCGAGATCGAGCACGCGTGTGCCCGCGCCGACCCGGCCGGCGTCGAGCAGGTCGCCGACAAAACCGGCGGTCGCGTGAGCGAAGGTGGCGGTGTAGTGCTCTGCCGCCCGCTGCCAGCCGGCGTGCTCGAAGGCGCGGACCGCCTCGGGGTCGAAAGTCACCTCAACGCCGCCGCGGCGCGGGCGACCCGCTCGGCCCGGTCGCGCTGGCGCGGCTCGGCGCGGGCCAGCACGCCGCTCAGCACCGCCGGGTCGGCGGTCTCGGGTGAGCCCGAGCCGAAGGGTGGTGCGGGAGCGTATTCGATACCGAGCTGGATCGCCTCCGCCGCCGCCCTTCCGGCGATCTCGGCGGCCACCGTCAGCGCCACATCGATGCCGGCGGTCACACCCCCGCCGGTGAAGATGTTGCCATCGACGACAACCCGCTCGGCTACCGGCTCGGCGCCGAAGGCGCGCAGCAGATCGCGCGACATCCAGTGAGTGGCGGCACGGCGCCCACGCAGCAGACCGGCGGCGCCGAGCACCAGCGAGCCGGTGCAGACCCCGACGACATAGCGCGCCGTCGCCGCGGCGCTTCGCAGGAAGGCGAGCACCTCCTGGTCCTCCAGCAACGGGTTGATCCCAGCCCCGCCCGGGACGAGGACGAGATCGAGGGGCGGGCTTGACGACAGCGTCGCCATCGGCAGGATCGTCAGCCCGTGCTCCGAGCGCACCGGATCGAGGCTCTTCCACAGCAGCAACGTCTCGGCCCCCGGCAGTCGGGCGAGGACCTCGTACGGGCCGGTCAGGTCGAGCTGGGTCAGATTGGGGAAGACCAGCATTCCGCTGGTGAACTTCGTCTCGCTCATGGCGCTCTCAGTGGATCTCGTCCTGCTCGGTGAAGGCTTGGCGCAGCCGGGCGACCGAGAAGCCGGGCGCTTGCGCGGCGTCGATAATGACCTTCTCACGACGCGCGAGCAGATCCACGGCGGCCGGCAGCTCTTTGATCGCCTCGGGAGGAATGACGACGGCGCCGTGCCGGTCGGCGTGGATCACATCGTTCGGCGAGACGATCATCCCCGCGACACTGACCGTGCCGCCGAAATCGACGAGGTGGACGTGGGCGTGCGAGGGCATGATCGAGCCGGCCAGCACGAAAAAACCGGATGCCATCGCATCGAGATCGCGCACCGAGCCGTCGGTGACGACCCCGACGCAGCCGAGCCCCTTGTGGACATTGCTCTGCACCTCGCCCCAGAACGCGCCAAATCCCTGATCCGGTCCGTCGATGTCCTGGATGACGGCAATGCTGGGCAGCGGCTGGGCGGCGATCTGCTCATAGTAGGCGAGACGCACTCGCGTAGCCTCATCCCGGCTGCGCGGATGGGGTTCGCGCGAACGGATGATCGCGGTACGGGCGAAAGCAGCGACCGGCTTCAAGTTCGGGAAGGCGGCGATCAGCGGCCGGCGCGTAAAGCCCACGGCACGGCGGGCCGGGACGACGAGCTCGAGAGCATTGCAGAT
>Ga0210406_10002089_pt1 | contig 23364 bp, 21 predicted proteins | sample IncBWC30MmetaG_FD_155454 | JGI IMG/M metagenome (GOLD analysis project Ga0210406, IMG submission 155454) | Forest soil microbial communities from Barre Woods Harvard Forest LTER site, Petersham, Massachusetts, United States - Inc-BW-C-30-M | ecosystem: Environmental > Terrestrial > Soil >...
ACGCAGTGGGAACTGGTCGTGCAGTTTGCCGGCGATCACCTCGTCGGCGGCTTGGACGATCAACCTCGCTTTGTCAGCCGGAAGTTTGCCAAGATCCTGATTGACCAGAGCGCAGGCTTTCTTGAGTATGCCGAAGGCTCGAATCAGCTCGGGAGGCATGGTGTCGCGGCCGATATTGAAGTGCAGGAGCGAACGCTGGGTTTGCGCGCCCCAGTACACGTTAGCCGGGACTTCGATCTTTCCCATGCTGTCGGATTCGATGCGGGTTTTCGTGGTGGGCTCGGTAAGAGTGGACATGAAGGCTCCTGAGAAGAGCGGAGAGATCAGTGCAACCGAAGATTATAACGCCTGCTTTTCTCTCCTCAGGGCTAAAGCCCCGCGTTGTTTTACGGCTTCGGCGATAGGGCTGAAGCTGCCCCGACCCAAAGCTTGATTGTTGAAATCGGCTGTGCTTTTCTAGCATGCTAAAATCATCCGTTTCCGAGTTGTGCTCGAACCCACGTCGATCTCGACCGACTCCGCGCCGATCCCATGCCTGAATCCTTTGCTGCCGAAGAAGTTCTTACCCTCGCGAAAGCGAAGGCCAAGCCCGATCCGGACATGAGCACGGACGTTCTCGTAATTGGCGCCGGGCCGACTGGACTGGCATGTGCCATCGAGGCGCAGAAAATCGGCCTTAAGGTCATCATTCTCGACAAGGGATGCCTGGTGAACTCGCTGTTCCACTATCCGGCGAACATGTCATTCTTTACGACCCCGGAACTGCTGGAGATCGGCGACATTCCCTTCACCACGGCCCAGCAGAAGCCCAATCGTGAAGAGGCTCTCGAGTACTACCGCAAAGTGGCCGAACATTACCATCTTGATCTTCGCCAGTACGAATGGGTGAAAACGGTGATGGGGAAAGAGGGGAATTTCGCCATCACGGCGACCGACCGCGCGGGACGGCCGCATGATTACCGCACCAAGAAGGTTATTGTTTCGACCGGCTATTACGATCTGGCCAATCAGCTTTGCATTCCAGGTGAGGATCTACCAAAAGTCTCGCACTACTACGGCGAGCCTCATCCTTATTACGATACCGACGTGGTGGTGATCGGCGGCAAGAACTCGGCGGCGATTGCAGCGCTTGATTTGTGGCGTCATGGAGCGCGTGTCACGCTGGTACACCGGGACGCTCAGATGCACAATCATGTGAAGTACTGGATCAAGCCTGATATCGAGAACCGCATCAAGAACGGTGAGATCGAAGCATACTTCAACAGTTCGGTAGAGGAAATTGGCATTGATCAGGTGGTGATCAGAACGCCTGCGGGGACTCTGCGTCTGAAGAACGACTTCGTGCTTGCCCTGATCGGCTACCATCCGGACTACGATTTTCTGCGGAGTATGGGGATCGAATTGTCAGAACAGCAATGCCGCCCGGTTTGCGATCCGGTTTCGCTCGAGAGCAACGTCCCGGGAATTTATGTTGCCGGCGTGATCGTTTCGGGATCACGTACCAACGAGATCTTTATCGAGAACGGCCGCTTTCATGGCAAGCAGATCGCTGAAGACCTGAAGAAAGACTTGCAGTCGGGTCCCAACGGGGATCGTCTCGCGCCTCCGCAATAGGTTTTCTTTTCGCCTCACCTCTTGAATGGTCCGCAAGGACAGTTCACGCCCGGAGAGTGAGCAAAATAAAGCCTAGGGCCGTTTTGCCCGAGGCTTGAACAGCAAATTGGGAGTTCGCTACGCGCGCAGTTTGCGCCGTATCCTTAACGCCGATACCGAACCGCCCGCTGCCAATCAAGGCTAGCGATCCAGGTTCGGGAACGCTGTTGATCCGGAGGATCTCGGGTTTCGGTTTGAGAGTGATGCAGACGATCTAGCCATCAGCGTAGCGGCCCTCAAAACCCACGCTGCCGCTGAAGTTATCTCCGTCCCAGTCTTTGCCGTGTTGAGTGAAGATGTTGTGGTCGAGCAGAAATCCGTGGTTTCGGTTTCTGCCGCTGAAGCGCGGAACATTCGAAGTCTGGCCACAAGTATACGAGGCAAAGTCGTTACCGGTGTTAGCCAACCGCTGCTCCTGAAACGATTATCAGTAAAGCTATCGAAGTCGCCACAGCTCTGATCGACAAGCGCATCCGCGGAGGGTTCTCCGGCCCTCCCGATCGCATGCACGGCGCATGCCCTCAGGGTTCTTCGACTACATTCATCAGGAACGCTTATGTTGTTGTAAATAAATAGCTTGCAAGCAGTCTTGTGGGCGTGTTTAAGCTGCACCAAGCTGCACCAATAGGTTGCACAGAAGTCGCAGAAGCAGCCAACGCCAGGCTGGCGGCCCGGCGAGGATTTGATCGACGGCTACTTCAGTAGGTACTCCTTCACAAACATCACCGTGGCATAGAACTGGAAGTCGCGATTCTTCTTCTTTCCGAAGCCGTGCCCTTCATCTTTACCCAGGAGCCACCAAACCGGGGTGTTGTTCTGTCGAACTACCTGGACCATCTGTGCCGACTCGCTTGCCGGGACTCGCGGATCGTTCTGCCCTGCAATCACAAACAGGGGCTTGATAATGTTCTTTGCTTTATTGGCTGGCGCAATCGATTCGAGAAATTCGCGCATCTTGGGATCGCGCTCATCGCCATACTCGACACGCCGCAGATCCTTGCGATATCCCGAGGTATGCTCGAGGAAGGTTACGAGATTCGAGGGCCCCACGACGTCCACCGAGCAGCAAATGCGATCGTTGTAGTTGGTCGCGATCGCCAGCGTCATGAAGCCGCCATAGCTGCCGCCGGTGATCATGACCTTGTCGGCGTCCAAGTCGGGTTGGGTTTGAATCCAGTCGAGCAGAGCACTGATGTCCTTGTATGAGCCTTCGCGCAGAAACCCGTTGTCGAGCTTTTGAAAACTCTTGCCGTATCCGGTCGAGCCGCGCACGTTCGGATAGATCATGGCGATGCCCAGTTCGTTAATGTAGTAATTGTCGCGTCCGGCGAAATCGGGGCGTACCTGTCCCTCGGGGCCGCCATGAATGCTGATGATCACCGGGTGCTTACCGGCGAACTTTGCTGGGGGCTGGTTGAGAAATCCTGAGATGGATTGACCATCCCATGACTTCCAGTGGATCAGCTGCGGCTGCGAAAACCCTGCGGTATTGAGTCCCCCGGTCTCACTGAAGGTCCAACGCTCAACCTTGCCCGAAGCTATGTCGACTGAATACACGTCGTCGGGCTGATTCGCCGTGCTCAGGCTAAGAGCCAGCTCGCGGCTATGGTCGCGCCACTGAATGTCGCCAATCACGCCGATCGGCAGTTTGGGCACGGGAATTTCCTGGTCCGTTTTCGTGTCGAGAACATGCAGCATGCTGATGCCATCTTCATTGGCCTCGAACGCGATCCAGCGGCCGTCTTGCGAGAGATCCAGTTCGTCGACGTCCCACTTCAGCGCAGCCGTCAACCCGGTTGTCTTATGGGTCCCGAAATCCATGTAGACCAGTCGCTGAAATTCCGAGCCTGCATCGCTGGTCATGTACGCGCCTTTGCCGTCTTTGGCGAAGCGCGCACTGCCGTAGGCCACGGTCTCGGATCCGGTCTTTGACTCGGTCTTGGGAGTCAGCAACTCTTTCTTTCCCGAGGACACATCCAACAGCCAGACGGAGGTCTCCGCGGCGGAGACAGAGTTGATCAGCAGCAACTGCTTGTCATCGGGCGACCAGTCAGAAACTTCCCAACCTCCGCCTTCCATTTGTGCGACCATGCGTGCGCTGGTCGGATCGGACGCGTTGACGATCCATATGTCCACATCGTCGCCCGACCGCTTTGTGGAGCCGTAGGCGATGCGGTCTCCCTCATACGACCAGCGGGGACTGGTGTTCCGCGACTTCCCATCGGTCAGCAGGGTAATGGCTCCTGTCGCGAGGTCATAGCGATAGAGTTGAAAAAACTCACCTCCGCCGACGTCTTTTACGAACAGAAAGGAGTCGCCCTTGCCCGGTTGATAACTGGCTCCTGCGATGCGATCGGGGAAGAAGGTAAGCTGTGTGCGCGCGCCGCCTGGAAACTTCACCTGGTGTACCTGAGAGGTATCACCAAACCGAGTCTCGATCAGCATCTCGCGCTTGGTCGGATGCCAGCTGGCAAAGCCCGCTGTGCGAAATTCGCTGTAGCGTCCGACAGATTCCGCCAGCGACGCGGGAATCTTGGGAATACCCTCAGCGACAAGATTTTCATTAGGACCTATCTCGTCGCTCTGCGCAAATGCGACCATCGCCAGAACTAGAACCGCGGCTAGTTGGGAAAATCTCTTCATGAGTTCCTCCTGCCCGATTCGGACGATTCCGAAGGGCTTCGGTTAGCGACAAGGTCGAAGAAACAGCGCGCGTGGATGGTAGGTTACCCATCGGACCGAAGTCAACATGCGGTCCTGTCGGTCTGACTTTGCCCGCTGACGCCTTACCGATTACCCTATGCACTCCCATGGAACCTGAACCGGAGCACATAGCGTCTTCCATCACGCCCGCTTCGTACGTGCGACTGCTCCGCGGAAACCGAAATTTCCGGCGCCTCTGGCTGGCGCAGATCGTCAGCGAGATCGGGGATTGGTTCTACACACTTTCGATCTACGCGCTGCTCCTGCAGTTGACCGGGCACGCTAGTTCGGTGGCGTTGGCCCTGGTCCTGCAGGTTTTGCCTCAGACATTCGTGGGCCCGACAGCCGGAGTAGTGAACGATCGGCTGCACCGCAAACACGTGATGATCGCAGCTGATATGGTTCGGTTCGTGGTGGTGCTGTCGATGTTGATGGTGCGTTCTCGCTCGACGGTTTGGCTCATTTACCCTTTATTGCTTGCGGAAACCACCATGGCCGCGTTCTTCGAACCAGCGCGCAGTTCTGTCATTCCCAACATCGCCTCTGAGGATCAGGTTCTCGTCGCCAACACACTGTCTTCGGCGACCTGGTCGGTGAATCTGCTGATCGGAGCCGCGGTGGGCGGAGTGGTTGCCGCTTACTTCGGGCGTAACACGGTCTTTATTCTCAACGCTCTTTCGTTTCTCGCATCGGCACTTCTGATCAGCGGAATGCATTTCGCTGAACCGCACGCCGAATCGGCAGCTCCGCTTCGCGCACGCGATCTTGGCGACTTCTCTCCGATATGGGAGGGAATTCGGTACATCCGAAGCCATCCGACGTTGCTGCCGGCGGTTTTTGCAAAAGCCGGAGAATTGATGATAGGACCGAGCTGGGTCATCTTTACGGTGATGGGAGCGCGTGAATTCGTCGTGCGGGGTCGTGGCATCGATCCCGCTGGCGGAGCTATTCTCGGCATGAGCATTTTGCTCGGCGGACGTGGTCTGGGAGCGCTTGTGGGACCGCTGGTAGCGGCGCGGTGGGCGGGCCGCAGCGACCATCGTCTTCGCCTGGGCATCCTGCTCGGGTATCTCACGATAGCAGTTGGTTATGGTGTCCTGGGCGCAAGTCGCAGCGTTTGGATGGCAGCGGCTTGTGCGATGCTGGCACACATGGGAGGGTCAACGGTTTGGGTCTTCTCTACGACGCTACTGCAGAATCATACGGAGGACCGTTTTCGAGGGCGTGTTTTCGCTGCAGACCTCGGTTTAGGCAGTCTCACGTTTGCGGTCACAGCCTACTTGGCGGGCCGTTTTCTTGATGCAGGCATTTCCGCTCGCACCGTGGCCACAAGTACGGGTATCGTGATGCTGGTTCCGGCTGCGATTCTTGCATTCGCACTTTACGCAAGCCGGACGGGCGAGGCCGATGTAGCTTCCTGATGCGCTACTGTTGTCCGAGGTCTAAAGTGGATGGTCGTTGCCAGGCATTGCGGGAATCCCTATTTTCCTCAAGGCGGGCGCCTTCGTCTTAGCTGGCGTTGGGAAGCTTGCCAGAATGGGATTTTTCCAACAGTGCTTGCGCGCGAGGGATCAGCTCAGTCGCTACCTGACTCTTGGAAACGATTGAGTCCACGCCGGACTCATTTGCCAGCCGTTGTACTTCGCTGCCTTCGTGAACCGTGAAGAGAATAATTGACGTTTCGGGCAGGAGTTTCCTCAGCAGAGGCGCGGCGTCGAGCCCCGTCATGACAGGCATGGAAAGGTCCAAGATGACCAGGTCGGGTTTCAGATTTGCAGCTTTATCGACAGCCTCCTGCCCGTTTTCTGCCTCTCCTGCGATTTCGAAGTCAGGTTCCAATTCAAACAGTTGACGCACCAGCAAACGCACGGCGGTGTTGTCGTCTACCAGTAAGACACGCTTCTTGGGCATGGCAGTTGGCACAACTCGCTTGGATGCGGAAACGCGATGAGCCGGCCACTACTTTTTGTGCCAATCTGGGTAAGCCAACTTTTCCTTCTGAATGGCTCGCAGGGTCCGCATGGCATCAGCAATGGCTCGCTGCTCCGCCTGTCCCTCGGCGTTTCCGGCCAGTGCCTGTAATCGAAGAAAAAGGGCGGCTTCTGCGGCGTCCACACGCTGTCGCAGTGTCTTTGGGTCACCTTCTCGAATTGCGGCATCAAACTCGCGCTGCCAGTGTGGGTATTTAAGGGTTTCGGGGGTGGAATCGGGACGAGCAGTCATTCGCTACCTCTCAAGAAAATTCGGGCGGCCACACACGTATCACGTGAAGTTGCCACTCACATCTGATTTAAGTGGAAAGGTGTGCGCCCACGGTGCTCGTGTACCGGTGCGAACCAGAGTGGAACTCCGTTCGCCCCGGACTCGAAGTTCCGGATCAATTCATCGAACATTGAACCGTGGGCGCAGAAGAATTGGAACGCGAGGAGCATTCCGATTTGCCCGCAAGCGCTCAGTGGACAGTCAACACGAGCACGCTGCTTTTTCCTCCGCTGGTGCAGCCGAGATCTCCGGTATTGCCGCTCGGAGTCTGCACCATGACCTTTACCTGACCGGGCCCTGATATCACATCGGACGAGACTTTCACTTTCAATTGCGTACTGCTGACAACACTAGCGCCCAGAGGCGTACTGTTGATCATCACCTCAGTCGAAGAAACGAAGTTACTGCCGTTGACGACGAGTTCGACGCCCTGTTGCACTTGCGCGAAGGTCATTGTGCTGGGGGAAATTGAACCGATTAAGGGTGCCGGCCTAGCGCTGGTACACAGGGGGTTTAGGGTGTTGTTGCAACCTGAAAGAAGCAATGGAGCCAGCAGTCCGGCGAGCAACAGACTGCGAGTGCGGCACAGCATGGAGGTACTCCTTTAGGATGGGGTCCCCGTCTAGGCATCCTAGTCCGGGGCCAGAACACGGTTTCCCAAGGGGGAGCAGTCTGAGTGCCAAGTTAGAGCCAGGATTAGCAATTAGATAATTGCAATGTTCTTAGCAGGTTAAGTGGGGAAGCGTCGCGCGGCACGATGCGCGAATCGCGGCCTTGGTGGCCGAACTGCACCAAGGGTGGTGGTTCTCAGCCAGTGGGGGTGATTCATAATCGGCCATTCACGATCGCTACCGTTTGGACGGGTCCCATTTTATTTTGTGTGCAGCCGGTCGATCTTGGCCGCCATGATGAAGTCGCTCTCAGTCAGGCCGTCGACCTTGTGCGTCCACAATGTGATCTCGGCTTTACCCCAGGCAAGCAGGATATCGGGATGATGTCCTTGTTCTTCGGCTAGCGCGCCCACCTGATTAACGAACTCCAGAGCCTGCTTGAAGTCCGCGAACTTGAACTCGCGGTGAAGTTGATGTTCATCGTAGACCATCCACTTGGGGACGCGCAGTTGTAATTCTGTCAGTTCCTTTCCCTTGATCGGCGGAACGCCTCCCCGGCACGGCACGCAAGTCTTGTCGGCAAGTTGCTCGGTCATAAGATCCTCCAAAAATCTCGAACTGAAATGGCCAGGCTCAAAGCGAGCAAGGGTTCAACTGATTTGCGCCGTAAGGGCATTCGACTGTGCAGACGCCGTTTCCTTGAAATAGCGCTTCAGCCACAACAAGTAACCGAAGAACAGCACTACCGAGATCAGACTCCACCACAGAAGAATGTGGCCGCGGAACATGGGATTCGCATTGAGCATCTTCACCTGCTCATCGGAAATCCCGACCTTCGAATAGGCCTGCATCAGGTCAGCCCGGCGATAAGTCAGAATCATCGACAACATGCGAACCGGCGCGACCATGATCGCAATCCACCAGCCGGAAGATTTGAGACGGAACAGCGCGATGGCCAAGTAGACATCCACCAGAGCGAGCCCGACAAAGCAGGCCGCTGCCGGAATGCCGGTGAGGTAGCGCCCGAAAAAGGGAAACATTGGCGTCGTCAGACCGACGAGCAACATGTACATCGCTCCCGTAAAAAGTGCGACGCTTGCGCCCAGCACGGGCAAAGGCGTTCGATCGGTCCAGCGCTCTACTGGATCGTGGCGGAGAACCGTCTCGGCGACATCTTTGCGGCTGTAGAAAATGACAAAGGCCGTCGGCACCAACACGAGAAAGAAGGCGGAAAAAATAATGATGACCGTAAGGATTACGGCCACCACCCCAGTGGACATTTCTGGCGAAGGACCTGCGGGCGCACTTTGCCGCGCCTGCGCCAGCATCGTACGCATCATTACGGGTAGCATCGCGGTCAGCAGGATCGTGATGAGCACTCCCATAATGAGCCAATACCAAGACGTAACTAGCGTCAGGGCCCGGCCCCAGCGCTTCATTCGGACTGATCCGATGCCAAGGGTTACCAGCGCTGCCGCAAGAAATGCATAGGTGGCGACTCCGGAGATGAACTGGCCGGGACGCATCGAGCCACCGGGCGCGAGACGGGACATGAATGCGCCCAACGCGACCAGAGGGATCATCAGCGCCGTAAGCAATCCCAGGATGATCTGGAATACGCCGAAGATCACCAAGCCCGTGCCGCGATCACGATAAGCAGGCCCTTCGAGCATCGGCGCAGCCATGACCGTGGGAACAGTTGCAGAATCGACCGACCCTTGTGCGAGTTCTGAGCCAGGATCGGGTGGCGGTAGGATTTCCACGAAAACCTCCCACAAGGGAAGGCCTATCTTAACAGGCCCAAGGGAGGAGGAGTCGTTGGGGCCAGGTGAGGTTCCAATCATTCCGTTCTGTGTACAATGATGCTCTGCTTCTTTAATTTACTCCGGCAAACATGAAGCGGTGGTATGTGTCGCCGTGGACGCCGATGCTTGACTCGCCGCCCACCCGGTGGGTCGCAGGTAGTCATTTCGAATGCGGCGCTAGGAAGGATGATGATGGTCGTTCTTGTCATTGGCGGGGCTGGATATATCGGCAGTCATGCGGCGCGGGCATTGAAACGTGCGGGCCATGAAGTAATCATTTTCGACAATCTCAGCACCGGTCATGAAATGCTGGCAGCGGGCTTTGAGTTGGTGAGAGGGGACATGCTGGATGCCGCCGCGCTCAGGGAGCAATTGCCGCGTGCCGAAGCCGTCATGCACTTCGCGGCGCACGCCTATGTCGGCGAGTCGGTGATTAATCCGAGGAAATATTTTCATAACAACGTGGAGGGCGGGCTATCTCTGCTGAATGCGGCACTCGACGCCGGAGTGAAGAAGATTATTTTCTCTTCGACCTGCGCGGTGTACGGCGAGCCGACGAAAGTTCCGATCGAAGAGAATACGCCGCGGCAGCCGGTGAATCCCTACGGAGTCTCGAAGTTGTTTTTTGAACAGGCGCTGGAGTCCTATGACCGGGCCTATGGCTTCCGCTACGCCAGCCTCAGGTATTTCAACGCGGCTGGCGCGGATGACAGCGGTGAGATTGGTGAGTTGCACGAACCGGAGACTCATTTGATTCCGGTGGCGCTTCGCGCCGCAGCGGGGCTGGGGCCCGAGTTGCAAGTCTTTGGGTCGGACTATCCTACGCCGGATGGAACCTGCATCCGCGACTACGTCCACGTGAACGATTTGGCGAACGCGCATTTGAAGGCTCTGGAGCACCTGGCTGCGGGAAATGAGAGCTTCGCCGCTAACCTGGGGACGGGAACCGGAGCCTCCGTGCGGGAAGTGATCTCCACGGCAGAGGAGGTGACGGGAAAGCCAGTGCCGCACAAGATAGTGCCGCGTCGTCCAGGAGATCCTCCACGACTGATTGCGAATCCCGCGAAAGCGGAAGCGCTTTTGCAGTGGAAGGCGGGGCGCGGGTTGCGCGACGTCGTGACGACTGCATGGAAATGGATGGAGCGGCGACGCGGGACCAAGGCGAGATAGCGTTTCCCTTGCCGCCTCTGTTGATGGCATTCGAGATCCGAGGAAAGTTATGGCAAATGGTCTAGCGGGAAAGAGAGTCGCGTTCCTGGGTGCTGGCAAGATGGGGGGCATTATTCTGCAAGCCCTGCTGAAAAACGGTTCGCTTTCGGCGAAGTCAACCAGCGCAACCGTGGCGCATGCGGAGCGGGCCAAAGCGCTGGCTTCGAAATTGAAAGTAAAGGTTGGCACCAAGAATGTCGAGGCAGTGCAAGGCGCCGACATCATCGTCATCGGAGTGAAGCCGCAGGTGGTCGAAGAAGTCGTACGCGAGATCAGCGGTCACATCACGCCGAAGCAGTTGATTGTGTCGGTGGCGGCCTCGGTGCCAACGTCTATGATCGAGAAACATCTGCCGGCGAACATTCCCGTCATCCGTGCCATGCCCAACACTCCCTGCATGCTGGGAGCGGGAATGACCGCAATTTGTAAAGGGGAGCACGCCAGCGCTGCAGATGTGGCTTTGACCTGTCATATGTTTGACGCCGTGGGAAGAACCGTTGTCGTCGACGAGAAACACATGGATGCGGTGACGGCGCTTTCGGCGAGCGGCCCAGCTTATATCTACATCATCCTTGAATCGCTGGCGGAGGCGGGGGTGAAGGTAGGGTTGCCGCGTGATATCGCGACTCTACTGGCTGCGCAGACAACGATGGGGGCGGCCCGGGTTGTGCTGGAGACGGGAGATCATCCGGCGTTGCTGAAGGACGCAGTCACAACCCCAGCTGGGTGCACCATTGACGCCATTATGGAACTGGAAGAAGGGAAGCTGCGGGTCACCCTGATCAAGGCGGTAGTTAAGGCCGCGCAGCGCGCTAAGGAACTGGCGTATAGCTAACAGATTCGGTTGCTCACTCATTCGTTTCGGTCACTGAAGTATTGGGCGAGGTTATTACCGCTCCTTGGCTGAAGCATGCGGAGATGTTGCCTTCTGCCAGGGATTTCACAGTTCAAGCTGCGCTGGATTCATACTCGGCGGCAGGTACATCAATTACTGTTCTCCAAGTTGGTAAATAGCCGATATCACAGATGGCTTCGGCGGTGGGCATGTGCTTGATCGCGGTGCGCGAGCAGGTGGAGAGCGGCAGGCTCAGGGGCGTGCAAGCCGTTTTCGCTCCCTCGGCGCTCGACGAAATGCTTAAGCAATCCGACTTCGTCGTTCTGGCCGCATCCCTGATGGCAGCGACTCACGGCTTGATCAATGCGGACAGGCTGGCCGTGATAAAACCGGGAGCCTGCTTGATTCATGTCGGACGGGCGGCGCAGGTTGACGAGGCCGCTTTGGTCGAAGCATTAGGTACGCGGCCGATTGCGGTGCGGCGCTTGATGCGTTTGAACGCGAGCCACTGCCGTCGGAATTCCCGCATACGGCAGGCCTTAGCGATAAGCTCAGGCACCGTCACTGGGAGCTGTTGTCCGACAATCTGCGGCGCTACCTGGAGCATAAGCGGCTACCCTTTGTAGTGACAAGGGAAAAGGATATTAATTGCTCGCCGTGCTACAGTTTTCTGGACACCTGTAGAACGCTGTCGACTGACTCGGCTCTTCACGCCAAATGCATCTCATGGGACCGTACCTCATGGAACCGCGCCTCATTCTGATTCATCTGCTGATCAAGTTGGGCGTGGCCGCAGCTGTTTCCAGCAGCCTGGTCCGTTCGCTGGAATTCAAGTCCCTGCTGTTTCGCGAAGAGCGCACTCTGCGTCAAAAGATCTACCTGGTGTTGTGGTTCGGGCTCCCGATCATGGTTGGTGTCTGGATCAGAACCGTTCAGGAAAATTTTTTGGGTGGCGATCTGAACTTTGAGACCACGATTTTGCTTGGAATGGTTGGCGGACGTCTGACCGGTTCGCTGGGTGGCGTTCTCATGGGATTCCCCGCGCTCTTGCATCACGAGTGGGCCACGCTTCCTTTCCTTTTGCTCTGCGGCTTTATCTCGGGCCAGTTCCGCACGATGGCGCTCGATAAAGACGACATCTGGTCGTTTACTCCCTTCATCGACCAGAGTATTTTTCGCCTCATCCGCCGCAATCTGCCAAGGCCGCGACTGTTCGACTGGCAGATTATTTTCTTCACGACGGTGATCGGGCTTCGTTTTGTGCAGACGGAACTGTTTGGTTATCTCCATCCGGGAGCGATCTTTGCCCTGGAGAGTCCCGACAATTGGTGGGTGGAGAGCGCTATCTATGCGGCCTCGATGATGGCAATCGGCATCGAGCTGAAGATTTTTAACAGTGTACGCATCCAGATCAAGCTGGAGGAACAGGAGCGGCTTTTATTGCACGCGCGCATGGAGGCGCTCCAGAACCAGATCAATCCGCACTTCCTGTTCAATACCCTGAATTCCATCTCATCTCTCGTGCGGTTCGACCCGGACATGGCGCGAGAAATGATCTTCAAGCTAGCGACGATTTTGCGTCGTTTGCTGAGCAGCGGCGAAGCGTTTGCACCGCTGCGGGAAGAATTCGAGTTCATCGACAACTATCTCGATATCGAAGTGGTGCGATTCGGTCGAGACAAATTGCGAGTCGTCAAGGAATTTGATCCTGCGTCACTGGACGTGGTTGTGCCCAGCATGTTGCTGCAGCCGCTGGTGGAAAATTCCATCAAGCACGGGCTGGGCCCCAAGGTGGAAGGCGGCAGCATATTTCTTCGCAGTCGCGTCAACGATTCGCGCCTGATCATTGAAGTCGAGGACGACGGTGTAGGAATGGGCGGAGCGCAACTGGAAGAGAGCAGCAGCTGGGCGGGAATGGGCATCGGCATGGCGAACATCTCGGAACGATTGCAGGTGCTATACGGCGACACGGCTCGGATGACGATCGACAGTCACGAAGGGAAGGGAACGCTGATTCGAATTCGGCTCCCCTTGGTCGAGGCCGCAAGCTCCGTTCCTGAGGGCTTCTATGCCGAGCGCTCGAGCACGCGCCGGTAAAAATCTTCGTACTGCTTCACAATCTTGCTCGAACCGAAACGCTCGATCGCGACGGCGCGAGCTTGCTTCGCCATTTCCCGCAGCAGTTGCTCGTTGCTGAGCAATTCGATGGCGTAACGCGCCATCGTTTCCACATCGCCAACGTCGGCAAGGTAGCCAGATCTGCCGTGGTCGATGACCTCGGGCATGCCACCGGCGCGCGTAGAGATGGGAACCACCTCGCAAGCCATGGCCTCCAGCGCCGCGAGGCCAAACGATTCCAATTCGCTCGGCAGCAGCATGATGTCCGCGATGGACAGCTTCTCCTGAATCTGATCCTGCTTGCCGAGAAACAAGACATCATCGTGAATGCCCTTCTGCACGGCCAGCCACTCGGCCACGGAGCGGTCCGGCCCATCCCCGATGAGCAGCAGCTTTGAGGGAATCGTCTTGTGGACCCGGTCGAAAATTTCAATTACATCGGTAAGGCGCTTTACCGGCCGGAAGTTCGAGAGATGCACCAGGACGCGCTCGCCGTTGGGTGCGTACTCTGCCCGCATGGCTGCATTGGATTCCTGGTTGCGGGTGTAGACCTCGCAATTAACCGAGTTATAGATCACCTCAATGCTGTTCTTGACGTCGAAGACGCGCTGCGTGCGGTCGCGCAGGTAGTTCGAAATTGCGGTGACACCGTCGCTCTGTTCGATCGAATAACGCGTGATCGGCAGATAAGATCGGTCAAGCCCAACCAGGGTAATGTCGGTGCCATGCAGGGTTGTAACAAATGGAAGCCGGCGCCCTCGAGGTCCCTCGGCGAGCATCTGTCGAGCCAGCAACGCGCTCACTGAGTGAGGAATGGCGTAGTGCACGTGCAGCAGGTCGAGGTCGTACAGTTGAGCGACCTCTGCCATGCGGGTCGCTAAAGCAAGATCGTACGGTGGATAGTCGAACAGCGGATAACGGGAAACCTCCACTTCGTGATAATGGATGTTTGGTTCCTCGCCCCGCAACCGGATGGGCTGCGCGTAGGAAATGAAATGAATTTCGTGCCCGCGCTGCGCCAGCTCGAGGCCCAGTTCGGTGGCGACCACACCGCTACCGCCGTACGTCGGATAACAGGTGATTCCGATCTTCATGTGCGCGGGCCGCCTTCTCGTCGTTCCTGTGATTCGATGGCTGGAATGCACAGTGTTTGCAGATTTTACACGAGTGGAGGGAATCGCCACGCGGCGACAGCGAGTTATTCGCCGTCTTTGTGGCCGAACGAAAGGCCGGGATCGATCTTTTCGAGGTGAGCCTGGAAGCGTTGTTTGGAGTCGTCGGGCAAGCCCGTAAATTCGATGCCCATTCCAACACCAGGGTCGCGGGTTCGAACCACAGCCATTGCCGAGAGTCGCTCCTGCTCGATCCATAAGTCCAACCGCAGCGCAGTCCCCACGGGCAGTGGCATAACGGTTTCTACATAACCTCCATTCCCGCTAATGTCTGTAGCACTCACGCGCATGGGTGTATTCACACGCTCGTCGCGCAATTCCAGGGGATAGGAAATCCTGTGCCTTATGAATTTCCTGCGATTGTCGTGGCGCCTTTGGGAGCGCTCGTCAGGCTTCAAGTTGGCAGGAAGCACCGCCGCCCACGGACAATCCTGGTCGACAACTAACTGTACTCCGACCTGCGTTTTCTTGAGAGCTCCGGCATTGACCACCCAGATTACCTTGCAGCGCGCTTTCTTGCCTTCGTACTGCACGGCGATGACATCGCCCACCTTCAACTCGGCTTCGATGCCGTAGACGCAGGCACCCGTCGCGCTGATATTTTGGGCTGTAGCATTCTGGAAGAAAGGCTGGTCGTTGGCGCCCATGCCCCACACCCGGACTTTTAAGTCCAGAGTCGCGCGCGGAGCTGACCCTTGGGCCGACATGAGCGGAAGCCTCCCACCTGTGAAAAGGCGGTCTGCACAGCATGATACTACTTGCCGCGGAGGCGGAAGGTTACGAGAGTAATACCAGGACCGACTGCGGGGCGGAGGGAGAGTCGTCGGCTCGGAAACAGTCTAGGTTCGGGCTTTAGGCACCCGCAGGTTTCGGCACGAGTTCACGATACGAAATGAGCTTAATGCCTTCCTGCGAAAGCACTTCTCGAGCAGCGGGCAGAGTGAGGACACGAAGTTCCGTCTCCCGTGATTCCCGTAGACGAGTCTCGGCTGCCTGCAGATCCGGGTCGTTGTAGCCGGGATGACAGACGAATTCCCAAGTGCCTTGCGGAATACTGCGGGCAATGGCATGAAATAGCGTTTCGTCGAGAACTCCAGTAACGATTATGCCCAGCGTCCCGTCGGGCGTCGCGAACCCTTCGCGGTCGACCGCCTCGTGAAACTTTCCAGCAAAGCGGCTCAAGACGTGAAGCTCGGCATAGCGCGTCCACAGTCCCGGTCGGGCCAACAGTTGGCTGGATCGCAGTGCGAGGCGAGGTCCAAACGGATTTCGTAGAGCGCGAACTCCGCAGTCCCCCGCCGCGCGCAATAGAGGGCGCAGAATCTTCGGGAACAAGTGGGTATGTTTGTGGGTATCGATGTGAGAAACAGCGATTCCCGCAGACTGAATTTTCCTAATCTGCGCGGCGGTTTCGGCTGTAATTTGAGCGGCATCGATGCGACCGGCGATGGCGCGCACAGCGAAGGTGAACATTCCATCGCGAAAGCGAGACGCAGTGGTGAGAGATGGCAATTGTTGCGCAGCCAAAACAGGCTCGCCGTCGGTCAACACCGCATGACAGCCGATGCTCAGCTGGGGGACGGTCTTTGCCAGATCCGCCGCTTCTGCAAAGGCAGGACCATTGGCCATCAGCGTCGCGGACGTCACGACGCCGCGCGAGTGAGCCTCCACGATGGCCCGGTTCACTCCCGCAGTGAAGCCAAAATCATCTGCATTGATGATCAAACGCCGCACGCAGCCAGTCTAGCAGGGACGAAATATCTTGAAACTGGCAGGGCTTTCAGGCAGCAATTTCCATCCTTTTTCCATCCAATCGCATATCATTCCAGGCAGGGAGATTCCCATGTCAATTCGCACCTTTCGCTTGCCGATCCCTTTGGCGGCCGCGCTGCTCGCTGTTTCTACCCTGCCGATGTTGGGGCAAGATGCGCCACCGGTGCCAGCCAACGTCGTGCCACAGGGCACTATCTTTCTGATCCAGTTGTCGGATCAGCTGGACACCCGGACGGTGAAGGCCGGCGATCATTTTAACGCCCGGTTAGCTGAACCATTGGTCACCGCAGAGGGACAGACGATCGAGTCGGGAAAGAAGATTAAAGGGCATGTCAGTGCGGTCGAACCCGGATTTCGTACGCGCATGATCCTCAGTTTCGACGAAATCGAAACTTCACGAGGATCGGTTCCGCTCATCGCCACGGTTACAGGAGTTCCGGGTGAGCATGGGCTGAGACAGATCGGCGAAGCAGGAGAAATCGGTCGCCAGGGAATGACGAAGGAACAGATTGCCGAGGCGATTGTTGTAGGAGCTGGTCGTGGTGCGGCGGAAGGGAAGCGGACTGGCGGAAACCGCGCGGCCGCGGCCGGCGCGGGTTCCGGAGCTGCTGAAGGAGCTGTCTCTGCTCTTGAATCGGGACACGATCTGATTCTCGAGAGGGGAACTGCACTGGAGATTCGCCTGGATCGCAACCTCGCTGTTAGGTCGCGTTAGAAGACCAGAGGGTGCAAAAAGACTAACGAGGGGAGCGTTCCCGCTGCTGCTGTCGCAAGATGCGCAATCGCCGCCGTTCTTCCTGATGAGAGGGCCATGTCGAGTATCCTTCCACACAGGATCTTGATTCGGAGGTGGCATGAAATCCGCACGTTTGTTCCTCGCGTGTGTTCCTTTTGTTCTTCTCATCGCAAACCGAGTCTCTGCCCAGGATCGCTCAACGGTAAATGCGCAGGCGAACACGGTCTATGTGAGCGCTGACGGAAAATTTGAGTCCGCCCCAGACACCGCCCAGATTCAGTTCAATGTCTCGGTGCAGGATGAAACGTCGCAGGCGGCGTTCCAGCGCGCTTCGAAAAATGTGGAGCAGGTGCGGCAGGTGCTGCGCGCCAACGGAATCGATCCGAAGGCTGCGAACATCGGCTTCCTCTCCGTGCAGCCCGCCTATGAGTATCGGCCGAAGCAGCATGTCGTTGGATATCGGGTTACGACAGACGTCACGCTGAAGCTCAAGGATTTCGCAAAAGTAGGCCCCATCACGCAGCAACTCGCCGACGCGAACGTCAGCGAGACTCAGACGCTCAGCTATGCGCTCGAAAATATCGACGATGCAAAGAATAAGGCGATCGAGGATGCATATCGCCGGGCCCACAACTCCGCCGAAACGCTCGCTCGCGCCAGTGGCCGAGCTCTTGGAGAACTCTCTTACGCGTCGGTTGACACGTTTGAAAATCCGAGGATAGTCGTGCCGCACATGGCGCGTGCGATGTCGGCCATCGCCAATGCGACGCCCGCCCCAACCGAGGAATTCACACCGCAGGCGGTGACGGTGACCGCGCACGTGAATGCGCTATTTAATTTGAAGTAGAGAAAAGTCTTGGCTACTAGCATCTAGCTACTCGTCAGCCAAGCAAGTCTGGCGAGCGGATAAACCTTGCGGTTAGAAGTCACCTTTGCTTAAAGAATCGCTGGTGCGGGAGTGGCTGGTGCGGAAGTCGCTCCGAGCGGATCAACCTGTAGCGTGAGGCCGTCGATCCTGCGCACCACTACGAGTTGTCCTGGAGGCAAAGCGCAGGAAGCAACTGCATCCCACAATTCCCCGTGCACGAATACCTTTCCTTGCGGAGAGAGCGCAGTTTGCGCGACCCCAGTATCGCCCACCAATCCTTGGGCGCCCGTCACTACTTTGTTGCGCCGCGCTTGCAGAGCGATCGCCATCAGGAAGGCGGTGATTACGCCGAGCGGGACGCTGACAGACAATGCGGTCAACAGATGCACGCGCATCTCTGGAATGGGCGAATCGACCAGAAGCAAACCGCCGAGGGTGAGAAGCGCAATGCCTCCGATGGTGAGCACGCCGTGGGTGGCGAACTTAGCCTCGGCGGCGAAAAGCGCGAAGGCTGCGAGGATAAGAACTAACGCAGCAAATCGCGTCGGCAAAAGATTCAAGGCAAAGGCCGCGACCAGGATGAAGACGATGCCCACCGTTCCGGGTATGACCGCGCCGGGATGGTTAAATTCTAGGTAGAGCGACAGCGCTCCGATGGCAAGAATCAGGAACGCGATGTTGGGATCCATGAGGTAGGCGAGGATCTTTTCCTTCAGCGTCATACCAAAAGGCGAGATCGGCTGGCCGGAAAGCTTGAGCGTGATGTTCTGCCCATTGAACCGCTTGAAAGTTTTGCCGTCGATCTGGCGCAGAAGATCGTCCTCGCTGGAGGCGACATATTCGATGAGGTGCTGAGAAAGAGCTTCCTGATCAGTAAAAGACTTCGACTGACGGACCGTGCTCTCGGCTACATCGACGTTGCGACCGCGACGTGCCGCAACCGACCGCATCAAAGCCGCGGCGTCATTCTCCATCTTCTCTTTCATGACGTCGTCCATCTTGCCGCCGCCGAGGATGACAGGATGCGCCGCACCCGTATTGGTGCCGGGGGCCATGGCTGCGATGTCTGCGGACTCGAGGATGAAAAATCCGGCGGAGGCCGCGCGACTCCCGCTGGGAGTAACATAAATGATCACGGGTACAGAAGACGCCGTGATGTGTTGAATGATCTCACGCGTCGAGTCGACTAGGCCGCCGGGAGTGTTGATCTCGATCAATACGGCTTGCGCATTTCGATGTTGTGCTTCATCGATGCCGCGAGCAATGTACTCCGCGCTGATGGGCTGAATCGTGTCGTTGACGACAACCTTCAGGATTTCAGCCGAGGCCTCGACCGTAGAGAGAACGACGGCTGCAATGCTGACGATCAGATGCAACTGCAAGTAGCGTCTCTTGATCGATTTAGAGGAGAAGTGCATAGATCCTTCGCTTCGCGGATGAGCGCGGCGTTGTCTTGGTTTTCCCGCTTTTGCGCGGGGGTCGTAAAATCCAAGCCGCATCTATTGTCCCTCTATTTCGGTGGGCTGGTGCGGATTTCTTGTGCTGCATGCTCGGCGGTATTCGCGGCTGCGCTTTGAGAATTCCATCCCGGCAGGTAGGTGCTGCCTGTGATCAAGCGCGCACCCCGTTCATAGGTAACGTAGGACCACGCCCACTGAATGAAAACCAAAAGCCGATTGCGAAAACCGATGAGAAAAAGAATATGAATGAACAGCCATGACAACCAGGCTATGAAACCGGAGATGTGAAGCTTGCCGAACTGGGCGACCGCCGCGGCGCGGCCGATGGTGGCAAGGCTGCCCTTATCCCAGTACTGGAAGACGGGCCGGGAGTCAGAATTCCCGCCCTCTCGCGAAGATGGCGTCAAGATTGGGACGCCGGGAGCTGAAATGCTGCGGGATTTTAGTTCTTCCCGAATTATTTTGGCGACGAAGCGGCCTTGCTGCATTGCTACCGGCGCCACGCCGGGAAGCAACTTGCCTTGCGCATCTTTCAACGCGGCCAGATCGCCGATCACGAATACGTCACGATGTCCGGGAACGGTCAGGTCGGGCTGCACCAGAACACGTCCAGCGCGATCGACCGATGTACCGAGACACTTGCCGAGCGGGGAGGCTGCAACTCCAGCGGCCCACAGTATGACGGTGGCTGGAAGCCGTGTATCTCCTGCCATGACTGCGCCGGGTTCGATCTCGGTCACGGTGGTAGAAGTGCGAACCTCGACTCCAAGCTGATGTAGTTGTTCCTGTGCCTTGCCAGAAAGATCTTCCGCGTAAGCCGGAAGGATTCGCGGGCCACCTTCGATGAGCAGGATGTGCGTGCGCGCGGGATCGATGGATCGGAATTCGTGAGCCAGTGCGTGGCGGGCAATCTCGGCGAGGGTGCCGGCCAGTTCGACTCCGGTCGGGCCTCCGCCAACGACTACAAAGTTAAGCGGAGTTGCGGTTGCGCCGATGGCGGCTCGCCGCTCTGCCAGCTCGAAGGCAAGGAGTACGCGGCGGCGGATTTCGAGCGCGTCCTCAATGGTCTTAAGGCCAGGAGCGTAAGGCTCCCACTCATCGTGTCCGAAGTAGGAGTGCGTCGCGCCGGCGGCGACGATCAGGTAGTCATAGGGCATATCGCCATCCGAGGTTTTCACCCACCGGCGGTCAAGGTCGAATTCGGTGACCTCGGCCATCAGCACTTCGATGTTTTGGTGAGAGCGAAGAATGGAGCGAATCGGTGCAGCGATCTCTCCCGGAGAAAGTCCGGCGGTGGCGACTTGGTAGAGGAGGGGCTGGAAGGTATGGTAATTCTTGCGGTCGATCACCGTGATTTGGACAGGCGCTTTAGCCAGTTCCTGCGCAGCATTCAGGCCGCCGAAACCGGCGCCCACAATCACGACCCGCGGTTGCAACTTGTTCGGCATGTCTATTTTGTTCATCTCGCAGCCATTGGGTTGCTGTTACGGCCCCACCTCTATAAGATTCAGCGCGATGGCAGATAGTTCCAGAACTTCGACGAGAGTTGAAACTCCGGCATGGGTTTGCTTGGTTATGCCTTCGGGTGCAGACCTGATTTTCATAGCACTGCTCGGTGTTCTTGTGTTTACGCCGCTATCGATGCGTCTGCTGGGCGATGCGGGGATCGGGTGGCACATTCGAACGGGGCAGGAAATTTTGGCCTCGCACGCGGTGCCGCGGGTGGATTCGTTCTCTTCGACTGTGCGCGGGCAGCCATGGTTTGCGTGGGAATGGCTCTACGACGTGGTGGTGGGGAAGTTAGAAGCGTCGCTGGGACTGAATGGGGTCGTATGGCTTACGGCTCTCGGGATCGCGGCGGCGTTCGCCGGGCTATTTCGCCTACTCATCGTGCGCGGAACGAACGTTCTCCTCACCCTGGTGTTGGTGCTGCTCGCAATAACGGCGTCGATGATTCATTTTCTGGCGCGCCCGCACGTGGTGAGCTGGCTGTTCACTCTTGCGTGGTTTTGGATTCTCGATACTTCAGAGCGGGATGGCTTCGACGGGGTGGGACGTGAACGAGGTGGGCGAAAGCTGTGGGCGCTTCCGGTTCTGATCCTGGTTTGGGTGAACGTGCACGCCGGTTTCTTGCTTGGATTTGTGTTGATAGGAATCTTCTTGCTGGGTGCGGCTTGGACCTGGTTTCGCACGAAAGAAGGACGCATCGAGGAAGTTCTGGTGAGAATCGAGTCTGCTCGACGAATGCGGATTCTAGCCCTCGTGGCAGTTCTTTCAGCGGTCGCAAGTCTGCTGAATCCGTACGGATCGACGCTGCACTTGCACGTGTATCACTATTTGTCCAATCGCTTTCTGATGGATCACATCGACGAGTTTCAATCGCCCAATTTTCACGGAGTGTCGCAGAAATGTTTCTTGCTGCTGTTGCTGGTCACGCTCGCGACTCTGGCGGCGCGCGGCCGCGAGTTGCGGATCAGCGAGGGGTTGACGGTGTTGTTCGCCGTATACGCGGGACTCTACGCTTCACGGAATCTTCCGCTTTCTTCCATTTTGCTCGTGTTCGTGACCGGGCCGTTGATTCCTGCTGCCCGACTCGCTCGTGGATTCGCTCAGAGAATGACGGCCGTGGAGTTCGCACTAAGAGGCCACTTGTGGCCGATTATCGCGGTGTTAGTCACGCTTTCGATAGCTGCCAACGGCGGGCGTGCTGGAAACCGAGTATTGATGGCTGCAGATTTCGGCCCGAAACGCATGCCGGTGGAAGCAGTGAATTACCTGGAGAAGAATCAAGTGCAAGGGCCGGTGCTCAGCACTGATTATTGGGGCGGGTATCTGATCTATCGCCTTTACCCGAAGTCGCTCGTGGTGGTGGACGACCGGCATGATTTATATGGCGAGGAGTTCTTCAAGTCTTACTTGAAGATGGTGCACGTGGAGCGCGGATGGGACGAGTTCCTCGAGACGCATAAGGCTTCCTGCGTTCTGCTGCCCAGAGATGCTGCGCTTGCCAACATCCTATTGGCGACCAAAGGATGGAAACAGATTTACGCAGATGAAGTCGCTATCGCGTTTGTGCGAGATCCCGCGATCCCTTAAGGATCCCAGGCATCGCTCGCGCCCTTGTCGAGACAGGAACCACCAATTGACGTTTGAAGAAACGCCACCGATGATGAGATCGGCGGCTTTTGAGGTCAGCTTGCTCGCAGAAGGTGCTCAGGTCTTTCAACAATGGGAATCAGAGTCAACGTGTTCTGCAGAAGAACAGTGGTTGGGTCCTTCATCGCGCTCTGGACGCTCACTCTAATCGGATGTTCCGGGTCTTCCTCCTCCTCCTCTTCTACAACGCAGACGGGATTTGGCAGTCCGGTAGGCGCAAACCTGACACAGGTGAGTTCGGATCCTTACAGCATTGCGCCAGGGCAGCATGCCACAGAGGTCGAGCCACACATGGTGGCCAATGGGACCACGTTGGTGGCGGCGTTTCAGACCGGGCGCATCAGTGCCGGAGGTGCAACCGACATCGGATGGGCGACCTCGACAGACGGAGGCACGACGTGGAGTCACGGATTTCTACCGGGTCTGACCAAGGGTGAAGGGTCCGGCCCCTATGACGCGGCGAGTGATCCGGTCGTGGCCTATGACGCGAAGCATGGAATTTGGATGATCGCTTCGCTTCCCATTTCGAACACTTCCTCGACCCCAGCTGTGGTGATGAGCCGATCGACCGATGGGCTCTCATGGCAGAATCCTGAGAGCGCGGATTCAAACTCGAAGAGCTCTGATAAGAACTGGATCGTGTGCGACAACTGGGCGACCAGTCCTCACTATGGCAATTGCTATCTGGAGTGGGACGATCCGTTCAACGCCGATGAGATTTTGATGAGCACTTCGACGGACGGAGGGCTCACGTGGGGAGTGGCGACGCCGACGGCGAACGCCGCGGTCGGAATCGGTGGACAGCCTCTGGTGCAGCCGGACGGCAATGTGGTTGTGCCCATCGAGACCAAGGCAATGTCGGCATTCAGTTCGACGAATGGCGGGCTGAGTTGGACGGCTACAGTGACGATATCGAACATTCAATTTCACGCGGATGCGGGCGGGATTCGCAGCGGGCCGCTGCCATCGGCGGCAGTGGACGGTGCGGGAACGGTTTGGGGCG